>Ga0207419_1002597_pt1 | contig 11702 bp, 12 predicted proteins | sample ElkSloMetagenome_4_FD_184723 | JGI IMG/M metagenome (GOLD analysis project Ga0207419, IMG submission 184723) | Hot spring microbial communities from Elkhorn Slough, Monterey Bay, USA - MD2A (version 2) | ecosystem: Environmental > Aquatic > Marine > Intertidal zone > Estuary: Microbial mat ... | reverse complement strand
GTGCGTACCAGTAATTTTCTAGCGCGGTCTGTGTTTGCCATAGCGGGTGTCTCCACATCAAATCGTACTTATTTCTACGATACGATGGATCACACCCGCTTGCTTAAACTGTGACTCAACACTGCCTTAAATCCAGCTTAAATATTGATGCGCCAGAGCAAATGCTGATCTGTGTTCAAGTTCTGATTGCTCTGATACATCAATTATACGAGTCGAGTAGTAAGAAAATTCACACAAACGACTCCCTATAGGTGCGCTAATTCGGGGCAGATACCTACATTTTCTCTGCACGCAATTCGTCAATTGGGTCATCATCATCGTGCTGCAAAATCATAGGCACATAAGGTTCTTCGCCAATGCGGTACGGCACAGAGATAACCGGGCGACCACGTCCACCAGAAATTTGATCGTGATACAGCGCATCCCGGATGGCCGCACTGGTTTGATTATGGAGCAGCCGTTCCCACCAGTGGGCGACGACAAACTCCGGCAGCACAACCAGGGTTGGCTCATGGTGTGGGTTTTGAAGATCTCGCTGGTGCAAATAGCGTACCAACGGGATACCAATTTCGCGGAATGGTGACTCGACGATGTCCAGTGGCACGTCCTCCAGACCCCACTCTTGCCAGCGTTGCTTCAACCGAGATATTGTTTCTGGTTCAACGGTGATGGCACACACACGCACGTTACTTGATGAACTCAAGGCAAATTCCAGTGCTTGCAGTGATGAACGGTTCAGACTGTTCATCAGTACGACCATTGGTGTATCGCTGCGGACATCACTACTACGGATGATCTGCTCTGGCGTAATGCCATCCAGCGTCAAGGAAGCGGCAACACCCTCATAATGCTTGTGGATGCGCGTGAACATGAACATCAGTGTTGGGATTGCCACCATTACGATCCAGGCACCCTCGACGAACTTAGTCACAATCAGGATCATCATGACGATGAACGTGCAGCAGGCACCAAATCCGTTCAGAGCGATTTTGGCATACCAGCCACGAGTCGCCTCAAATCCAGGTTCGTTGCGCTGCTTCAACCAGTGGATGACCATACCGGATTGAGACAACGTAAAGCTGACAAACACACCCACCGCATATAGCGGCAGCAGGTTGTGCTCACGCGCACCAAACATCACAATCAGGATGCTTGCCATCACCATTAATGCGACAATGCCGTTGCTAAAAACCAGGCGATCACCCAGATTGGTCAACTGACGCGGTAAATAGCGGTCATGAGCAATGAGCGATGCAAGGCGCGGAAAATCTGCAAACGCCGTGTTCGCCGCCAGTGACAGAATCAGCAGGGTTGCCAGTTGCAGATAATAGAATAGGATTGTCCCCTCACCAAATACAGAAGCACTCATCTGTGAGATGACCGTGCGTTCACCACCTAATTCGGCAATCGGGAAGTTATTGGCGAGGAACGTGATACCAACAAACATCGTACACAGCAGAGTCACCATGATGATGAGCGTCTGCCCTGCGTTGCGACTTTCCGGCGGTTTAAAGGCGGGAATACCGTTGGAGATCGCTTCCACACCTGTTAACGCGGTACAGCCTGCCGCAAATGCACGAAGAATCAGAAATAGACTGAGGCTACTAATCGTATTGCTGGTTTCGCCGATGACTTCCATCTCTTCGACACCAAGCGGGACGTTGCCTGTAACCACACGTACAATACCAACGCCGATCATCAACAGCACGCCTCCGACGAAGGCATAGGTCGGGATAGCAAAGAAGGTGCCACTTTCTTTGACCCCGCGCAGATTCATCACCGTGATAAAAACGACGATGACTAATGCCATCTGCACACGATACGGAGCCATTTCTGGAAAGGCCGATGTAATCGCTGCAACGCCAGCCGAGATACTGACCGCAACAGTCAGTGTATAGTCGATCAGCAAAGACGCGGCAGCGACAAGACCCGGTGTGATGCCCAGGTTATCCTTTGAAACGATGTATGCTCCACCACCGTTGGGATAAGCGTGGATCGTTTGAAAATATGAGAACGAAACAATCAGCAGCAGCCCGGCAATGCCAAGTGCAATGGGCCAGGAGTTGCTCAACGCACCAACACCGGCGGCGACCAGAACCAGCAAGATCGCTTCTGTCGCGTACGCACTGGATGAGAGCGCATCAGATGAAAAGACTGCTAGAGCCTTTAGTTTGCTTAACCGTTGGTGGATCGCCTGATCAGTTGCCAGTGGCTTACCAATCAGCACATGACGCATGTTAATCACAGGAAACTCCATTCGACAGCGATTACTCTGATTCACTGTATCGCTCAGGTGTTGCATGTGATTTGTCTTGATGTTACCAATCTGCTACAAATCGTATCTCCTTGGTTACGTGGATTTATACAGTTGCCTGACCATCAAATTGGGCGAAGACCTCATCATGTGCTTCGGGATAGACATACGCCACAATGATGTCACCCGCTTCGATGTAGGTATCACCCTGCGGGATGATGACCTGCCCCCTACGGCGAATTGAGACAATGTGACAGGTATTGGAACAGGGAAACTCAATCAGCGAGTGCCCGACCATCGGCGCAGCAGGATCGACTACAATCTCCATGAATTCGTTCTCTTCGACATCACGCAAGTCAAAGTTTTTGGCGTGATGCTGCTCAATTGATTTGCGCGTTAACCCGACTTCATAGGCGCGGAGAATATCAGCACGACGCACCATGCCCAGATATTGACCGCCGTTCCCTAGCGAAACCACTGGCAGTCGCCCAATGTCGTAGATGTTCATGCGCCGCAGTGCCAGATAGATCGGATCATGTGGAAAGACGGTGATCAAGTTGTCTATGGTACCAACATCACCAGCCGTAAGTTCCTCGAATGTCGATTCTTGATAAACGCGTTCGAGATCAGCCAGCGTAATCATCCCTTTAAGCTGATGGACATCATCGACAATCGCAAAACCGTGATGGTGTGTGAGGTTGAAGCGGGGCATAAGTTCTTTCATCGCTGTATCAGGTTTCACGGATGGATAGTCCTTTGTCATTACCTCACCGACGCGCACGCCCTGCAAAAGATCGACATCATGCCCGCGCTCAATCTGAATACCGCGCAGGGTCAATTTACGGGTGTAGATGGTATCCGGGTGCAGCACATCAGCAATCAACGTGCTGATAATCACTGTCATCATCAGCGGCAGGATCAAGCGATAATCATTGGACATCTCCAGAACGATGATAATTGCTGTGATGGGTGCGCGTGCCGATCCTGCAAACATCGCTGCCATGCCGACCAGGGCAAACGCACCCGGTTCTGTCACTATTTCGGGGAATAACTGCGCTCCTATCTGTCCGAAGATGCCGCCTACCATTGCCCCCATGAACAGACCCGGCGCAAACACGCCACCAGAGTTTCCCGAACCGAGCGTAAATGTGGTGGCGATCAGTTTCATTGCCAGAAATGCCAGCATGGTGGTAATCGTCAATGACATTTCCTCGGCAATGGACTCACCAATATATTCCAGACCCGGTCCGAGGACTTCTGGCTCCAAAAAGCCGATCAATGCGGTTAACCCCATGCCAACACTGGTCTTCACCGGAAGCGGGATTTTCCATCCGTCGAAATAGTGTTCCGCGCCGTAAAGCACACGAATGAAAAGAATGGCGGCAAGGGCACAGGTAATGCCCAGCAGCAAATAGATGGGCAGTTCCAGCGGACTATTGAGGCCATAAGCGGGCACTATAAACGCTGGATTCTCGCCTAGCAAAGTCCGAGATACGACATTGGCCGCAACCGAGGCAATCACGACAATGCCGAGGTAGCGATTGGTGAACCGTCCTAAGATGACCTCAAGCGCGAACAGCGTGCCCGCAATCGGTGCATTGAACGTCGCGGCGATGCCAGCGGCGGCACCACTGGCGACCAACATCCCAACCTGCTCATCAGATAATTTGGCCCACTGGCCGGCAGTAGATCCCAGGGTGGAGCCGACCTGGACAATCGGGCCTTCACGTCCAGCAGAGCCACCGGCACCAATCGTAATGGCTGATGCGATAACCTTGGCGACCGCGACACGCGGACGGATACGTCCACGCTTCAGGGCAATGGCTTCCATAACTTCCGGGACACCGTGTCCTTTTGCCTCGCGTGCGAATCGACTGATAATGATACCCGTCAGAAATCCGGCACCGACCATAACGCCCAATCCGCCGACGAACCCCCATTGGTCGCGGATACCTTGAGCGAAATCACCGATTTCACCGAGCAAAACGATAAAGATGTAGGCCCCGACACCGGTAATTAAACCGACCAGAACAGACAACAGAAGCGGAACGGTGTCCTCTGCCAATGGTGAACTGCTTAGCTTCTTCCTAAGCCACAACCGCCATGCCATTCGTGTATACAGAGGTGGCGTAGATGTGAACGATCTGTTGCGGTGCATGAGATCCACTTTTCTAGAGTTTGTCGTTTATCAAGTTTTTGTAAACTCAATGGGAAGGCACAACTTGACGCTGGTCCCTTTATTGAGATGACTATCAATCATTATTTTGCCATCGTGACGCTCTATGATGCGCTTTACCAGCGCAAGGCCGATACCACTGCCTGCGATACCCTTCACCCTTTCGGAACGATACAGTTCATCCATGATATAGGGTAAATCTTCTGGTGAAATGCCTGGACCTGTATCACTAATTGTGATATGCAGACAGTCGTCATCTGGCTGAGCATCAATGCGAATACTGTCCCCATCATGGGTATACTTAACGGCATTGATCAGAATGTTGTGAAGTGCCAGCAGCAGCAGATCATAGTCACCCACGATCTGCGGTAGATTGTCTGGAATATCCATGTTTATACGGCGTTGCTTCGTTTGATCTTGATCAGATAACATCAAGAAGGCATCATGCAGCAACATATTTGGGTCGATGACAAGCCGTTCTATTTTATGATGTTCCATATCCCCAATACGGCGCAGTTCGGCGACCAACCGGGTCAGGCGCGTTATTTGCTCTGTAATCGCAGTGCGGATAATCTGTCTTTTGGCTGGATCTTGTTCCCCGGAAAGATTATCTAATGCGGTTTGAATCCCCATCAGCGGGTTTTTGATCTCGTGATCCAGACGGCGCAAAAAACGGGTGCGGTCTTCAGCAAAGGCCGCACGGAGTTTCTTTTCTGTGTTCAGTTCGATCAGACGAATACCTTCCCTTGATAGCAGGACAAACGAGATCAATGCAGTTGCCATCAACCCCGAAAAGAGAATGAAGGTATCAATATCGTGAATCGAGAAATGAAACTCGATAAGCTGAAATTCAGCCAATATCAAAACTAGCACCAGCCCCACTGTCGTCGGCGAAATTGCCCACAGCCAGAACATCCGATTATCTCTGAGGTTAATCGCCACGCTTGACCTCACCCAGAAAACGATATCCCTGACCTGGAATAGTTTCGATGTAGCGGGGTTCATTTGGGCTATCGCCAAAGACCCGCCGAAGTTCTGCAACACGGGTATCAACAGCGCGTGTCCCAACGGCGTAGTCCCACCCCCACACCACATCCAGCAGACGATCACGCTGTACTACCTCGTCAGGGTGAGTCATCAGGTATTCGAGTAGCGTGACTGCTTTGGGGGTCAACGTGATTTCCTGAGCCTTGAAAAAGACACGCCGGGATGTGCGATCCAGCGTAATCACGCCACTGCTCAAGCGGGATGCTGTTGTGAGGGGTTGTATATTGTGTTTTGCCCGGCGCAGCACCGTGTGAATACGAGCGATGAGTTCATGTGTATTGAAGGGCTTGTTCAGATAATCGTCGGCCCCTTCTTCCAGAGCTAATGCCCGCTCATCCGCGTCCCCGACCTGCGTCAGCAAAATGACAGGTGTCCAGTTTTCTTGCTCGCGCAATTGGCGCAGCACTTCACGCCCGTTCATACGTGGCATCATCACATCCAGCACGATCACATCTGGTGCCGTAGACGAGATATGTTTCAGCGCATCACCACCATCGGCTGCGCGTGTAACCTCAAATCCGTTGCGCTCTAGCAGTGAGCCGAGGTTGTCGCGGATAATGGCTTCATCATCGACCAACAATACATGAATTTTTTCAGTCATATCAATCACATCAGCTAATTCTACGTTTGTCATGTATTGTAGCCTTTCTTGAATCATTTTGTGTGACTGATGCCTAATGCTCACTTTGTAGAGCGCGAATGCTGCGCCGATGTGGTAGCTGGGCAACCTCATCTCTCGTCAGCTTGAGGAAAAATGTATCTTCTTCTATGTGATCAATGGCACCAACTGGGATCAGACTGTGTAATGTCCCATACCAGTGCGATTTATCTAGCACGATATGTGTGATGTGATTAGATTGATCGACGATCAATTCACTGAGTGTGCCCAGTCGCCCATCAGCCGCATGAATACGTGCCCCCATATGGATAGCGAGTTCACCATCAGGGATACGCTCCTCAACATCACGTGAACCATACAGTGTAAACAATGTGCGAGCAGGACCATCCTGCTGCCGATAGTGATAATTAGGAAGGCAAATGAGTTTTCTCATGGCAAAACGACGTTGCTCAGTGAGCATTTGGTATGAACAATTCAGATAAATCGTATCTTCTGTTGTCTGGTTGATCCATTCCACTGGAACGATGCGTTTTGTTCCGTCCTCGCTTAAGGAAACAACAACATCAGTGACGGCTTGATGGATTGGGTCAACAATCGCACAGGTAATGTGGCCTACATCACGATCATTGCAAAGCACGTTTGCATCTATTGGCAGGTACATTCGATTTTCTCCTTACACTATTCGTCTCCAAGAATGATTCCGAAGGTATACCGGCCTTATAAATTGTTAGGATTTTGGCCACGAATAGGCATATTGTGGTGCAGTGCTGACTCAACTGTTTTGACGACATCAGGGTGCTCGTCATCAAGGGCATTCAGTAACGCAAACAATGCCTTTTCCCCGCCGATGGCACCCAATCCCTCAGCAGCGGGAATACGTACCCAGGCACTTTCATCGTTTTGTAGCGCCTTTGCGAGAACATCTACTGTTGCATCTGTACCGATAGCACACAATGTCTTTATCGCCATTTCGCGTGCGTTCAGCCTGCCCATTTCCAGTACATCGGCAAGGTGTGGTATCGCTTCATCAGCGTAGTGAATGATCCCCTGTGCAGCCGCCTGCCTGACATCAAATACAGGATCATCCAACATTGCTATCAAATTCGGCAAGGCTTGTGGACTGTCCCCGTTGCGCAGTTGCTCAACGGCTAAAAGGCGTGTTTTCCAGTGTGGTTGTTTGAGCGCAATATCTATGGCCTCAGATGTATCTAAAGGCGTTTCTAAATCAGTTGATGTTGAATCGGTGTAACTCTGCTTTCTGCCGTTAAAATACCAACCCACCAGAACCGCAATTACAAACCCAATGTACAACAAACTACGAAAAAGTATCATGTTTGTCTCCCAAGATGCAATGTCTATCATTCACGATAGCGCACGCATGTAGCAGCAGTGGGTGAACGATGTTACCGACTCGCTACAATCGGTGACATTCCAGATACGGCCAAGTCCGTATCTTGACGTGTACAGTAATGAACCATCCGCTGGTTTCAACTCGGTAAATCAAGGTCGAGTTCAACCTAAAGCACAAGTCGTAAGAGAAAAATATCACACACCACAGCGACCTTTAATCGTGAAAGGCCACACAGATCCGACATTAATCCTTCACAATATCTACAAAAGTTTGAGGCATTATGATTGCAAATCGAACGAATAGACGAGGAGTCATACCATGTTCAAGAAATTCGCAATTGTAGCCATGCTTATCAGTATCTTCATGCTTAGTGCGGTTGCCGTCTACGCTCAGCAGGGCGGCGGTAATGGAAATGGCAATGGTCCAGGCGGCCCCGGAAACCAGCCCAGTGATCCGAATGGCGACTCGGCCAACTGCACAGGTGAACCGCAACGTCACGCCTACCAAAATGGCGGTATCGGATTCGTTAACCCACAGAACGGCAATCAGTGGAACGACCAACAACGCGGGCGGATGAATCGAGGCACAGGTGCGAACGGTACAGGCATGTATACCAGCCTGCCACCTGCAACTGTCGAGGAACTACCGCAAGAGATCGTTGAGCTGATGGTCGAGGGCTGGCTGGATGAGCAGCATGCCTACACCGCCTACGAGTCGATCATGGCGCAGTTCGGCGAGATCACACCCTTCGTCAACATCCAGCATGCGGAAGTGCAGCACGCTTCAGCCTGGGAATTCCTGTTCGACCGCTACGACATACCTGTGCCGGATGTGCCGACGTTTGACATCCCGACCTTCGCCAGCCCGCAAGAGGCGTGTGCCCTGGGCGCGGAAGCCGAGATCGCTAACTTCGCGCTCTATGACGAGATGCTGGAAGCCTTCGAACCCTACCCGGACATCTACCAGGTGGCGCTGGTTCTGCGGAACGCCTCCGAGTTCAACCACCTGCTCGCTTTCCAGAACTGCGCCGGATCGTAGACGATCAGTGCCTCTCCAACACGCAAGCCGGATATGCCGATATAGGCGTCCGGCTTGTGTCGTTCATCACACATGTCATAATGGTTGGCAAAAGCTGAGAGAGTACCATGAGCAAGAAAATCCTGATCGCCGATGATGAGCAGCACATCCTAGACACCGTCGGCGCGTATCTCAAGAACGAAGGCTACGAGGTGCTGGCCGTCCGCGATGGGCGAGCGGCGCTGTTCACCTTCCGTCACGAGCAGCCCGATCTCGTCATCCTCGACGTGATGATGCCGGAGATGAACGGCTGGGAAGTCGCACGTATGATTCGCGCTGAGAGTCAGGTGCCGCTGCTGTTCCTCACTGCGCGGGTCGATGATATTGACCAGATCACGGGGTTGGAGATTGGCGCGGACGACTACGTGACCAAGCCGTTCAGTCCGCGTGTGGTGGTGGCGCGAGTTCGAGCGCTGCTGCGGCGGGCTGGCGGGGATGCACCCCCCGATGCTGTGATCTATCGTGTGGGGGCGCTGCAACTCAACCCGGAGACGCACATCGTCACGCTGAACGGTATGCGCGTCGATCTGACACCGAGCGAGTTTTCGCTGCTGCAAACGCTCATCGCCCGGCCCGGTCGTGTGTTTACCCGCATGGAGTTGCTTGACATCGTTCAGGGGGAAGCCTATGCCGCCTACGAGCGCACTATTGATGTTCACGTTAAGAACCTACGGATTAAGATCGAAGATGACCCGCGCAACCCGCGCTACGTCGAGACGGTCTACGGCATAGGCTACCGGATGCGACCAGGTGATGAATAAGCTCTGGCTCCGGCTGGCGATCAGCTTTCTAGCGGTCACGCTGCTGGTGATCGGCTTGGTGGCGGTGGTCGTGCGCGGCTCGGTCGAGTCGAGCTTTGGTGAATACGTCAACATCAGCAATATGGCCCGCTTCGGCGGTGATCTCGTCGCCGAATTGGAAGCATACTACGTTGGGTCGGGAAGCTGGAACGGTGTGGAGGTGCTGCTGCCTGGTCGTGGCAGTGGGCAGGGATCAGGTGACGGGCAGGGCGGACGCGGCGCTCAGGTCTACATCGCGGATGTGGACGGGATGATCGCCGCCGCGACCCAGCCGGATTGGATCGGTCAGCAGATCGATGCGATTGGCCCCAGCCGCCAGATTGACCTGATCGTAGCGGATCGGCGCGTCGGCGTACTCGGTGAACAGACGCCGGGCACAGTCGCGCTAACCGAGGCGGAAACTCAGTTTTTACAGAATACGACCAACGGCCTACTGCTGACGGGATTCGCTGCCGGTCTGGTGGCGGTCATGCTGGGAGTCGTCCTTTCCTACAGCCTGACACGCCCCCTGCATACGCTGACAGAGCATATCAGCCGCTGGCGTTTGCGTGATGAGCCAGAACCGCTGCCGGTCGCAGGCACAGACGAAATCCGGCGGTTGGGGTCCGCTTTCAATGACCTGCTGGCGCGTCTAGCCGAGGGTGAGGCACAACGCCAACGCATGAGTGCCGATGTCGCCCACGAACTGCGAACCCCGGTTACGGTGATGCGTGGACACCTGGAAGCGATGATGGACGGGGTCTATCCGCTGGATACTGCACATCTCGCCGTTGCTTACGACCAAGTGCTGCATCTGGCGCGGTTAGTGGAGGATTTGCGGTTGCTCACCCAGGCTGAAGCCGGGAAGCTGCCGCTGAACCCGTCGGCGTTTGATTTCCATCCGGTTATACGCGCAGCCGTCGAGCGTTTCGAGCCGCTGGCCGCTGATGAGTCGATCACCATCAACACCCATCTGCCCGATGCCCCCGCGACAGTCTACGCCGATCCGCATCGTGTACAGCAGGTGCTCGACAATCTACTGAACAATGCCGTTCGCCACGCATCGGCTGGCGGCAGCATTGATGTTGCCGTGACGACGATGGACGACTCGGTGCAGATCGCCATCACCAATCAAACCGTGGCGGCACTCAGCGACGACCAGATCATGCACTTATTTGATCGCTTCTGGCGCGGCGAAGATGCCCGTGAGCGCGATTCTGGCGGCAGCGGTCTGGGCTTGGCAATCACCCGCGAACTGCTGCGCCTTCAGGGCGGCGACATTCATGCAAAACGAATCGATGGTAGTTTGCGGCTCGTATTCACGCTGCCAGGGATGCATTTATCATAATGATGACGTTCAAATAAACGACCGAAAAAGTTCACTGAAGTAGACACTTGTCTATGAACGTGGAAAGCCCAATAAAACCGAGGCTCATGTTGTCCAAAAAACTCATCTACAAAATCAATGTACAGCAAACTCGCCACATGATTGTTTAATTGGACGACACCCATGAAAGTTGGCTACGTCCATGCGAGCACCGCCAACCAGAGTCCAACATTGGTATTCAGGGAATATACATGACCAGATTCTCGAAGTCTGACGGGTTGCCAGCACCGATGTAGCTTTCCAGATCGTCGAGAATATCACCCATTGCAACCGTCTCACGGACTATGATTACACCTGGCATAGGCAGTCCCTGCTTGAGTCGGTTATTGACGAAGCCGGGAATGGTTTCGGCGTCATGGGTGAGTAGGATACGATTTTGTTCCGCTGTCCAAGCTAACAACTCGGAATCTGGCTTAGTGTACATCGACGTATCTTGAACCCGGACAATGTCTAGGTCCGGTAATTTTGTTTGCAGTCCACGTAGTATCCGCCCGTTGAAATTCTCATCAGCGGCAAACCGCATCATGAATGACGTTTCTGTGCTGCCAATTGGCGCAAACGATCAATACGTGCCTGTTGTTCTGGAGTGTAATTAGCCTCAATCTCTCGCCGAACGCGCGCCGCTTCCGCATCGGCCGCTTCGATATAACGATCAACAGCTTCGCGATTTGCCAGATAGTAAGCAATGACCGCGTAGACATCTGATATGGGAACCGTCGGGAATCCCTCGTGGATAAGATCTGGAGGATCACCAGCATGGTAACGTCCGATGATCGTCTTCAACGTCACTCGTGTGCCACTCACACGAATCACGCCATGTTCATCTGCCTTTATTGGTACATCGACTGCTGCCGGGGTGGGTAGCATAGTGAATGCTCTCGTCTGCTGAATGACTATGCTCCTCATTATACATGATGTTGTTGCACGAACTTCTCTCCTCAGTTTTGAGGTAGGGTTGTTGCTATCTTTTCAAGGACCTGCGAGGCATCATAGACACTCACCGGTGCACGGG
>Ga0207419_1002596_pt1 | contig 11705 bp, 8 predicted proteins | sample ElkSloMetagenome_4_FD_184723 | JGI IMG/M metagenome (GOLD analysis project Ga0207419, IMG submission 184723) | Hot spring microbial communities from Elkhorn Slough, Monterey Bay, USA - MD2A (version 2) | ecosystem: Environmental > Aquatic > Marine > Intertidal zone > Estuary: Microbial mat ... | reverse complement strand
GAGTTAGAAGAAGTTACTCAAAGTAGCGTCCGTTATCAGGGAGACTCATCGACGTTGGCAGACTATGTGGCGGGTCAAGCCGGGCGTTTGAGCAATTTTGAGTCTTTACAGGTGCAATATAGCGATCGCCCCCATCCCCAGCGCCGATCGATTGCAGAAGCGATCGCCACCAATCAAATATTAATGATTCCGGGGGACGAGTCGGATTTAATCGCGATCGCGCCCCTTCCCGGTTTAAATCAACCCACTGCTGTTATTATCGGGACTCTCAAGAGCGATCCTTTGATAGCATTACTTAATCGTCAGGATTCTGGGTTTGATACGTCGCGCTGGCGCTTACAAGCCCAAGGGCAGGTTGTGGCTCAGTCCCAGGGATTTCCCGATCCGATGATTGTCTCCGATTGGCTCGATCGCAAACATAGCCTCAGCCTCGATCGCCCTTTTGGGCGCAATTCGCCTTTCCCGGATCGGCATTATTACATGACTCGTTTGCCGTTACAGCAAGTGGATTGGACTTTGGCTTTGGCGATTCCCCGTCAAGAGGTGGAAGCGCAGTTACAAAGTTTGAATTTACTGGCGATCGCGGTGGCTATATTATTAATTTTAGTAGCGACAGGCTCGATGCAGTTGGTTTGGGCTTCGACGAGGGCGCGATCGCTGGCAGCCCAAGAAGCCCTGCTCAACCGCTTAACTGGGCGCATTCGGGCTTCTTTGGATTTAGATGAAATTATGCAAGCCACTGTCGAAGAAGTGGCCAAGTTACTCGATCTTAAGGGAGCAGCGTTTGGCTGGTACGATCTCCAACATCATTCTTGGCAGGCTTGGTGGGAAGACAGTCAAAAACCCTTGTCTCGGCAGATGGGCGGGTTTGAAACGCCTCATAATTGGCAACAACGGCTTCAAAAAGGCAAATCTCTCCATTTACAGGTTGCTTTGGCTTCCCAACGGGAAAGTTATTATTTTCTCCCTGTGGCGACCGAACAACAACGCCAAGGTTATTTGATTTTAGTCAAAACCCATTCAGAAAAGCTCAAAACTGCCGAACAACAGTTGTTACAAGGGGTGATCGATCAGTTGGCGATCGCGATCGCTCAATCTCGTCTTTATGTTCAAAGTAAGCAACAGGTGACGCGGTTGGCTTCGGCTTTGGATCGGGCGGCTTTGGTGGCAATTACCGATGAAAATGGCAAGTTTACCCATGTGAATGAGGCGTTTTGCTTGCTTTCGGGCTACGAGCGCGATCGCCTGTTGGGACGACATCATCGTTTTTTCCAGTTGTGGAATCCCTCGCGGCGCTTACTCCATGAGGTGTATTTGACGTTGCAGCAGGGTCAGGTGTGGAAAGGGGAAATTCAGCTTTCGGCTCAGTCAGGGGTGGATTATTGGCTGGATACAACGATTTTCCCGTTTATTAATCAAAAAGACATTGCCCCACAGTATTTAGCGGTCTTTTTTGATATTAGTCAACGCAAGAAAGCCGAAGCCCAACTGCGTCACGATGCCTTTTATGACAAACTCACCGGGTTACCGAATCGGACTTGTTTGATGCAGCGTCTCCACGAAGCGATCGCCCAAACGCCAGCCCATCGCCATTTTGCCTTGTTGTTTTTTGATATTGACCGTTTTAAAGTGATTAATGATAGTTTGGGCCATCTCACGGGCGATCGCTTGTTGGTGGAAGTGGGCGATCGCTTGCGTCGCTGTTTACAACCGGGGGATTTAATTGCTCGTTTTGGCGGGGATGAGTTTATTATTTTGCTGGAAAACTTATCTAGCCCAGAAATAGCCGAAAAGACTTCAGATTGCTTGCTCTCAGCTTTAAAACAGCCTTTTTCTTTGGCTGATTATGATTTATTTGTGGGTGCGAGTATCGGCATTACCCTCAGTAACGGCGGCACACTAGAAGCAGAAGATGTCCTCAGAGACGCAGATTTGGCGCTGTATCATGCCAAAACCCACAGCCCCGGTAGTTATGCCATTTTCAACGCAACCATGCGCGATCGCGCCCTGGATGCCCTACAAATTGAACGGGATTTGCGCCAAGCCCTCGATACAAATACGGGATTATTTTTGTATTATCAACCGATTATTGATTTACAAACCCAAGCCCTCAAAGGCTTTGAAGCTTTAATTCGTTGGCAACATCCCCAACGGGGTTGGATTTCTCCGGCGGATTTTATTCCCCTGGCAGAAGAAACCCAGTTAATTTTACCCTTGGGGGAATGGGTGCTAAAACAAGCTTGCGAGCAATTAGCCCTGTGGCAGCAAATGTGCAGCGATCGCCCCTTTACGGTAAGTGTTAACTTATCGGGGATTCAGATCGCTCAAACCAATTTCCTTGAGCAGTTAGACCGATTGCGCGATCGCTTTCATCTACAACCGGGTTGGCTGAAACTCGAAATTACTGAAAGCGTGATGATGGCCAATCTCGATGCGGTGAAAACTTGGATCGAAGAACTCAAAAAGCGGCAAATTTCCCTATCTTTAGACGATTTTGGCACAGGCTATTCTTCTTTAGCCTATTTATCGGCTTTACCCATTGATACCCTCAAAATCGACCGTTCTTTTGTGCAAGATATGGATGAAAGCCCCGAACAACAACAAATCGTCCAGGCTATTATTACCCTAGCTCATAATTTGGGGATGGATGCGATCGCCGAAGGCATTGAAAATGAAACTCATGTCCACCAACTGCAACACCTAGGCTGTGAATACGGACAGGGATATTATTTTGCCAAACCTTTGAATATTGAGCAAGCCACAGCTTTATTAATTACCAATAACCAGTAACCAATTGTGACAAGTGGGGATTGGACGGGGAAACCCCATCCCAACAACCAATAACCAATAGCCAATAACCGAGAGCCAATAGGGAATAATAGAAACTATACTGTGTATGGTTTTTTGGCGCATCATGCCTCACCTTTTTAACCTCAGTCGGTTTTGGCAGCAACAAAAACGGCAAATCCCGAATCTACGCTATCTTATTGTTTTTATCTTGCTGAGTGGGACAGCGATCGCGGCCAGTGTGACTGCTTTTAGTAGCTATATTCTCCTGCGGCAGTTAATCTTAGACCGGACTCAAGAAAAAGTCGCTTTACAAGTCCAGTATGGTGTCGAAGCGATCGATCGCTGGTTGATGGCCCGCAAAACCGAAGTCGCAACCCTGGCTAATACTCCTACCGTGGGTCAAATGGAATGGCCTGTGGCTGAGTCTTATTTAATCGCTCAACTCACCCGCAATCAAGACTTTTCCCAGTTTATCCAAGCTCGACTCGATGGGACTTATGCTAGTACCTTAATGGGTCAAACCAGTGAAAATATCGAAGATCGCCTTTATTTTCAAGCGGCCAGAAATGGTGAGATTACTGTATCCGATCCGATTATTTCTCGGGCCACCGATAAACTGCAAGTGGTCATTGCGGCCCCGATTCCCACCAATCGCGAATCTCCTGAAGGGGTGATTGCGGGTAGTATTACCATCGATCGCTTGTTAGAAGTGGTCAATCAACTGCAATATGGGGAGAATAGTTACGCTTTTGCTCTCAATTCCGAGGGATTCCCTATTATTGCCCCAGAAGCAGAAAATACAGTCAATCTTTCTACGTTTGATTCTACCCTACTGCGAGCCAAAGATGAAGGTTGGCGGGCGATCGCGCGGTCGATGGTGGCACGACAACGCCACATTGAACGGATTAAACTTGATGGTAAGCCTGTCTATGTGGCTTATTTTCCCCTCCAAGAAGCCAACTGGTCAGTCGCGTTGGTGATTCCCCCAGAAAACATTGAAGGCGATCTAGACGGCTTAAATCGTTTAGCCTTGGTCTTGGGAACATTACTCTTGGCGGTACTGTACACTGGGGGGCGCATTGTGGTCAACTCTGAAGTTATGCGATCGCGGGCCCATCGCGAAGCCCTCCTCAATCGCCTGACCAAGCGCATTCGCGCCACCCTAGACCTCCAGGATATCTTACAAACGACGGTTGCCGAACTTGCCAAAATTCTCAAAATCGAGCAAGTGGCTTTTTGCGTTTACGATCCCGACAGCCAACTCCTCACCATTGAAGCCGAAGTCCTGAGTACAGATTATTTGCGTCAGTTGGGTACTTTTGATTGTAGCCCTGTCGATCATCTTAAACAGACTCTACTTTCCCGGCAAGAATTACGCCTCAAACCCCTCGCCAAAGATACTCAACATTATGCTTTAATTCTGCGTCAAGACCGCTATTTAGCTCTCCCTGTTCTTAATGCACGCATGAGCTTTTTAATCTGTAGCCATCAGCATCGTTTTTGGTGGACAAAAGAAGAAGAAATGCTGATTCAAGCGACTTGCGACCAACTCGCGATCGCGATCGCCCAATCTCAACTTTATCGCCAAACCCAAGATCAAGTCGAACAACTCAAACAAGCCCAACTCCAACTGGTACAAAGTGAAAAAATGTCGAGTCTCGGTCAAATGGTAGCCGGAGTCGCTCACGAAATCAACAACCCCGTTAACTTTATTTATGGTAATCTCAGTCACGTTGAACAATACTCCCAAGACTTATTAGGATTAATCGATTTATATCAACAACATTACCCCCAACCTAACCCCGAAATCACCGAAGAAATTGAAACCATTGAACTGGATTTTGTACGAGAAGACCTGCCAAAAACTTTGGCTTCGATGCAAATGGGGTCAGAGCGCATTCGCAAGCTGATTTTATCTTTACGCAATTTCTCGCGATTAGATGAAGCGGATAAAAAGCTGGTTGATGTTCATGAAGGTATTGATAATACTTTGATTTTGCTACACAATCGCCTTAAAAATAAAGTCCAGTTGGTGAAAAACTATGGCGATTTACCCAAGGTTGAATGCTATCCTAACCAACTGAATCAAGTGTTTATGAATTTGTTTAGTAATAGTATTGATGCTTTAATTGAGTCCAAGATTCCTGATAAGCAAATTACGATTACTACTCAAATAATTGAAAAAGATGGGCAAGATTTTGTCCAGTTTTACATCGCTGATAATGGCCCCGGTATTCCAGAAGCAGTTAAAAATAAAATATTCGATCCCTTTTTTACAACGAAACCTGTAGGGAAAGGAACAGGTTTAGGACTGGCGATTAGCTATCAAATTATTGTCGAATTACACGGCGGCCAAATTGATGTTAAAACTCCTGATTCTGGCGGGACAGAATTTAGGGTTGATATTCCGATTGATTGACAATATAAAAATGGAGGTGGAGACTCGTTTGGTGTGTCCCTTGGTGGAACTAAGGAACGAGATTAATAAGCCCCTCTCCCGTGGGGGGTTGGGGTGAGGGCAGACTTGTTAATCAAAACGTCCTAACTGTCAGGCTTGCTGCTTTATATGGGGTGCATTCTAACTCGGATTGGGTATTCGTCGAACGTCAACGTCCTGCACCGATGAATAACGATTATAATTGGAGACGATCTGGGCTTTAATGATATGGATTCAATTCAATCGCTATGAAATTTTTATCTAACGTTTTATTATCGACTGCGGCGATCGCGGGAATACTCTCTAGCGTAACCCCAGACGCGATCGCGCAAACTCCTGATACGATGACTCCGGGGAGTGCGAATAATACCGGAACGTTTCAAAGTAACGAAATTGATGCTTTTGATGGCATAGAGCAAGGGTCATTTAATCCTTTGGATTTATTTCACATGATGAATATGGGAGGAAGACGCTCCCTCGGACAGTTTCGACAAGAACAAAATAATAATCTCGATAATGCGACTCAGGAGTTTCGCCGTCAACAGTTAGAGTTGTTAAACGACGACAACCAGAATGCACCTGTTGTCCCCGAATCTCCCGAAGCTCCGCCTGAGTTATAATAAATTCAAAATTTTGTGATAATCGAAGTTTTGAAGGTAAACCAGGAGATTTTGAGCAACTTTTGGCTCTGTTTGACTAATTTGGTCGATCAGAGCCTTGGTTTTGTTTAAATCTAAAGCGCTTACGGCTTGTTGAAGATTGTGGCGCAGGGAAGCCGGAAGTTGTGCCAAAATAACTCGCATGGGTTCTGGATCGAACAGTACATCATCTTCAGAAAGATGGTTTTCGGTATGAGGCATTGTGTGCAAATAGGATACACCCAGATGTTGGCTGAGTTGGTCGAATAAGAGGGTTTCAGTGATGGGGGTGATGATAAAGTCATCGCAACCGGCGGTAAAAATGCGCTGTTGTTGCTCGGAGTTATTGAGGGTGAGGGCGATAATTTTTGTGGGTTGTAGCGAATCAGCGTTGGCGATCGCGTTTTTACGAAAGGTTTGTTCGAGTTGTCGAATGCAGTGGGTGGCTTGATAACCTTCCATTTCCGCCATATCGAGGTTGATGTAGATTAAATGGGGTTGGAAGGTTTGCCAAGACGCGATCGCATCTCGACCGTTATCGGCTTGAGCCACCTCAAAGCCGACAGTGGTTAATAAATTAATTAAAAACGAGCGCTCGGTCGGATTATCATCGACAATTAGCAAGCGATAAAGGGGTTGATTGGGAGCAAGTCCGATGATGGGTTGCGGAGTCTGAATTTCAGAGGAGATGGCGCTATTGGGCTGAACAATCGCAGGGATTTTGACCCGAAAAGTGCTGCCTTGGTTGGGAGTAGAGGTGACATCCAATTCACCGCCCAAAAATTGCACATATTGATAGCATAGCGCCAACCCCAGACCTTTACCTTGTTGAGCCGCGCGGCCTGTACTGGTTTGCACAAAAGGTTGGAATAAGAAATGAGATTCGGCTGCGTCTATCCCCAAACCGGTATCTTGGACTTCTAGGTATAACCAGGGCTGAGGCCCAGCTTCATAGGCAATATTTAAAGTAATACTGCCTTTAACGGTAAATTTGACGGCATTACTCAGTAAATTGATTAAAATTTGCCGCAATTTCGCTAAATCGCTTTCGATATAATGGGGAACTTGGGGCGCGATCGCGATTTTGAAAATCAAGCCTTTTTCGGCGGCTTTGAGCCGAAACATGGCTTCGATTTCTTTGAGGAGCGATCGCACATTGCAACAATTTAGATTCAGAGTTAGACAACCCGCTTCAATTTTGGAGATATCGAGAATTTCGTTGAGCAAATTCAAGAGTTGTTCGCCGTTGCGGTGAATAATGTCTAAATATTCGCGATTTTGTAGGCTCAAATCTTTATCCAGGGCCAGGAGTTGGGTAAACCCTAAAACGGCGTTGAGGGGCGATCGCAACTCATGGCTCATGTTAGCAATAAATGAGCTTTTGGCTTGATTTGCGGCTTCTGCAACTTCTTTGGCTTGAGCGAGCAGGTTTTCGGCTTGTTGGCGCTCGGTAATGTCTACGGCTGTCCCGATTAACTGCTGCACTTCTCCTTGAGCTGTCCGACGAAAAACTTTTTCTCGCGAGAAAATGGTTCGCCACTCATTTTGGGCATTGCGTATACGATATTCTACATCGATTACTTCACGATCGGCGAGGGTTTCGAGCTTTTGAAAATGAGGTTTGACAATGGTTTCAAAGTCATCGGGATGAATAAGACTGGGTAAAAACTGCGCTCCCATTTCTTGGGCTTGTTCTTGGCTATAACCCAATACCGAGGTAACTTCGCGATTCGCGTACACATTACGCTGTTCGAGTAGGTCGTAAACATAAATCAAATGAGGAGAAGTTGAAGCCACTTCTTCGATAAAAAGCTGACTTTCATCCAGTCGTTGCTGCACCTGTTGACGCTCGATGGAAGTTCCGAGAATCTGACTGACGGCTTGCAAGAAAGCAATTTCGTCTTCTTGAAATTCTCGCGGTTGGCGATTGTGAATGGCTAATACTCCCAAGGGTTGTATTTGGCCAGAAATGAGAAGACTGACGGAACTTACTGCTGAGGAGTCTTCGACAAAACCCAAGCCCTGAAACCGCGTTTCTGTCGCGAAGTCGGAGACGATAACGGGGCGATCGCAACCCAAGGTATAACTAATTTGAGAGTTTTGTTCTAGATTGAGGCGGGTTTGCTGAATTTCGGGCCAACCCCATTTCGCTCTGAGGGAAAATTCTTGTTCTTGGGGGAGCCATTCTAAAATTACGCCATCATCGACTTCTAGGGTTTGGACGATTAAAACGATGGCTTGCTGCATCAGGGTTTGAATATCTACCGTTTTTAAGACATCTTCACCAAATTCAGCTAAATTTAATGCACACTGCATCCGGGCTTCGAGGGCAAGCTTGAGGGTAAGCCGTTCGGCTATGGTCGTCAGAGAATTATCCCAAAGTCTAGAATTGTTGGAGTTGTGCTTTTTTGAGGTTTCTAAGCCATAGACGCGATCGCGGAGCTTGATTTGGTCTTTTTGACTGTTATAGCTGCTTAATGCCTCGCGAACGGTAATTCGTAGGTCGGACGCTTGCCAAGGTTTGACCCAATAACGATAAATTGAATCCAAAAGGAGAAGATCGTCATCGGGGGGAATCCCTAGGAGAATAATGCGAGTTTGGGGCCATTGTTGGTGTAAATCTTTGAGTATTTGGTAGTTTGGGCTTTTTACCAAGGAGTCATCAAAGATCGCGATCGCCACTTCGGAATTCTTCGCAAATACTTCCCAAGCTGCTTCAGCACTCACCACAACTCGTAACTCCATTGATGGACTCAGAAAAGGCTGTAAATCTTGTTGGAGTTGTTGGTGCAGTGTGGCATTATCTAAAGTTACAAGAATCATCAAGGTCTTTATTCAATGACAACAAGATCGTAAAATCAGCCGTTTGTCTTTATTTTAAACACATCCTCAAAACATTGAGAACAAGTTTCATCAAGGATTACTCGGAATAAAGAGAAGCGATCGCGAGAGTCACCAAGATTTGGGAAGATAAGGCGAATTCTACCCCAAGAGCGACACTTTAAATCATTAAACACCCTAAAATAAAAATAAATAATTTACCATTCCCTAAAAATTCTTATGATAAATATAAAAACTTTATCTCGATCTTTTTGGGCAATTGCCTTGATTTTCTCTAGTTTGATTGTTTTTGCTTTTCCTCACAGCCGGGCGATCGCGCAAAACAACCCAGATGACTATTTAACCGTGGTTCCTGAAGATACCCGCTTTAGCGATCGCCCCTTTTCCCAAGACTTGTTTTGGTATATTCCCTGGTGGGATGATGCTTGTCAATACTACAAACTACCCGATTATTGCAGCTATCGCCGCCAACATGAATTTGCCAACGCCACCCTCACCACCAAGGCCGATTCTACCGCTTATGCTCAAGCCATTCTAGAGCTAGAAAACCCCGTTTCTATCCCCCAAGCTAGAGAATACGGCAAAATCATCAGTCGCGGAGAACTCAGCCTAGAGCAAGCCAGCGAAGTGACTTCTGAGCGCGTTTTATACGATAATACCGTCCCAGAACTCGGCGCAGGCAATTTCCTAGAGTTGATGCGAACAGATACGGGTGCGGTGAGTACGATTATTTATACTGTTTCCAGTCCCTAGAAACCTAAAGAAGTATTATCTCTTAAGCTAAGATTGCGACGGGGTTGATTGTTGCGATTGAGATAACCTGTATCAATTAAAAAGGCTCTCAAGGCTGAGGGAAAATCCGGGTGACGACCAATCACTTCACCATCGTCATCGTAGATATTGTATTGCATATCCGGGTCGCGATCGTAGTGCGCCAGCATGAAATTCCAGCCTTCTTCAAACTCCCCTAACAGGATTTTATCGGCGACATAACCCGCGAGGACACCGTTACTGTACTGGTTATCCCGAACGCGGAGATACTTGCGCCAAGCTTGAGAACGGATATACTGGGGATATTGCTGGGTGACTTCCTCAAAGTTCCCATCGCGAAAGGTGAGGATAATCGACGGGGGAAATGAGCCAGCATAGGAACTAAAGGCGTAGAAAAAGTTTTGATCGAAGGTGATAAACTCGCTGTTACCGTCGCTGTCTATGTCTTTAAACTCACCCCCCCTCCCATCAGCCGGGCCAAGTTGCGCCATAACAAATTCGCCGTCTTGCCAAGTATACACCTTATAAGCCGTACAGCAGTGAGCGCCGCCGCTATAGGTTTGGACAATGACTTCCGATGTACCGTTGTTGTCTAAGTCGTCGAAACTCACGTTTCCGATCATAAAGGCATTATCTTCTACGGCGGTGAGTTGTTCTTGGTTGTTGTAATACAAGGTATAACGTAACTCGTTGCCAGTATTTTCGTTTTTGTCGTAACTTACGGAAACTTTGACATTATCGGCGGTAATTTCGCGATTTTGGAAACTGGGGCTATCGTAACTCATGTTGATTTCCGATTGCGCGATCGCAGGAGAGAACCATCCCATTGTCGCGATCGCACCAACAGAAAATAAAGTAGAAATAAGGTAACGCATAATCTCAAAATCAATACAACATAACGATCCTTACTTCAAACGATGTTGATTTGATTCCGAAAAATCACTGAGATTAGAAATGTCCCAAGGCTTTGTGGGAAAAGGCGATAACATACGCACAGCAAACTGCCCCGAAAATTTCAATCCCACACAAAGCAACGCTCATAGAGTCACTGGAAACGGGGAAAACTTGCGCCCAATCGAGGATAAACACGACAATATACAACCAAGCGATCGCGATCGCGAATTTATAAGCCTGATGATGATTCTTCCATAAAAAGTACAACGTCCCCAAACCCCCAATAGCCAAGCCAATCAGAAAGGCATTGAAGCCCCAAAAGACAATCGGATCGAGGTGAGAGAAGTCCCGCGTTTCAATCAAGCCACCGGGAACTAGCGTCGCAAAGGACACAATTAAAGCACCCAGGAAACCTGCGACAAGACGAGAAGGAGAATTGATATTCAGCATAATCATTATGGGGTTGTAGGGGCGGGGTTTCCCCGTCCAGAATTGGGTAATCGGGATAACAAACCTAGGCTACAAAAGCCGTTCGTCAACATAACAACTGTTATTATGTTGAGCATAACAACTGTTATGTTAAGGTGTCAATAGGTTATTTTTTGAGTTAGAGGTTATGAGCGATCGCCAGATTGAAGTGTCAGAAGCCGCGTGGCGGGTTATCCTCCAAGAAGGAGTCGATCGGGCAAGTTTGCGTGCGATCGCCCAGGAATTGGGAACGACTATCGGAGTCATTACCCATCACTTCCGCAACAAAGACGAGTTGATGTTATTTGTTCTCGATCGCGTCACCGAAAAACTCCTCGAACCCATGCAAGCCCTTTCCCCCGAAGTTGAAGGCATCGAACGCTTGGGGCGAATGTTAGCGGTAATGTTGCCCATTAACCCCGATTTAACCGAAATTTTGCAAGTTTGGCTGGCTTTTCTCGGTTATGCGGTGGGTCGCGACGAATTAATGCAAGAACATCAAAAACGCGCGGCTCAACTCAAAGACGCGATCGCCCAAGAAATCCAAGCCCTACAAGCCGAAGATATCATTTCCCCTCGCATTAATCCTGACCTCGAAGCCCGCAACTTACTCGCTTTTGTCAACGGTTTAGCGATTGATTCAATGGTACAAGATCGGCCATTAGAACCTGAAATTTATTTAGAATTATTGAATCGTCAACTTCACGCGATCGGTTAACAATGTACAATTAACAATTAACAATTAACAATTAACAATTAACAATTAACAATTAACAATTAACAATGTATAAATTTAACCTTGTTCCTTGTTTCTACCAAAGGGATATTTCCTAGGGGTGCAATGTTTGCGCCTTCTTAGTTATTTT
>Ga0207419_1002595_pt1 | contig 11706 bp, 11 predicted proteins | sample ElkSloMetagenome_4_FD_184723 | JGI IMG/M metagenome (GOLD analysis project Ga0207419, IMG submission 184723) | Hot spring microbial communities from Elkhorn Slough, Monterey Bay, USA - MD2A (version 2) | ecosystem: Environmental > Aquatic > Marine > Intertidal zone > Estuary: Microbial mat ... | reverse complement strand
GATTGTGCTTGTTTGTGATGCGCAAAGATAATTATTCATCAAAGCCCACAGGATGGAAAAAATAGTTCCCCCAAACCTAAAACACGGAGAAAAGATTCGAATTATTTCAACGGCCAGAGCAGTAGAAGGGCCATTTATTGAATGGGCCACCGAAGAAATTAAAAAGCGGGGTTTTCAAGTGGATTATGGGAAGAACCTGTTTCAAAAAGACCGGCAATTTGCAGGAACGGATCAACAGCGATTAGATGATTTGAATGAAGCTATTCGAGATGAATCCGTAAAGACGATTTTTTGTGCTCGCGGGGGGTATGGAACAGCCAGGCTGGTAGATAATATGGATCTGGATGCTTTTAGGAAGAACCCGAAATGGATTTGCGGTTATAGCGATATTACTGCTTTGCTAGGACATCTTTACTCCACAGCAAATGCAGTGAGCATTCATGGAACCATGCCCGTGAATTTTGAAACTAATTCTACCGAAGCTCTGAATTCTTTATTTGCGCTGATAAATGGAGAAAGGATTTCTTATTCTTTTGATTCCGTTGGGTATCAGGTTGACGGCGATGCAGAAGGCGATTTAATTGGTGGAAATCTCAGTGTAATCTTCAGTATCCTGAATAGTCCTTCACTACCAGACCCTACTGGAAAAATTCTCTTCCTTGAAGACCTGGATGAGTATCTCTACCACGTAGACAGAATGCTTTTGAACCTGAAAAGAAGTGGCTACTTGAGTGCGCTTTCAGGAATTGTAATTGGAGGAATGACTGACATGAACGACAATACCATTCCTTTCGGAAAAACAGCCATGGAGATTCTTGAAGAACATACGGCAGATATTGGAATTCCTGTCGCCACTGGATTTCCTTCCGGGCACATTGATAATAACCTGGCTTGGGTTCATGGCAAAAAAATTAGGCTGACTGCCAGTAGCAATCAGCCCAATTCTATTTACTATTTAGACTAGATTATTCTCTTTCAAATTTGCTGTAGTCTGTTGGGATGGTAAAAAGTGAATTATCTAGATCACCTTCATTTATATTACTAACCTGTAGTTTGGTTAGCTCCACACCATCAGTTTTTCTTTCAATTCCTACCATCGGGAAGAATCCTTCAAGATCTGGAATGTTCATGAAATAAACAGCTAGTTTGTCTTTTCTATTCAAGGTTTCCAGCATGGGAACCAAAAAGTCGAAATCATTGTCGGCTACCCAAAAAGTAACCTCTCTTCCATCTTCTTTTCCACTCACTTTTACTTCTGTACACTTGTACCCATTAATCTCTTTGGTGTTATTCGTTTTCTGAACAAACACTTCAGTTTCACGAGCGGGTCGCTTGTTGGGTACATCAATATACATTTTTCGTTCAGGGCTTAAAGCTTTAACGGTATTAGCTTTTGTATCAACAATCATGATACCTTGCACTTCGCCGTTTTCACCAAGCTCTTCTACACGAATTTTGTCTCCTTTAACGTAATAAGTGTAGTTGGCAGTCACTGGACCGATCGTTTTAGTAAATTTGATCGTTCCTTGAAATGGACCTGAGGCAAAAGCCGCAGCACCAAGTGTAATAGTCAGCACTAAAGCTGAAATTTTCTTCATAAAAAGTTTCATAACAAACAGTTTAAGGAACCAGTAGATTCACAATTAAAATTAAAATGTTTCAATCGACCAACTCAATTGGGAAATCGGGCGAATTGCTTGCTTCTACGCATCTGATTCAGATAGGTTTCAATATTCTGGAAAGGAATTGGCGATATCGTCGATTTGAAATCGATATAATAGCTGAATATCAGGATTTTATAGTTTTTGTTGAAGTAAAGTACAGATCTGACAGTTCACATGGTAATCCGGAAGACTTTGTTTCAAGAAAACAACAAAAACGAATTATTGAAGCGGCAAATCAATATTTAATCGAGAACGATATTGGTAAAGAAGCACGGTTTGATATCATTGCTATTGACAATAGTTCAGGCGAAAATAAGATAGAGCACATACCAGACGCTTTTTATCCCGTACTTTGAAAATTTTTTAATGGCCAAGAAGAACGACAATAAACGAAAGCCTTCGGGAGGCAGAAATGAAAACCGCGAGAAGCGTAAATTTTACGGACGCCCTAAACCTTTTGAAAGAAAGTCTAAAGCCCCCTTACCTAAAACAGATTCTGATCTGATCAGATTAAATCGCTATTTGTCTAATGCGGGCATCTGTTCGCGTCGAGATGCTGACGATCTGATCAAAGCCGGACTCGTGGAAGTAAACGGAGAGGTAGTTACTGAAATGGGCTTTAAGGTGAAGCCCGAAGACAAGGTGAAATACGCGGGTGAAACAATTAGCGCGGAAAAAAAGGTTTATGTTCTACTCAATAAACCCAAAGACTTTATTACGACAAAAAGCGACCCACAGAACAGGCGAACCGTGATGCATCTTTTAAAGGGAACAGGAAAGGAACGTATTTATCCCGTGGGAAGGTTAGATAGAATGACCACCGGTTTGCTCCTGTTTACAAACGATGGCCAATTGGCAAAGAAACTTACCCACCCCAGACACGGAGTAAAAAAGCTTTACCATGTATATCTAGATAAAGCGGTAAACGGAGCGCACTTGAAAGAAATTTCGGAAGGAGTGAAGCTGGAAGATGGCGTCATGAAAGCCGATGATATATCATTCGTAGGAAATGGTAATGACAAAAAGCAAGTGGGAATAGAAATACACAGCGGCAAGAATAGGATTGTGAGAAGATTGTTCGAGAGCTTTGGTTACAAGGTGATAAAATTGGATCGCGTTTCCTTTGCGGGCCTCACCAAAAAAGATCTGCCTCGCGGTAAATGGCGATTTTTAACACAACAGGAGGTTTCAATGCTCAAAATGTTGAAATAATCATATTCCATTGGCGTTTGAGAAGGATAATTTGATTTTTATTCGTTGAAAATCGTTCTCCTTGAACAAATTTCTAAAATACACGGCTCTACTTCTTGTTCTTGCAATTATGCTTGCAGGTGCAGCTTATTTTCTGGCTAAGAAGTACGAACCAGAAGTAACCAAGGTCATTGTAGGAGAATTGAATAAGCATCTCGCCGTGGAGGTGAGTGTAGAGGATATCAATCTCAGCCTCACCCAGCGCTTTCCTTATGCATCATTGCGAATGAGTAATGTGGTTATTCCTGAAACAGGCGAAATTGCTGATACTGGCGATACATTAATCTTCGTAAAAGACCTCTATCTGCAAATTGGGCTTTTAGATTTTTTCAAACAAGAATATACAATTACAGACGCTGAGGTAAATACCGGTTTTTTCAGAATGGCTTATGACGCGCAGGGTAAGGAGAACTTTCGGTTCTGGAAATCTGAATCTGATACCACTGCAAAGGGTTCACTGACTATAACAAATGTGTACTTCGATGATTTTCAATACAGCCTGGAAAAAGCAGAAGATCTGGGAATTGACGTAAAATTTAATTCAGCCCACGCTCGCGGGAACTTCGGCAAGGAGCAATACGATATTGAACTAGATCTAGATGCAAAAGTTTCGCGATTAACTTCCGGAAAAAAGCTTTTCTATTCAGATGAAGAAATACAAGGCGATCTTACCTTGAACATTGACAGTCCCAATAAGAGTTATGCTTTTGAAAGCCAATCGGTAGAAATTGCCGGTGAAGATTATTCCATTTCGGGAGCTTTTAATAATCAAAATACTGCTGAGTGGATTTTGAATCTTTCTACTGAAGGAGCAGATTTAAAGCAAGCCTTGCATTTGCTTCCTCTTGATCTTAGATCGGCATTGAACAACTACAATTTTTCAGGCGAAACCGATCTTGATGTTGATTTAGAATCGAATAAAAATTTCAGGGTAGATATCGATTTCGAAGAATTGGAAGGGAAGTTTACGCATAAACTCGCTCTGGGAAAAGCAATTGTCAAGCCTTCAAAAGCCCGATTAAGTGTTCTCAATGAGCGGATATCACTCATTATTGATCACCTCGAAGCAAAAGTGGGACCCGGAGAAATTTTATCTCGGGGTTCAATACTGAACCTTTCTGAACCCCAATTTGACCTTTATTTAAAGGGAAATCTGGATTTGAACGAGATAAAAAGCCTCTTGAATATTACCGATTTAGACCTCATGGCCGGTTCGGTTCAATTAGACGGTAATCTTAAGGGTGCTCTTAAAGGCAAATCGGATAGACAAAAAGTTGAGTTTCTCAAAGGAGTAGACTTTAATGGAAATATCAGTTTAAATAACGGAGCTCTGAAACTCAAAGACGGAAAGCAAAAGGTTCACAATATCAATGGAATCATAAACCTGCGAGCTAATCAAATTATTGTTGATCAGGCTAGTGCAGCTATTAATTCAAGCGAGTTCGAAATTTCAGGAGTTATCCGCAATGCCCTTCCTTACATTGCCAGTTCTAATGAATCTATGAGTATAGAAGCCAATTTCAGTTCAGATTTTCTCGATTTTAATGAGATCTGGAATTCCAGTACTTCAGATACCACCTACAGATTTTCACTTCCCGAAAGTGTAGTCTTTGATCTCAACTTAAATGTTGGGAGAATTGCCTTTAGAAATTTTGAAGCATCTGAAGTAAAAGGAAAGGCCTATTATAAGAATGGAATATTAACTCTGAATCCGCTTTTTGTTCAAATGGCATCGGGTAGTGTTTCTGCAAGCGGCTTAATTAGTCAGAAAAGTGAAGATGAATTTCAATTCCAAACTCAAGCAGATTTGAGAAATATCAGGCTCAATAAACTTTTTTACGCCTTTGAAGATTTTGGACAGGATCTGGTAAAGTCAAGCCATCTTGAGGGTCTGGCAAATGCTGATCTTCAGGTTTCCGGAAGTTTTAACCGTTCACTCAAGCTTAATCCAAAGGCTATAAAGTCAGAAATTAACCTGGAAGTTCAGCAAGGTGAACTCAATGATTTGGAGTCGCTCGTTCAAATAGCAGATTACCTTAGATCAAATGCCTTTTGGAGTGCACTTGTGAAGGTAGATGCCTTTGAAAAAAAGTTGAGACACATTGAATTTGAGACGCTTCAGAATAGAATCACCATAGATGATGAAGTGGTTTCTATTCCTAAAATGGCCATTCAATCTTCAGCCATGGATATCAATCTAAGTGGTACCCACACTTTCAATCAGATGATAGACTACAGCGTTAACTTTAAGCTAAGCGACTTATTGAGAACCGGAAAGAAACAAGATGAAGAGTTTGGGTATATCGTAGATGACGAAACAGGCTTGAACGTTTTTTTGCAAATGAAGGGCACGAGCTCTAATCCTGAATTTTCTATGGATAAGGATGCGGCACGACAAAAGCGGAAGAATCAGTTTGAAGCAGAAAAGAATAATTTTAAGAGTATTTTAAAGGAAGAATTCGGTCTGTTTAAGAATGACACTACTCTCAATGGAATTCAAAAAGAACAGGAAGCAAAAACAGAGTTTGAAGTGGAGTGGGATAATCTTGAACAGAAAAAGGACAGTCTTTCTAAATCTGATAAAAAGAAAAAGAAAGACAATGGCTGGGATGACCTGGATGATGACGATGACATCTAAACCCAAAAGATTTATACATTTAGAAAAAAATAGCCTACTATCGCATAGATCTTTACCTGATTATTCAGACAATCTGAGATGAATTTATACTCAAGAAAGCAACGTTGGAAGGCGCTGCTGCTTGTATTCGCTACGATAATTGTAGGCTTGTCGCTCTGGTATTCTAACTACATCGTTAACAAGATCCGGCAAGAAGAAAGGCAAAAGGTGCAGCTTTGGTCTGAAGCTGTTAAAAGGCGCCTTACTCTAATAAATTATACAGAAAAGCTCTTTATGGAGATGCGCCAGGAAGAGCGTAACAAGGCTGATATTTGGTCTCAGGCTACAGGAAGGGTCACCACGGCTAGTGATAGTGAGCTGCGTTTTCTTCAGGATATTCTCTCAAATAATACAACGATACCCGTAATTGTTGTAGACAAAAGCGAAAACATACAGTTTGACAGAAATATTGATGAACGCCACCTGAATAGTCCGGAAAAGAGAGACAGCCTGGTCAAGGCGATGAAGAAAGCCTACCCTCCAATTAAATTGAAAATTTCAGGAATAGAGCAAAGTGCATACTACCAGGATTCACGAATAATTACAGAACTTGAAAATACTCTTGATGATTTAATAAATTCTTTCATCAGCGAAACGGTTATGAATTCTGGTTCTGTGCCTGTTTTGGTTACGGATTCAACGAAAGAAAATGTGATCAATTTTAGCAACATTGACTCATCCTTAGTAAACGATTCAGCTGGCCTTAAAAATAAGCTGGCTGAGATGGCTGAGACCAATGAGCCCATCGAAGTGAATTTTGGTGACCATGTAGTGAACTATGTTTTTTACACAGACTCAATCATCATTACACAGCTTCAATACTTCCCTTTGATTCAGCTCATCATCATTGGCTTGTTTTTATTGATTTCGTATATCATCTTCAGCACCTTTAGAAATGCTGAACAAAACCAGGTTTGGATTGGAATGGCCAAAGAAACAGCTCATCAGCTGGGTACTCCACTTTCAAGTTTAATGGCCTGGGTACAACTGCTGGAAGCGCGCGGTACAGATAAGGAAACGATTACAGAGATAAATAAGGACATTGATCGCCTGGGAATGATTACAGATCGATTTTCTAAAATCGGTTCAAACCCCGAGTTGAAAGACCTACCTGTAATGGACGTCTTAGATACTGCAATATCCTATATGCGACCAAGAATTTCTGAAAAGGTTGTTTTCGATGTTGTGCGCACCCAGGATATTGAGATTCGGGCAATGATTAACAAACCGCTTTTTTCCTGGGTTATAGAAAATATTTTTAAAAACGCCGTTGACGCCATGAACGGTGCCGGAACCATCACCGTAGAGATCTACCACGAAATTCAGAATGTATATATTGATATAACCGACACAGGAAAGGGAATACCGCCATCCAGCCATAAGGCTGTTTTTCAACCCGGGTACACCACCAAAAAGCGGGGCTGGGGACTTGGCTTAAGCCTGGCGAAGCGAATCATTGAGAACTATCACAACGGTAAGATTTTCGTCAAACGGAGTGAAGCCGATGGAGGTACTACTTTCCGCATCGTTCTTAAAACGAGAACGTAAATGGCTGGAATTTACGTACACGTGCCATTCTGCAAGCAAGCTTGCCATTATTGCGATTTCCACTTTTCCACTTCGTTAAAATTGAGAGATGATTACATCCGGGCATTGCATCGTGAAATAGTTCTTCGAAATGAAGAGCTCAGTGCAGAAGTCACTACGATTTACTTTGGTGGCGGAACACCAAGTTTGCTTAATGCCGATGAAATTTCTTCTATTCTTTATTCGCTCTCAAAACATTTTGCCATTTCCGATAATCTCGAAGTAACCCTGGAAGCCAATCCGGATGATCTGAACGAGAAAAAACTCAAGGAACTTTTCAGTGCCGGTGTAAATAGACTGAGCATTGGTATTCAATCTTTGAACGATAGTTCTTTGAAGTGGATGAATAGAGCTCACAATGCATCAGAGGCCAGAGCCTGTATAAATCAGGCTAGCGAAGTGGGTTTTCGAAATATTTCCGTAGATCTGATCTATGGCATACCCCAACTTACCCTCGTAGAATGGGAGAATGAATTGAAAGAAGTTTTCTCTTATGACATTCAGCATGTTTCGGCTTATTGTCTAACCGTAGAACCGAACACAGCTTTAGGGCACAGGGTTAAAAAAGGAAAAGAGAAACCGGTTGATGAAGATGCGGCCAACAATCAATTTCAATTGCTTATTGAACTTGCCGATAAAAATGATTTAGAGCAATATGAGGTGAGCAATTTCGGTAAAACTGGATTTTATTCTCAGCACAATACTTCTTACTGGAAAGGAATACCTTATTTAGGTCTGGGACCATCTGCCCATAGCTATTACAGGGGCAAAAGAAGCTGGAATATTGCCAATAATGTGCGTTATATAAAGAGCCTTAAAAATGGAGAGCTCCCGCTTACCACAGAAGTTTTATCCAGAGAAGATCAGATCAACGAGTACATTATGACAGGACTCAGAACCAGTTGGGGAATAGATCTGGAAAGATTGAAAAGGGATTATAATTACGATATTCAGAGAGCTTATACCGGGCAGCTCCAGGAGCTTCTCGGGAAAGATCTGGCTCGCATGAATGGAAATCGTCTCATTCTGACGAGAGCAGGTTTGTTTATGGCAGATGGTATTGCATCGGATTTCTTTATTTTGGAGCATGATCATTGAAGTTTCTATTAAAGGGGCAAATTATAAGTGCAACTTAAATCAGCCCCTCGATATTTCCATACCCTTGCACCCTGAAGGCCCCAGGGCCTGGTATGTAGACAAAATGAAATATGAACCCGTTATGACAGATCGATTCACGGGAAGTGTAGAGCTCGGGGGCGCTGTGAATTTCAGGAATATCTTTTTTAACCCGCATGGCCATGGAACGCATACGGAAACTCTTGGTCATATAGATGAAGAGATTGTATCCATAAACAAAACACTAAAAAACTTTTTCTTTCCATGCCGCCTGGTTACTATTGATCCGAAGCCCTACAGTGGAGATGAAAACGATTATGTAAAAAGAGGTGACGAAGTGATCAGCAGGAAGCTCCTCGAAAAAGTCGTTCAGGATGATTTCATTGAGGCCGTGGTTATAAGGACTATACCGAATACCCCAGAAAAGCTCAATAAGAATTATAGTAATACAAATCCACCTTTTTTTCTGCCGGAAGCTCTGAGTTTTCTTCGTGAAAAAGGTGTTAAGCACTTATTGACGGATTTGCCATCTGTAGATAGGGAAGAAGATGGAGGTATACTTGCGGCGCATCATGCCTTTTGGAAAGGTGGACGACCCTCTGACAGGGAGTGTACGATTACCGAGTTCGTTTACGCTCCCAAAGAAATAGGTGACGGGCTTTATCTGCTTAATCTACAAATTGCTTCTTTTGAAAACGATGCCGCTCCTTCAAAACCTGTGCTATATCAACTTCTGCAATCATGAATATAGAAGAGCTCAGAAACTACTGTATGGCTAAAAAAGGTGTAACCGAGTCCTTTCCATTTGATGATAAAGCTTTAGTGTTTAAGGTGATGAATAAGATGTTCTGTATTACAAACGTTGACAATTACACGGGCTTCTCAGCTAAATGCGATCCGCAGCGTGCCACTGATCTTCGCGAAAAATATCCGCATGGCGTTTTGCCGGGTTGGCACCTCAATAAACAACACTGGAATTCTGTGAAGATAGGTGAAGGTGTACCCGAAGATTTGCTCTACGAACTGGTTGATCACTCTTACGATCTAATCGTTGCTAGTTTGCCTAAGAAAGTTCAAAAGGAACTGGCTGAAATGACGTAATTTCGCGCCATGGAAGAAAAGAGTCCTTCAAAGCGAATTTTTAGATATTTTATTCGCGGCTTGCTGCTCGTAGTGCCTATTACACTGATCATCTATGTGGTATATCAGCTTTTCGTTTTTCTGGACGAACTGGTTCCTATGGAGATTCCCGGTCTGGGCCTGATCGTTTTACTGGCCGGAATAACTTTTCTCGGATGGTTGGGATCTATTTTTATTACTCAACCTATTCGCAACGCTGCCAACCGCGCTTTAGATCGTATCCCGCTTCTCAAGACTATTTACACAGCCATAACGGATTTGTTATCTGCTTTCGTTGGACAAAAGAAAAGTTTTTCCAGACCTGTACTTGTCAAGCTAAATAGGGAAAGCGATATTGAAAAGCTTGGGTTTATTACTAATGAAGATTTGGAGCAGTTAGACATTCGCAGTGGAAAAATTGCCGTGTACTTACCTCACAGTTATAATTTTTCCGGAAATCTCTACATCGTACCCATTGAGAATGTAACGCCGATAAAGGCTCATACATCCGACGTAATGAAGTTTATCGTTTCTGGTGGAGTTACAGATATTGGCTTGAAGAAAGATGAAGAAAGGTAGATTTGGGAATATATTTCTCCTACACCTTATCGTTTTCATTTTCGGATTTACAGGAATTATTGGAAAATTCATTGAAACCGACTCTGATATTCTGGTGTGGTGGAGAATGGCCATTGCCAGCTTTGCTATAGCTGTTTTCGCTTATGGAGCTAAAAAGATCCATAAACCCCTTCATAAGGATGCTATAAAGTACGGTTTGATCGGTTTCATAATTGCAGCTCATTGGGTTACTTTCTTCGAAGCTATTAAGGTTTCTAATGTTTCCGTCACGCTTGCCTGCCTGAGCGCTTCTTCTCTGTTCACAGCCATTCTTGAACCTATTTTTTTCCGGAGAAGGGTAAATGGATTCGAAATTGTTTTCGGACTTATGGTTGTTGCTGGCTTGCTACTTATTTTCAGCTTTGAAACCGAATTTAAACTCGGTATTACCATAGCCCTTATTTCGGCTTTTCTCGCATCTCTTTTTACTACAATCAACGGAAAGCTTATAAAGCACGACAATCCATATCGCATAAGCCTTGTGGAAATGATGGCTGGAGTTGTAGGCATAAGCTTATGGCTCCTTTTCAAAGGAAGGTTCACAATAGATATGCTACATCTGCCTGCATGGGACTGGTTTTGGCTAGTAATTCTCGGGGTTATCTGCACAGCCTTTGCATTTGTTGTCAGCGTTAAGGTCATGGAAGAACTCACTCCTTTTACCGTGTCTTTAACGATCAATCTGGAGCCTGTTTACGGGATTATCCTTGCATTCCTGATTTTCGGTTCGAGCGAAAAGATGACCCTGGGCTTTTACGGCGGTACGGTTCTGATTCTGGCAGCTCTTTACTTGAATGCGCTTCTCAGGAAGGGCAAACTGAAACGACTGAAATCTGGACTGTAATTAGGAACATTCATCCCATTTAAGCGTTACCTTCGTAACCTCATCAAGAATCGGCATGTCATCAGTTTTAGAAGAAAATAAATCTTACTGCTCAAGCCTTACGGAGTATAAGCGCTTTAAAACGAAATTGGTTCATATTGGCAATATCGCCATGGGTGGAGATGAGCCCATCCGGGTGCAGTCAATGACTACCACTGATACGATGGATACGGAAGCCTCTGTCCAACAATCCATCCGTATGATAGACGCAGGTTGTGAGTTGGTGCGAATTACGGCTCCATCAAAGCGAGATGCGCAAAACCTGGAAAATATTAAAGCTGGCCTTCTGGAAAAGGGATATGAAACACCCCTTGTAGCAGATATTCACTTTACACCTAATGCAGCTGAAATCGCTGCCCGAATTGTAGAGAAAGTCCGGGTTAATCCGGGCAATTATGCCGACAAGAAAAAATTTCAAGAGTTAGAATATACAGATGAGACTTATAAGGCTGAATTAGACCGGATCAGAGAACGATTTACTCCACTCGTAAAAATTTGTAAGGAAGAAGGAACGGCTATGCGAATCGGAACCAATCACGGATCGCTTTCAGACCGAATTATGAGCCGTTATGGGGATACCCCTCTTGGAATGGTAGAAAGCGCCATGGAGTTCCTTCGTATTTGCAGAGATAATGACTACCACGAAATTGTGCTGAGTATGAAGGCCAGCAATCCTCAGGTGATGGTGCAAGCCTATCGCCTCCTGGTTAATCATATGATGGCCGAAGGAATGAACTATCCGCTACACCTCGGGGTAACCGAAGCCGGAGAAGGAGAGGACGGAAGAATTA
>Ga0207419_1002594_pt1 | contig 11706 bp, 7 predicted proteins | sample ElkSloMetagenome_4_FD_184723 | JGI IMG/M metagenome (GOLD analysis project Ga0207419, IMG submission 184723) | Hot spring microbial communities from Elkhorn Slough, Monterey Bay, USA - MD2A (version 2) | ecosystem: Environmental > Aquatic > Marine > Intertidal zone > Estuary: Microbial mat ... | reverse complement strand
GGTGTATTGATCCAAAGTTGTAAAATTTCTAGATTACCACCTTTTTCTGCCAAATCTTTCCCAGCGCGCTCGCTGTGTAAAATTCCCCTACCTGCATCTAGCCATTGCACACCTCCTGTTTTAACCATTTGGCTGTTTCCTCTTGAGTCGCGATGGTGCAAACTGCCTTTGACCACAAAGGTAACCGGCGAGAAACCCCTGTGTGGATGCGGGTCAACGCCTGTTTGTCTTGGATGCGAACCGGGTAGTATTTTTCCCTTGTGATGATGCAGCAGTAAAAAAGGATCTATTTGAGGTACTGCTTCAGTGGGAAAGGGCTGCCTCACGGGCGTATTATTCATCATAATCTCTTCGGCGTAAAGTAGACGATGGACTTTTCTATAAGTCATACTTATTATGTTTTATTAACCTAATCTGAAATCTTTTTGACCTTGAACCATGTTTATCTTATATTCATGATTATTTTCAAATTACATGATTCTCGCATATGATGTAATTTTTACTTCAAATCCCGACACTAATGGTGTCGGGGTTTTTTATTTGCCTATCTAAAATACTACAAAAATAATAACCACTTTAGCAGCGTTTCTCAAACCTTTTCCGTATAGCTTAAAATTAAATTTTTAAGCATACATGACAGCAATATTACATAGGCCCGCTTTTATTTTCATACTGTTTTTCATAGTTTCTTCTTGCGAATATGGTGTAGAAGATGATATTTCATTGTCAGAAAGTGCTCGGGATGGTGCTGCTTTTAGCTTATCAGGCGAAGGGGGCGGTGGTGGTAGAAGTGGAAGCGGCAATGGCAATGGTGGCCAATCAGAACCTGGCGTTATAACTGCAGGCGAGTGGAATGACTTAGATAACTGGGAATTTTGGAATAGCTTACTCGAAAAAGATTCGCTTGGTATACAAGATATGTGGCGTTTTTATACACAAAATCGCTATACCTTCGAAATAAAAGACAAGAATTTATTGGCTGTAGTAGATGCCCAAGTCTCGTTATTTGAAGGTGAGACACTTTTGTGGAAAGCCCGTACAGATAATGCTGGTAAGGCAGAGCTTTGGGCCAACCTGTATGAACAAATCAGCCAAGTCGGAGACAAGGTCATTATCGAATATCAAGACCAGCAGTATACCATTACAGATGTACAAATCGCTGTTAAAAATAGCATAAACCTCCCCATCTCAGCATCTGAAAAGCCCAACGCTGTAGATATTGCTTTTGTAGTAGATGCTACAGGTTCTATGGCCGATGAATTGGAGTATCTAAAAACAGAATTGCTCGATGTAACCAGTAGGGTCCAAGCTGGTGATGCTTCTTTGCAACTACGTACAGGGGCCGTTTTTTACAGAGATGAAGGTGATGAGTACCTTACTAGGGTTTCTAATCTCGATGAAAATGAGTTAAAAACACTTGAATTTATTAAGGCACAAAGCGCTGATGGTGGTGGCGATTATCCTGAAGCGGTGCATGCCGCTTTAAATGATGCAGTAGCTCAACTAAGTTGGTCTGTAGATGCCCGTGCAAGATTGTTGTTTCTGATTTTAGATGCCCCTCCTCACCAAGAACCTGCTACTGTAATGGAGCAAATAAGAAAACAAACACAATCTGCTGCAAGAAAGGGGATTAAGATCATACCGATTTCTGCTAGCGGCATAGATAAACCTACAGAATTTTTAATGCGCTTTATGGCCATTTCAACCAATAGCACTTATGTTTTTATTACCGATGATAGCGGCATCGGCAATGATCATTTAGAGCCTACAGTCGGTGAGTTTGAGGTGGAATTTTTGAATGATTTGATGGTGAGGTTGGTAAGCAAATACACGCTTTAAGACTGAGCCCACTTTTTTATTGTATTTAATAATGAAAGTCATAACTTGAATGAAAAAATTGAAGTTATGCATGCTTTGCCCCAGACTATAGACGAAGTAATTGAAGAGCTCAATGCCATTATTGAAGATGCAGTAGAAAAGAATAACTACAATGCTATTTTTGCCTACGTTTACAAGCGTACAACCATAGAAATAAAGAAAGCAATAGAAGACACTTACTTTGAAGATAATCAAGGAATGGAAGTATTTGATGTTCTTTTTGCTAACCTCTACATCAAAGCATATCATGGTTATCAAATCCAATCAAAAGTAAGTGCTTGTTGGCAAAAAGCTTTTGATGAGGGCAAGATAAAACTCACCTATCTTCAACATTTACTTTTAGGCATGAACGCTCATATCAATTTTGACCTTGGGGTCGCTGCGGCTATTTATACAAAAAACAGCGATATTGAAGAGATCAGTAATGATTTTAGAAAAGTCAATCAGATTTTATTCAACCTTACAAATGAAATGCAGTCGAAATTGGCCCGTGTTTCTCCCATGCTTTTTTTATTAGATATACTAGGTGGTAAAAATGATGAAATGCTTTCTAATTTTGGAATAAAAATGACTAGAGGCCAAGCTTGGAGATTTGCCAGAAATCTTTGGCAAAAGCACCAAGATGAACAATCCTCTTTTCAAAGTGAAGTAGATGGTAACGTTGCCCTAATAGCATCAAAAATTGCTAAACCACGCTTTATCTCATTAAAAGTATTCCTCTGGTGTATTGGTAAATTTGAAAGAAAGCCGCTTATAGAGGTCTTACAAATATTAAATGACTAATTTCTTATGAAATGGAGTTCCTCAAAAAATATATCGTAATTTGGTACATCAAACTTTATCTCTTCTACCTCCAAATTATTGCCCAATAAAAATTGTATAGTACCGAAATCGAACCAAGCGTGCGTGTTTTCCCAAACTATCTCAAAAGTATCATAATGCCAATGCTTGAGTTGTGCGCTTAATAAAGGTGCATCCTCAAATTGGATGTAAAGTTGTTCATCATCTAATTCTACGGTTAAGTTACCATACATAGGGTCGTGGTAAACACCAGCGTATTTACTAAGTGCTACCGAAGTGGTTGTGTTTTCTTTTTTGGCAGCTTTTCTCTTTTCAACTTCTTCTTGATGCTGGTTATTTGCCAAGGCTTTTTCCAAAGCTTTTGCAGACCAGTCTCTCGTATCTTTTTGAATATAAGAATTGATGATGTAATAGCACAATGGTGCGGTGATGCCAGACATACTGTTGGTTAAGATGACAATACCCAAATCTAGATCAGGTACCATCATTACTCTTGAGTACATGCCATCGTAACCTCCGCTATGTGTTACGACCATATTTCCATAGTAATCGTAAAGCCCCCAACCTAGACCGTAACCGCTAAAATTCCTTCCCGGCAAATTTTGTTTGGATGCTTCGCTGAGCACGTAGTTGTTATGTGGAGTCCAAAGAATGTTTTGTTGCTTTGGAGAAAGTAGCGTGTCTTTGTCTAAAATACCATGGTTTAATTGCAGTTTCAACCATTGGGCCATATCATGTACACTTGAGATAATTCCACCTGCTGCGCCCATATTGTCCCAATTTACCCATTCTATGGCTTTTTCTTGCGTACCGATTTTTTTGTGAGGAGAGGCATGATTTTCCTTTGCTTTTAAGTCTCCGACTGAAGAAATTGTTCTTTCCATGCCCAAAGGTTCAAAGAAAGTCTCTTTCACAAAAGTATCCCAAGCTTTACCAGTCACTGCTTTAATCACTTCACCCGCTGTAATGAACATGACGTTTGAGTAGCCATAACCGGCCCTAAACTCATATTGCTGCGGAATGTATTTAATTTTCTCAATGGTTTCTGTAGCACTTCTCTCTGATTTGTACCAAATAACATCGCCACTAAAGGTGCCTAAACCAGCCCTATGGCACAATAAATCCCTAATGGTAATGTGCTCACTTACGTATTCGTCGTACATAGCAAAGCGCGGTAAATATTTTCTGACTTTATTATCCCATTGTATCTCTCCCCTATCTGCCAAAACACCCAAAGCAGAAGCTACAAATGCCTTGGTATTGGAGGCAATGGCAAAAAGCGTATGCTCATTCACCACATTTCTATTATCCCAACCTAAACGGCCATAGCCTTTTTCTAAGATAATCTCTCCATCTTTAACAATGGCTACCGCCATGCCGGGTACTCTCCAGTCCTTTCTTGCATCTTCAATGTACTTGTCAACAACATCTAGTTTAAAAGACTGGGAAAAAGCCTGCGAATAAATAACAAGAGCAAAGACTATGAACTGTAGGTTTTTGATTATAGGTTTCATTTTTGGGTTATTATTATATGAATGTAGGGTTAAAATTAGCTGAATTGTTTATACATTCTATAGATACTGCTATTTTTGTGTTTTTAAATTCTGTAACAAAAAAAGATAATGGTAAAAAGATATTTAATTGCTTGCACAGCTTTGGTTTTAGCAGTTTTTTCTTGTCAGCAAGCTGAAAGCCCTGCTGATAATAAAATTAAAGCGAACACTACCCATCAAGTAGAAAATATTGTTTTTTCTTCTGATAGCACACAAGAGGTAAAGAATATCATCTTTTTAATTGGAGACGGCATGGGGCTCACCCAAATTTATGCGGGTATGACAGCCAATATGGGCAAACTCAACTTAGAGAATATGCCTGTTATCGGCATGATCAAAACTTATTCTTCTGATGCATACATCACGGACTCTGCAGCCGGTGCCACAGCTTTTTCAGCAGGAGAGAAAACCTACAACGGAGCTATAGGTGTAGATAAGGAAGGCAACCCGGTTGAAACGATTTTGGAAATAGCAGAAGAGCAAGGCAAAGCTACGGGACTGATTTCAACCAGTTCAATTACGCATGCTACGCCGGCTTCATTTATAGCACATCAACCCAAAAGAAGCATGGAAGAGGAAATTGCTGCCGACTTTTTAAAAACAGATATTGATGTATTTATTGGCGGAGGAAAGCAGTTTTTTACCAGCCGTGGTGATGGCCAAGACTTAACCCAACAACTTAAAGAGAAAGGATACAACGTAGCATTTAGTATGGAAGATGCCGCCAAGGTAACTGATGGAAAACTGGCCGCACTTACCGCTGATAATGCCAACCCTAAATTTTCAGAAGGACGTGGAGACATGCTCCCTAACGCAACCGAAAAAGCCATAGAACTACTTAGCCAAAACGAAGAAGGTTTTTTTTTAATGGTAGAAGGCTCACAAATTGACTGGGGCGGACATGCCAATGACATACAGTATGTAGTGGATGAGATGCTAGATTTTGATAGAACCATAGCTAAAGCTTTAGAATTTGCTGCTAAAGATAAGCATACATTAGTAGTGGTTACCGCTGATCATGAAACCGGAGGACTTACTTTAAATGGTGGTAATATTGATGATGGAGAAGTTGAGGCAGCTTTTACAACTGGTGGGCATACCTCGGTAGCTGTTCCTGTATTTGCTTTTGGACCCAAAGCCACAGCATTTCAAGGCTTTTATGAAAATACAGCGATTTTCCAAAAATTCTTAAATGCTTACAGTTTTTCTAATCTTACCGCAGAGAACTGATAGAGTAATTTGGGCTGATATTTTTTATCAATAATCACTAAAACCTGCTTTTTTATGGAAAAAAGCAGGTTTTTTTACACGCAAAGGGTGAATAAATCTCAATGAGAATTTGCCTAAGGCAGTAATATCTATAATAGCTCGTTTATCATCGAAACAAACAAACGACTTACATATGACGAACGAGAAATTTACTAGCCTTCCATTTTCAGTTAAAATCAACAAATTACTACTAGAGGCCGATTATATGGGTTCTTGTAAAATCAGGGATAAAGTATCTGTGCTTTATTTGATGGGCAGCAATTATTATGAGATCCTTTATACCCATGATATGGATCACATCGAATACGTACAAGAGGTTAACCCCGAGCATTTGGCCTATTTCTGCAATTTTGACCTATCTGATTTGATGTAATTCACATCTATATTGTACTCATTTACATTTATTAAATTAATAATAGCCCTAATTTACATTTGTTAAGATTTCAAAAGGTCTTAATTATATAGCTTTGGAATATGGAGATCGGGTATCCGGTTCTTCATGATTGGATTCAATTGGCTGGGCAGCAATTTTTTGTTGCCTAGCTTCGTTTTTGGGCATTTCCTTTCTTTATACCTCTTTTCCAGAAAAGTAAACCTGCTTCCTGATTTTAAAATTTAGTTAGCCATCTAGGTAGTGAAAATGTATTTAAGTTTAAATTAAGCTATGCTTTTGTGAAAGTGTGGATGCTTGAGTAGTGCATTCAAATGTGGCAGTTGCACTTTACCGTGGATTGTGGCACACAATCCACTTCTAAATTATCATGAGGGCTGTGAGCCACAGCCCTTGGAGATTATAGATACAAAAATGTATAGTAAAACTTCCAGTTGTAAATTTCAATTTAACGGCGTACCAATTCAACAAACCTCAAACCGATGTAACCGACCAAATCGCAAAATTTCAAGCAAAAACTGTAAATATTAGATCAACCCGACGTCTGTAGCGTTCGCACTTACATCTTGTAGCTTTTTGTAGGCCTTTGTAGATAAAAAAATGTGTGATTTATCACAGAATTATTACATTCGGAATAGTCCTTGTTAATCTGTTAATGAATCTAAATTTTTTGAATGAAGGGACTTTTTACTTAAACAGCATCATAATTTTTTGTGTGTAGTAAAGCATAATAACTGGCTTTTGCATAAGTCTAATAGTATCAAGGGTTACTGGTAATTACCCTCATATGCCTTCATCCAAAATCAGTTTGGATATAACTACCAACTTATACCACTTTATAGAAAAATTATCTTCAAATTCTGAAATCGATGAGTTTAATCTGTCCTCATGCGGGGAATTAATCATTTAAAGAATTATGAAGCAATCATTATTTTACAGCATTTACCTATTATTATCTCTTGTATTATTTTCAGCCTGCGATGAGGTTTTAGAAATGGAAATGGACGCTCCCTACGATACTTCTGTTTCTAAAAGCGAATTATCAGAATTAATGGTGAACGATCCTGCCTTAGAAGCTGAAATTGCCGAAGGTCTTAAAGTTTGGCGCAAGCCGGGCATTATTATGGAGGACGCCTCTTGTAACAATTGCCATGCTCCTGATGCTTTAGATTTGGCCTTCTTCGATTTTGGTGACGACAATTTATTTAGAAGAGCAGAACCGCACGTAGGCGCCGAAGATGCTCAGAAGATTATTGATTTGGTACATGCGATAAGAAAAAAGTATGACATAGACCAACCCAAAGACCCTTTCGAATTTAGGCTGATGCAGCCTGGGCCAAATGGCAAAGTACTGCCCGGCAAAACCATCGGTGAGAGAGAGGTTTCATTTGCCAAAACGGTGATAGAACAGCAAATGCCTTCATTCATCCAAGGTGAAATCAATTCTTTAGAAAAAGCCGAGACTGCTTTACAAGAAGCTTTGAGTGTAAACTTTCAAGATATTCCTGTTGGCATTCCTTTTCCCCTGTGGGCAAGCGATAAGTTTCACGGCGAAGAATTTGGAACGGTGGATGAGTGGCTGCCCAATTTCCCAAGTTTAACTACATCTAGAGATTATACCCTAATTCAAAATGAATACATTAAAAACCCGACAGAAGAAAATTTTTGGGCAATGTTTAAGGCTTCAAAAGAGCTTACCTCTATTGGAGACACTAAAATAACAGCGCGAAAAATAGAGAGAGAGAAGTTTTTCTCTATGCTCATTGGTCAGCACATTTTAAGAAATAAAGTATTGGGCATTGAAGGCTTCGTAGAACCTAGAATTGGTTTTAGGAGAATAGGTTACCAAGAAATTGCTGATTTTGATGCCAGAAACGATGCCTCCAAATTACCAAGCAACCATATTTGGAATGTTGCTGAGTTTTCTAGAAAGCCTAAGTCGGTAAAGCCAAATTCTGGAAAATACCATCCTGAGTCTATTCAAGGTGAAATGGAACGTATTGGCTATGATGAATTCTTTATTGATGGCAATGATCCTAATTGGGGTAAAAAAGATTTTGAACACCGCATGCTGGCTTCGTGGTTTTGGGTGCATACCATGTTCCACCATGCAAGGCACCGAGGCTATTTTAATGGGGGTGTATTAGGCTCAAAATACGAGTTGCATAGTAATTTTAGGCAGATTGTGAACAACCTTAAAAACGGATTTTCTGATGAGGAAGGCTATGCAACTTGGAATGACAGATGGGGACCAAGGGCCACAGGAAAACACATCTTTTTTGCTGAAAATCCCGAACAGGAAGCAGCCATCAAAACATTTAAAGTGAATTCTTCTTGGGTTGTGTTGTACTTAGCCGACAAGTTTATGGATAATGAAAAGCAAGCCTTTAACGACGATGGGATGGATGGAGTGGCCATGGCAACCAATACCATTAGGGCGCTTAATCCAGAAAGGGCCGATGAGGCATTGGCTATGTTCTACGATATTTGTAGTAGAAATGAAGTATTGATTCAGGAGCTGGGCAAACCCGGTGGCGAAGCACTCAAAGGCGATTGTGATTACTACATTAATCTCGGGCATAATAGTGGCGATGGAAACACGCACACTGGAGAATAAAAATACTAGATGTTCCAATTTAGTTCAATCGTGAAGAACGGGAGCACCCAGCAATGGGGCTCCCTTTTTCATTCTTCTTCTGAAGATTTATTTTTTGAGCCCGAAATTTTCTTGATATCTTCTTCTGGTGTAAAGCTTTCGGGCTTTTTTTTCATGTTATTGATAATGGTCTGCCTGATATCTTCGTGGTGTGTTTTGTTCAACTCCTCAGCATCTTCTAAGCTGTAATCGCCGTCTTTAAGCCAAGAGTTGGTCATTTCGGTGGCAAAGTCGCGGCCCTTTATCAAAAGCGTGGGCAATTCTTCATCGGGAATGGGTTCGCCATTGAACAAAATGGTTCGGCCTGCCAAATCTATTTGTATATAATCTGGATGCCCGCCGCCTATCCGCTGTATATTATTGAGAAGTTTTTCTTTGGTATTTTCAAGTTTATGAAAAGCTTCAAGTCTTTTGTTTTCTTTTATTTCTTGCAGGGTTTCCTCTGCTTTAATAAAATACTGTCTTGCCTGCCTGCCCAACTCATTGTTTTCTACCATGCAAAGCTCTTTGGCCATACCCAAACTAAGAATTACATCAAAGCCTTGCTGTTTACCGCCTTGGGTTACTAAAACTTTAGTAACCTTATGGAAATCCGCACCTTCTCTAAACTCGTACTTTTTAATCCGGTTGTTGATCCAATCGTTAAATCTAGATTTTACTTGTAAAAACGCATGCAGTTCTCTAGCTGAAATTCTGCTTCCTTCGTATATCTTAATTAGTTCCATATTAGATATTGGTATTTAGCTTCTGGATATTGGGCTTTGGTTCAACACCATTTAAACTCGGCCTATTAATATAAAAAATGCTCCAAGTAAAATTACCTGAAGCATTTTGATTCAAAAAAGCTTTAGCTAAATTATTCTAAAACTTGCTATTATTTGTAATTGGCTTTAATGGTTTCAATTTATACTAATTACCACAAGCCAAGTACTCATTGCTATTTAGTTACACTTAGAGTAAGCGCAGCTTTTGCACTTCAAACAGCCTTCTTCATAAATAAGGCCTTCTGGATCAGAACAGTTGGGGCACTCTCTATCTACAGCCACGGTACCATCAGGTATGAGGCTTTTGAGCGAGCGGGCCACACCGTTTTTCCAGGTGTTGATGTAGTCTTTGTCAAAGTTGAGGTTGGCTACCAAATCAACCACGTATGGCAATGGCATCCCATGGCGCAAAATACCTGAAATTAACTTGGCGTAGTTCCAGAATTCTTTGTTAAACGATCTAGAAAGACCCTCTATAGTTACTCTGAAACCTTGGCTGTCTAGGTATTGGAAATCGTAACGGCCTCTTCCATTTTCGGTTTCACCTTTTAGTACCCAACCCTTATTTACATAGCCGGGCAAAGCAAAGGCTTCTTCTGCCTTACCAGTAAAAATCTCGTATGGTCTGCCGTTGAGCAAGCCAACAACTGCCAACCAAGCTTCGTCTTCATTGTAGAAGCGGATTACACTGGCTTCTAGCTTTTCAGGTCTTTTCGGAGCTACAGTCTCAATTATACCTGTTTCTGAATCCTCTTTCTTTTCATTAGAAACCAATACGCCTGAACGAGAACCATCTCTGTAAACCGTAATGCCTTTCAATCCTTGTTTCCAAGACTCCATGTAAATCTCGCCTACTTTCTCTACAGAGATATCTTGTGGCAAGTTAATGGTAGAACTGATGGAGTGAGTTACGTATTTCTGTACCACAGCTTGGATTTCTACCCTTTTGATCCAGTCTATCTCTTGAGCAGTTGAACCTGCATAAGGGCTTTCCTCGATTTTATCTTTGCCAGATATTTCCATCCACTTCTTAAATTTAGGATGGTATACATCGAACTCTTCCCACATGTCGCCCATCTCATCTTTAAAGGTGCCAACAGTTTCTTTTTGGCTGGCATTTACTTTTCTTCTGCGCTTGTAAGAAAGCATAAAAGCAGGCTCAATACCAGAAGTGGTCTGGGCAAGCAAGCTCAAAGAGCCTGTTGGCGCTACTGTACTAATTGAGATGTTTCTTCTTCCGTGCTCCATCATTCTGTTATAAAGAGCGGGGAATTCTTTTTGTAGCATCTGTACAAACTCAGAAGTATTTTCTATCTCTGGGTCGAAACCAACAAATGCGTCGCGCTCAACGGCCATATCTATAGAGCTTTCAAACTCAGCCTCGCACTTTACGCGCATAATTTGCTCCATGGCCTCTACAGCTGCATCGCTATCAAACTTGAGTCCTAGCGCCGCCATGGTATCGCCCATTGCGGTAAATCCAAGTCCGGTTCTTCTACCTCTTTTACCCGTATCATATAGCAGTTTCCATGTTTCTAGCTCGTTGGCTTTAATATGATTAGGCTCAGGATCGGCCTCTATTTTTGCCATAATCCTTTCGATAGATTCTAGTTCAAGGTCTACCAAATCGTCCATTAAGCGCTGAGACTCATAGGTAACCTCAAAGAATTTTTCATGGTTGAAAGTGGCCTTATCTGTGTAAGGATTGTCTACAAAGTTAAAAAGATTGATAGCGATTAACCTACAACTGTCACCGCCCTGCATGGCAATTTCAGAACATGGGTTGGTAGATGCATTTTTAAATTCGGGATATACAGAAGAAGTGGAATACCAATGTTGGCGATCCCAAAAAATCAATCCTGGTTCCGCAGTGTTATGAGCAGAAGAAATGATTACTTTCCACAACTCTCTGGCATCCACCATTTTAGTAATCTCTGGATCTTTGGCATCTATTGGGTAGCGCAACTTAAATTCAGTGCCTTCAGCCACTGCTTTCATAAACTCATCTGAAAGTCTAACAGAAATATTCGCCCCCGTTACCTTGGTTAAATCTTGTTTGATTTTAACAAAGTCTTCAACATCTGGGTGCGCTACATCAATTGTAAGCATTAAAGCGCCTCTCCTACCATTTTGCGCTACCTCTCTGGTGGTGTTAGAAAAACGCTCCATAAATGAAACTGCACCACTTGTGGTACCTGCTGCGTTGGCTACGTTCATATTGGCCGGGCGCAGAGAAGAAATATCTGTACCAACGCCGCATCTTCTTTTAAAAAGTTGTGCCAATTGCTCATCAGTGTGGCAAATACCACCGTAGGAGTCGTATGGAGAAGGTAATACCACGCAATTAGACAAAGAAGCCACCATTTGGTCGTTGCCCAAAGCAGCCATTACACT
>Ga0207419_1002591_pt1 | contig 11726 bp, 10 predicted proteins | sample ElkSloMetagenome_4_FD_184723 | JGI IMG/M metagenome (GOLD analysis project Ga0207419, IMG submission 184723) | Hot spring microbial communities from Elkhorn Slough, Monterey Bay, USA - MD2A (version 2) | ecosystem: Environmental > Aquatic > Marine > Intertidal zone > Estuary: Microbial mat ... | reverse complement strand
CGGTTCCGGCCACACACCGGCTGAAGCCGGGACTCCCGCGCCGGGGCCGTAGCCCCATAACCAACCCTTTTCAGACAGTCTCTCAGTTCTCTTGAAGGATCACACCCATGTACCTCTTTGTTGACACCTATGGCGCGTTTGTCGCCAAACATCAGGGCCGATTACGCATTATGAAAGATAAGACCCGCCTGGACGAAGCGCCGCTCTTGCATCTGGACCAGGTGCTTATCAGCGGGAACGGTATCGGCATTAGTAGCGATGCCATCCGCGCTTGCAGCGAGCAGGGTATTCCCGTGCATTTTCTCAGCAACCGGGGCACACCCCACAGCAGCCTCTACAGCGCCGGGCTGACCGGCACCGTGCTGACCCGGCGGGCGCAACTGCGGGCCTACGATACCGAGCGCGGCGTGGTGCTGGCGCGGGCCTTTAGCAGCGGCAAGCTCCAGAACCAGGCCAATCTGCTGCGCTATGCCGCCAAATACCGCAAGGAGAGCGACCCGGACTGCTACGCCGCGCTGACCACCGCCGCCGCCGCCGTGGTCGATAGTTTGCATGCGCTGGCTGCCGTGCAGGGCGGGCTGATTGATGCCGTCCGTGACCGGTTGATGGGGATTGAGGGGCAGTATGCCACCCGCTACTGGGGCGCGCTGGCCCGGCTTGTTCCGCCCGACCTGGGCTGGCCGGGGCGCGAAACCCGGGGCGCGACCGATCCGTTAAACCAGGCGCTCAACTATGGCTACGGCGTGCTCTATAAACAGGTGGAGTATGCGCTGGTCCTGGCCGGGCTGGACCCCTACGCCGGGCTGCTACATGCCGACCGTCCCGGCAAGCCCAGTCTGGTCCTTGATCTGATTGAGGAGTTTCGCCAGGCGGTCGTGGATCGGCCACTGCTTGGGCAGGTGACGCGTGGCTGGGCAATTACCCGCGATGAGCGCGGCCTGCTCGACGCCGACACCCGCACGCGCATTGTCGAGAAGGTGCTGGAGCGGCTGGAGCGGAGCGAAGCGTACGAGGGCAAGCGCCGGCCGCTGCGCCATATTCTGCAATGTCAGGCCCGCCATCTGGCCGTCTACATGCGCGGCGAACGCGCCGACTATATGCCCTTCGTCATGGGCTGGTAGGTTCCGACGTTCTAACGTTCCGACGTTCTAACGTTCTAACGTTCTAACGTTCCGACGTTCCAACGTTCCGACGTTCCAACGCTGAAGATACGGATTACCGACTACAGGATACTGACATGCAATGCCTTCTCATCTATGACATCCCGGATGACCGCGCTCGGCAGAAGGTGGCGGATGCCTGCCTGGACTATGGCCTGCAGCGCATTCAGTACAGCGCCTTCTGCGGCAAGCTCAGCCGGACCCACCAGCGGGCACTGTTCGGCGAGATTACCGCGCGCATTACGGACAAAGCCGCCAATATTCAACTCTTTCCGCTGGACGAGCAGAGTTGGGCGGGTCGCCGCGAGATCAAACAGGGCGATCCGGCCACGCAGGAGTAATCGCACATGAACTACGATCCAACGCTGGAAGTTACGGACCTGAAGCAGTGGCGCTACTGTGGGCGAGTGGTCTGGTATCACCACTGCCTGCCCGACATCCGCCCTATCACCGACCTGATGGAGCAGGGCAAAGCCAGCCACCAGAGCGAAGCAGGCCGTGAGGAGCGCCGGTCGCTGCGGACCTATGATCTGACTGTGGGGGAGCGGGTGTTTGATCTGGCGTTGCGCTCCGAACGGCTGGGCCTGCGCGGGCGGATGGACCTGGCAATTGCCACGCCGGATCGCCACAGTCCCGGAGCCGAGGCGCTGGCGATTGAATACAAGGATACCGAGCAGCAGCCGGGCGCGCATATCAAGCTGCAACTGGCGGCCTATGCGCTGCTGCTGGAGGAAGCCTGGGGTTTGCCCGTCCGCACCGGATTTATCTACCAGATCCCGCTGCGCCGGGCGGTGCGTATTCCGATCACCCCGGCGCTGCGGCGGCGCGTCACCGAGACCGTGCGCGAGATCCAGGCGGCCATTGTGGGTGAAGCACTCCCGCCTCCACCCACCAGCCGCCGGCCCTGTGTGGACTGTGAGTTCCGCCGGTTTTGTAATGATGTGGTGTAGGCTGGTTGGCAGGTTAGAACGTTGGAACGTTGACATGTTCTAACGTTTCAACGTTTTAACGGTTCTGTTCGCAACTCCCAAAAAAGCGGGCCGAAGTGTAAAGCCTTTCCGGGGGTAGTGTCGGGGTTTTTTTATGAAATATGGCTTGCGTATGCACTCGCAACACGTTCGCAACTTGACGCGATTCTGGGACAAAAACCGATTTGCGAATCAGTCCCCAAAACGAGGGGAGTATGTTACAATAGGGACGTGCCAGAAGGCCCCAGGAGCGACGAAATGGTCCGCTCAGGGGGTAAACATTGGCCTGGTTCTGTTTGAGAGGGCGGTGTTTCATCGGCCACGGCTCGGGGTTGAGCACTGAAATGACTATCGATAAGATCTCCCCATTTCACCCCAATAGCGTTTCATCGGCCACGGCTCGGGGTTGAGCACTGAAATGGCACGACGCTCGCGCAGTTCCGCGAACTGGCGCGGAAGTTTCATCGGCCACGGCTCGGGGTTGAGCACTGAAATAGTTCCATCGCTACTTTCGATGGCGACCGAATACCGGTTTCATCGGCCACGGCTCGGGGTTGAGCACTGAAATCTCGACGGCGATGCGTGGACGCTGGATGTCCTGGTTGCGTTTCATCGGCCACGGCTCGGGGTTGAGCACTGAAATTTCGCTGTTCAGCCGACGTTGCCATGGCTCGGGGTGGGTTTCATCGGCCACGGCTCGGGGTTGAGCACTGAAATCGCGTGGCGACCGGGGCGGAGATTGCGGAGATTGTGTTTCATCGGCCACGGCTCGGGGTTGAGCACTGAAATGTCTCCAGTACCGCGACACTGAGGCTGCCGCCATCAGGTTTCATCGGCCACGGCTCGGGGTTGAGCACTGAAATAGGCTGACCTCAAAGCGCAGGACTACAACGCCAACTTGTTTCATCGGCCACGGCTCGGGGTTGAGCACTGAAATGTTCGTCTTCGTCGCTCATAGCGTAGCCACCTCATTGTTTCATCGGCCACGGCTCGGGGTTGAGCACTGAAATGGGTGTTTTCCAGGGTGGCCCGGATGGTCAACGGCGTTTCATCGGCCACGGCTCGGGGTTGAGCACTGAAATTCGGGCAGTTTGGCAAATAGTGCTGCAACTTCACGCAGTTTCATCGGCCACGGCTCGGGGTTGAGCACTGAAATGGTAGATCGCCGCTATCTGGACAAACGACGCAGCAACCGTTTCATCGGCCACGGCTCGGGGTTGAGCACTGAAATGTTAGGGCACTTCAAAGACGAGCGCGACATCGAGGCGGTTTCATCGGCCACGGCTCGGGGTTGAGCACTGAAATTTCGTGGCCGCGCAGTTGCGACCGCAACCGTACTTCGTTTCATCGGCCACGGCTCGGGGTTGAGCACTGAAATTTCATTGTGTCCATTCCTATTTCCCTTTCTGTGACAGTTTCATCGGCCACGGCTCGGGGTTGAGCACTGAAATATCTTTCGCAGGATAAGGCACTTCAGGCCGGGGTAGGTTTCATCGGCCACGGCTCGGGGTTGAGCACTGAAATGTCTGTCTGATGGCATGATGAGTGCCGACCCGATAGGTTTCATCGGCCACGGCTCGGGGTTGAGCACTGAAATGAGAGAAGGCTGACAGGTACACGCTCAGCCCGCTCTAGTTTCATCGGCCACGGCTCGGGGTTGAGCACTGAAATAAGTCATTCAATGTCAGTTTGACCGGAGGGGATGCAAGTTTCATCGGCCACGGCTCGGGGTTGAGCACTGAAATGTCACGCTATGAGGAAACCGGCTAATTACCGACCCTGGTTTCATCGGCCACGGCTCGGGGTTGAGCACTGAAATGTCGCCACCAGATGGTTGACGCCGACATAAATATAGAGTTTCATCGGCCACGGCTCGGGGTTGAGCACTGAAATTTGTAAGTTAGGAGCCGCTGCTATGCGTGGGATTATCGTTTCATCGGCCACGGCTCGGGGTTGAGCACTGAAATGGCCCGGCCCGTTGGACCAGCCCAACAAGCTGCTGCAGTTTCATCGGCCACGGCTCGGGGTTGAGCACTGAAATTTATGATATTCAAATGCATCTTGCGGCTGGCGTCGATGTTTCATCGGCCACGGCTCGGGGTTGAGCACTGAAATCTCGTACCCGTCGTGTCCGTTGTAGCGCGCCTGCATGTTTCATCGGCCACGGCTCGGGGTTGAGCACTGAAATTCTCGGTTATTGTTTGTTACATCGTCCGGTAATCGCTGGTTTCATCGGCCACGGCTCGGGGTTGAGCACTGAAATCTCAAACCAATAAATAGTGTTTCTCAACGCTTCCCAAGGTTTCATCGGCCACGGCTCGGGGTTGAGCACTGAAATTATGTGTTACTAACTTGCTCAACTGAACTAAGTATAGCGTTTCATCGGCCACGGCTCGGGGTTGAGCACTGAAATACCATAGATTGGCACCTGAAAGGTTGGCATCGGTTAGGTTTCATCGGCCACGGCTCGGGGTTGAGCACTGAAATTTCAACATTACTCAAATCATCTAAGTCGTGCGGAGTGAGTTTCATCGGCCACGGCTCGGGGTTGAGCACTGAAATGTAGATACTAGAATTATTTGCCCTTTGGCATCAATAAGTTTCATCGGCCACGGCTCGGGGTTGAGCACTGAAATACTGAAGGAATAACAACTTCAGTGGGGAGTGTCTTGTTTCATCGGCCACGGCTCGGGGTTGAGCACTGAAATTTTGACCGAGTTGAGAATGTCGCGGCATATGTACCGGTTTCATCGGCCACGGCTCGGGGTTGAGCACTGAAATCCGACGCCGTCTTCGTCCGTGTCCGTTTTCAGGACAGTTTCATCGGCCACGGCTCGGGGTTGAGCACTGAAATTGCAACAAGGCAAGCAATTGGACACGTAAGCAGTTCAAGTTTCATCGGCCACGGCTCGGGGTTGAGCACTGAAATTGAAATGAGCCGGAACGTCGGCGGCGTCAATGTGACGTTTCATCGGCCACGGCTCGGGGTTGAGCACTGAAATGCCGCTCATCTGGACTTCAACCCTTACCTCCTGATAGGTTTCATCGGCCACGGCTCGGGGTTGAGCACTGAAATGAAATACGCGAACTTTCGCATTACCAAAACATAAAAAGCGTTTCATCGGCCACGGCTCGGGGTTGAGCACTGAAATTGGAGAGAGGTGGAATATGTCGGCTGTTGACCCGCAGTTTCATCGGCCACGGCTCGGGGTTGAGCACTGAAATCTGGTCTGCTATTAACAATAGCTCGGACCGAGACAGGGTTTCATCGGCCACGGCTCGGGGTTGAGCACTGAAATTTTGGGGCTTTTGCTGTTTTGACTACATGAACTGTGGGTTTCATCGGCCACGGCTCGGGGTTGAGCACTGAAATTAATCCTGCTGTTTATAGTGCGCGGTGTTCTGGTTTGGTTTCATCGGCCACGGCTCGGGGTTGAGCACTGAAATTTGTTTCAACCGCAATGCTGGCGTCATACTGCGCTGCGGTTTCATCGGCCACGGCTCGGGGTTGAGCACTGAAATTATGGACGGGAAGAGGGGGAACAAGAAAGCAACCAGGTTTCATCGGCCACGGCTCGGGGTTGAGCACTGAAATGAAGTCGCTCTTGTGGCTGCCAAACGCCACAGTCTCAGTTTCATCGGCCACGGCTCGGGGTTGAGCACTGAAATTGGCATTGGCAACTCGTGTTGCCGTGTTGTCATCAGTTTCATCGGCCACGGCTCGGGGTTGAGCACTGAAATTTTACCCACATATCAGACGGGCTATCAATCTGGCATACTGTTTCATCGGCCACGGCTCGGGGTTGAGCACTGAAATAAGAGACTGTGGTGCAAGTGGTGCATACTGCCAGCCCTGCGTTTCATCGGCCACGGCTCGGGGTTGAGCACTGAAATTTAAGCGGGCTGCTTCGATAGGCAACGGGATATACTGTTTCATCGGCCACGGCTCGGGGTTGAGCACTGAAATTTCGCTATACAAGTCTGTTGATTGCTTGAGCATAACTGTTTCATCGGCCACGGCTCGGGGTTGAGCACTGAAATAGTTTTATACTGATTGTCTTCTTGCCTTACTTTAAAGTTTCATCGGCCACGGCTCGGGGTTGAGCACTGAAATAATAAAAAGGAATTCGCCGCCTGAACCATCATCGGCTGTTTCATCGGCCACGGCTCGGGGTTGAGCACTGAAATGTCCACTGACACAGTACCTGATACAGCACACCCGTTTGTTTCATCGGCCACGGCTCGGGGTTGAGCACTGAAATATTGTCGAGAATATCCCCGATTTCAAGAGTGGAAGTATGTTTCATCGGCCACGGCTCGGGGTTGAGCACTGAAATGCCGAAGCTGCGCCAGCATAGCGCTGCCCGCGCCTGGGGTTTCATCGGCCACGGCTCGGGGTTGAGCACTGAAATGCGTGAATGGTGGGCCAGTCAGTAATGAAGTCGAATGCTAGTTTCATCGGCCACGGCTCGGGGTTGAGCACTGAAATGTTTCTGGCGAGTGCATCGGCGCTGTTTCTGATTGCGTTTCATCGGCCACGGCTCGGGGTTGAGCACTGAAATGTTAATGGCTGCGTGGCTTGTGTGCCAGATAAACTGTTTCATCGGCCACGGCTCGGGGTTGAGCACTGAAATGTCTGGGTGCGACTGATAGTGGAGCAGAGGGGGCGGTGTTTCATCGGCCACGGCTCGGGGTTGAGCACTGAAATCTTACGACGTTTAATATATGGCAAGATGGCGATAATGTTTCATCGGCCACGGCTCGGGGTTGAGCACTGAAATTTGCGTTAATAACTGGTTTCAGTGCATTATATGTATGTTTCATCGGCCACGGCTCGGGGTTGAGCACTGAAATGGATGTCTATGTTGAGCGGGCGCGACATGCCGCTCTCGGTTTCATCGGCCACGGCTCGGGGTTGAGCACTGAAATGTTTTTGTCCACCGCAAAGATCTTTGTCCCTGCCAGCGGGTTTCATCGGCCACGGCTCGGGGTTGAGCACTGAAATCCGACCGCGTTAGCTGATGCACTGGATGTCTATGTTGTTTCATCGGCCACGGCTCGGGGTTGAGCACTGAAATGGGTCATAGCGTCAGTTTCGGCGCGGCGGCCACCGGGTGTTTCATCGGCCACGGCTCGGGGTTGAGCACTGAAATATCGGTTGATGGGCTTGACCGTGTCCCGGTCATACTGGTTTCATCGGCCACGGCTCGGGGTTGAGCACTGAAATACCTGTACCGAGGCGGGGCCTGGGGCTACTACTGGAGTTTCATCGGCCACGGCTCGGGGTTGAGCACTGAAATACAACACCGTCCACGGCATATGGACGGGGCGTGCAAAAGTTTCATCGGCCACGGCTCGGGGTTGAGCACTGAAATATATCACGAATAGCAGTATCATTATCCGCTTCGGGCGTTTCATCGGCCACGGCTCGGGGTTGAGCACTGAAATTGCTGCTTTCGACAATGACCGATGGGGCAGGGCTGAGTTTCATCGGCCACGGCTCGGGGTTGAGCACTGAAATGTGGAACGCGTTCCACTCGCAGTTATAGCCATGGAAATCCGTTTCATCGGCCACGGCTCGGGGTTGAGCACTGAAATTTGCCCAGGAGGTTGACCGCATACTCGTGCAATTTGGTTTCATCGGCCACGGCTCGGGGTTGAGCACTGAAATCTGATGAGGCACAGCGCGTGTATACAGATGCTTTCTGTTTCATCGGCCACGGCTCGGGGTTGAGCACTGAAATTGTCGTACACTTCCTCGGCTACTTTACAGCCCAACGCCGTTTCATCGGCCACGGCTCGGGGTTGAGCACTGAAATGCAACGTATGATTGCCAAGGCGCAAGAAACACCAAAGTGTTTCATCGGCCACGGCTCGGGGTTGAGCACTGAAATTTGCTGATGCTGTGAATAAGTCGTAGATTACTCCCGAAAAGTTTCATCGGCCACGGCTCGGGGTTGAGCACTGAAATGGTCGCACTCCACGAGCGGCCTACCAGATCGTAACCGTTGTTTCATCGGCCACGGCTCGGGGTTGAGCACTGAAATGCGCCTGCTCAATGTCGCACGTTCCTACCACATCCTTCAGTTTCATCGGCCACGGCTCGGGGTTGAGCACTGAAATCGGTCAGTCCCCCGGATGCGCGGCAGGTGATTCATCGTTTCATCGGCCACGGCTCGGGGTTGAGCACTGAAATTCCTGCCGCAACCTGTGCAAAAGCATGTCCAGGTCATCGTTTCATCGGCCACGGCTCGGGGTTGAGCACTGAAATGCAGGGTTGACGTTAGCAGATCTAATCAAGCGTGATGTTTCATCGGCCACGGCTCGGGGTTGAGCACTGAAATCAAAGCTGTTCTAGCTCGAGGTAACGGTTAATGACGTTTCATCGGCCACGGCTCGGGGTTGAGCACTGAAATCACATGCGTGGGGGTGAACCGAAAAAGCGCCGGGGGTTTCATCGGCCACGGCTCGGGGTTGAGCACTGAAATACGTCGTAAGCCACCGCTCCGGCGTGATCATGTGCTGTGTTTCATCGGCCACGGCTCGGGGTTGAGCACTGAAATTAAAATCCATCGTTGACCGCGTTATCCCCATTGTCAACGGTTTCATCGGCCACGGCTCGGGGTTGAGCACTGAAATCGTAGCGAGAAACTGGGGGCCATCGCTGACCGCTGGGCGTTTCATCGGCCACGGCTCGGGGTTGGAGGGGCGCGCTAGACATACGATCCACATGAGCGGCATGCGCTGAACATAACGTGACCGGATGGGCCGAAACCGCGCGGACTGGCGGCCGCGTGGGCTGAATCGGGCCGCGTGGGCCGGGGGTGTGACCGCCGGCATGGGGGCAGGCCGATCATTCGGGGGGTGTGGGTGGGCCGATTGCGGGACGTGGCTGCGGTGGCGCGCCATCGGCACGACGCAGGCCGGCACCACGGGACACCCGTCCATGCCCCGATCATGCGGTGCGCATGCAGGTGACGAACACGAATGGGTATGCACATGGCCTTGACCTGGTGACAGACGGCCCCTCCCACCCCCACCACACACCCATGCAACGATGGGCCACCGTCACCGGTTTTCGCCCTGGATCAGGTCACGGTCGCTATCGGTGCGGGCGCATGCGCCCGCACCCGGGCCAGTGCCCGCAGGTTAATCAGCACGTAGATGAGCGTATTCTGGTTAGCAATCGCGGAGCCCCGGCGCAGTTTGGGATGCAGGATGTCCAGCGCCTCGGCCTGACTGTTGATGCGCTCCACCATCGTGCGCTGCGCGTACAGCCGTTTGAAGTCCGGACTCTCGCGGTCCAACTGATGCCGGATGCGCGCGCCGGCCGTGTTGGCAATCGTGGTGGTACACCCACCTTTGGCGAAATGGGCATCATCGTTCGGACAGACGGCCCCGGTCGGTGCTGGATGCAGCAGCGGACAGCGGTATTTCGCCCGTTCGTGCGGGATCAGGTCGGCCCGATGCTGGTAGGTGAAATGCAGCGTCATCGCCAACCCGGCGGCACAGCAGGGCCGGCCATCCGGCGCAAAGGTGCGTTTGGCGCGTTGGCGGCCACCCGGATTGAACGGCACGATCGCCTGCCCGCCGGCGACGTGATAGTACTCATACACATAGTGCGCATCATAGGCCGTATCCCAGATACCGGTCTTCGGCCGGTGGCCCAGGCCGGCTTCCACCTGGGCCATCAGCGGGTAGAAGTACGAAATGTCGCTTTCATTGAAGGGGCGGGTGCGTTCGGCCAGGACGACCTCGGTGCCATCGGGCAGGCGGGTAACGACGATGCCGGCAGCATAGCCCCAGAAAATATCCACGCCGACCTGGAGCGCCCGCGCCGGTTTCGCATGCGTGGTCGGGGTGGCCGGGTCGCGCGGGGTCGCGGTCCCCGCTACGGGCGTGGATGGTGCGGCGGGCGCGTCCCCATCGCCGCCATCCGCATCCGCCGGGGCGGTATTCTGGCGCTGCTTGACGCCCAACGTGCAGTCGGGATCGCCCGGCGGCTGCCGATTCTTGTCGAGCCGCCCTTCCTTGATATGTTGTTTCGGATTGTTCTCCTTGACCCAGGCCAGCAGTGCCTGGGTGTCGCCGGCAACGACGTCGCCAAAGGTGGCCTGGTCGTCTGGCGGTAAGGTGGCACGCAGGTGCTGGACGCTGGCCGTGAGCAAGAACTGGAGCGCGGCGTTGTCGAGGGTACGCAAGACCGCGCCCAGACGCCGGCGATCCGGGACGGTGGCGGCGACGGCAAAGCCGTGGGGCGCGTGGGGATCGGGCGTCCGGACAAAGCCGAGATACCAGACCAGGGCGGGATGGTCGATCAAGTAGGCGCGCAGGTCGGACATATACCGCTTGCCCTCGTGGAGTTTGACGAGATAGGCGGCGGCAAAGGGCGCGCGCGGCTCCGGTTGTGGGCCGGACCAGGGACGCTGGTCGGGGCGGAACGGGGGCCGTTCCGGGAAGGCGGCCCAGGGCAGATCGCCGAACAGGGCGCGGTACTTCTGCACGACCGGGTCGCGGGCGACCCAGGCGGGCAGGGGCCGATCCGGATGCGCCAGGGGCGCCGGATCGTCCGGGGGCGCGGGGGCCACACCACCGCCAACCCGCCGCAGGCGGGTGCAGAAGCGGTTGAAAGATGTGACGAGATTGGGTACCATCAGAGTGTCTCCCTTCTGGGTGCGTGGTGGGTGTGGTGTTCACCATGATACCCGGACGGGAGACATGTGCGGTGGGTGATCATCCGGCCGCGCCCGCCGGCGTGGAAGCGGCCCACCGCGCCGGGATGTGTGCAATCGGGGTGCGCTCCTCACAGGATACCCTGGAAGCCGACCGGGTGGTGCAGCGGTTGGACGAACTGCCCGATGATGTGTTTGATCAACTGCTCAACGCATGAGCAGAACGTATGGCGATTGGGGCGACAGCGGCGTCGCCCGATTAGTTCCGCCGTGTACCCATTCAAGCGAATGCTGTGTCCCGATCAAGCTGATGGATCAGTGCTTCAAACAGGTCACTCTCAGTGACAATGCCCACTACTTCATTCGATGTCGGATCAACGACCGGCAGGCCGCCGATTTTGTGTTCGCGCATCAGCAGGGCCGCCTCGCGTAGTCCGGTCTCTGGTGTCACCGCAAGCGGGTACCAGGTCATTACCTCGTACACTTTGATCTGACGGAGCAAGTTGGTGATATCTGCCGGATCAAATCCGGCCGGCTTAAGTAGATCGACTCCGCGAATATCCCCCAGGGTAATAATGCCGCGTAACTCCCCGGTATCAACCACGACCGGCAACCGCCGGATGTCATGTTCATACATCAGCGCCAGCGCCGTGCTCACCGGGACGGCCAGGTTAATCGTAACAGCAGGAGCATACATCCAGAAACGAATCTCCTGATCGGGAGAAACTGCCAGGCACGCTACTGAAGAACCATTACTTGTGTGCATAATAATCCTCCTGGAAAAACTCTTGGGGTAAGCGTATGCTCCACGAATCACAATCCGGGTCGTGTGGGGGACACGGGCTCTCCGACGGTACTGTTCCCGGTATGCGATGAATACCCCTGATCATGCCACACGCGCGGGGTGGTGTGGGAGAAAAATTAGT
>Ga0207419_1002588_pt1 | contig 11743 bp, 16 predicted proteins | sample ElkSloMetagenome_4_FD_184723 | JGI IMG/M metagenome (GOLD analysis project Ga0207419, IMG submission 184723) | Hot spring microbial communities from Elkhorn Slough, Monterey Bay, USA - MD2A (version 2) | ecosystem: Environmental > Aquatic > Marine > Intertidal zone > Estuary: Microbial mat ... | reverse complement strand
GATGCTATACTAAAAAACTGTATGGCGAGCGTAGCCAAGGGGTTAAGGCAGTGGATTGTGGTTCCACCATTCGTGGGTTCGAGTCCCATCGTTCGCCCTAGTTTCAGGAAACCTGAATTCAGGTTTCCTTAGCTTTTCCTTATTCATCCTCAAAAATCAGCTGTTCTCTACTTGCAATTCGCTTGCTCTCTTTAGCTAGTCGATTCAGCTCATTATCGTCTACAAAATGCTTGCGAGATGCGGTTGCCGCAACCGATATAATAAAAAGCTCTCTCTCGCATTGCGTCAATACCCATTTCTCATCAATGTCTTCTCTGATGCGGTTGACCAATACTTTAGCTCTATTCCTAAATTCTTCCAGTCGATGATCTCCCGTGTGGCGATCGGTTGTTCCAATCTCGACTGCTGCCATCACTTTGTACATTTGCCTGATCTCTTCAATCATCCTGCTTGACCCCTTCATTTTTAGTACACTAGTTCTAGTTACTAGGTTAAGGCATATATGGCTACAGGTAGTTGCAGCAGTACGGATCTAACCCGCCAGCTTGATCGCATGGAGCGGGAAATTAAAGCGCTCAGGAATGATATTGACAGCAATTATTTCAAGCTGAATGCGAACTTGAATGGTTTAGCAGATTTCTTGGGGAAAGGGAAGGTTAGCTGGATTGAGATGGCTGCCATGATAGCTTCGATTGTAAGCGCGGTTGCTGGCATCGCCAATATTATCCAGATTTGGGCGCAAGGGGCTTATCTTTCCAAAATATTGGCAGCAAGTGAACAAGCTGCTAAGAATTCAGATTATACAGCCAAAGAAGTCCAGGGGTGGGCCCAAGGGGCTTATCTTTCCAAGATATTGTCGGCAAGTGAACGAGCCGCTGATAATTCAGATTACACAGCCAAAGAAGTCCAGGGGTGGGCCCAAGGGGCATATTTCTCTAGAATACTAGAGTCTACACAATTTTTGGAAGATTTTTTGGGGAGGTTTGGAAGTAGTACCGCGCAGAACTTCAAAGTTTTACAGCAAGAAATTCATCGTATCAGATCAAGTTCTCCCATTGAGCAAAAATTAACAAACATCGAGAATCTAGTCAATCAAATTCCCGAAAAAATGCTCAATTCCCCTGCGCTTAAACAAATTGTTGACATTCCAAATAATATAAAAGAAACTATCAGAGAAATAACAAGGGAGATTTCTAAGCTCCCCGAAAATCTAACAGGAACAGTAACCAAAACTGTTTACCAGCCAATTAACCGAATTCTTCAAGAAAACTCTAAGAAACTGGAAAGCACAAATAGATTGATAGAATTATCAAGCAGTACAACAAAAGTTGATACAAGGCTTGATGAAATGTTAAGGAGTTTAACTCCCTTAGCCTTGATTCCAGCTAACTTAGCTGGACTAGACTCCAAAATTAATAAAATCAATAATGACTTAAGCAGAAAGATGGATCGGCTGCCTGCTGCTACAGCTACGGCTAATTGCAACAGTGGCTGTTCTAAAGCTGGGGCTGCTACAAGGAGTCGCTTAGAAGCTGGACAAAGTGCATTGAGCAACAAGTTAGATGCGTTGAATGCCGGAATGAACACGGCTCAACTAGGGTTACTCAAAAAGATTGATGGGACAACCACACGGACATTGAGTCAGCTTGGGAATCCACTTAAAGGGGGGATTTCCGGTAAGTTAAGCAGAATTGGGAAAGTACTATCTCAATCCCCTGTAATATCTTGGGTGAATTTATTAGTTAGCTTGCACAATGCCGGACAGCTATCTGCCTCTTTGTCTGCAACTTTAGGAGATACGTTATCATTAGGGTTAAATACATTTGTATTTAACGATTCAGAAGATCAACAAATTGATGTCAACAAAGTGATCGGGGAAAATGTCAGTTCTTGGATTATAAAAATAGTTGGGCTTGATAGATATACGCAATTTCGGAAAGAGTTAGCCCTTTGGAATAATGTATATCGTAGTACGGCTAATATTGTTAATACTGTTCGCAGTATTGGAGACAGCACGAATGCAATCGCGTCTGTTGCCGCTGAGAACTCCGGAAAAATTGGAAATGCCCTGTTAAAAGATAGGGTAATATCAGAGGATTCTTTTAATTGGATGTCTGAAAATGTTACGCCTTCTTCCGCTACTGTCGATCGTCTCAATAACCTGGATGACGCAGCCAATGCACTGACGATGGTTTTGAGCGAAACAGCAGGCATAATAGAAGCGAAGAAGGAATTGGACGAACAGACTAAGAAATTCGAGGAAAACTTGGAGCAACTAGACCCACGGAGTAGACCTGACAATAAGCCCATAAAAGAGGTTCAAACCGCGAGCAAACAACAAAGTCAGGCGACTTTAATAGACGATGAAACCGTCACTGGACTCGGGGAGGGATAGACATGACAGTTCCTAGTCCGACAGAGCATTTTCAAGATTCAATCCGAAGGATTTTAAATCCGCGCGTGCGGCAACATTTTAAGGATGTTCCATTGGATGACCTGAGTAAGGATCGGGGACACCTAAAACTAGCTTGTCTTCATCAGGATAAGGACAGCATTGTTTTAACAGTGGGGCGGCTTTTATTCTTTATCCTTCTGAAGCTGGAGCAGCTAGCATCCTTGGTCGCCGCCAGTTTGGGCGGGGGCGTAGAGGATGGACTAAAAGATCAATACGTTATTCGGGCTAACAACTTACCCCGGGTAACCATCAATTTTTCTCAATCTGCAGCCTCCGTGCCCAAAGGAACTTATCCGGTTCCGGCAGAGGTCTCCTTTCGCCTTGTGGAGTTTGTTAAGTTCAAAAAGCTTGGAGAGCAAGGTAATGTTCCAAGCGAAGCAGAACTACTGTCAATAGCAAATCGGATTAGAAATGAATTTAATAATTTTTCATTCGTAAAAGGAGACGAACTCTATATTTATAAAAGCTCACTTGACGGATTTTTCGGTTCTCAATGTTATGCAAACAACCAGGCAGAAGCGGAAAAACTATTTAAAAGGTTGTGCAGGGTAACACAAAAACCTTATCGTTCGGAGTTCCTAACCAAGTCGCAGCAGCCAGCAAAAGGAAGTAACACTCGACCCACGGGGTCTGTGCAAACGTACAACGGAACAAAATCAGAACCAAGATGGCGTCCGCGTGTTCGGGTTAACTTTGCAAATGCCGTGTGTGATGTGGGTCTCATGATGCCTGTGGTGTTGGTGGATGCTTCCGGCTTGCTAGCCAATCCGTTGTTAAAAGTAAGTTAGTTAGAAACCTTAGGGTTTCCGCTGCAGTCTTAACGCTAAGTATAGGTTAGAGTAGTACAAGGTTACTATTTCGGCAAGCGTATGGCTAATAGCAAGACAAACCAGGTTTACTGCATATTTAAAGGTACTGACGGCAAGGATATTGCTATTTATGGAGTTAAGGATATCTATGATGGGCTTAAGACAGCATTGGGCTGTCAGGTTCTCCCGGATGGCGGAACTCCGCCAAACGACGCACTTAAAGTTAACAATATTAATCAGGCTTTAGCTAATGGCGTCGCACGAATTTCGATTCAATATACAAAATCAGGTCGAAATCAAGTGGGCTATGTTTTGTGTAGTGCATCGAGTGCTGATACTGTACTGAGCAGCATCACAAGCTTAAAGTTCAGAAATTCGAAGATCGTTTCGGCGCGGTTTTTGGGATAAGCTTTTCTATAAAGCCTGGCGCAATAAGTGGTATCTAAGGTAAAGTTTTAGTTTTTTAGTGTTTAGGAGTTTATATGGCAGCAGGATATGTAGTTGCTTTCGGATCGCAAGGCGCAAACCCCAATACAATTGGAGGAGACTTGTATGGAGTCGTCGATGGCACTGGGGTGGTTTTAGCAGACGGGACAAACAATGCGGATCTAATAGATCAAGCCGCATTTTTTCCTTTGACTGAAGTCGGGTTGACTCAAGTAACTGAGATCGAGGCAACCATCCAGTCGCAACAACCAGATCGCAATTTTTCGATCTTAGTTGTCGAACGAACGACAACGTTAACCGACCCGGCGACCATCAATGTAACGATTGAGCCATAATAATAAGTGTGGATAGCCCGATCAATTGGAAGTTCTGAAAATTTCAATGGCGAAATAATCCGCCCGGCGGAAACTTTTGTCGGTAATTTGGCTATTTTCTTCGGAACTTCTAGTTTAAATTCAATTTGGAAAGGCAGTTCTGTCTTGGTTCGGGGGGCTTGGCAGTGGGTTAATGGCGGGAAAATATTTACTCCGTATACGCAAATTCCTTTCAATGAAAGGACTTATATTTCAATAGATGTACGACCGCCGTTCCAAATTGAATTTTTAGTCAAAGCAGATATCAGAGACTATTCGTATTCTGCGTGGGAATGGGAGCCAATCCATTCATTATTAGTGACTGAGCAAGTCCTGTCGGATACTTTTACTAATGTTTTGCCTGAAAATTACAACCGGATAGACTTTCAAATCACCAATACTGGTCCAGGAGATATCGAGTTCTACTGGGGGAATTTTCCAAATTTTACTGTGCTATTGCCAGTCGGAGTGGAGTTGATTGAATCTGGCACACATGAATTTCGTTCACTTTCATCGCGGTCTACTACAAGCTCAACCATAAAAATTATAGAGAGGTCTGAAACTTAAATGGTAGTACGATTTATTGATAAATACTTATCTGTAGATTTAGCAGGGAGTCTTCTCCAAGACTTAGCCTTTTCAAGGCTTTTGCCTGACCCAGTGACTGGGGATTTGGTATGGGATGCTGGGGGGAAATATGAATTACTTGGTAAAATTAGCGGAGATATTGACAACTCAGGAAATCCGCTAAATTCATTGTTAATAAACTTAGCCATCCAAAACTTGCCATCTTCGGCAAGGGGTATGTTAATTGTAGATAATTCGGGAGTTACACAATACAGCGTATCAAAATTAACTTCTGAAGCGAGTCAGTGGGAAGGGAATTATGGGGTTTTAGTTGACAGCAAAAATATCTTAGAATTCGTCTACGAAAATAAAGTTCTGTCTTGGCGAAGTTACACCAACCCAATATCATCAACATTGGCAACTTTTGAAAATGGTATTGTTGTTTTTAAGGTAGATAGCAATGTTGGAATTGACGATTCAAATCATTTAACCCCATATTTAACAATAGAACACGCATGGCGGGAAATGATTGATAAAATCCCGCGAAGTAAGATTTTTCCGTCCCCAGGTGGGGGTTTTTCAAATGATAGAATACGTTCTGTTCGCTTTGAATTGACCGGAACATTTAACGAGGCAATCTCTCTACATTTTAACAATGATTATGCCATTGAAATAGTGGGAATGGGAGCGACTCCGGCTGATACAATTATTTTTGGGGATTCGGGAGAGGCGGCTGTATCCTTGACTAGCACGAATGAAATTTCAATCCAAAACTTGACAATTAATTCCGATTTTATGTGTATAAACTTAATTGGGAGTCAAATGGTGAAAGTCGATAGCTGTAACTTTATTGTGCGAAGCGTTGAAACCCCCAGAAATATATTTTTTGCCGTCAAAAATTCTAGCATTACCATAGTTGGACAGGTTCAAATTAGTGGCAATATTCGTCGCTTTTTAAATTGCACTGATTATAGTTCTAGCAAAGTTAATTGTGCTATTAGCTCACCAGCAGATGCGCCGATAACTTTTACTGAATCATTTTTGTTTGCCAGTAAATATTCTTTGATAGATGCATTGTCTGCTTCTTCGTCCATTTCCCTGAATGGAGTGGCCGTCGAGGTAGATGATATTGTTACAACTGTTTTGCTTCCCACGCCTTTTTCTGATTTGTCTTGATAAATTTTGCTAATGTTTGTTGGAGCTGGTGTTGATAGTTTAAAATTTAAGGACGAGGTATACAGATCTGCGATACTAAGGCAATTTAATTGTTTATTCCCCCAAAAGGCTTTTAAATTTAATGAGACTGTTGACAGGAGCTTGAACTTTCAATTTAATCGGCGAAATGCCTTCTTGAAAGAACTTCCTTTTGACATGCCTTATCGAATTAATTGCCTTTTCTGGGATGCTTCAATGAGAAAAATACTGGGAGCAGTTTCTGTTAACGACAGGTGGAAATTTGTTAAGGAATGGCTAACTTGTCTATTAAATCCGGTAAAAAGCAGCAATTGTATTGGAGTTGATGTAATAAACGAACCGCTCCGTTTATATCGAGAAAGAGCTGTTTTTTGTCCGTCGATGGCAAAATTGTTGGGGGAAAGTTGGATAGAGCAGGGGATTGATCTGGTGAGAGAAGTTCGCCCGGACTTGCCATTATTCATAAATCAACATCAAATTAGATATCGACCAATACAAGATGCTGTTAAGTCTCTTGCTGACAAGTTTCCAGGGATTAATTTTGCATTTCAATGCACAACTTCATTTTTCGGTGTCAACAAGTTTGACAAGATAGCTGTTTTTATTGACGAGTTGCCAAAATCTGGGATTATTCATATCCCAGAAATAACCGTCTGGCGTTATCATGTTGGAAACAAGGATTTGATATCTACACCACTTGGAGACAGTGAATATCTAAAGGAAGATCTAAAGCAAAGGCAAATGAAAGCTTATTCCCGGTTGATTGACTCAATACTTCTTTCTAAAAGAGTTTCCTGTATAGGCTTTTGGGAACCTTATTTAGGGCGAAGTTTTTATTATCAGGGGGAGGAACCTGGCTTTTTGAATGAAAGTGGCATAATAGATAATGAAGAGTTGGAAAGAAGAATAAATGAGTGTACAAGATTGTTTCGGGATTGATGCGGCAATTTCCAATGGAATTTTATCCATAAATTTAGAACAGCTAAACCAAAAAGCTCAAGCCTATGTCGATTCTTTGGGGGCTTCTGGTGTTTGGGTCGGATTGACAGCACAAAATCAAGATGACATAGAGGTTCTAGCTGTCACTTTCATGCAAGCCTTTAGCAATTATTTCTCTGCAGAGCGGCTAGCAAATGAAGTCAATGCTGATGTTTCGTGTAGTTTATCTAATCGAACCGTTTCCGGACCCCCATTTGGTGAGGAAGCGACGGGAGCAGCAACGCTCGCTGACGAGTACACACTTATCCAAGCAAATATAAGTCTTAACTATCCAATGCCAGATCCTAATAATTCATTTGCTTAAGATGATTATTTTACAAAGCATTCCGTGCCTTCTTAATCAAAAAATTACGGTTTTTATAAGGGAACATGTATCACCCAGGTTTGAGAAAAACTTGCCACCAATGTCGTTTGATTTTCCTGTTCTTATAAAAGTGGGGTTCAATGTAGACACGAAAATCGTCATTGTTATAGACGCAAGTGGGTCATTTAGTTACAATAAAATATTGCCGCAAATTTGCCGATTTGCACTTGAAAATGAGGAATTCATGTCAATGGATTTTTCATTTTCTTGTAGTAACAGCAGTGGTGACAGCAGTAGTAACAGCAGTGGTGACAGCAGTGGTGGCAGCAATATAGTGCATGGAATTAAGTTCATGGACAATGAACTTTTTTTAGAGGCAATAGCCGGGGTTCTCTCTGCCAATGAAAGTCGAGTCATTTTCTTGTTTCAAGATGAAGCAAGCGCTTATAGATTTCAATCAGGTTCTGAATATTTGGATAGAGGTTTAGAGGTTTTGCAATCAGCGTATTCAACTTCAGCGCCAAGCTATGTTCGTATTTTTGCAGTCGGGACAGGCATGGTAAAGGAACTTTCTTACGCATGGAGCAAAAGCCCAATCGAAGGTAGTGGCTGGACTTGGGGTGTTTATGGCTATAGAGACGACTTTTTTACCCTATTAAGTAAACAGTTTACTTCTGTTTTTAACAACCAAAAGAGTTTAGCTTTTTCTATTCCAATTCTTCTAAAAAATCTTGATTTAGAAACTATTTTAGGAGAAAAACCTTATGTTATCAGGATTTGGGGACTCGACTGGGAATATCTAGCAGAGTTGAGGGCTGATGAAAATAATTCGTTACTAGAAAACACATTAATACCCACTCTCCTTTACAGCGTCCCTATTTACGAACATAATAGCCGTCATCCGCTGACGGTTACTCATTTGTGTGGCGACTACTGCTGCCCGCCTGGATGCTGTCTGATAAAAGTTCGAGATCAGTTCTGTTGCGTTAAATCGATATGAATACTTGGATAATTTTACTTATATCTGAAGACACCGAATTAGCAGACAAATGGGTGGCTCAAATTGAAAATCTTTATCAGCGAGAGGAAATTAAGCCAGTTGTAAGCCAGTTGGATGAATCAGAAAAATATTTAGCTCAGAAAACAGTTGCTTTAGTCTGCTTTGCTTTACCCACTATTTCCCCAGGAAAAAGACTAAGGCAGCTTGCATCAATGATGAAATTTTATAAAAACGATTGTGAATTGCTGGTAGTTCATCAAGGTGAAGACAGCCAGGTTCTTCGAGCGGTAAGGGATTGCGGTGGAAGGTTGACTCGAAAGCAAAATGATTCTAAAGAATTATTAACATTGCTCAGCGAGCTAGTCGCAAAGCGAACGGGGACGAGCGCTTATCGAGATTTAGACAGGTCAATACAGGTGGCGCGGCTCGAAGAAAGGGTCGTCATTCTTCAAGAGCGACTTACGGAAATTTTAGGGGTGATATCAGGTCTAAATGATTGCCTGTTCGGAGGCCCAAACCATCCAGGCTGGGATAAACGACTAGATTACTTGGAGGAAAAGGCAGTTGAGCAAAATGAAAAGCTAGATCGGATTAGAACTGAGCAAAGTGAGAATTTAACAGTTTTTAAAAACCAGATAGGATTTTTGGCTATTGCGTCTATTGGGAAATTCTTCTTTGTGGAGAGTTTGCGTTGGAGTAGGGAAAATCCATTTAAGGTAGCTGGGTTAATTGCCGCGATCGCGTCGCTGGTTGCGGCTTTAGTTTTTAATTAGCAGTAGTTTCGGTCAGACTGGGATGGCGACGCCCTTTTTTACTTGGTGGTAATACAAAAAATAGAGGGATTCCCCCTCTATTTTTTACAATTGCTGCGGTGATGGATGTTTCCTTCAAGTCAGTTCTATAATATCGCTAGTTTTAGGCGGTCGCGCATGGGTAGTCTACTGGATGGTTTACGGGGTAATCTGCACCTGTTATTGCCGGGTGGCATCGGGTTCATACTCGGATTCGTGTGTCACTGGTGGTTTTTCGGTCGGTTAGACCCAGTTTTACAAAAACAGCTCGAGCTGCTGGTGAGAGACCGGGCGACGGCTAAACGTTTGGTTGTGGGAATTAAGAAGAGGCACAAACGCCGTAGCCTCCGATGGTGCCAGGAGAAAGCCTTGAACGACCTGAAGCGCGATCGCAGAAATTAACCTGTGAGGTTCAATTCCTGGAAAACCTTTAAACTACTAGGGGATATTACGGCTGCGCCTTCCGGGACAAAGATGGGTTCAACAATTTCAGACCCCCAAGCCGGATCATCCCAGAACCATTCCGGATGCTTTTCAAAGTACCAGTCGCGGCATCCCTGCCACCACCGATAAGCCTTCCAGAATCCAAAAGCCACGATGGAGCGATCGACGTAAAGTCCTGGGCGATCCTCTCCTTTATTCATGTATTCTGGTAGTTGATTGTCATTGTCTCGAGACAATGTCCATGATGGTGGGTCCGTCTGGCGATGCCATTGCAATGGCACTGCTTCAGCGTATCCATTTTCAGCCATTTTTTCCCATTGGCTTAGGATTTTTACTCGACATCCCATGGGAATAATTTCCACGATGGGCAAATCAACCGCAGGTAAAAAGCCCCTGTCTATCCATAAGCCCCTGTCCCTCGCACTTTCTAGGCTCAAATCGACTTTAAAACCGTAGATTGTCCGACCGAATTCAATGACTGGACTGAGCGGCAAAGTCTCCGCTACTATTTGAGACTCAGACCATTTTCCATAAACCTTAGAGGAAAGGACGGGGACAACGGGGGCTCCAACGAGGCGATCGCGCCAATAACTTAGGTAATGTCTATGTTCTGATGAAGATTGACCTAGTTCATCAATCAACTTTAAAACAGCTTCCGTAACCAGTTCTGCTGGATACCCTTCCATGGATGATATGGCGCGATATACCCACCCTTTACGGGCTGGGATCGGTCTCTCCATATATTGATTAAGTTGAGTGCGAATTCTGTCGAAGCCCTTGCTTTGTTGTATAGCTTGCAATGTCTCTTTCATTGTTTTTAAAAACCAATGTAGGTAGATGTAGGTAGATGTAGGTAGATGTAGGCAGATGTAGGTAAAAGCAGTACAATTGTATTTACTCATCGACTTTATTGATCCGGATGACCTCCTCTTGGGGGTTTTTCTGTCTAGATTTAAGTAAGGTTTAATGCTTTCCTGGCACAATGCCCCCAGGGTCTGACTGGGGGCTTTTGCTATGGGGTCATGAAACTAGCTAACCTTGCCCCTCTCTTCTCCCTCTGCCTCTGCCAGATCTTCAACTGCCATCCTTTGAGCTTTGCCCGCTAAAATCTGCATTCGCATTTCTTGCGGCGTTAAACCACGTTTAGCTGCCAAATATTCGATCCTTTCATTTACTCGAGATTCTCGCTCTTGCAATTTTGAGCAAAGCAGGCTATGTCCCTGTTGTGGCTTAGATCGATTATTAATCCAGGCATCCAAAGCCAACAAATCATCGTACCATTCGCCCAGGGACGGAAGAGCTAACCGATCATCGCGTCGTGGCATAATTACCAACCTAGTATCACCTTTTGTGTTCATCTTGCTCCAATTTTGCTACAAATTTGTTTCAAGGCTGTACAGGGAACCAAAAAGATATATGATTTCCGCATAACTCCCAATGTTGACACAAATCTGGGAAGATGTATTATAGATACATCAACTCCCAACATTCAACGGGGCATCCACCCCCACCAGCTCCCCCAGCGCCAACCCGCGCCGGCGAAAGAGAGCCAAACCCCTCCCCCTATGCCAACCTGCATAGGCTAGAAAGAAAAGCGAGGGAATAAGTGGGTGGCTTTTAAGTACAGTGTTTTCACAAAAATTTACACCGAGGAAAAATGTCTCACTCATTAAAAGTGCAGAGTGTGGTGCAGCTTGTCTCTATGCAACTCCCGCAGCTTTGCCACGTTGCCAAGGAATATGAGTCGGCTGAGATAGACGCCATGATCGACCGTTCGATCAATGTGTGCGATCGCATCTTCTCCCGGCTGCTGGAGGTGGGTGCCGCATCGGGTAAAACCCCGATAAGCAATCAACCACTGCTACTCCATCAATGTAAAATTGAGAACATTTTTGCTGATGACCAGCCACGATGGTTCTCTATGATCACCCCACCACCAGAAGGAAAGCTTGTTGTTTTCTTCTTCCCAGATGCAACAAAGATTGAAAATATGTTGCAGATTGGTTATCGGCGGGCGGACGGCTTTTTCTCTGCAGACGACTATGAATTTGACATCAATCCGGTTCATTGGCTGCACATTCCCCCATACCCACAAACATCATGAACTATAGCAACTTTACTACTAGAGAATTTTTCACGGGGCTTATACTCCAAGAACTTGTTAACGGCTTTAACTTTAATGCCGGGATTGAAGACAAGCTAGAAGACAGAATCGACGGCTTAATCACAGAGGCGATCGAGATAGCGGATAGAACTTGTGCAAAGTTAGACAGTCAAGTCCCCGCTTCGGCTTCTTCCTGGCTTCCTGTCTTTATACCAAACCCGAAACCGAAAGATCATGACACAACTGACTAAGCATGAATATATCTCGCTAGAGCTA
>Ga0207419_1002587_pt1 | contig 11743 bp, 10 predicted proteins | sample ElkSloMetagenome_4_FD_184723 | JGI IMG/M metagenome (GOLD analysis project Ga0207419, IMG submission 184723) | Hot spring microbial communities from Elkhorn Slough, Monterey Bay, USA - MD2A (version 2) | ecosystem: Environmental > Aquatic > Marine > Intertidal zone > Estuary: Microbial mat ... | reverse complement strand
CTCGTCGTCCGGGCGCGCCTCCGCCAGGGGTGTGGGATCCGGCAGACGCATCCCGTCCTCGGCCATCGCGGCGAGGTGCCCCTCCAGGGCCTCGCGGGCGTTGTCGAACGCCTCCTCCACCGTGGCACCGAAGGTCAGGCACCCCGGCAGATCGGGAAAGGTGATCGTATAATCGCCGCCATCGCGCAAAACGAAGGCTGGGTAGTTGCGGTTCATGGTCAGTCAACTTTGATTCATGGTTTGTTGAAGCCTTGGACCGATCGCCCCGCCGGAATGATCCGGCGGGAGGACCGTCTATCGAAGCATCAATCCGGTCAGCTTCTCAATCATCTTGTGTGTGACCTAGCCGGGGCAGACTCGGGGAGGCCATGCCCGCCTTGCGTCCGCTCCGTCGGCGCCCTACCGTGGGCGCGCGCAACGTCACAGCCGGAGGCACGGGCCATGGAGGGTATCGTCCACACCTATTTCGAGGATCTGGAGGTCGGCCAGTCCGGCTCCCTGGGCAAGACCATCAGCGAGGCCGACATCCTCATGTTCGCCGGCGTCTCGGGCGATACCAACCCGGCCCACATGGACGAGGAATACGCCGCCGGTACCCTGTTCAAGGGCCGCATCGCTCACGGCATGTTGAGCGGCGCCATCATCTCCGCCCTGTTCGGCACCAAGTTCCCGGGGCCGGGCTGCATCTACGTCAGCCAGACCTTGCGCTTCAAGGCGCCGGTGCGCATCGGCGACACCATCCGCGTGCGTGCCGAGGTCACCGAGCTTGTGCCGGCGAAAAAATTCGCGGTGTTCAAGACCACGGCGTCGGTCAAGGACAAGGTGGTGGCCGACGGCGAGGCGACCCTGATGGTGCCGTCGCGGGGCTGAGTCCGCGACGGCGGGGTGCGACCGGCGGGGCGCCCGCGTCACGACCGCCCCAACGCCCGGCTACTCGCGTTGATCGGAGACCCGGGCCTGGTGGAGGATCCAGGTGCCGCCTCGGTTGATCAGCGACAGCCCGTCAAAGGCACCGCCCCCGCCGGACGTCCCCGGCATGTCGCTGCCCGAACGCATGACCGTGCCGCCGTCCACACGGACCGTCATGGCGCCGTCGGGCGAACGCTCCCAACGAATGTCATGCCGTGCGCCGTCCGACAGGGTCGGCCCGCTGCTGCTCGCCAAGGTGGTGGCGCCGTCGCCTGTGCTCCGCAGCAAGCGCCATGCCCCGCCGCCGTCGCTGGAATAGAGCAGGCGCAGGCCAGAGGCGACATTCCGGCCTGAATAAACGCCCAGGTTCAGGACCCGGGGACCCTCGTTGGCTGCCCCGCTCTCGGCGGTGGACAGAGTCGCCTCCACGCGGAACGTCATGCCGATCTTTGCATCGCGCACGGCGGCGGCGTGATCCCCCTGTTGGCTGTTCGGCACCGCGACGCCCAGCGCCTCGCTCAGAACCGACGTGAGCACCGCACGGCCGAGATCCTCCACGTTCTGGGGCGCCGGCGCGGCCACACGGGTCACAAGGGCGCCGTCACGCACGGCGACCTCCCCGGCGACACGCTCCCAGCGGGTCGCGCCCAGTCCGGCGGCGCCGTCGAAGCTGTCGGCGAACACCGTCGTCCAACCGGGACCGGAGCCGTCGGGATACCCCCCGGCGCCGCCATGCCGGCGATCATCGCCTTCGCCGTCGCCCGGCGTGGCGTCCAGACGCCGAAGCAGAGCCTGAGACACCGTCCCGGTGATCGGCAGGCCGGCGTCGGCCTGATAGGTGCGGATCGCCTCCCGGGTGGATGGCCCCATCACGCCGTCCTCGGGACCGGCGTCGTAGCCCCGCGCGTTCAAGGCCGACTGCACCCGCGTCACCGTGGCCGGTCTGCTGATGTCGCGCTCGCCCGGGTCCCGGTCGGCGAGCGTGTCCTTCATGTGCTGGAGCAACTGACGGCTCGGGGTGCCCGTGACCAACAGGTCCTGGCGGCGTTGATAGGTGCGAATGGCCTCGGCGGTGGCGTCGTCAAGCGTCCCGCTCAGCCGGACATCGTGGCCAAGCCGGCGCAACTGCGTCTGTGTGGGGATGATCAAGGCGCCGTCGCCGGACTCCGCCGCCTGTTGGGTCGAGGATCGCGGGTCGTCGCGGCGCGCCTGCTCCGGGGAGGCGCCGTCGCTGGCGCCGGATGTCCGCTCCAGGCGGTCGCGGATATGGCGCAGCAAGCCTTGGCTGGCCTCGCCGGTGACCCGAAGATCGTGATCCCGCTGATAGCGGCGGATGGCGATGGCGGTGGTGCGGCCGTACAGGCCATCCTCCGGACCGGCGTCATAGCCGAGATCGTTGAGCCCTTGCTGCACACGCTCGACGGTCCGGCTATAGGCGGCCCGCCGCAGGGGGCCGGGCGCGGCCTCGGCACCGGCCGCCGCTATGCCGGAGGCCGGCGGTGACGCTGACACCACCGGGCACGACAGCGCCGTGGCGCACGCCAACAGGGCCGGCAGCACGCGGGAGGGACGAAAGACATGGCCCATGAGAACGGCCTCCTGACAGTCGAGACTCAATACCGCGCGATCACCCACACGGCGTGAATCACACCGGGCAGAAACCCCAGTAGGGTCAGGACGATATTGATCCAGAAGTGTTTGTTGGCCACGCCGACCTCAAGCAACACGCCCAGCGGCGGCAGCAGGATGGCGAGGGCGATGCGAAGCAGGTCGCCAGGAAGACTGTCCCTTCCACGGCTTTCGGCTGCGTCGGTATACGGGCTCATGGCCGAGCTCCCCTGAGTGTCGATGGACCGGACATCACGGCGTTCGCTGTCCCCAACGAAGCCGCTTGCCTCGGTCTTGGAACGTTAGGGGCGCCGTCGAGTTCCCAAGACGAGCGATCCATCGCAAAGGGGGGGGGGAGCACCAGGGGCATCACGCCCCGGCGGGACCGTCCGACGGCGCCAGCGGCCGGGTGGCCGCCTCCAGCCAGGCCCCCGCCTCCGCGTCCAGCAGCGGGCCGATCTCCGCCAGGACGCGGGCGTGGTAGGCGTCGAGCCAGTGCCGCTCCCCAGGGGTCAACAGCGCCGGATCGATCAGCCGCCGGTCGATGGGGGCCAGGGTCAGGGTCTCGAACCCGAACAGCGGCACCTCGGCGCCGTCGGGGGCCTCGATGGGGGTCACCACCACCAGGTTCTCGATGCGGATGCCGAAGGCGCCCGTCTTGTAGTACCCGGGCTCGTTGGACAGGATCATGCCCGGCTCCAGGGCGACGTCCGAGGGCCGTCGAGAGATGCGCTGCGGCCCCTCGTGCACGCCGAGGTGGCTGCCGACCCCGTGTCCGGCCCCATGCGCGAAGTCAACGCCGTCCTGCCACAGGGCGAGACGGGTCAGGGCATCCAGGTGGGTGCCGGTGGTCTCGGCCGGGAAGCGGACGGTGGCCAGGGCGATGTGCCCCTGCAGCACGCGGGTGAACCGGCGGATCTGTTCGGCCGTCGGGGTGCCGATGGCGACGGTGCGGGTGACGTCGGTGGTGCCGTCGCGGTACTGGGCGCCGCTGTCCACCAGGTAGAGCATGTCCGGCTCGATGCGCCGGTCGGTGGCCGGTGTCACGCGGTAGTGCACGATGGCGCCGTTCGGGCCGGCGCCGCTGATGGTCTCGAAACTGGGCCCCCGGTACAGCGCGCCCTCGGCCCGCAGTGCCCGCAGGTGCTCGGCCGCCGACATCTCGGTCTGGGTGGCGCGCGGCCCTTCGCGGTCGAGCCAGCAGAGGAACCGGCACAGGGCCGCGCCGTCGCGCTGGTGCGCGGCGCGGGCGCCGTCCACCTCCGCCGGGGTCTTGCGTGCCCGGGGCAGGGCGATGGGATCGGTGCCGAGTGTGACCGCCGCGCCGGCGGCGGTCAGGCGGGCGCGGATCCACTGCGGGCAGCCGGCGCGGCTGAGCAGCACCCGGCGTTCGCCATTGCCCAGGGCGTCCAGGGCCGGGCCCAGGCCGCCCGGCGCGCGTACGGTCACGTCGGCGCCCAGGTGGGCGCGCGCCGCCGGGGTCAGCTTGCGGCTGTCCATGAACAGTCGCACTCGCCCGTCGTCATGAAGGATGGCGTAGCTCAGGGCCAGGGGCGAATAGGGCACGTCCGCCCCCCGGATGTTGAGCAGCCAGGCCACGGCGGCCGGGTCGGTGATGACGGTGGCCGCGCACCCCTTTTCCCGGAGGTGATCCCGGATCTCGCCGCGCTTGTCCGCGCTGGAGCGGCCGGCGTAGGTCTCCGGGTGCGGCACGACCGGCCCCAGCGGCGCCGACGGACGGTCGGTCCACAGGGTGTCGATCGGGTTGGCGGGCACCGGGACGAAGCGGGCGCCGACGCGCTGACAGGCGGCCGTGATCCTGTCGGTCTCGGCGATGGTATGCAGCCAGGCATCGAACCCGATGCGCTCGCCGTGCCGGAGTGTCCGTTCCAGCCAGTCACTGACCGGGGTGCGGGTGATGGACACGATCTCCCAGTGGCTGGTGTCCACTTCGGCGGCGGCCTGGAGGGTGTAGCGGCCGTCGACGAACAAGGCGGCGCGCGATTGCAGCACCACGGCCACACCGGCCGATCCGGTGAAACCCGTCAGCCAGGCCAGGCGCTCGGCATTGGCGGCCACGAACTCGCCCTGATGGGCGTCGGCGCGCGGCACGACGAAGCCGGAGACGCCCAGGCCATCCAGCAGCCCGCGCACCGCCTTCAGGCGCGCCCCATCGGCGGCGCCGCCAAGATCCAGGGGCGGCGGGGCGAGGGCCGCGCGGGCGGCGATGAGCGCCTCGACCACCTCCGGCGGGCGCGGCGGCACGACGACCAGATCCATCCAGGCATGATCGAGACCCCGCGGCGTCGCGGCGATGCCGGCGACCAGCGCGCGCAGGCCGTCCGGATCGGGCCGGGCGCGCCCACTGCGCGCCAGGACCTCCACCAGACGGTCGATGGCCTGGTCGGTCGCCCCAGGCTGGGCAGCGGCGGTCCTGGGCCGCCGTCCGGCGGTTTTCTGAGAGGCAGTGGGCGTCATCGTCTGGTCAGGGAAGCCGACGGTCTCGGGATTGTCCAGCCCTGATGGCGGGCGAGCGTGCCGAAAGTGGGGAAACGGAGGCGACCCTTCAGCAGATGAGCCCGCGCGCGTGCCCGGTCAAGGTGCACCAAGGCGAGCCGGCCCCCTATGCGCCGGCCGCAATCCGGCACTGCGGGAATTCCGCTGCCGCGCCAATGGGATCGATCCTAGAATAATTCGGTGTCGGGTGGGTTGCGGCCTTTTTCCAAGGCCCCGGCCCGCTCGTTTCTCGTTTTCACGGCCGCGCCTGGGCTCATGTCCCGCGTCCGCCTTGCATCCTGGTTCGCCCGGGGCGTGCGTGGCGACGCCGGCAAGCCCCGTGGAGTCGCCAAAGTCCAACGGCCGCCGTCGAAAGCCGTTGGCCGGATCTCAAGGAGTGAGAGCCATGTTGAACCAATTCGACCGTCGCGGGGAAGGATCGGCCCTGCGCCAAGCCTCGACCCTCGGCCATGTGTGGAGCGCGCCGTTCCTGGCCTGGCCGGACGCGCCGATCCGGCCGTCCGGCGACGTGATGGCGCCGCATCGGGTGGTGGCGGCGGGGCGTCAGGCCGCCTCGAACGACGACCACACGCACCGGCCCGGGCTGGTCGGCCGGCTGGTGGCGTACGTCCGCGCCTGGCAGGACCGCCGCGAGCTCGAACGGGCCTTGCTGGACATGGATGCGCATCAACTCGCCGACATCGGCCTGACACGCCGCGACATTCCGGCGGTGGTGGCGGGGCGGTACCGGCGGTCGGCGGCGCGCTGATCCGGGGTCGCGCCCGACCAGAACCCGTCAGGCGCGGAGCACGGCGGCTTCCTGTTCCACCTGGGCGCGGCGCCCGTCGAGGCCGGCGTGCCCGAACAGTTCGGCCGCGTGCCGCAACAGCTTCAAGGCGTGTTTGGGGGCGGCCCGCGCCTCCAGCCGTCCGGCTTCCAGCAACGCCTCGGCCTCGCCGGCCAAGTGCCCAGCCTCGCCGTTCAGGCGGGCGGCGTGAGAGAACGCCTCGCGGGCTTCGTCGAACGCGCCCATGTCCATCATCAGGCGACCGATATCCAGGCGCGTGGTCGCTTCGTCCAGATGATCGCCGTTCATGGCGTACAGGTCGGCCGCCTGTTCCAGCGCGGCGTGCGCCTGATCCGCCCGCCCCATCTCGCGCAGGGTCGAGGCCAGGGCCGACAGGGCGGTGGCCTCGTGCAGGCCGCGTCCCGCCTCTGCATACAGCCGACGGGCGCGGGTGATGGCGTCGAGTGCGCGGTCGCCCCGGCCCTCATCCCGGTCCAGGCGCCCGATCTGCATGTAGGCGCGGGCCTCGCCATAGCTGTTGCCGGCATGGGCGGCGTGGGAGAGCGCGGCCTCGGCATGGGCGCGCGCCTGGGCGGATTTGCCGGCCAGGTGCAGGGCCTCGGACAGCAGGACCTCGGCGACCGAGCGGTCGCTGTCGTCCGCCTCGTCGGTGAACAGGTCGAGGGCTTCTCGCAGCGCCATGCCGGCCGCCTCGATATGCCCCTGGCCCAGTTCGATTTCGCCCCGGCGCATCATGGCCAGCGCCTCGCCGTCGCGGTCGCCGGCCTGGTGATAGAAGTAGCGAGCCCGGCCAAATGCCTCCAAGGCCTGCTGAAACTCGGCGCGCGTCACGTGGCGTTCGGCGTCCAGCATGGCGTGATCGGCTTTTGTCTTGGGCATCGGTGGGCTCCCTTGCGACCGGGGACCCGCCAGCACACCGGCCGGGGCCGGCGGGTTTCTGGTGCGTGGTCCGTCTCGTGTCCGGTCGGCCGTGACGGAACCATGACGCACACTGTAGGACTGTCCGATCACGGTCACAATCAAAACCGTGACGGCCCTGGGCCGGGTCGAGTCCCGCCGTCGATGGCGGCGCCGTCACAGGGTTGCCACACACAGGCCCTTTTCCTGACCCCACCAAGGGCTTACTTTAGCAACGCCATGACCAAGACTCGCCTCCTCTCCGCCTCGCCCCTCATCGTGCTCCTGCTGCTGGCCCTGCTGCCGCCGGCGCCGGCGCGCGCGGCCTGTACCGACGTCGCCGAACCCGGTGTCGAGTGGCGCCGCTGCTATCACGATGGCCGCAACCTGGAAGGCGCCGATCTGAGCGGCGCGGTCCTGCGCGATACCTCGTTTCAGCGCGCCAACCTGAAAGGGACCAACCTGAGCGGGATCAACGGCTTTCGCACCCGGTTCGTCAGCGCCGATCTGCGCGGCGCCGACCTGTCCAACGCCGACCTGAGCGAGGCGGACTTCACAAAGGCCGACCTGTCCGGCGCCGTCCTGAAGAATGCCGACCTGCGGCGGGCGCGATTCTTCCGCGCCACCCTGCGCGGGGCCGACCTGACCGGCGCGGACCTCGAGATGGCGGACCTGCTGCACGCCGACCTGTCCGGCGCGACCTGGGTGAATGGTCAGCGGGTTTGCGCCGACGAGTCCATCGGCCAGTGCAATTGAACCGGCCGCAGGCGACCGTTTCGTGCTTGCCCTTGAAAACACGCCTTTTTCGCATATGGCTTTCAGACGCCCGGGCAACCTCGCCCTTGGCGGCGCGACAGTCCTGATGTATCTCAGGACATGCCTGTCTTCGGGGCCGGTTGGTGGCCCGGGGCCGGCTGGGAGGGGCGGACCCGTCTGGCGCGCGGCGCACAGCGAGGCAAGCGGCGGGCAACGCGTGTTTTCGCGCCTCTGTTCAGAAGGATGGGCGCAGTGGGATGATGGAATACGCGGAAACGAAGGCTCAGGCCGTGGCGGCGGCCCGGCTGGCCATGGATTCCATGACCGAGCACGGGGTCATCCCGAATCCGAACAATTTCGCGATCTGGTACGTCCACCATACGCAGCGCCTGCCGGACCTCAGCCGGGAGATTGAACGGCTGATGACCGACGGGGCGCGCTTCGGCCCCGACGTGCTCCAAGCCCTTCACGACAAATACCTGTCCCAGGCCGACGAAACCAAGACTCTGGCCGAGGCCGGGCTGCGCATCGAGGACACGCTGGAAAAGCTGTTGAAGATGCTCACGGACGCGAACAAGGGGACCGAGACCTACGGCGCGACGTTGAACGATCTGTCGCATCAGGCGCAAGGCGCCAGTCAGGAGGCGCTGCACTCGATCATCTCGACGCTCGTCGCGGAGACGCAGGAGGCCCTGCGGCTCAACCGCAAGCTGGGGACGCAGTTGTCGCAGTCTTCGCGCGAAGTCAGCAAGTTGCGCGAGGACCTGGAACAGGTCCGCACGGAGGCACGGATCGACGGCCTGACCGGCGTGTTCAATCGCAAGGTGTTCGACCTCGTCATGCGGGAGGCAACGGAGGCGGCGGCCAGCGGTGGCCGCAATCTATCATTGCTGATGCTCGACATCGACCGATTCAAGAACTTCAATGACACGCATGGTCACCAGATGGGCGATCAGGTGCTCAAGCTGGTGGCCCGCACCATCCAGGGGTGCGTGCGGCCCTCCGACACCGTGGCGCGCTACGGCGGCGAGGAGTTCGCGGTGGTGTTGCCCAGCACCGGCGTTCGGGGGGCGGTCGTCGTGGCCGAGAGGGTCCGGACCACCGTGGCCGGCAAGCGGATCACCAACCGCCGGTCGGGCACAGAGTTGGGGCGCATCACCCTGTCCATCGGCGTGGCCGAATACGCCCTGGGGGAATCGATCGCCGACATGGTGCAGCGGGCGGACCGGGCCTTGTACATGGCCAAGCGGCAGGGCCGCAATCAAGTGATCTCGCAGTTGGAGATGAATGCGTCGTCGTCGCCTTGATCCGTCCCCGTTGATCCGAGCGCCATACGGAATGGCGGCGACGGGCGTCTGGCGATCGGACCGACAGCCCGGAACACCGCGGTCATGGCAGCTCGCTCTCGCAAGAACCGGCGCACCCACCACTTCGCCCGGCGCGTCGCGCGCCGGGTGGTCCGGCGCACGGCGGCCTTGCGGCCACGCCACCTGACGGGCAATGGATATCTGCGCATCGGCGCCGTCGCCGCCGTGGTCGGCCTGCTGACCGGCGGCGGGATCATTGCCTTCCGCGAGGGGATCACCCTGATCCAGGCCATGGTGTACGGGGCCGAGGAGCGCCTGCTGGCCACCACGGCGGGCGGGCTGCCGTGGTGGGTGGTGGCCCTGACGCCGGCCGTGGGTGGCCTGGTGGTCGGGCTGTGGCATCGGGCCTTCCTGCCGGAGGGACGGCCGGAAAACGTCTCGCACGTCATCGAGGCGGCCATTTTGCGGGGCGGCCGGATGCCCCTGTGGCGCGGCATCGCGGCGGCCGTGGGCAGCATGGCCTCGCTGGGGGTGGGCGCGTCGGTCGGCCGCGAGGGACCGGCGGTGCACCTCGGCGCGACCCTCGGGGCCTGGGTGGCCAAAATCTCGCGGCTCGGGCACGCCATGTCGCGCACCCTGCTCGGGTGCGGCGCGGCGGCGGCGGTCGCGGCGTCGTTCAACGCCCCCATCGCCGGCGCTCTGTTCGCCCACGAGGTGGTGGTCGGCCACTACGCCGCCAGCGCGTTCGCGCCGGTGGTGATTTCCAGCGTGGCGGCGACCGTGTTGTCGCGCCAGTGGTTCGGGGCCGAGCCGGCCTTCGCCCTGCCGCCCGACCTGACGCTGGCGAGTTTCGGAGAACTGCCGGCCTTCGCCCTGCTGGGCGTGGTGTGCGGCCTGGTGGCCGCGACGTTCATGGTGGCGCTGACGACGACCGACGCAACCATGAAGCGGTCCGGTGTGCCGACGTGGCTGCGGCCGGTGCTGGCCGGTGTGGCGGTCGGGGTGATCGCCCAGGCGTTCCCGGAGGTGCTGGGCGTCGGCTACGAGGTCACGAACCGGGCGCTGAGCGGAGAATTGGCGCTGGACATGGCCGTGGCCACGGCGGTCGCCAAGGGCCTGGCCACGGTGATCTGCCTCGGTTTCGGATTCGGCGGCGGGGTGTTCAGCCCCTCCCTGGCCATGGGCGCCATCACCGGGTGTGCGTTCGGGATTGTCGCCACGGCGATCGCGCCGTGGGACCTGTCGTCGGGCGCCGGCGCCTACGCGGTGGTGGGCATGGGAGCGGTGGCCGCCGCCGTGCTCGGCGCGCCCATTTCCACCAGCCTGATCATCTTCGAGATGACCGGCAATTACCCGCTGACGATCGCGGTGATGACGGCGGTGGTCATCGCCACGGCCGTGGCAACCGGGGTGACCGGGCACCGCTCCGTCTTCCACTGGCAACTGGCGCGCCGTGGGCTCGACGTGGACGGCGATCGCCAGCGCCTGATGCTGAAACGGATCGCCGTGCGGGATCTGGTCGTGGCCCACCCGCCGACGCTGGCGGCCGACGCCACCCTGGAGGCGGTGGCGGCGGCGTTCCGCCAGCACGGCAGCGATACGCTGTTCGTGACCGAGGGCGAGACCCGGCGACTGCTCGGCACCATCACCCTGGCCGACGTCGCCGAGGTGCTGCTGCGGCCGGACACCGCACAGGACCGCACGGCCCTCGACTTGGCCTTCACCGACCCGCCCGTGCTGGCCCTTTCGGATAGCCTGGACCAGGCGATGGACCTGCTGGAGGACCACCAGCACACGCCGTGCCCCGTGGTGCGGGACCGGGCGTCCATGGTGTTGGCGGGCGTCGTCCACGAGCGCCACGTCACCCGCGCCTATGCCGACGCGCTCAGCCGCCTGCGGGCCGAGGACCGGGGGGAGCCTGTGTGACCGGACGGCCCATCGTGATGCGCTGGCGCAACGAGTGGCGCCGGAGTCCCTGACATGTCCGCGACCCTGCGATCTCGTGGGTGGCCGTTTCAGGGTGATGGTGTATAAGAGTGCCGATGCCGTGTGGTCGCGGAGGTCGTGGGGCAATGCTTACCATACGGGGCATCACTTTGATTGCTTCTGCGTAACAAATGGCGTTGCGCTTCACCTGTGTTTGTCCAACGCGTGCGCCTGAGGGGACACAAGACAATGTGGATCGTTCGCAAGCTCTGGCGTTTCTGTCTCGTCGGTGTTGCCGTGGCTGGCCTTGGCGCCTGCGCCGGCTATCCGGATGCGCCGGCCGATCCGGATGGCGTGGATGCCGTGTACACCATCGGGCCGCTGGACGTGCTCGAAGTGTTCGTGTGGGGCGATCCCGAACTGTCGCGCCAGGTGGCTGTCCGGCCTGACGGTCGCATTTCCACGCCGCTGATCCAGGACATGCTGGCCGCCGGCAAGACCCCCTCGGATTTGTCCGAGGACCTGGCCGAGGCCTTGTTGCCCTACATTCAGGACCCCCTGGTGACGGTGATCGTCAGTTCCTTCGCCGGCCCGGTGGAAGAGCAGATCCGGATCATCGGCGAGGTGAACAATCCCACCTCCGTTCCCTATCGCCGCAACCTGACACTTATCGACATCATGCTCGCGGCCGGCGGCCTCACGGAATACGCCGACGGCAACGGCGCGCTGCTGGTGCGCGGGCAGGGCGACGACCGCCAGACCTATCGCGTGCGGATCGAGGACTTGCTGCGGGACAGCGATATCGACGCCAACGTGGCGGTGCTGCCCGGCGACGTCATCATGGTGCCGGAGGCCCTGCTGTGACGCGGACCGATCCCGACGGCACGTCCCACCGGTCGCATGGCCGTCCCGTCCGGGCCTGACAGGCACGGGTCGGTCTTTGCCACCAACAACCGCTTCAGAGTGCCATGATTCGTTCCGTGACCTCAGCAGGCGTTGGGTTTCTGGCCGCCGTGGCGCTTGCGGGCGCGCCGTC
>Ga0207419_1002586_pt1 | contig 11743 bp, 9 predicted proteins | sample ElkSloMetagenome_4_FD_184723 | JGI IMG/M metagenome (GOLD analysis project Ga0207419, IMG submission 184723) | Hot spring microbial communities from Elkhorn Slough, Monterey Bay, USA - MD2A (version 2) | ecosystem: Environmental > Aquatic > Marine > Intertidal zone > Estuary: Microbial mat ... | reverse complement strand
ATTTTACCGCTTCTTTACCACCTTCCTTAATCCAGAAAAGGTCTAATTGAAAGAATACTTTTTCAGGGTCGGTATTTTCTAACATATAATCGTAAATGATTTGACCTTCCAATTCGTTAAATTCTTTGGCATGATTGTGATAGCCAAATTGAATGCCTGCTGACTGAGCTTTTTCACCGATAGTGTTAAAATAATCTACATAATTGGCCAATCCTGCCAGGCTATCGTAGCCGGCACTGCCCATAAAGGGTTGTACCAGGTAAGTTACGCCCAATTCTTTATGCGCGGCAATGGCCTCATCCCACCAAGCCATAATTTCATCCCATTTAGCAGAATCCGGTAATGCCTGACCAGTATGCGAACTTAATATTCGCATGCCGTTATCTTCTACTAATTTTTTAAATTCAGCAGGCTGCATGTTATAAAACTTTCCATCACTATAGCCAGCAGGCTCTACAAATGTATAACCCATTTCACCTAATTTTTGAATGGTGCCGGCAGCGTCAGAATTCATTGCTTCTTTTACTGACCATAGTTGAATGCCAATATCCTTTTTCTCATCCTCAGGCTGCTCGCAGCCAAAAGCTAAAAGAAGAGCGAAGCCTGCAATGAATAAATTGTTCAGTTTTTTCATGATTTTTAAAAATTTTTAGCTGATAATATATTAAGATGCCAATATAGCTAATTTTAAACTAGAGGTACAATAATTAATAAAAAATATATGATTGTACTTTGCCCTATTTATTTGCTTATCCTGCTTTTTCTTTTTGCTTCATGATATCTTGTATAATTACTTCTCCATGTGCTTTCCCGTTTTCTATGAATATTTTTGCGGTTTCTTCGCCTCCTATAATAGATCCGGCCATATAGATACCAGGTACATTTGATTCATAAGTATCGGCACTAACCTCAGGAATTAAGAATTCGCCATTTAATTTGATACCCACCTTCTGCAAAAAGTCAGCATCGGGGCGATACCCGGTCATTAAAAATACAAAGTCTGTAGCTATCTCACTTTCTTCATTATTCTTTAGGTTTCTAATTTGTACTTTTCCTTCTTCTATATTAGTAACTACAGACCTGAAGTAAGCTTTTACTTCGTCTTTTTTTATTCGGTTGATCAAGTCAGGAACAATCCAGTATTTGGCCCTGTGATCTAACTCATCAAACATATGCACTATCGTTACTTCAGCACCATTTCTATATAAGTCAAGTGCTGCTTCTATAGCTGAATTAGCGCCACCTACAACCAGCACTTTGCTACGGGTATATTGATAAGCCTCATCGTAGTAATGGCTCACGTGGGGCAGATCTTCTCCCGGAATATTTAAATATCGAGGAATATCGTAATATCCGGTAGCCAATACTACTTTTGATGCTTGGAAATTCCCTTTATTAGTAAGCATCGTAAAGGTATCACCATCTTTTTTTACATCTTCTACTGTAGTGAATAGTTGAATTTTCAGGTCGTAAAAGTCCACTACTTTACGATAATACTTTAAGGCTTCAATGCGGTTGGGTCGCATACCCATTGACACAAAAGGCACTTTCCCTATTTCTATATTTTCTGAAGTAGAGAAAAAAACCATATTTACAGGGTACCTTCTAATAGATTCAGTTATTCCCCCCTTCTCAATAATCAAATAATTTAAATTGTTTTTTTCTGCTTCTATGGCGCATGCGAGTCCACAAGGTCCACCGCCAACTATTATTAAATCATACATGAATAATCTATTTATTTGTACAAAGATAAAAACCTTTTAAAGAACAATGAAAATTGCCTTATATTTACCATTTAAAATTAATTGTATATCATGAAGTTTGTAATTAAATTAATCTTCGCAGCTGTTGCTGTCATCATCGCGTCTTACTTGTTGCCCGGGGTAGTTGTTGATACATTTCTCACCGCTATTATTTTGGCAGCGGTATTGGCATTGCTCAATGCTACCCTTAAGCCCTTGTTAGTAATTCTTACTATTCCTATTACTATTTTTTCATTAGGATTATTTTTATTAGTAATTAATGCAGTTATTATACTTTTTGCTGATTGGCTAATTCCTGGCTTTCAAGTGGCTAACTTTTGGTGGGCATTGGCATTTAGCCTTATTTTATCCATCATTGTTTATATTTTTGATAGTTTGACCAAGGAACGTGAATAATTTCAGGCACGAAAATTCTTTGTTACAAATTATTTTACCCAATATTCAAAAATTATGATTAACAGAAGAGAATTTATTAGTAAATCTGCCTTAGCTGCTGGCGTAGGCGCTACTGCACCTGTTTCATTTAATATTATTTCGACAAAAAGTAAAGACTTGCCAATGGTAGGTCATGGCGATTTCAAGTTTAAAGTAAATAAGGAATGGGGAGTACAAGACCCTGGTAAAATTCCAGTGAAAGATTGTCATGAAATGGTGATGGATTCCAAAGGAAGGTTACTTATGCTAACCAATCATCCTGAGAATAATATTATTATCTATGATAAATCGGGAAAGGTACTAGATGCCTGGACCCTCGAATTTCCGGGAGCGCATGGATTAACAATTAGTCAAGAGGGGGGAGATGAGTTTTTATATATTACGGATACTGATTTGGGCAAGGTAGTGAAAACAACTTTAGCTGGAAAAAAAGTACTGGAATTAGATTTTCCATCAGAGATAGCAGCTTATCAGGATAAAAGAACTTATAAACCTACTGAAACCACTGTTGCACCCAATGGAGACATTTACGTGGCTGACGGTTATGGACAAAATTATATTACCAGGTTTGATGAGAATGGTAAGTATATTTCTCATTTTGGTGGTAAAGGAGATGCAGATGATCAATTTGATTGTTGCCACGGAATTACCTTTGATACCCGAAACTCCCTGGATCCTCAATTATTAATTACTTCACGCTCAAAACAAGAATTTAAAAAATTTACCCTGGATGGTAAACACAAGGAAACAGTGAAATTGCCGGGATGTTGGATATGTCGACCAGTTTTGAAAAATGAAAATCTTTACTTCGCGGTAATAATCACTAAATCCTGGTGGTCTTATGACGGTATGCTTGCTATTTTGGATGCTAATGATCATGTAGTTTCTTTACCTGGGGGATCGCTGCCAACCTATAATGAAGGTGTTTTACAAGAACCAATTTACGATAATCAGACTTTCTTGAGCCCTCATGATGTATGCATAGACAACAATGAAAACATATATGTGCCTCAATGGCTTTCCGGTAAAACATATCCTATAATGCTTGAAAGAATCTAGTATTTTGAAAATAAAAGAAGAAAAATTAAAAATAGAAAATCAAGCCAACTACTATTATAAGGGATGCAACAAATATTTACACTAGTTTGTCTTTTCCTTTATTTTATCTGCCAAGGCCTCTTTTTTAATTTCTTCTTTTCTGTAATTTGTTGGTTTTTTATCTTGAAATATTTTACTTCGATTTCTGGTTGGTATCCCGTGGTCAAACTTGAAGAAGTCTTTACGAAAACGACTTTTTTGTTTACGTAAAGCCTGATTAGCCTTGTTTCTGGCTATCAAATCCAAAATATGTCCTGCACCACCTCCTAGCATATATATTGATTTTTTGTACTAACTATTTTACGAAATACGATTGTTTGAAGTTTAATTTTTATAATAAATAACCCCTTAACAAATCGTTTCTTAAATCAGTTAATTACTCTGTTGTACAATATAAAAATAACTTAATTAATAATATGAGACGATTTTTTTTATTAATATTATTTCTTTTCAATACAGCAATATTACTTGCTCAAAATAATGTATTAACTCCGTTAGATATAGCTAAATTATCTACTATAGCTGATGTAAAAATAAGTGACGATGGTAATCATATCGCCTATCTTATTTCAGAACAAGCAAATCCCTTACAAGAAAATAAGGCTGCCAGTTATCATTTATATTCTGTTAATCCGGAAACCGGTATAATTTTACCTTTTTTCACCAAAGGAAGTATCAGCGATATTGCATTTAGGCCAGGCCGAAATAGTATAACTTTTTTAGAAAAAATGGACAATGACCAATCCACTGCACTTTATGAAATAAGCCTTACAGGTGGGGAAGCTATAAAAGTTTTCGAGTTTGAAACGGATATTATTAACTATGATTGGGCTATTGATGGTACTACATTGGCATTTATTGCTAAAGAAATTAACGATAAAAATGTAAAGAAAAACACGTTGCCTTATCAGCCTGAATTATATGAAGAAAATAAAAGTTTTCAACATGGATATGTGGTCAATTTGAAAAATAATGAGGTGAAAAAATTAAATTTTGACGAGTATTTTCATGCTATAGATATCAGCCCCGATGCTAGTAAAATTGCAGTAGGGGTATCACCTACACCAAATGTAGACGATAAATATATGAAGCAGAAAATTCATTTTATCAACGCTAATTCCTTAAATAAAATTGCTACTGTTTCGCATCAAGGTAAATTAGGTTCTTTTGACTTCAGTCCTGATAGTGAAAAGCTTGCATTTATTGGAGGTGCGGATATTCATGACCCAATTGATGGTAGATTATTTGTTGTTTCAGCAGATGGAGGTGAGCCTAAAAAATTAGTTCCGGACTTTGAAGGACAGTTTGAAACTTTCGATTGGCTCAACAATGAAACTATAGAATTTGTGGCTAGTCAAGGTGTTAATTCAATTTTTGGATCAATTAATGCAAATGGGAAAAATTTTAAAAAGATGATAAGTGACGGCCCGATACTGAAGGATTTTAGTCGTTCGGTAAATGGGTATTATGCATTTTTAGCTGAAACACCTCAGCATCCTACAGAAGTGTATTTTATGAAAAAAGGGGATGATAAGCCAGAAAGATTAACTAATTCCAATCCATGGCTGGAAGATGAAACATTGGGCAAACAAGAAATAATTACATATACTACCGATGATGATATGGAGATAGAAGGTATCGTGATGTATCCATTAAATTATCAGGATGGAAAAAAATATCCTTTAATTACTGTGGTGCATGGTGGGCCTGAAGCTCATTATGATAACGGGTGGCTAACCTATTATTCTTCTCCTGGCCAAATGGCAACGGCATTGGGTTATGTGGTTTTTTACCCGAATTACAGAGGTAGTACCGGTAGGGGAGAAGGTTTTGCAAAAATTAGTCAGGGAGATTTAGCAGGAGCCGAATTTGATGACATTGTAGCCGGTGTGGATTATCTTATTGATGAAGGAGTAGTTGATAAGTCAAAAGTAGGAGTAACTGGTGGTTCTTATGGAGGCTATGCTACGGGGTGGCTAAGCACCAAGTATACTGAAAAATTTGCCGCCGGTGTCATGTTCGTGGGCATCAGTAACAATATTTCCAAATGGGGAACTAGTGACATACCGGAGGAACTTTTTCTGGTGCATGCCCGAAAGCGGGTTTGGGAAGACTACGACTTTTTCCTGGAAAGAAGTCCCATTTATCATGCAGGTGAGGCCAAAACTCCGCTACTGATTATGGCCGGTGCCGAAGATACAAGAGTACACCCAAGCCAGTCGATTGAACTGTACAGGCACATAAAAGTAAGAACTGAAACACCGGTGAGATTGGTTCTTTATCCGGAGGAAGGCCATGGTAATCGAAATGCTACTGCTCGTTTTGATTATACTTTACGGCAGTTGCGCTGGTTTGAAAAATATTTAAAGGGTGAAGATTACGATCTTAATGCACCGATTGACCCTCAAGAATTCGAATAAAAAAAAGAAGATACAAAAAGTGTCTGAAGCCATCCGGATAATTGGACTATCTGGATGGCTTAAATTTATCCTCTACCTTGCAATATTAATTCTGTTCCATTTTCCATTGTATTATTTTTTCTTTTTAGCTTCCTGCATAGGGTTTGAGCCTCTATATCGGCTTCTTCTGCCGCTATTTCTGCTTTTGTACATTTCGAATCGAGTGGGTATATACTGCCTTGGGAATATATTATTTTCAATTTCCGTATCTGCTGTTTCCCTAAAAGGATCCAAAGCTACTTTTTTCACTTCCTTTTCAAAGGCAAATACTTTACTAATTTCATCTGTATTATAGCGCCAAATTTCAGCTGGTATTTTTTTTATTACTTTGCTATCATCTTTAAAAGTAAATTCAATAATTAAAGGCATCACCAAACCTCCTTTGTTCTCAAATTTTATTTCATAAAAGTTATAATCAGCATTTAAAAGCTCTTTTTCATCTTCATCCAGTGACGCCAGAAAGGTTTTGTATTTGTTTATCTGGCCTTCCGTTACTTCATATTCGTCGTAATCGTTATAAAAATCCTTCATCTTGGGGTTAGTTTCTACCACCTTCTCTATGCCACGGTTATAAACCCGCGTGATGTGTTTATTTTTTTCTTCCGCTTTTGCTTTGGCTATTGGGTTTTCAATTTCCGGGTTCATGGTGCTAAGTTTATAATAATCCACATCAGCTATTGCTAAATCTACATGGTCGGTAGTATAAAACCAGCCTTTCCAAAACCAGTCCAGATCAAAAGCACTGGCATCTTCCATCGAACGGAAAAAATCTTCAGGGTGAGGATGTTTAAAGGCCCAACGTTTTGCATAAGTTTTAAATGCAAAATCAAAAAGTTCGCGTCCCATTACCGATTCGCGCAGTATATTTAAAGCAGTTGCTACTTTAGCATAAGCATTTTCTCCAAACTGCTTTACTTGTTCAGAATTGGTCATTACCGGCACCATACCATCTTTGTCGCCTTTCATATAGTAAACAATGTTGGCAGCAGGTCCTCGCCGTGAGGGATAATTTTCATCCCATTCTTGTTCAGCTACAAACTGACAAAAAGTATTTAAACCTTCGTCCATCCAGGTCCATTGTCTTTCATCCGAATTGATTATCATTGGGAAAAAGTTGTGACCAACTTCATGAATAATTACTGAAATCATACCATATTTCAATGCTTCTGAATAAGTGCCATCTTTTTCCGGTCGGCCATAGTTAAAGCAGATCATTGGGTATTCCATACCATTGCTCGCCTCTACAGAAATTGCTACGGGATAAGGATAATCAATAGTCATACGACTGTAAACCCTTAGCGTATGGGCAACCACTTCGGTTGAATACTGCTCGTACAAAGGGTTGGCTTCTTTGGGATAATAAGACATGGCCATAACGGTGCGGCCATTGATGTCAACTCCCATGGCATCCCAAATCAACTTACGACTACTGGCCCAGGCAAAATCTCTTACACTATCTGCATGAAAAATCCAGGTTTGTTGATCTTTAGCACTAATCTTTTCTTTTGCTTCTACTTCTTTTTGGGTTACAATTATTACCGGACTGTCAGCAGTTTTTGATTTTTCATAAAGTTCTTGTTGTTTGTCTGTAAGTACCTCCTCTGCATTTTGTAGTGTGCCAGTAGAGGCAACAATATGATCAGCAGGAACGGTTATTCTTACTTTGTAATCTCCAAATGGCAAAGCAAATTCGCCTCTGCCCAAGAATTGCTTGTTTTGCCAACCATAAAGGTCATCATACACTGCCATACGAGGAAACCATTGAGCAATGGTGTAGAGATAATTTCCATCTTCCTCAAAATATTCTTTACCACTACGTCCCCCCACTTCACTGCGATCATTGATATTATACCACCAGCCCACAGAAAAAATTATTTTATCTCCTGATTTCAAAGGTTTTGGCAAATCTACTCTCATCATAGTGCGATGAATGGTATAGATTAAGGGCTGATCTTCAACATCTTTTACATACATGATCTTGTGGCCCAAATCATAATCATGGCCTAATAGTCTATCTATTTGGCTTCCCGACATTTTATCCTTAATAGTGGAGGTTCGGGTACTATAGCTATCAGAATCTTGTGACCTCATATTTTGATCTAATTGTAGCCATAAGTAGTGTAAGTCATCAGGTGAGTTGTTATAATAGGTTATGGTTTCGTCACCTTTTATAGTCTGGTTCTCATCACTTAGCGTTACATCAATATTGTAATCAGCTTTTTGTTGCCAGTATTTCCAGCCAGGCGCTCCGGAACCTGTTCGGTAAGCATTTGGTGTGTTTAATAGAAAGTCCAATTGCTCAAATTTTCTATTTTCATAAAAATCTTGTGCAATCGTAGATTGAATTAATAATGTTGAGATTATGATTAATAAGTAAACTTTTTTCATTACCAAAATTTTGCATTATAAATTAAATAAATTGAAACGATCATTACTCCAATAGAAATTAGGCTTGACCATTGCTTTTGTTTTAAGTTGGCTAATTCGGTTATTAGCCAAGAAAGCAAGAAAAAAATTGCTACTACTACTAATTGACCAATTTCCAAACCGAAGTTAAAAGCAAAAAGTTGTATGATAATGTCTGCATTTTTGCCGAGCAGGCTCTGTAGATAATTGCTAAAGCCTAAGCCATGTATTAAACCAAAAATTGCGGCATACAAATAGTTGAGCCAGCTCAAGTTGCCTTGCTTCCATATGAGATTAGAAAGTGCGGTAATAAATATGGTAACAGGTATTAAAAATTCAATAACAGCCGGAGAAAAATTTAAAACTTTAAATGTAGCCAAGGCAAGCGTAACCGAATGGCCAAGAGTAAAAGCAGTTACCAATATTAAAACTTTATCCCAGTCTTTCCAGTAAAAAACTGAGCATAAGGCAATAATGAATAAAATATGGTCATACCCATTGAAATCAAGAATATGCTCTAAGCCTAACTGAAAATAAATGGCAAAAGATGACATTTATAATAATTTAATCAATATTTTGTTTAATTGATAACGAATTAGCCGGTAAGTGCACAAATCTAATCATTATTCACATAATTTTGACAACAGATTAAAATTAGTTTTATATAAATTTACTCATAAATGATTATATCTAAATTGGTAATTTATTTTCTTGCCCTTCATGTTGCTCACCCCTTTCATGTAAGTGTTTGCGAAATAGACTATAATCAAGATGAAAATACGCTGCAAATTTCGCATCGCATATTTATGGATGACCTGGAAAGCGCTCTAAATAATTTCACACGGGAAAAGATATATATGCAACAAACAGATCACAAATATATTCGTGAAGTGTTGGTAGATTATCTTCAGGAAAAATTTCGAGTGGTATTGGGAAGTTCTCTTATGGATTTGTCATTGATCGGTTATGAGATTGAACGTGATGTTGTTTGGGTTTATCAGGAGGCTCAAGATGTGGATATATCTTCTACTTTAATTGTTACCAACAGCATATTATTGGATATTTTTAATGACCAGCAAAATCTTGTTCATTTCTCTTATCAGGGGAACACAAAATCTTTACGATTGAATAAAAGGATACCCAGTGATAAATTTAATTTTGAATAAAGATCAATTAAAAAAATGATTATGTATGATTTTTAATAATTAGGGTTGATTTCAATTAAGTAATATAGTTATATTAGCATTTTATATTCAAAAACCATTACAAATTGATTGTTAAAGCCAGAAATATAGGATTTATCCTATTAAGTCTTTTTTTTGTTCATAAAAGCTTTGCTGATTCAAATCTTGACAGTTTGTGGCAGGTATATAATAATGCTGAAATAGATACTGTAAAAGCAGATGCACTTATTGAAATTGGACTAGCTTATCGTAATATAAATCTTGACTCAGCTTATTTATTATCCAGACAAGCTTTTGATCTTTCCAGTCAAATTAATTATCGTAAAGGAATGATGTATGCTCTTTTTGATGCTGGTGGCACAAAAAGGAAATTTGGTGAATATAGAAGAGCATTAGATCTTTATGATAGCAGCATGGATATTGCTCGAAAACTCAAAAGGGAAGATATCATTGGTAAGCTTTATAATGATATAGGAATTGTATATGAAAAAGTAGCAAATTTTCCGGAAGCTATTAATTCCTATAAAAAATCATTGGACATAATGACTCAATTGCAAGACACATTAAGGGTTGGATTTGCATATTTAAATCTTGGCATTGTTTATATGTATGATAAGAATTATGAATTGGCAAAGTCTTATCACAGCACAGCGTTAGAAATATTTGAAGATCACGAATACAAAAAAGGCATTGCTTTTGTTTATAATAATTTAGGAGTTATAGCAGATGAACTCAAGCAATATGATTCTGCTTTGTACTTACACACCAGATCTTATCAAATAAAAGATGAATTGCAGGAAATCCATAGTAAGGCTACTAGCTTAAGCAATTTAGCCCAGGTACTTGAAAAATTGAATCGCACGGAGGAAGCATTTAAGGAAATAACTCATGCCATTGAAATTATAGAGAAACTAAATGATCCACACCAACAAAGCCAGAATTATTTGGTATTGGCTAACCTTTACCTTAAAAAAGAACAGCCTGGCGAAGCAATAAAGTATTTAAAAAAGATATTAGAATTTTCAAACGCTACTAACACCTTTGCCACAAGTAGCGATGCCTACCGACTGTTGTCACAAGCTTACAAACAAAAAAATGATTATGTAAAAGCTCTTGAGGCTTACAAAAATCATAAAAGTGCTAATGACAGTATTTATAATAAGGAGAAACAGCAGGAAATTTCATTTTTACAAATTGAATTTGAAGCTCAAAAAGTTGAAAATGAAAACAAACTTTTGAAAAAGGAAAAGGAAAGCCAGGCATCTATTATAAATAAACAAAGAATGCTTGTTATAGCCTACTCAATAATATTATTATTAGTACTCTCACTTATCGGTATTTTATATAATTCCAATGCAGCAAAATCGAGAATGAACAAACTAATACAGCAGACCAAGCTTAAAGTAGAAGAAAGAAACTTTGAACTAGAGCGTTTGAATAATGAAATCTCTTTAAAAAATAATGCTGTTGCTAATCAGAACCTAGAATTAAAACACATCAATAATGTAAAAGATAAGTTGATAAGTATTATTTCTCATGATTTTCGTAGTCCTTTAAGCTCATTAAAAGGTTTTGTACAATTAATCAATGAAAATGAAATAGACCATGAACAGATAAAAGAACTTGCCAGGCATTTGTCAGAGCAAGTAAATAATACCAGTAGCTTGCTTGATAATTTACTGCTTTGGACAAAAACACAACTTAAAGGTATGGCTATTGAGTTTGCTACTTTTTCGATAGCAGAAATAATTGAGGAAAATATTATGCTATTTAAAGCTCAAATTGAGCTAAAGGAACTGGAAATTGATAATCAAGTTTCTTGCAGTATAAAAATATGTGCTGATAAAGAAATGATTAAGTTAATTTTGAGAAATATTTTAAGTAACGCTATTAAGTTTTCTCATAAAAACAGCTGCATCACTATTTCTCAATCAGAAAGTGAAAATGATATCGCTATATCAATTTCAGATACCGGTGTAGGTATGGATGAAGGTACCATTAAAAATTTGTTCTCGGGTAGCGTAACTACTACCTTGGGTACGTTTAGGGAAAAAGGTACCGGACTGGGGCTGGTACTGTGTAAGGATTTTATAGAGATGAACAATGGTAAAATAAAAATCGATTCGGCCTTAAATACGGGTACAACCATCACTTTTTGTATACCAAAATCAAATATGATCAAGTTTTCCCATAATTAAAATATAGCCCGGGCTTATATCAGGTTCCCGGGCATCCACTGCCTATCCTTTTTATAGTTTAAAATTTAATCCGGCAAAGTATGATCTAGAGATCACATCTGTACCGTAAAACTCCGGCGAATCCTGGTTTAAAATATTTCTGGCAGTCACGAAAAGGTTTAAGTTAGCATTAATATTGTAACCAACCCGTGCATTCATTT
>Ga0207419_1002584_pt1 | contig 11754 bp, 12 predicted proteins | sample ElkSloMetagenome_4_FD_184723 | JGI IMG/M metagenome (GOLD analysis project Ga0207419, IMG submission 184723) | Hot spring microbial communities from Elkhorn Slough, Monterey Bay, USA - MD2A (version 2) | ecosystem: Environmental > Aquatic > Marine > Intertidal zone > Estuary: Microbial mat ... | reverse complement strand
CCGCCGCGGTATCGGCGGCCTCGGTCGCCTCGGGCTTTGACTCTTCAGCGATCAACTGGTTGATGACCAGAAACATCCTATCTGTACTGCCGGTCTGCGTCGCGCTGGTGAGGTATTTGCCGTTGACGACCATCGCCGGCACACCGTCGATGTTGTAGTTGCGCACCAACTCGGCGGACTTGCGTACCTTCATATCCACCGGAAACGAGTTGTAGGCGTTGCGAAAGGCGTCCTCGTCGATGCCCTGCGCCGCGGCGAAGGCGATGATCTGATCGTCACTGAAGACCTTCCGGCGCTCGTCGTGTAGGGCCTTGAATAGCGGCTCGTGCAGTTTGTCGAGTTGGCCCAGCATCTCGGCGGCATAGTAGGCCTTTGCATGGGGTACCCAGCGTGGCGAGGCCGCCGCCGGTAGGCGCCGGAAGCTGACGCCATCGGGCTTGCCAGCAAGCCACTGCTTGATCTTGGGCTCCAGATGGTAGCAGTGCGGGCAGCCGTACCAAAACAGCTCCAGCACCTCGACGTCGTCCCCGTCCTCGGCACGCATTGGCTGCTCAACGACGCGGTAGTCGATGCCCTCATCAATCTCCAACGCCAAGGCCCTAATCGGCGTCAGCGTGGCAGCGGCGACTGAGATCAGCAACGCGAGGGCGCAGAATATGCCGGTGACTGGCGCTGTCGCAGCGACCGGCGGAACAAGCGAGGCAAAGGATCGGGCGAACATAGGAGCTTCTCCTGTTGATAGCGATGGCGGGCGCGGGATCGACGCAGACCCTCCCGCCGGGCATGATGTATGAGCAACACAGGGGGTTGCGACCACCCGTCGCGTTCAGCCGGCGGCCGACGCTGACAGATAATCGGCCACAAGCCCAAGAAAGATGGCCATGCCGAAGTAGTTGTTGTGCAGGAATGCCTCGAAGCAGCGGCCCGGCTCGCGGTCACGGATCAGGCGCTGCTGGTAGAGCGCCAACAGTGCGGCAACGCCGAGCCCGGCGAAGTAGGCCCAACCGCGCCCGGCGGCGACGCCCACATAGACCAGCAACGCCAGCATCAAGGCTTGCAGCAGCCCGATGATCAGGCGGTCGTTGTCGCCAAACAGAATGGCGGTGGACTTGATACCGATCTTGAGATCATCGTCGCGGTCGACCATCGCATACTCGGTGTCGTAGATCAGCGCCCAGATGACGGTGCTCGCGAACAACACCCAGACCCAGCCGGGGATACTGCCCTGGATTGCGGTGAAGGCCATGGGCACGGCCCAGCCGAAGGCCGCCCCCAGAAACACCTGCGGGACATTGGTGTAGCGCTTCATGAAGGGATAGATCATGGCGAGTACCACCGCGACCACGGACATGGCCACCGTTTGCCAGTTGAGCATCAACACGAGCCCGAACGAGGCGAGGCTCAGCAACACAAACACACCAACCGCCTCGGACGGGGAGATGAGCCCCTGCGCCAATGGGCGCGCGCTGGTGCGCGCCACATGGCCGTCGAAGTCGCGATCGGCGAAGTCATTGATCGCGCAACCCGCCGAGCGCATCAGCACCACGCCAGCGATGAAGATTGCCGTCACCTGCCAGGGTGGATTGCCCTCCCCCGCCAGCCACAGCGCCCAGAGCGCGGGCCACATGAGCAAAAAGATGCCGATGGGCTTATGCAGCCGCACCAGTTTGTAGTAGGCGTCGAGGCGCTCGCGCCAGGTGGGCGCCCTGGGGGTTCCGATCTTGATCTCCGGGAGCGACATGCGGGTTTGCGCTATCTGTTGGCTGGTTGGCTGGTTGGAAAGGCAGCAATTAAAAATTTGGCCGAATGCCCTGCGGATGCTGGTGGACAGTGGCCAAGATTGCGACAATGGGCCTGAAACCAAACGGCAAATTATGGCACAGCGCAGAAGGCAGGCGCAGCGGCAGCGTTCGGCATGTTTGTTTCCGCCAATCGCACAACCCGGCAAAGCCGAAATCGTTGTCGTACGGATATTTGGTAACGACAATGACAAAGACATTGACAAAGAGGATTCTTTGACGATTCGTTCATCACCTGCCGGGTAAAGAACTGATTTGGGTCGCGACCCTCTAGACCCGCCCATAGTCCTCACGATCGCCCAGCCAACGGCGAATCATCGGCGCCACACGCTCTGGCCAGCGTTGGAGCATGCGATCGGCGCCGCGTTGAGCGGCGGCGACCAGGTCCTTGTCGCGTAGCGGGTCGGCCAGCCGGAACTGGGCGCTACCGGCCTGACGTGTGCCCAGCACCTCGCCGGCACCACGCATCTTGAGATCGGCGTCGGCGATGGCAAAGCCACTGGTCTCACGGCGCAGGATCGCAAGCCGATCATGGGCCGCGGCGCTGAGCGGCGGATGAAACAGCAGCAGGCAGAAGCTCTCCACCCGGCCGCGCCCTACCCGGCCACGCAGTTGGTGTAGCTGGGCCAGGCCCAAACGCTCTGGGTTTTCGATAATCATCAGGCTGGCGTTGGGCACGTCGACGCCAACCTCGATGACCGTGGTCGCCACCAGCAGGTCCAGTTCCCCGGCCTTGAAGGCGGCCATCACCGGCTCGCGCTCGGCGGCCTTGATCCGCCCATGCACCAATCCGATCCGCAACCCCGGCAGGCTCTCGCGGAGGGCCGCCGCGGTGTCCTCCGCGGCCTGCGCCTGCAGCGCCTCCGATTCTTCCACCAGGGTGCAGACCCAGTATGCCTGCCTGCCACCGGCACAGGCGTTGCGGACGCGCTCGATCACCTCGTCGCGGCGGCTGTCCGGCACCGCGACGGTGGTGATCGGCGTGCGCCCTGGCGGCAACTCGTCGATCACCGACAGGTCGAGGTCGGCATAGGCGGCCATCGCTAGTGAGCGCGGGATCGGCGTCGCCGTCATGATGAGTTGGTGCGCCCTGGTGCCATCGCGCTCGCCCTTCTCGCGCAGGCGCAGGCGCTGATGCACGCCGAAGCGATGCTGCTCGTCGATGATCGCAAGGCCGAGCCGTGGGAAATCGACGTCGTCTTGGAAGAGGGCATGGGTGCCGACCACCAGGGCCGCCTCGCCACTCGCGATGCGGGCCAGGATGGCGTCTCGCTCGGCGCCTTTGTGGCGCCCGGAGAGCCAGCCGACCTCGATGCCCAGAGGGACGAGCCAGCCGCGCAGACTGCGCAGGTGCTGCTCCGACAACAACTCGGTCGGCGCCATCAGCGCCACCTGAAAACCGGCCTCCACCGCCTGCAACGCCGCCAGCGCGCCGACCACGGTCTTGCCGGAACCGACATCTCCCTGCAGCAACCGCATCATTGGCCGTGGCGAGTTCAGATCACCGGCGATCTCGGCACTCACCCGCCGCTGCGCGCCAGTGAGCCGGAACCCTAGGCTCGCGAGCAGGCGCTTGCACAGGGCGCCGTCGCTGGCCAGCACCGGTGCCGGCAGGCCGCGGCGACGGGCGCGCATCTGGCGCAGCGCTAGCTGCTGCGCCAGCATCTCCTCGAAGGCCAAGCGCTGGAACGCCGGATGGCTGCGCTCTAGCAGCGCCTGAACCGGCGCATCCGGCGGCGGACGGTGCAGATAGACCAAGGCCTCGGCCAGACCCGGCAGCCGCAGCGGCTCGGCAATCTCCTCGGGCACCCAATCGCGTAGCCCTGCCGCGGATGCTTCCAGCAGGGTCAGGGCCTGGTCCATCAGTCCGCGCCAGGAGATCTGCTGCATGCCCTCGGTGGAGGGGTAGATTGGCGTCAGTGCCTCACCCACAGCGACCGATTCCTGATCCTGTTGCTGCTGCACCTCCGGGTGCACCATCTCCAAGGATTGCGGCCCTTGGCGCACCTCGCCGAAGCAGCGTAGCGCGCGACCCGGGCGCATCGCCTCGGACTGCGCAGGCGAGAAGTGGAAAAAGCGCAGCATGAGTCCGCCGCCGGCCTCATCGGTGATCCAGACCTTGAGCGATCGACGCCGGCCAAAGGCGATCTGTGCATCGGTGATGACGCCGTCCACCAGGGCCTCGTCACCGGCGCGCAGCTCGCCTAAGGGGCGCAACCGGGTGCGGTCCTGATAGCGGCTCGGCAAGTGGAACAGCAGGTCTTGGACGGTCTCAATGCGCAGGCGCCGCAGTCGCTCAAGCATCCGCGGGCCGACGCGCTTGAGTTGCTCGACGCTGATCTGGTCCAATTGGCCTGGACCCAATTGACTGGGAACTGACTGGGCTGGCTCCAACTGAGTCCGATTCAACTGCTTGGGATTCTCCTTTACCATTTGCCCTTTACCCTGTGCCCCGTACCCGACGGAGCCTGAATTGTTGTCGTTGTCGTTGTCGTTGTCGTTGTCGTTGTCGTACAGAGACTCGATGACGACAAAGAGCACGGCAACGACAAGGAAAACGCTTTGACGTTTTGCTCAACGTACTCGGTATGGGATTAGTATGTGCCATGTGTCTACTCAAGCGATGATCGGAGCAGAGTAATGATCGTACAACGACAGATCGAGATCGCGACCCGCGGACGCGGCACCTACGAGATCACCCGTCAAGTCGCGGAGATCGTCCGCGACGCTGGCATCGGCGTCGGGCTGTGTCATGTATTCGTCCATCACACCAGTGCGTCGCTAATCCTGTGCGAAAACGCCGACCCGACGGTGCGGCGCGATCTGGAGGCCTTTCTGGCCCGCCTGGTCCCGGACGGCGACCGGCTGTTCGAGCACACCGACGAGGGCAAGGACGACATGCCGGCCCACATCCGCGCCATCTTGACCAAGATGGACCTGAGCCTGCCGGTCACCGGCGGGCGCTGCGCCTTGGGCACCTGGCAAGGCATCTATCTTTATGAGCACCGAACACAGGCCCATCGCCGCAGGGTCAGTCTGACCGTCCAAGGAGAGCGCTGACGCCAACTCAGGCAAGTTACCGCTTACCCTTTGGCCGCCGGTTCTGTCGACAGACCTGCCAGCTACAGACCTCCCAGCTACAACCCTCCCAGAAAGGCGAGAAAAGCGCTTTGGTGCTTGCACTGGCTTAGGCGATTTCTGTCATGAAACAGTCCGCCTGGCTTGTCTTCTCGCCCGCCATCTTTGTCGCGCCAACCCCCACATAGAACGACTATGCGGGGGTTAGCGCTTCGCGATGGCGAACGAGAATCCGGCGCCATGCGGACTATTTCATTCCGGCAATCGCCTTAGCATTGTCGTTGTCGTCGTCTTGCGGTCACTCGATTCCGACAACGGCAATTAGCCCCTCGGCCCTGCATCGAGCGGCTGCTGCGTCATCCGCGGCGCTGGCCCACCGCCCCTGCGTGCACGCAGGGACTGGGCCAATTGATGGACCGTCATCGCATAATAGGTGCTGTTGTTATAACGGGTGATGACGTAGAAGTTATCGAACCCGAGCCAATACTCGTAGCCCCCCGCGGCGTCGAGCCGCAGCAGGCTCACGCGCTGATCTTTCGGCAGCGCCAGGGCCGGGCGCAGCCCTCGCGACTCCAAGCCGCCCACCGTATAGCTGCTCTTAAAGCCGGCGTCCATGCTCCGCGGCAGTCCAGATCCGCCGCTGGCGCGGGCCGTGACCTGCTGGCCCGTTTTCCAGCCGTGCTTATTGAAGTAGTTGGCGACGCTGCCGATGGCGTCCTCCGCGTCCCAGAGGTTGCGATGACCATCGCCGTCGAAGTCCACCGCATAGTTGTGATAGCTTGATGGCATGAACTGGCCAAGCCCCATGGCGCCAGCGAAAGAGCCCACCGGCTGAAACGGATCGACCCCCTCGTCCCGAGACATGATCAGAAATTGCTCCAACTCGCCGGAGAAGTAATCGGCGCGACGCGGATAGTCAAACGCCAGCGTGGCGAGCGCATCGATAATGCGATGCTTGCCCATGTAGCCGCCCCATTTGGTCTCGATGCCGATGATGGCGACCAGGTACTCCGGCGGCACACCATATTTTTTCGAGGCACGATTCAAGGTCGCCGCATGACGGTTCCAGAAGGCGTTGCCCTTGGCCAACATGCCACCGGTGATGTGCTTGGAGCGGTAGCGGCTCCAGGCACCGGTGGGACCCGACGCCGGTCTCCATTGACGATTCATGTACTCCAAAATCCAGGGGTCCGGCCGCACGCGCGAGAACAGGGCCACCAACTCGGCGCGCGTGAATCCTTGCGCTTGCATCTGATCAATGAACCGCTCGACATCCGCTCGCCCGGCATAAGGGCCGGAGACCAGTCTAGGACCGCCAGATTTGCCGCTGGATCGACCAGGCGCGGCGGAGCCCGGGCCGCTGCCCGCTTCGGCATGGGCGTGGAGTCTTGCGAACGGGGTCTCGCGCTCCGCCCGGCGTTCCAGCGAGCGGCTCAGCTCACTGCGCGCGAGGCGCGGCTTGGCCGGCGCGGCGGACGCGTTGGCCTCTTTGGTCGGCTTAGAGGCGCAGCCACCCAGGGGCAGAACGACGATCAACAAGGCGAGCAGCGAGATAAGACGCATGAATCTTCTCCAAGCATGACGATTTGCCAGGTGATGTATTGGCCGGGTGCCGTCAGTGTTCAGCACCATCACCGCGGAATATAACGAGTTGCTACATGACTAGGCGTCGAGCACCATCACCGCATCCATCTCCACCGGCACGCCTTTTGGCAGCGACGCAACCCCGACCGCCGCACGCGCCGGATAGGGCTCGGTGAAATACTCGGCCATCACCTGATTCACCAAAGGAAAATGCGCCAGATCGGTCAAAAAGATGTTTAGTTTGGCCACATCCGCCAGTTCGCCACCGGCAGCGCGCGCCACGGCCTGCAGGTTGTCGAATACGCGCCGGACCTGCGCCTCCATGTCACCGTCCACCAATTCCATCGTCTCGGGCACCAGCGGGATCTGGCCGGACAAATACAGGGTATCGCCGACCCGTACCGCCTGCGAATAGGTGCCGATTGCCTCAGGGGCCTTGTCGGTATGAATGATCTGTCTTGTCATGGCGTGTCTCTTGGTCAGGGTTCGGCAATAATAGGCAAGTCGTCTTTCAACTGCGAAACAAGCGCTGCCACCAACGCCGCCGCCCCTTGGCGACGAGCTGGGTCGCCGGTAGGTCCACCGGCGCCAACTTGCTCATGACCCAGCCGGGCAGGGGCGGATTGTCGCTATAGCCACAGACGACACCGAGGTTGTTAGGGTCGTAAATCTTGATCAGCGACGGGGCAGCGAGGTCATCGGCATAGACGATGCCACAGAGGTCCAGGTCGTGCTCGTTACGCAACAGCCGATCGATCTCATCGATAAATCTCAGCACCTGCGCCGTATCCGATACCGCCCGCGGTGGCGCTTCGCCGATGGCATACAGATACCAGCCCTCGCCCGCCCGCTCGCGTACCCGAGCCCAGAGGGCATCAAGCTGAGGCCAGCGCAAGGCCGACGTGAAGCTGCCGCGAAAGGCGCTGAGAAAGGGATCGAGCGCGTCGCTAGCAAGGGGCACTGGAGAGGGGGTCACCGGAAAAAGTCTCGCTGGAAAAAAGGCACATTGGAAAAAAACTCACTGGAGCAAGGCTCGTTGGCTTGATCAACAACCACAAGTGGACAACAGGGCGGCGAGGTCCAGGGCAAGCATCAACGCCTGTGCGCTCGATCTTGAACCTCGCACCTGGCAACTTTCCGCTATATAGTCGCAACTGCACAATTGGAGATGCAACCATCATGTCAGCACTCTATCAAACCCAACTCGACGGCCTGCACCTGATCAACCGGGGCAAGGTCCGTGACATCTACGCCATAGACGACGCGCACATGCTGGTCGTCACCACGGATCGGCTGTCCGCCTTCGACGTGGTGCTGCCACAGCCGATACCCGGCAAAGGCGAGGTGCTGACCCGAGTCTCGAACTTCTGGTTCGCCCGCACGGCCGAGCTGGTGCCAAACCAGCTCACCGGCATCCATGTCGCCGACGTCGTCCCCGATGCCGAGCAGCGCCGAGTGCTCGGCGAGCGCGCCATCGTCGTGCGCCGGCTGAAACCGCTACCGGTCGAGGCCATTGTACGCGGCTACCTGATCGGCTCCGGCTGGAAGGACTATCAACGCAGCGGGGCGGTCTGCGGCATCGCATTGCCGCCGGGTCTACGCCAAGCGCAGCGATTGCCCGAGACCCTCTACACGCCATCCACCAAGGCCGCCATCGGCGAGCATGACGAGAACGTCGACTTTGCGCACACCGTCAATCTGGTCGGCAAAGAATTGGCCGAGCAGGTCCGCGATGTCAGCATCCGGGTCTATCTGCAGGCCGCCGCCTATGCGCTGACCCGTGGCATCATTATCGCCGACACCAAGTTCGAATTCGGCCTCGATGAGGCCGGCAGGCTACACCTGATCGACGAGGTCCTGACCCCGGACTCATCGCGCTTTTGGCCCGCCGACCAATACCGCCCAGGCACCAGCCCGCCGAGCTTCGACAAACAATTCGTGCGCGACTATCTAGACACCCTGGACTGGAACAAGACCCCGCCCGGCCCGGAACTGCCGCGGGACATCATCGACAAGACGGCGGCCAAGTATGCAGAGGCAGAGGCAAGGCTAACGGGGAGTCGATCGGGCTGAGCAAGAGCAGGTTGTTCGAGCGCGCGGCATCATGCATCGTCCGCCTCCCTCAGGCCGAAGCGCAAACGGGCAATTGCAACAAAGACCTCTCGCAGAAAGAACAACAGCGCAATGATGAACGCAAGCATAGCGGTCACGAAGAGCAGCGCGACCAGCATCGACGCATCGAAGGCAACGAAAGACCCCAAAAACAGGATGGCGATCACCGAGGATATCAGCAGGGCGGTCAGTGTACAGAGGCTGATCGAGACACTGATCAGCCGCGCCCTTCGCGACAGGCGGGCCAACTCCGCATGCGTTTCCTCCCGGTCGGAGGCCGCGCCCGAGGGGTGCTCCAACACGACCGCCTCCAGCACGCGGGCGCGATCGACGATACGGCTCAGCCGGTTGGTCATGACCGACAGCATGCCGGCGATGCCGGTCAGCAAAAAAACCGGCGCAACGGCAAGCTGAATGATGTGCGCAATGGTCTCGGTGGGTGATTCTGCGAGCATGGGCCTATTCTACGGATACCGATTGAAAAAAGTGACACCTGATACAGCCCGAGAGCAATCGACAATCAGATGACCACAGGACCTTCATCGAACGCGTGATGCAAAACCCCCTTGCCGCACGGGTCAAGCGGGCCGACATCGAAGACAACATCGACCTGTTGCGGCTCACCAGCCTCAGCAACAAAGACCTTGAACGCGTCGCCAAATACCACCGCGCATGGCATCAACTGTCCGCGGCAACGCCGATACCCCGAGCCTAAGGACGATTGACAAACACTGCCCTTCGTCCCTGACCCAGCAAGGCTCGAACAGGTCCCAAAAGAATGCTCGTTGCCGCTGTCGTTGCCGCTGCCGCTGTCGTTGCCGCTGCCGCTGTCGCTGTCGCTGTCGTTAGCCTAAACGAAGACAGCCAGAGCGGAACGAACGCAGTGCTTCCACCGCTTGAACGCAGCGGTTTCACCTCTTCCAGGAACCGCCCGTTGCGTCTATTTTTGAACCCGTAGTCAGCCTAATTGAACCGCCTTTCCACTTGGTTGCAGTCGCTCAAAAGGCGGGCGCGGCACATCCACCTTGCGGCAACCGTCACGCATTGGTTCGGCATCTGTCGGGCCATCTCGAAAAGGTGGAATGGCACGCCTAAACCGCCGCCAAGATCGAAGCAACCTTCCCCCACCGCGCTGGCTCGCGGCCAATGTGTTTCCGGAGCGGCCCGCGCTTCTGGCTGAGGTGCAAACCTGGCAGCGGGCGGCCGAAGCGGACCGTCGCAACCCGTAGCAGCATTCAGCGCGCCACGATAAGCGCCGTGTATTTCAGTGATCGGCCAAATCGTCCGAGACTGGGGCGGCCAAGCTGACAGCTAGCGCTTTCGTGACCGAGATCAGGAAACGATGATTGACCGCCCATCTGACGCAGCCCGGGTCTGCTACGGATGAGACAGAGCGGTCGCTGCTGGCCGACCTGCACCCGCAATTCCTGACCGACGCCGACGGCAGACCCCTGTCCGTCCTGCTCCCCATCGCCGAATACAGGGCCCTGATCGAGCGCATCGAAGACCTGGAAGACCTGGATGACGCCCGCGATGCGCTCGCCCGGATAGAGCGCGGCGAGGAGGAAACCATCCCGTGGGAAGCGATCAAGGCCGAGCATGGCCTATAGCATCGACTTCACCAAGGCCGCCAAGCGCCAGTTTGACAAGCGCCCAAGCCGGCCCAACGCCAGCTTGGCGACGCCATCGAGTCGCTTGTCGCCGATCCGCGCCCTGCCGGCCTGGTCAAGCTGTCCGGCGAAGAACGCCTGCACCGCGTCCGCAGCGGCGACTACCGCGCCATCTACCAGGTCGAGGACAACCGACTGCTGATCCTCGTGGATCAGTGAGGCGACGTACTATCGGCGCCGCGACCAAATGCCGCGCGCGATCAAGATCAGCGGTCAATTGCGCATCCTGGACACCGACGAGACGGTCCAGCAGCGCGCCGTCGGCATCGACGAGTCGACGCTGGCCGACTATCGCCACGCCGCAGATGCCGCCGAAGCCTGGCCGTTCCCGGCGGTCACGGTCTTCCAGGATGGCGACCAGTACATCTTCGCCGACGGGTTGCACCGCGCTCGCGTCGCGGCCGACATCGGGCGCGAGTCAATCTCTGTTGCCGTTGCCACTGGCGGGAGACGTGATGCACTGCTGTATGCGGTCGGCGCCAATGCTAACCATGGACTGCGCCGCAGCAACGCCGACAAGCGACGGGCGGTCGAGACCTTGCTGGCGGATAAGGATCACAGGATCGGGCTCGCCTATGAGGCGCTTTGCGAAGTGCAGCCTGCGCACGCGTACGGCACCGCGAGCGGGCTGAACCCGAAGCAACCAACCACGGCCGACGCGCAACAGCCTCGCCGATGGTTGGTCAGTGCAAGAAGCGGGACAACATCGGTACACTCCCGCGTTGAAACCAATCCAGATCACGTCACGCGCGGGGGCCAGACCTATGGCAGCCAAGGGGAACCTGAGCAACACGGACGCAACCGATGCTGGCCGCACCAGGCGATGGGGGAGACGACGAGGCGGGCGCGGGCCTGTTCGCCGGCGAGCCCGGCGCCCTGGACGACAGCTTCGAGACCGCCGCCGGCGACGCCGAGTCTGCAGCGGTCAATGCCGCCGCGTACATGGAACGCATGTTGCGGCTGCTGCGCATGGACGGCGTGCGCTTCCCGGACAACAAGGAACAGCAATTCACCCGGCTGGAACCAGTGGCGGGCATCGACAGCGGTATCCAGGCCGAGGGCCGCTGGGTGTTGAAGGGCGCGGTCGACGACGACCCGGACGGCATCGCCAAGGTCGGCGTGGTCATCGGTCCGCGGTATGGGCCGATCACGGCAAAGATGGTGGAAGAGGTCATCCGCCCCGCCGGGCGCATGTATGAGGACCTGGTGTTCGCGGGCTTCAGCTTCGACGGCGCCGCGCAGGCGGCCATCGACGAAGGTCACCCGCGGCTGCGCATCCACATGACCCACATCCGCCCAGACGTGAACCCGGCGATGGACGGCCTGTTGAAGGAGCAGCCGGGGGCGCAGCTGTTCTCGGTGCTCGGCCAGCCGCGTACCCGGCTCGAAGGCCCGGACGGCGCTGGCGACTACCGCGTATTCATGGAGGGCGTGGACATCTATGACCCGGTGAAGAACGAGATCACGCCCAGTCGCGGCGACAAGGTGGCGGCCTGAGCCTTTGCCGTCGA
>Ga0207419_1002582_pt1 | contig 11762 bp, 9 predicted proteins | sample ElkSloMetagenome_4_FD_184723 | JGI IMG/M metagenome (GOLD analysis project Ga0207419, IMG submission 184723) | Hot spring microbial communities from Elkhorn Slough, Monterey Bay, USA - MD2A (version 2) | ecosystem: Environmental > Aquatic > Marine > Intertidal zone > Estuary: Microbial mat ... | reverse complement strand
GCCCGAGATGGCTCCGGCGGTAGGATTCGAACCTACAACCCTGCGGTTAACAGCCGCATGCTCTACCGTTGAGCTACGCCGGATCAGCCATGGCGCGGCGGCGGTGTCGCGCTGCCGCCGTCTGGAGGCCGGGGCCGGAATCGAACCGACGTACGGGGATTTGCAGTCCCCTGCATGACCACTCTGCCACCCGGCCCCTTGGGTCCGTTCGCGGCGCCCGAGGGGGGACCGCGTCGTCGGAAGGCCGGCTTTATAGTCAAACGCCGGGAACGGGTCAAGCGTCTGTCGAGGCCCCGCGTCGCTTTTCTGGTGTCGCTTTTCCGGTCCCGCCGTCCGCCGCCTCTTCCCAAAACCCGATCGGCGGGAGGAGGATATTGTGCCGGGCGGGAACCGTGGGTATAACCTCGGCGGTTCGGAGTCCGGATCGCTTGTCGCAGACGAACCGGATGGTCCCGGCGACCGGCCCCCCACTCTGGCGAGAGGTTGCGATGGATTTCGACAAGGCCCGCTTCAACATGGTGGAAAACCAGGTCCGTGCCAACCGGGTGACCGACCCGGCCGTGCTTGAGGCCATGGAAACGGTGCCGCGCGAGCTGTTCGTGCCCAAGGCGCTGCGCGGGTACGCCTATGTCGATTCCAGCCTGGCGCTGGATGACACGCGCCACCTGCTGGAACCCCTGGTGATGGCGCGCATGATCCAGGCGGCCATGGTCCTGCCGCGCGACGTGGTGCTCGATATCGGCTGCGCGTCCGGATACTCAACCGCCATCCTCGCGCACATGGCCAGCACGGTCGTCGCCCTGGAAGTGGATACCGACCTGGCCACCCGGGCCACCCGCACGCTGACGGACCTCGGGCTTGACAACGCGGTGGTGGTGAGCGGCCCCTTGAACGAGGGCTATCCGCGCCAGGCGCCCTATGACGTCATCATGATCGAGGGGGCCGTTCCGGAGATCCCGGACGGCGTGCGCAGGCAGTTGGCCGATGGGGGCCGGCTTCTGGCCGTGGTCGGCGATGGCGCCTGGAACAGCAAGCTGACGGTCGTCGAACGGCACGGCGACAGCTTCGGGCACCGCATTGTGTTCGATGCCGCGGCGCCGCGCCTGCCGGGCTTCGAAAAGGCCGAGGCCTTCGTCTTCTGAGACGGTTGCTGGCGCTGGTCCGCGCCGGGTGCTCCGATCTGGCGTTCCGATCGATGCCCGCGTTTGTAAGAGGTTCCAGAGCCTGCGGGGACGTGTTAAAGTAGAATTGTAAGTGCCGCTTGCCTGAGGCTCCACACCGCCGCGACGGCGGGAGACGGCGCATTGTCAGCGGGGTGGATGCCCGGTAAGGTGCGCCCGCGCGGTCGCTGTGGCGGCTCTCGGCGCGGCGCCGGAGTGCGTGAGGTCGAAAACGGCGCGAGACGTTTTGTCGCGCGGGCATGTGTTGGTGGGCCGGAGACCGAGCCGGCGTCCCTTTGTGGCGAATGGTGAGCGTGGCATGACGACTGTTCAGAACCTTGTGGTCCGTGCGGTGTCCCTCGGCGTAATGCTGTGTGCCCTCGGGTGGGCGCCCGCCCACGCCCAGTCGCTGGACGATGCCCTGGCCGCCGCCTACGCGAACAATCCGCAGCTTCAGGCCCGGCGGGCGCAACTGCGCGCCGTCGACCAGGGCGTTCCCCTCGCCAAATCGGGCTGGCGTCCGCAGGTCTCGGTGAACGGCGAGACCGGCTGGCAGTCGACGGAACGGGACCTCGGCATGGGATCGGCCACCCGCACCAACACCAACCCCAGCTCCCTGACGGTGAGCATCTCGCAGCCGATCTTTCGCGGCTTCCGCACCGGGGCGCAGGTCGACCGGGCCGAGAACAACGTCATGGCCGAGCGGGCCAATCTGGTCTCGGTGGAACAGCAGGTGCTACTCGACGCGGCAAAAGCCTACCTCAACGTCGTTCGTGACACCGCCGTCCTCGACCTGAACCGCAACAACGAAGACGTTCTGACGCGGCAGCTGGAGGCGACCCAGGACCGGTTCCGCGTCGGCGAGATCACGCGCACCGACGTCGCGCAGTCCGAGGCGCGCCTGTCCGGCGCTTACGCCGATACCGCCGAGGCGCTGGCGTCGCTGGAAAGCTCCGAGGCGAACTTCGTGCGGGTCACCGGCGTGACGCCCGATGCCCTGTTGGCGCCGGAGCGCGTCGCGAACCTGCCGCAATCGTTGGACGACGCCGTGGCGCTGGCGCTGGACCGCAACCCCCAGATCCTGGCCGCCGAGTATGCGTGGCGGGCCGCGCAGGACGAAATCCGCAACCAGCGGGGCCGCCTGCTGCCCGAGGTCACGGTGTCGGGGTCCTTTTTCAAGGGCTGGGAGCAGAGCAACGTCGAGGACTCCGAGGTTGAAACGCTTGCCGCCACGCTCGGCGTGACCGTGCCCATCTACCAGGGCGGCGCCGTCTATGCCGAACTGCGCCAGGCCAAGCACACCGCCGGTCAGCGGCGTCTGGAACTGGACGAGGCGGAAACGGCGGTGCGTGAACAGGCCCAGCAGGCGTGGGAACAGATGGTCGCCACGCGGGCCAGGATCGAGTCTCTCGAGGATCAGATCGAGGCGGCCGAGATCGCCCTTGAGGGTGTGCGCCGCGAGGCCCAAGTGGGCTCCCGCACGGTGCTGGATGTCCTGGACGCGGAGCAGGAGCTTCTCAACGCGCGCGTCAACCTGGTGCGAGCCCAACGCGATGAACTGGTGGCCGGCTTCACGTTGCTGTCCGCCGTCGGTGGGCTGACCGCCGGCGACCTCGAACTGCCCGTGCAGCCCTATGATCCGACCGAGAACTACGAGGCCGTCAACGATCAGTGGTTCGGCGGGTCGGCCGCCGCCGATAGCGACGCGGCCCTTGGCCTCGATGGCGCCACCACGCCGACGAACTGACACCCTGCCGTGGGCCTTTCGCGCCGGCTTCGGAGGCGCCCACGGCAACCGTGAGGGATACCGCGGGCCATGAGCGAAAAGGACGCCCAACAGCAAGAACCCTCGATGGAGGACATTCTCGCCTCGATCCGGAAAATCCTGTCCGAGGACGAGGAAGAGGAAGAGGACGTCAAGCCGCAGCCCGAGCCCGAGCCCGAGCCTCCGCCACCTCCGCCGCCACCTCCGCCACCTCCTCCGCCGCCGCCGCCGCCGCCCGAGCCGGAACCGGAGCCCTTGGAGGATATCCTCGAACTGACGGACGACATGGTCGATCAGGAAGAGGAGGCGCCGCCGCCACCACCCCCGCCTCCGCCGGCTCCCGACCCGTCGCCGGCTCCCGACGACGAAGACACGCCCCTGGTCGCGCCGGACATCGCCGAGATGTCCTCCCGGATGCTCAGCGAGCTGACGGGCACGGTGCAGAGCCGCGATGTCGTCATCGGTGACGGCTCGATCACCCTGGAGGCGCTGGTCCGCCAGATCACGCGCGAACTGGTCAAGGAGTGGCTGGACGCCAACCTGCCGGACATGACCGAACGGCTGGTCCAGCGCGAGATCGAACGGCTGGCCAAGCGCGCCGGAAATCGCTAGAAAGCGCGGGCCGTCGTGCCCCGCCATCCGCCGGTCGGGCGCGCGCCCGACCGGTTTTTTCTCGTCCTGATCTGCAAGAGGGAAGCGGTTCAGCCATGCTGGACAAGACATACGACGCCCAGGCCGTCGAGGATCGGCTTTATCAGCGGTGGGAGGAGTCCGGCGTGTTCGGGTGCCGCCCCGACTCGAACGCGCCCCCTTACACCATCATGATGCCGCCACCCAACGTGACCGGCAGCCTGCACATGGGCCACGCGCTGACCTTCACGCTTCAGGACGTGCTGATCCGCTATTTCCGCATGAAGGGCCGCGATGCCCTGTGGCAGCCGGGCACCGACCACGCCGGGATCGCCACCCAGATGGTGGTCGAGCGCAACCTGGCCGCCGAGGGCAAGACCCGCCACGATCTCGGCCGCGAGGCGTTTGTCGACCGGGTGTGGGAGTGGCGGGCGCAGTCCGGCGGCACCATCCAGCGCCAGTTGCGCCGCCTGGGTGCCTCGGCCGACTGGCCGCGTGAGCGCTTCACCATGGACGACGGGCTGTCGCGCGCGGTCACCAAGGTCTTCGTGCGGCTCCACAAGCAGGGCCTGATGTATCGCGACAAGCGGCTGGTCAACTGGGACCCCAAGCTGCACACCGCGATTTCGGACCTGGAGGTCGAGCAACGGCCCACCGACGGCAAGATGTGGTACTTCAAGTACCCGGTGCAGGGCGAGCCGGACCGCTTCGTCGTGGTCGGCACCACCCGTCCCGAGACCATGCTGGGTGATACGGGGGTGGCCGTGCATCCCGAGGACGAGCGCTACACCGATCTGGTGGGCAAGACCGTCATCCTGCCCATCGTCGACCGCCCGATCCCCGTCGTGGCGGACGACTACGCCGATCCGGAAAAGGGCTCGGGCGCCGTCAAGATCACGCCCGCGCACGACTTCAACGACTTCGAGGTCGGCCGCCGCTGTGGCCTGGAGATGATCAACGTCCTCGACCGCGACGCCCGCCTGAACGAGAACGCGCCGGCCGAGTTCCAGGGCCTGGACCGGTTCGAGGCGCGCGACCGCGTCATCGAGCGCATGGAAAGCCTGGGCCTGCTGGAGAAGGTCGAGCCCAACCCGATGACCGTGCCCTACGGCGACCGCTCGGGCGTAGTGATCGAGCCGTGGCTGACCGACCAGTGGTTCGTCGACGCCGCCGAACTGGCGCAGGAGCCGATCAAGGCGGTCGAGGAGGGACGCACCCGCTTCGTGCCCGCCCACTGGGCCAACACCTTCTTCGAATGGATGCGCAACATCCAGCCGTGGTGCGTCAGCCGCCAGATCTGGTGGGGCCACCGCATCCCGGCGTGGTACGGGCCGGACGGCGCCATCTTCGTCGAGGAGACGGAGGCCGAGGCCCGGGCCGCCGCCGAGGCGCACTATGGGGAACGCGTTGACCTGACCCGCGACAACGACGTGCTCGACACGTGGTTCTCGTCGGCGCTGTGGCCGTTCTCGACGCTGGGCTGGCCGGAGGAGACGCCGGAACTGGCGCGCTACTACCCCGGCGATGTCCTGGTCACCGGCTTCGACATCATTTTCTTCTGGGTCGCCCGCATGATGATGATGGGCCACCACTTCATGGGCGACGTGCCGTTCCGCGACGTCTATATCCACGCCCTGGTCCGCGACGAGAAGGGCCAGAAGATGTCGAAGTCCAAGGGCAACGTCATCGACCCGCTGGACCTGATCGAGCAGTACGGCACCGATGCCCTGCGCTTCACCCTGACGGCCATGGCCGCCCAGGGCCGCGACATCAAGATGAGCGAAAGCCGGGTGCAGGGGTACCGCAACTTCGCCACCAAGCTGTGGAACGCCGCCCGCTTCTGCCAGATGAACGAGTGCGTCGCGGTGGACGGGTTCGACCCGGCCGGCGTCACCAGCACCCTGAACCGCTGGATCGTCGCCCGCATGGCGGACACCGCGCGCCGCGTCGGCGAGGCCATCGAGGCCTACCGCTTCAACGAGGCCGCCCAGGTCGTCTATCAGTTCACCTGGAACACCTTCTGCGACTGGTTCCTGGAGTTCGCCAAGCCGGTCTTCAACGGCACGGACGAGGCCGCGAAGGCCGAAACCCGGGCCACCGCTGCCTGGGTGCTCGACCAAATCCTGATCGTGCTGCATCCGGTCATGCCCTACGTGACCGAGGAACTGTGGGGGGCGCTGGCGGAGTCGCGCGACCGTGCCCTGATCGTCGCGCCCTGGCCGGATCGGAGCGATCTGGCGGCGCCGGAGGCCGAGGCCGAAATGGACTGGCTGGTGCGCCTGATCACCGCCATCCGCTCGGTGCGGTCCGAGATGAACGTACCGCCGGCCGCCCGTCTGGCGCTGCTGGTCAAGGATGCCGGCGCGGTCACGCGGACGCGGCTGGAGACGCACCACGCGCTGGTCGGCACGCTGGCGCGCGTCGACGCCATCGACCACGTGACCGAGGCGCCGGGCACGGGCTCTGCCCAGATCATCGTCGACGAGGCCACGCTGATCCTGCCTCTGGCCGACGTCATCGATCTGGACGCTGAACGGGCGCGCCTGTCGCGCGACATCGCCAAACAGGACGGCGACATCGACAAGCTGTCCAAGAAGCTGTCAAATGAGGGCTTTTTGGAGAAGGCGCCCGCCGAGGTGGTGGCCGAAAACCGCGAGCGCCTCGCCGACCTGGAGGCCACGCGCGACCGGCTGAAGGAGGCGTTGGCAAGGATCGGGTAGGGGCGACACCGGAAACGGGGTTGGGGGGAGCCGAAGGGGGCGGCCGTCGTTGGGGGATCAGCGATCGACGAGGCTCTCGGGCAGGTCGCACACGGTCTCCCAGTGATCGTATCCCCGAGGCGTGAACGCCGTCGTCGGTTCGAGAAGACCGGTCTCGCCGAAGTACAGCCGGTTGTCGCACCAGGCTTTCAGGGCATCGTGGTCTGGGGAGTAGGGGCCGCCACGTGCAAGCGTGAAGGTCCCACGATAGTACAGCCAGGGCACGTTTTCGTCGAAAATGCACGCCCTGTAGGGTCCGGTCGGGTTGGCGGGACTGCGCCGAATCAGTACATACACGCTGCGGTCAGGTCCTTCGACCCGTTGGGCTGCTCTCGGTACATGAGGTGGCCACGGATCGCGATCTTCTTGCGTGCCCGGTAAGGCGACGATCACGAAATATAAAGAGCCAAACGTTACAAAATAAGTGATTAAGAAATTCACCGCAGCAATTTTTGAAAGATGCCTCCTGGTCGCCATTGGCGGACGTCCTTTCTAGATTTCATTTTCTAGATGTGTGTTCGAGGTCTTTTTTTGTTTTGGACTTAAGGTGCCGGAACAACTCGGCCAACGCCGCTTACCGGCCGGTCGGAATCGTGGCGGGGTCGCACTCTCGTGGCGTGAAGTTGTCCCACGCCGGCGTGAACGCGGTCACGGCTTCGAGAATGCCCTCCTCGCCCGTTTCATGATCCGGACGGGCGAAATAGAGCGCGGCACCATCCCACCCCGTCAGCAGATCATGCCCGGGCATATAGGGGCCACCACGTGCGAGGGAAAAAACGCCCCGATACTGAAGCCTGGTCGCCGTGTCGTCATACACGCATCCCCGAAAGAGCCCGGGTGGATCCTCGGCAAACCGCCGGATCAGGACATAGGTGTCGCCTTTGAGCCCCTCGATGACGTCGGCCTCGTTCGGCACGTGCGGTGGCCACACCCGCTCGGTGCTTTCGCCGAAAGCCACAATGGCGTAAATCGTGAAGGAAACCGCCGCAAAGACGACGGCAAGAACATTGATGCCAAGAAAAAAGACGAAATTTTTAGACTTGCTCATTCATCAACACCTTCAAGAGTGACCCTGTCGTCCCTGAAGCTATATTCCAGGTCGTCAAAAGTCCAGCGAAGCAGTGCCGTGTAAGAACGTGGAGGATTCGTAATAAGTGGCCGCGTCCTTCAGGGCAAGACGGTCATCCCGGGTCACAGGCACTGGAGGGATGATTCGGGTCTCGGATTTGAATGGCCACGCGCGACGATCATTGGTATTTCGTAGGCCAAGGTTTTTCCCATTCCCAGCCCCCACGAGCCGCAATGACTGTTGACCAGAAAGACCGACCTGGTGAGACGTCCGTTTCGGGCCGCCTGACGCACCTGCAGCGCCTTGAGGCCGAAAGCATCCACATCATCCGCGAGGTGGTGGCCGAGGTGCGCAAGCCGGTGATGCTCTATTCCATCGGCAAGGACTCGTCGGTGATGCTGCATCTGGCGCGCAAGGCGTTCGCACCGGGGCCGTTGCCGTTCCCGTTGATGCACATCGACACGACGTGGAAGTTCCGCGAGATGATCACCTTCCGCGATGCGACGGCGCGGGAGCTGGGGCTCGACCTGATCGTGCACATCAACGAGGACGGCGTGCGCGAGGGCGTCGGCCCGATCAGCCACGGCTCGGGCGTTCACACCGACGTCATGAAGACGCAGGCGCTGAAGCAGGCGCTGACCAGGCATGGCTTCGATGCCGCGTTCGGCGGCGCCCGGCGCGACGAGGAAGCCAGCCGCGCCAAGGAGCGCGTGTTCTCCTTCCGCACCGGCACCCATAAGTGGGACCCGCGCAACCAACGCCCGGAACTATGGTCGCTCTACAACGGCCGCATCAAGACCGGCGAGAGCATCCGCGCCTTCCCGCTGTCCAACTGGACCGAACTGGACGTCTGGCAGTACATCCTGCAAGAGAACATTCCGGTCGTGCCGTTGTACTTCGCCAAGCCGCGCCCGGTGATCCAGTACAACGGCATGTGGATCATGGTCGATGATGACCGCTTGCCCATACCCGACGGCGCCGCGCCGGCAATGAAGAGCGTGCGCTTTCGCACCCTGGGCTGCTATCCGTTGACGGGCGCGGTGGAAAGCAAGGCGTCCACCGTGGCCGAGGTGGTGGCGGAGATGCTGAACTCGCGCACCTCGGAACGCGCCGGGCGGGCCATCGACCACGACCAGGCCGGCTCCATGGAACTCAAGAAGCGGGATGGGTACTTCTGATGGCCGACGACGGACGGACGTTCGACGCCGCCGCCACCGAGGCGGTGCTCAGCGGGAAGGCGGCGCAACGCGACCTGCTGCGGTTCCTGACCTGCGGCAGTGTCGATGACGGCAAGAGCACGCTGATCGGCCGGATCCTTTACGACTCCAAGCTGATCTTCGAGGATCAGCTGAAGAGCCTGGAACGCGACAGCAAGGCGCGCGGAAGGGCGGGGGGGGCGTTGGATCTGTCCCTGCTGGTGGATGGCCTGCAGGCCGAGCGCGAACAAGGCATCACCATCGACGTGGCGTGGCGCTACTTCACCACCGACCGGCGCAAGTTCATCGTCGCCGACACGCCAGGCCACGAGCAGTACACGCGCAACATGGCCACCGGCGCGTCCAACGCCGAGTTGGCCGTGCTGTTGGTGGACGCGCGCAAGGGCGTGCTGGTGCAGACGCGCCGTCATGCCACCATCGCCCGGCTGATGGGCCTGCGCCATGTGGTGCTGGCGGTCAACAAGATGGACCTGGTGGGCTATGATCAGGCCACGTTCGAGGCCATCCGCGCGGACTTCGTGGACTTCGCCCGGCGCATCGACCTGCCGGAGCCGGTGTGCATTCCGGTCTCGGCGCTGATGGGCGACAACGTGGTCAACCGGGGCGACGGGATGCCTTGGTACGACGGCCCGACCCTGCTGCCGTACCTGGAAGAGGTGGATGTCGTTCAGGACAGCGTGAGCGCTCCGTTCCGCTTTCCGGTGCAGTGGGTCAACCGGCCGAACCTGGATTTTCGCGGCTACTGCGGCACCGTGGCCTCGGGCGTGGTGCGCCCCGGCGACCGAATCGTCGTCAACCCGTCGGGTCGGCCGACCACGGTGGCCCGCGTGGTGGACTTTTCCGGCGATCGGGAGCAGGCGGCGGCGGGCGAGTCCGTCACCCTGACCCTGGCCGACGAGGTGGACGTCGCGCGCGGGGATGTCATCAGCCCCGCCGACGCGCGCCCGCAGGTGGCCGACCAGGTGGCGGCGCACATCGTCTGGATGTCCGAGGAGCCGTTGTACCCGGAGCGGGGCTATCTGCTCAAGATCGGCCATGCCACGGTTCCGGCGCAGGTGACCGAGATCAAGCACCGGCTCGACGTCAACACCCAGGCCAAGCTGGCGGCCAAGCGGCTGGACCTGAACGAGGTGGCATACTGCAACCTGTCGCTGGGCCGCCCGGTGCCGTTCGACCCCTATGAGGACAACCGCACCACCGGCGGCTTCATCCTCATCGACCGGGCCACCAACCACACCGTTGGCTGCGGCATGATCGCCTTCGGTCTGCGCCGCGCCGCCAACATCCACTGGCAGGCGCTGGAGGTGGACAAGGCCGCCCGCGCCCACCAGAAGCACCAGCGGCCGTGCGTGCTGTGGTTCACCGGCCTGTCGGGCGCCGGCAAGTCGACCGTCGCCAACCTGGTGGAAAAGCGCCTGCTGGCCATGGGCCATCACAGCTACATCCTGGACGGCGACAATGTGCGCCATGGCCTGAACCGCGATCTGGGCTTCACGCCGGAGGACCGCGTCGAGAACATCCGCCGCGTCGCCGAGGTGGCGCGCCTGTTCGTCGATGCCGGGCTGATCGTGCTGGTCTCGTTCATCTCGCCCTACCGGGCCGAGCGGCAGTTGGCGCGCGAAAAGGTCGCCGACGGCGAGTTCCTGGAGGTGTTCGTGGACGCGCCGCTGGCCGTGTGCGAACAGCGCGATCCCAAGGGCCTGTACCGCAAGGCGCGGGCCGGCCAGATCAAGAACTTCACGGGCATCGACTCAGATTACGAGCCGCCCGAGGCGCCCGAACTGCACTTGCGCACCGATCAGGCCAGCCCGGACGAACTGGCCGACGAGATCGTGCAGGCTTTGCGCGCGCGGGGGATGCTTAAGTAATACTGATCGGCGATAGAATGGACTCGTCCGTTCTATCGCCTCCGCCGCTTCCCGGCGCCGGTGCCGCATAAGGACGGACTGGACCGCCGGGCCGGATAGCCGGACCGCCCCTACCCCGCCATCACCGTGTTGACGCAGCCCACCCGCCAGCCGGCCGTGGGCGCGCCGTCCAGCCAGTCCAGCCGGGTCAGCGACAGCGGATCGACGGCGAAGCGCAGCGCCTGGGCCGGATCCAGGTCCAGCGCCACGGCCAGCGCCGCGCGCACCGTGCCGGCATGGACCACGGCAACGATGTCGCGCCCGGCATGGTCTCGGCTCAGGCGCTCCAGCGCCGCCCTGACCCGCGCCGTGACGGCAGCGAAGCTCTCGCCCTCCGGCGGCGCCCGGTGCGCCGGATCGGCCCAGAACGCCGCCAACGCCGGGTCGGGCGGGTCTTCGCTGGCCAGCCCGCCCCAGGTCAGGCCCTCCCAGGCGCCGAAGTGCTGCTCCTGCAGGTCGGGTTCCTCGATCGCGCGGGGCAGCCGCAACCCGGCCGCCACCAGCGCCCGCGCCGTCTGCCCCGTGCGGCGCAGCGGCGTCGTCAGCAGCACGGCGCGCGGCGGCAGCAGGCGGGCCAGCGCCTCCAGGTCGGCGACGTCGCCGGTGTGGGCGTCCGGATCCAGGCGGCCGGTGATGCGGCCGTTGGTGTCCGGCACCGGCGCGTGGCGCACCAGCCACCAGCGCGTGGCCCCGAGGTCGGCGGCCGGAGTGGGGGTCGGCGTCATCGGCGCCTCACTGCCACGCCATGGCGATCGCCGCGACCGCCGTGCATTCGGTCAGCAGCATGGCGCAACCGATGACATCGCCCGTGATGCCGCCCAGCCGGCGCCGGGCCAGCCAGCCCAGCCAGACCAGCGGCAGCAACGCCAGCGGCAGCGCCGGCCACGCCCCCAGAAGCAGACCGGCCAGCAGCGGCAACGCCAGCCCCACCGCGACGCCGGCCGTGTCGGGCCGGCCGGCGGCGGCTCCGACGCCGTCCTCGCGGGCCGGCGGCAGGGCGGCCGTGAACAGCGGCCCGGCGGCGCGCCCCAGGGCGGCGGCCAGCACAAACGCCGGCAAGGCGGTCCCCAGCGGACCGGCGTCGAGCAACGCGGCCAGCGCCGTGACGCGCGCCAGCATGGCGACGATCAAGGCCAGAACACCGTAGGCGCCGATGACCGAATCCCTCAGGATCTCCAGCGACCGCTCGCGATCGCGGCCGCTGCCGATGCCGTCGGCGGTGTCGGCCAGCCCATCCTCGTGCAGGGCGCCGGTG
>Ga0207419_1002581_pt1 | contig 11762 bp, 10 predicted proteins | sample ElkSloMetagenome_4_FD_184723 | JGI IMG/M metagenome (GOLD analysis project Ga0207419, IMG submission 184723) | Hot spring microbial communities from Elkhorn Slough, Monterey Bay, USA - MD2A (version 2) | ecosystem: Environmental > Aquatic > Marine > Intertidal zone > Estuary: Microbial mat ... | reverse complement strand
GTTTTAACGCTGAAGAACAGGTAAGGATTGAATGCGCCATGGAGAATCTGGAACTCGATGTGGATACCGCCGTACCAATTGGATTGATAGTAAATGAGCTGCTGACCAATGCGTTGAAATATGCCTTTCCCCAAGATTCAAAGGGTAGGATCAATATCAGCCTGTCTAAAACTTCCGAAGACATACTAACGCTTTCGGTAGCTGATAATGGAGTTGGAAAAACGAACAATATTATACCTAAAGGCACCGGTTTTGGCACTCAATTGGTGCAACTGTTGACCCAACAGTTAGACGGCAAAATGCGTGAAGAACAAGACAATGGTACAAAATTACACTTTCAGTTTAAAATGAGAAAAGCCGCTTAATCAATCCAGAAATGACAAAAATATTCTCTTGCTATATCCCCTTACTAATAAGTATTAATTTTTGCTATTCGCAAAATGAAAATCTCGACAGTCTTTCAGTGTTGCTCAAAAACGAAAAGAATGTAGAACGTAAACTGCAACTATTAAACAATATGGTAGATGCGGCATTTCAATCTGATTTAAATTTAGCTAAAACTTACGCGAAACAAGGGGTTCGGCTGGCAATTGAGACCGATATTATTGAATGGCAACCTCAATTTTATGAAATGCAAGGACGAATGCACGCCAATCTGCTCGAATTGGATTCTGCCTCAATCAATTTTGATAAAGCCTTAAAGGGATATAAGAATATAGATAATAAAAAAGGACAAGCCACAACCCTTTTTAAAATTGGTTGGGTATATAAGAGACGCGGTGAAATTGAACCGGCACTTAAGGCCGACCTCGATGCCTTAAAACTCATGGAATCCATCGATGATAAATTGGGAATTGCTGGTGCGTATTCACGTATTTCGGAAGACCTAAATAAACAGGGGCGTCATCAGGAAGCTTTAGACTATGCATTAAAAACAGTTTCACTAGGTGTAGAGCATAATTTAGAAACTGAATTGCCATTCGCCTATACTTCCGCTGGAGATAGTTATATGTTCTTGGGTGATTTTGAAGCTGGTTTTAAAAATTATGACCAAGCATTGGTTTTAGCTAAATCGAGCGGTGTCTCAATTTACAACATCATCAATTTTAGAAATAATCGTGCCAACGCCTTAAAGCGTATGGGCAAATACAAAGAGGCATTAAAAGCGTATCAAGATGCCTATTATGATGCCGAAGCCATAAATTATGGAAACGCCATGTACGTTATCATCGCAAACTTGGGGGAAGTTAATTTGCTATTGGGTAATTATGAGGAGGCTTTAGATTACCAATTAAAAACCGTCGAATTACAGGAGCAGGAAGGCGACGTCTCCAACCTTACCGAAAATTACGGGCATGTAAGCACCATTTACGAGAACTTGGGAGATTACAAATCGGCTTTGGAATATCAAAAAAAGGCACGACGTATGCGTGATAGTACGGCAGCAATTGAAAGCGACAAAACAATGTCTGCCTTGCTTACCCAATTTGAAACCGAAAAGAAAGACGCTAAAATTAATTTACAAACAGCCACAATCAGTCAACAGAAAAAAACAAATACGCTTTATATAATTCTTTCGGGATTGTTAGCCTTTATCCTTTTTGGACTGTTTTACTACTACAGAAAACGCCAGCGAAGAAATAAGGAATTACAGCAGCTTAATTTAGCATTAGATACTAAGAATAAACAGAACGAACTGCTACTAAAAGAAATCCACCATCGGGTAAAGAACAATCTCGAAATGGTAAAAAGCCTTATTGCCTTACAGTCGGCTAAATTGGAAGATTCTTCGGCCAAAGAGGCAATGATTGCAAGTCAGAATAGAGTGCAATCCATGGGGATTATCCACCAAAAACTCTATCAGGGCGATAATTTGGGCAGTATTGAAATGAAAGATTATTTTGTTAACCTCAGCGAAGGTATTTTGGACAGTTTTAATGCAGAAGACCGAGTAAATATAGAATGCGCCATGGAGCAGTTGGAGCTTGATGTGGATACCGCTGTACCAATCGGTTTGATCGTAAATGAGCTACTGACCAATGCGCTCAAATATGCCTTTCCTCAAGATTCGAAGGGTAAGATAAATATTAGCCTGTCTAAAACTGCCGATGATAAGCTTTTACTTTCAGTTGCAGATAATGGGGTCGGTAAAATTGCCAACGTTCTGCCCCAAGGCACGGGATTTGGCTCCCAATTGGTGCAACTGTTGACCCAGCAATTGGATGGCAAAATGCAAGAAGAACAAGAGAATGGCACCAAATTGCACTTTCAGTTTAAAATGAGAAAAGCCGCATAATGGATACAGCTATAAAAATATTGATCGTTGAAGACGAAATGGTCATTGCAGCTAATATTTCGCTACAATTAAGCAGTTTGGGCTATGAGGTAACTGGCATTGTACCCCGTGGTGAAGAAGCCTTATTGCACGTCAAACAAAATCCGCCCGATTTAGTATTACTCGACATCCAACTCAAGGGTAAACTCGATGGTATTGAAACTGCTATGGCCATGCAAAAAGATTTTAAAATCCCCATTATCTATTTAACTGCAAATGCCGACGATGCGCATTTTAATAGAGCAAAGGAGACCAATCCTCTGGCATTTATCTCTAAGCCCTTTAAAAAATTGGACTTGCAACGGGCCATAGAATTGGGGGTGCAACAGATATTTCAGCAAAAAAAGAAAGATGACGATTTATCAACCGACGTCAATAGCACGTCGCCATTTCTACTCAACGACTGTATTTTTGTGCGCCATCAAGATAGGATGCTCAAAGTAAACATCAAGGATATTCTGTACATAGAAGCTGAACGCAACTACTGCCGCATTTACTCCAGTAATCGCGAATACCTTTTAGTATCGACCTTAAAGGATATGGATAAAAAGCTACCAAAACGTCATTTTCTTAGAGTACACCGTTCATTTATAGTAAACATTGCTCAAATTGACGAGCTCGCCACGAGCCACATCGTAATTGGCAGAAAGGCGATTCCTGTAAGTAAGGGGCTTAAGGATGAACTGCTGAATAGATTACAGAGAATTTAGAGTTATTTATCTCCTTGAAAACTAATTTACAACTCCCGAAAACAAAAATGAGCCTTTCATACTAGCGTCTGAAATTGGGTTCTATTTTTACCTTAATTTTCATGCAAATTAAAACCCGCATGAAAACTATTGCCATCATTGCAAATAATACTCGTATTGAAAGCGCTCTAGTTTCTATATTTTTAAATGCAAACTATTACGTAAAAATTGCTGTAGACGACATTCAAAACAAACAGCACTTTGAGCATTTAATGGCCTTGGAACTCAACCAAAATCTGCACGTGAGCGAAATTGAACAAGACCAGCAATCTGTGATGACTGATTTTACGAAAGACTGTGATTACGTACTTTTCAGTCGAAACAAATAAGTTTTAATCTTCTCGAAAAAAAAATCCAAAAGGTTTTCTGAATACTTATGACTTGAAAACCACATTAAGCTGTGATTGTAAATCCATGCCTTTCAATATACATTGTGGCTGTTAACCTACTTGTTTTTAAGCAAATGATTTCCCCCCCATCGTCAGCCTAACCAAAATCAAAAAAAATACGGATACATTTTATTCAAATCATATTTACCAGCCCAAAAGGAAATTTAGTGAAGAAAAAAATCGTAAAACAACTAAAATGCAATCGATAAATAGAATCTAGGTTTCGGACAATATAAACTTGCCTTCGTCCTAAACCGTTAGCATGACACTCTATAAATCAATAATTTAACAGTATTAATTAATCTTTAAATCTTTTAAAATGAGAACTATTAAAACAATTTTATTAGCTGCTGTAGCGGCACTAGTATTTACAACAACCGGAAATGCACAGGAGGAAGAGTCTTTTCTTCTTGACCTCACTGAATTTACCATAAAATATGGTCATGGATCCCAATTTGTTGATGGTGTTAAAAAATGGAAAAAGTGTTATCAAGATAATAATGGAGAAGGCACCTGGAATGTTTGGCATCGTATACAAGGTGACAAGAATGTTTATGTTGCCTCCGGCCGTATGGACAATTGGGCAGAAATGGATAAAACAGACCCAGCAAGTCTGGCCTGTAGTGCCATAGCATTGCAATCTATTAGACCGCATATTGAAAGCCAAGACCAAAATATTGCTCGCTCAATGCCAGACATAAGCCGAAGTACCGATATGCCAAATATGGGCTTAATCTGGTCAACCGGTTTTAAGGTTAATAACAGTATGGCTTTTATGGAGGTGATAAAAGAGGTGACCTCAACCATTAAAACTAAAGAGGGTGATCAACGTGGCTACTGGTACAATGTAATGGGTGGGGAAAGTATGGATTATTTTGTTTCTAGTCCCTATGAGAATTTTGCAGCACTTGACAAAGAAGAGGACGGCGTTTGGGAAGTATACTCAAGCGTTCACGGCGATAAGAAAACCAAGGAAATTAGAGAGAAATTCATGGCATCTTACGATGATATCTGGAGCTACATCTACACCTTGGAAGAAGAATTGAGTATGCAATAACCCACTTCAATTAAAGAAAAACGGGCTGGCCTATTGATGCCGAAGACACGGAGATTTGAATTAGTCTGACAGATCGAATACCCGGTCCGTTTCATTTTATAAATATAAAAACCAACAATATGAAAACATCAGTATTACTTGTACTTACTACCGTATTATTTATGTCTTGTGAAAAACAGGAGACGCGATACACGCAACAATCAGCAGAAATCGACACGTTTAAAAAAGTTATCGATAATTATAAAAAAATGAATTGGGACGCTATGGCGATTCATTATGCAGATACTGCAAAAATTGCACATAACACTTTAAAAGAAAACGCAATTAGCCTTTCAGAAACGATTAAAAACCATAAGGCAGATGCCGAAATGTTTAATTGGGTTGTAGAAAATGAAGAATACGAAATGGTGGTGACAGATGATAATGAAACCTGGGTCAACTTTTGGGGCGTTTGGAAAGGCACGATGAAAACAACACAGAAAGAATACATCATGCCTGTTCATATCACCGTGCGTTTTATAGACGGGAAAATTGTCGAGGACTTTAGATACTTCAACAATGCTGAAATTAATATGGACTTAATGAGGGCCGAACAAGAGACAGCGAAAGCAGAAGCAGAAGATGAAGCCGCGATGATTGAGTGATTCGATTTGAATGAAGAAAGGGGTTTTAAACCAAATGGAAATCCTTGTTAATATGAATCCATTAAATAGCAAAAATCAAAACCATGTCAAGCTCTAAACTAAAGCTAAGCCGTAATTTAAGCAGTAGTGCATTTTCAAGATATTTTTCGTTCTCTGCACTTTATGTAGCACAGGGTATCCCAGAAGGTATGACCTATTTTGCTATCCCAGCATGGTTGGCAGCAAATGGAAAATTACCTATGGAAATTGCAGCTTTTCTTGGCGTAGTTGGTATCCCTTGGAGTTTTAAAATTGTGATTGCCCCATTGATGGATCGATTTACCTTACTCTCCATGGGCAGAAAACGGCCTTGGATTATTGTTGGCCAATTAGGGCTTATACTCAGTTTTTTGTGTATTGGGCTTATTCCCGACCCCTTAAATAATGCTGTTGGTCTTATGGTGGCTGGATTTCTTATCAGCTTTTTCGGGGCATTTCAAGATGTCGCGACAGATGGTATGGCGGTAGATATTATTCCGGTAGATGAGCAAGCTCGTGCCAACGGTCTCATGTGGGGTACTAAAATAGCTGGTATTTCATTGTCACTCGTGGCTGGTACCGCTTTAATAAATGCCTTTGGATTTTCTACAGCAATTGCCTCATTGGCTGTGGCGGTCGCTCTTATTATGCTCGTCCTATTGTTCACACGAGAACGGCCAGGCGAAAAATTCATGCCCTGGAGCAAAGGCCAAGCGTCTAAAACCGCAAAAAAAGTACAATTGCACAGTTGGGCACAAATCTTTAAAAGTCTTTATCGGGTTGTGAAATTAAAGTCCAGTCTTGTATTTATTATCGCCATGTTCATCAACGGTTTAATGCTTGGCTTAATTGATACCTTGATGCCCATTTTTAGCGTACAGGAATTGGGTTGGACCAACTCTTATTTTTCTAATGTATTCTCAATAGCCACCTTATCGAGCGGAATTTTAGGAATGTTTTTAGGAGGTTATTTAGTGGATTACTTCGGAAAAATGAAAATGATGACCCTCTACTTAGTATTGACCACCGCACTCATCGTATTGTTTGCTTTTTTGACCGACCTATGGTCAATTCAAGTGGTAATGTATGGTTTTATCTTCATCTATTACACGCTTTCCACATTTTTGACCATCGCTGTTTTCGCTTCTGGGATGCACCTCTGTTGGAAAACGGTAGCGGCCACTCAATTCACATTGTTTATGGCGGTCTCCAATATGGGTCGAGCCTCTGGTTCTGCAATGTTGGGCGTTTTAAAAACTCATTTTGATTGGAACATTGTTTTTCTTATAACAGCCCTTTCGCCATTTCTGATGCTGATTATAATCAAATTTATCCATTTTGAAAGGCATCGCTCCAAAGTAAAGAATTTTGATATTCCAGATTCAGAATTCTTATTGCACACCATTGCTAGAGATTAGAATAATCTTGCTTTAGATAATGATAAACCACCCGCTATGCTCACAAGATTCGGAGAGAAATCCACCCAATTGTTTGAAAAATATATGCCAAATGCCTTTGTATTTGCTCTGGCTTTAACACCAATTTCGGCTCTAGTTGCTTTCTTCTGGATGAATGTTTCGCCATTAAAAATTATAGAGTCTTGGTACGCAGGATTTTGGACACTTTTGGAGTTTGGTATGCAAATCGTTCTAATTATTATAACTGGATTTGCTATTGCCTTATCACCAATAATTAAAAAAGCGATTGACCGCCTTACCCAATATATCAATACACCCAAACAAGTTTATTTTTTTGTAGTTTTTATTGGATGTGCTTTAAGCCTTATCAGTTTTGGATGGGTTGTTATTACATGCGTATTAGCTAGAGAACTGGCACTTAGAGTACAGGATGTTAATTATCCGTTTCTAATAGCCTGCGTATATTTTAGCGTCGGAAGTTGGGTTACGGGACTCTCAAGTTCCATCCCATTACTTTTAGGAACAGCAGATAATTACCTCATTGAGGCTGGAGTACTTTCTGCACTAATCCCGACGTCATTGACCCTCGGCTCTTGGCTGAATATAGCCATGCTCATACTATACTTGGCATTTGCACCGCTGATGATTGTGTTTTTAAGACCAAAGACCAAGAATTTTAGGCAACTACCCGATATGCTTGAGACACTTAATTCGGTAAAATCAACCTCAATTGAGGAAGAAGCCTTGAGTTTAAATCTTTCCTATTCATCGGTTTCAGACCGATTGAACAACGGGTTTCTTCTGCAAGCCATTGTGGTAATTATGGGACTAAGCTATATCTGCTTCCATTTTTATACAAAGGGCTTTAATTTGAATTTCAATATTATGATCTTCATATTCTTGATTTTCGGTATGGCCTTGCATAAAACCCCAATGCGCTATGTAATTGCCATGAAACGTTCTTGCACCAATATCTCGGGCATTATTTATCAATATCCGTTTTATGCCGGTATCATGGGCATTATGCTCTTTACGGGTCTTGGCGAAAAGTTAGCGGGTGTATTGGCCTCGGTAACCACTATTGACAATTATGCCTTTTTTGCTTATCTCACGGGTGCGCTTATCAATTTTGCAATTCCGTCTGCCGGAGGCGAATTCGCTGTCGTGGGGCCGAGCATTATCGATGCCGTTTTAGAAATTGGAAAGGATTTACCCCCGGCAGAAATAACCAATATGGTTTCGAGAGCATCCATGGCAATTGCCTACGGTGAGAGTACCACAAATTTATTGCAACCCTTTTATTTACTGCTGGTATTCCCGATTATGGCTGCAAACATCAAAATACAGGCGCGAGACGTGATGGGCTATCTGGTGCTGCCATTTATCGTGTTTTTTATTGTGCAATCTATAATGGTCACCTACATCCCAATGTAAATATCAGATGATTTAAAAATAATTGAGATGAAACAGTCTTTAAAATCCCATAATGAAAACGAAAAGACATTTTTAAATAGGCTTAAGTCGAAAGAATCTAAAACAAGGTTGCTGAACGACTCAGAAACCGATTACCATTTGAAAGCCATAGGAGAAGTGTTTATCGTAATCCTAAGCATATTTTTTGCCATTCTCATCTATAATTACAGTGAAAACAAATCAGGACAGGACAGTTTAATAGAAAAGATTGCTGAAAAACTTGATATCGAAATCAACGAACCAAATGCCACTAATTAATTCGACAAGCTCCGAAAGCAGCTATTTACAATCAATATAAATTATAAAATGAAAACTTCTAACCAAGACCAAGTTGTCCCAATTCCACAAAATCAACGCATCCATTTTCTTGATGTGCTTCGGGGCATTGCCATTCAATGTATATTGATGGCTAACATCGTTTATTTTTCTGGGCTTTTCTTCTTTCCTGAAAGCTATAGAAATCAGTTCTTTACGTTTTCAACGGACATGATTGTTGGGTTTTTATCCTTTATGTTCATTGACGGTAAATTTTATACCATTTTCTCACTGCTCTTCGGGATTGGCTGTTACGTGCAGTTCAACAAACTAAGGAAGCAGGACAAACCTTTCGCCCCATTTTTTGCTAAGCGAATGTTCTGGCTCTTGGTTTTCGGTCTCATTCACTTGATTGGGTTTTGGATTGGTGACATTCTTACATTATATGCCATTTTGGGCTTTGCGATTATTCCGTTCATTACACTTTCAGATAAAAAACTGCTCACGCTTGCGACTGTTTTGATTCTGTTCCCCATTGTTAATTGGCTGGTTATCGAATCCCTCGGTTTTGATTATCCGGCGGTTTTCTTTGAGAAAAGTATGGAGTCCTGGAAGCTTAACGGTTATCCCCAAGTAGAGTGGCAGGGCGAGCTATGGAACGATTTTGTCGTCATGCTCACTAATACCAGTTGGTCTGACCATTTTAAGATGAACCGAGGCGATGCCTGGGTTAGATTGGCCATGATTCTTGAAGAAGGTCGGATTTTTAAGGTATTTGGTATCTTCCTCATTGGCGTTTGTGCCGGGCGACAGATACTGAATAACGATTTACTCAATAATACCAAACTACTAAAACGGGTTGTAATTTTTGGCTTGTTGATTGGTTTACCGATGTGCTTTTTTAGAACCTACCTTCAATTTATGGGAGAACAAACAGAAGTAAATAGCTTTCTAAACACGCTTAGCTATGCTTTTGGAACCGTACCGACCGCTTTGGGTTATGCCGCCCTGATTGCCCTTTGGTTTAGAAAGAGACCACGAGCCTTTATGTGGCTTGCCCCTGCTGGTAAAATGGCATTTACTAATTATATTCTGCATACTGTTTTTGGTATTTTCCTGTTCTACGGATTGGGTTTGGGCTATGCTGGTAAGATGGGTTTCACAGCCATTACAATTATCGCCATTGCTTATTTTTTGCTTGAGGTGCTATTTAGCACAATATGGCTAAAGTATTTCAGATTTGGCCCATTGGAGTGGCTCTGGCGCCAATTGACCTATGGAAAGTTTCTTAAAATCAAGAATATCAATTTGGATAAAACAATAAACTATAAAATTAATGACTCATAGGTGGTATAGGTTAAAATAAACCTGATAGTTTTAATTTAAATACTTCTTTACATATTAAGGCTATAAATCATTGTCTTATTTAAAACTTATATAAATTTGGAGCATCGAAGAACGCTAGGTAAATTTAATGAAAAAGCAAAAAATCAAGGTTGTAGAACTATTTGCAGGAGTTGGCGGCTTTAGATTAGGTCTTGAAAAAAATAATTTTGAAGTCGTTTGGAGCAATCAATGGGAGCCTTCCACCAAAAAGCAATCCGCCTCCTTGGTTTATGAAGCTCGGTTTGGGAGTGAAAACCATTCTAATCAAAATATTGAACACGTGCCTACCACAGAGATTCCAGACCACGATTTATTGGTTGGTGGTTTTCCTTGTCAGGATTATTCTGTAGCGACTACAATCAACAACTCAAAGGGATTAAAAGGTAAAAAAGGTGTACTCTGGTGGTCAATTTTTCGCATTCTAAACGAAAAGACAAAAAAGCCGAAATACCTACTGCTAGAAAATGTTGACCGATTGTTAAAATCACCGGCAAGCCAACGGGGGCGTGATTTTGCCATTATGCTTCAAAGCCTGAATCAATTAGGTTACGCTGTTGAATGGCGGGTAATAAATGCGGCCGATTACGGAATGCCGCAACGACGCCGGCGTATATTTATTTTAGGATACCATAAATCAACGAAAATTTATAAAAATATAGAACGCTCTCGTAAAGCAGAATGGCTGCTACAAAAGGGACTAATAGCAAATGCGTTTCCTACATCTAAAGTCAATGATTTGCAGAATTTTGAAATTAAGGCATCCCTGATTGAAATTTCTGAAAATTTTAACTTGAATAAAAAGTTATCGCCATTTCAAAATACAGGATTGAGCATTAATGGGCATATTAATACCATAAAAACCGAAGCAAATTATGATGGAAAAAAAATAGTCTTAAAGGATGTTATTCAAACTGAAAATATAGAAGCCGGATTTTACATTGCTGAAACTCAAATTGAAAAGTGGCACTATCTAAAAGGCGCCAAGACTATTGAGCGTAAATCTGCTAATGGTCATATCTATAACTACTCAGAAGGCCGGATGACATTTCCAGACGCCTTAGATAAACCATCGAGAACCATCATCACGGGTGAAGGCGGGAAATCACCATCGCGTTTTAAGCACATTATTTCTACTAAAAAAGGGCTGCGACGGCTTACCCCAATTGAGTTGGAGCGCCTAAACATGTTTCCAGACAATCATACCAAATTAGATGGAATCACAGATACCAAACGTGCTTTTTTTATGGGTAACGCACTGGTTGTTGGTGTAGTTGAAAAGCTTGGGGAAGAATTGGAAAAACGAATTTAACTATACTTTGCTAACTGTTTTTCAGTTCTTTTCGGTAATCATCCAGGTTTGCCTTGATTTCCTTATCAAGCTCTGGCTCTTTAATATCACCGTAAGCCGTTAATGTATCGTATAGAATTTTTGCAACAATATATCGAGCCGTTGGCTTATCATCACCTGGTATAATGTACCATGGCGCGTGAAATTTCGAGGTTTTGTTTATAGCATCTTCGTAGCAATCCTGATACTTAATCCATTGTTTTCGTTCTTTTAAGTCATCTGGAGAAAACTTCCAGTTTTTATTGGGCTTATCCAAACGCCTTAATAATCGGCTTTTCTGTTCGTCTTTTGAAATGTGCAAAAAGAACTTAAAAATGATTGTACCGTTTTCGGCAATGTGCTTTTCAAAATTGTTGATTTGCTCAAAACGTTTTTCCCAAAAGGCTTCATCAATATCATCCACAGCATGGATATCCGGTAAATTCTCACCAAGAATATATTCTGGATGCACTCTAGTCACCAAGACATTTTCGTAATGCGTTCGATTAAAAACACCAAACTTCCCGCGAGCTGGTAAAGCAATGTAATGTCTCCAGAGGTAATCGTGATCGCGCTCCAAATCGGTAGGGACTTTAAAACTATGAACAACTACGCCCCTACTATTAAAATCCTTAAACACTTCGCGAATCAAGCTATCCTTTCCCGCGGTATCCATCCCTTGGATACATACCAAAATGGCATATTTATCGT
>Ga0207419_1002580_pt1 | contig 11765 bp, 4 predicted proteins | sample ElkSloMetagenome_4_FD_184723 | JGI IMG/M metagenome (GOLD analysis project Ga0207419, IMG submission 184723) | Hot spring microbial communities from Elkhorn Slough, Monterey Bay, USA - MD2A (version 2) | ecosystem: Environmental > Aquatic > Marine > Intertidal zone > Estuary: Microbial mat ... | reverse complement strand
TTCAATGTCAGCAACACCAACGATGCCGGTGCCGGCAGCTTGCGCCAGGCTGTGCTCGATGCCAACGCATCGCCCGGTGACGACACGATCACCTTCGATACCGGGCTGGGGGGCGTCATTGCCTTGACGTCCGGGCAGATCGAATACACCGAGAATCTGACGATTCAGGGCCCTGCGGACGGACTGATCATCAATGCTGGGAGCAACTCCCGAATCTTCGCAAAGCCGCGATCAGTGCCGGGCAGTGCAAACCTGACGCTCCAGAATCTCGGGCTGACCAACGGATTCAACGACCAACCGTTCGGAACGAACTGTGCCGCCGATGAGGGCGATGGCGGCGCAATCTGCACCCGTGACGGAAACGTGACCCTGATCAACAGCATCATTGCCGATAGCCGGACCGACAGCGATAACTCCAGGGGCGGCGCAATCTTTGCCTACGGCACCGTAACGCTCGAAAACAGCGCCATCTCGGAAAACCGGACGCTGGGCGCACGCAGCGACGGCGGTGGGTTGAACGTGGGGACCTTGAACATGGTGAACAGCGTGATCATAAATAACCGGGCTGAGGGCGACTTGGCCCGGGGAGGCGGAATCGATGCGGCAAACGTGATCATGACCGGCTCGACGGTCCTTGATAACAGGGTATCGGGGTTCAGTTCGACCGGGGGCGGATTTCACACCCGGACGCTGACCATGGACCAGTCGACGGTCAGCGGAAATACGGCGTCCGGACAGAGCGGGAGCGGCGGCGCGTTTTCACTCGATGGAACGAACGACTCCCTGATCCGGAATTCCACCATTACCGAAAACAGTGCGACGGACGGTGCCGGCGCCTTCGCCCTGGGTTTGAACGGGACGGGCGCTCCTTCGCTTGAACTGACCAGTTCCATCGTCTCCGCCAATACCGGTTCCGACGGTAACGTCGACGGCTCGATCACCATTACGGCCAGCGACAGTCTTTTCGGGGATTCGCCGGGCGAGATCAGCGGCACCAGCATTGGAAACGTGTTCAGCAATGCGCCGGGTCTACTGCCGCTGTCCGACAACGGTTGTGCGGTGCCCGCCGGGTTTGGCGTGTTCTCGGCCTGCCCCGAGACCCATGAGCTCCGATTGGGCAGCCCGGCCATCGACGCAGGTGCCAATCCGCTGACGCTCGTGTCCGACCAACGCGGCGCCGGATTCCCCCGTGTGATCGGGGCCGCGATCGATATCGGCGCACTCGAAACCGAATCGCTCGCCGAACTCCGGGTCACCAATAGCCTGGACGACGGCGAGGGCAGCCTGCGCCGCATGGTGTCGATTGCCAACTCGATTGCCGGCCCGGACGAGATCAGGTTTGCGCCGGCCTTGCCCCCGATCGTACTGACTTCGGGACAGATCGACATTACCGACAGCCTGGTCATCGAAGGGCCCGTTGCGGGACAGGTCCTGGACGGCGACGGAAGTTCGCGGATCTTCGGCGTAACGGCCTCCGCGGCAACGCTGGAGCTCGAGCGGCTCCAGCTGACCGATAGCGCGACGATCGATGGCATCGGCACCCCGCTCGATTGCTCGACATCGACCGGCGAGGGCGGCGCGATCTGCAGCCTCGGGCCACTCGAGCTGAAGCAGGTCACGATTTCCGGGAGCAGCACCCAGGCGAGTTTCGCAAAGGGCGGCGCCGTCTATGCCGCTTCGGATCTCAGCATGAGCGACAGCGTGATCGAAGACAATTCCACTTTCGGCGACTCTGCAAGCGGCGGCGGCATATTTGCATCCGGCGTGGTCACGATGGTCAACAGCGTGATCGAGGGCAACTCGATCGCCAGTGGAGTCGGCGGTGGGCTGTCCCTCGAAAACGCGGCATCGATCTCTTCATCGACGATCGCCGGAAATACCGGCGGCGGTATCTTCGTCACGTCTCCTGGCGTCGTCGGCGGTCTGACGTTGATCAACAGCACGGTCTCGGGCAACACCGCCTTTTCCGGCGCCGGCATCAGACAAATCGGCGACGACCTGCTCCTGATCAACAGCACGATCACCGCGAACGAGGCGACCGATTTTGCTGCGGTCCGCCTCGAGCGCGGCAACGCCTTTGGCAACGAAGAAACCTTCCTGGAACTCGACAGCAGCATTCTCTCTGGGAACATCGGCCCTGAAGGGAATCTATTCATACGCGAATTCGCAACTGGACCGATTCAGACCGTCAATGCTGGGTTCAGCCTGTTCGGAGACAGCCCGGCCGAAATCGACAACGGCACCGGCGTGGTGTTCGACGACGTCCCCCAACTGCTCCCGCTGGCCGACAACGGCTGTGCAATGGAGGCCGGCGCACCGGGCATCGCACGCTGTGCGCCTACGCATCTGCTATCGGTGACCAGCCCGGCGCTCGACCAGGGCTTCAATCCACTGAACCTGTTCACCGATCAGCGCGGCCTGGGCTTCGCGCGCGACATCGGTCCCGGCCTCGACATCGGCGCGATCGAAATCGATCCTGGCCTGCTGTTCCGCGACGGATTCGAGCCCTGACGGCGGGCGGCTCGGCAGACGATGACGCGATCGTTCGGCCGCGAGCCCCCGACGAGGTTCGTGCCGACTGAAATTGGGGTAACCCATGATCGAGCCGCGCGGCTATAACAAAGCCGTCGTCGCGCTGGCCAACAAAAAACGCTCGCGTCGCCAGGCATATCGTTGCCAACGATGCGGACTACGAACCCGGACAGGCATTCAGTTCGGGCTGATCCGCCTGCCGCAGAGTCTGCAAAGCCGATGAGGAAAGACCCCCACAAGAATCTGAGTGGACGAGGTTAAAAACCGAGTGCCTGTATAGGCCCCGGGCTCATCTCGAAACTCATGTTGGGCCGGAGCGAACAAAGCGCTCCAAAATGAGCCCGGATCGTTGTCGGCAGACCCTCTATTCTTGATCGGACAATCTGTATCAGCGACCTCTCGGAGATCGGGAGTCAGGTGTGCTCGGCATCGATCAGGACAAATGCCCAGAATCGGCCTTGGCCTGGGGGAGGCGTCCGTATATTTCCGTGCTTTGCGTTGCTCGCGTGCTCTGCCACGCTATGGCACGGTGGGGAAAAAGGTAGGCAGAAGGACCTCGAAGCCGTCCACAAAGATCGTTTCCGGATCGGCGCCGTTGACAGCGGCCACGGCCTGGGAAAATTCGCTGGTGTTGCCGTCAGCATCTGTGGCCGTCGCTACAACAAGGTTGCCATTGCCAACCGGAGCATCGGGCGAAAAAACAACCTGCACCTGCTGCCCGGCGTCGTCGGTTTCATACAGATCGGAGCCGATAAAGGTCCGACCTTCCTCTGCGTCAGCGTCAGCCAGGAAAAACTCGATGTCCAACGGATAGGCGCTGTGGGTGGTGGAGGACGGCACGCTGTAAACGATCGTTAATTGGGTCTGTTGATCGCCGGTGACAGACACGATTTCCGGGAAATTCTGGAGATTGTTTGCGCCGATGTCTGCGTCATCTGGATCGTTCGCGGTCACCCCATCTGCGCCGAGGTCCAATCCCAATGATACATTTTGAAAAATTGCATTGCGACGCACCTCGTTGCGGATTCCCTCGATCTCGATACCTTTGTCCAAATTGAAGGCCACTAGGTTGCCGGCATTGAGTGTGACGCCGCCAATGATGTTATCGGAGGATTGGCTCCCGGCATCGATACCATCAGACGCGTTGCCTCGATCAAGTGTGCCGCTGGCATCTGTGCCGACACGGTTTCCGGAAACAACATTATTCGTGGATGCTTCGAACAAGAGGATGCCGTCATTGGCATTGCTGCTGACCGTGTTGCCAAGGACCTGAGTGCCGTCGACGTTCTTCAAAAAGATTCCATTGCCTGTCCCGCCGATCGAAGTTCCCCGGTTTCCCAATGCAGTCACACCATCCGCACCCAGCCCGACAAGATTGCCAACAACAAGGTTGTCGTCGGCGTTGTCGATGCCGATCCCGAACACCCCATTGTCGCTCAGCACGTTACCAGCGCCGTCAGCCGAACCGCCGATAGTGTGGGCACCGGAAAAGATCGCGATCCCGGAGAATTCGTTCCCCCGCGGCAGCAAGCCCGAAGCATCGGTCCCGATCAGGTTGCCCTGAATGAGGGTGCCGGTCGCACCCCCATTGATGATGATCCCATCGAGGCTATTCGCCGAGATGACGTTCCGGTCTCCGGCCTCGGTGCCTCCAATTGTATTATTCGACGACATATCCGAAAGGATGATGCCAGCTCCCGGGCCGCCTCCCTGGCCGGGTATATCAACGGCTACGTTGCCGAGCCGAGTCTGTCCATCGGCGCCAATGCCAATCAAATTCCCCAGGAGGATATTTCTGACGGCGCCCGCGCCCTGGATAGCCACACCAAAACCACCATTGGCCACGATGACATTTCCGTCGATCACCACGTCCGAGGTCCCGATGACATTGATTCCGAACAGGCCGTTGCCCAACGCCGCATTGCCGGTAACGTCAGACCCGATGTAGTTGCCCGCAACGCGCCCGCCGCTGACAAAAGTAAGCAAGACCGCTTCGAAGGTACTGGCCGAAATCAGATTCCCGACCAGTTCATCAGTTTCACCGATAGCGGGATTCTCAGCAGCCGATACAAAAACTCCGAAGCGTCCGTTATTCTCGGCCTGCAGTCCGGAAACGTCTGAACCAATAAAATTGCAGACAACTCGGGCATTGTCTCCGGCACTTGATATAGACAAAGCGTCGCGCGGCGCTCGGTTGAGCACGAACCCCTGCACCGTGACGTTTTGGGCCCAAATGCGGATCAGATCCTCTGATCCGGAAAGACTGGATCCATCAATCTCAAGCCGCAAACTGGGAGGCCACTGGCCGCAATCCGAACCGGCCTGTGTCGTCCCATCTACGGTTACTTCTTCGCTGATCGCCGGCAATATGGTTTGTGGCGAGATCTTGTGCGGCCCCATTCCTGGAATGTTGAACTCGATGCGATCGGCGCCGGGCGCGGCGTTAGCGTCAAGAATCGCCCACCGCAGGGAACCGGGCCCGTCATCGGCGGTGCTGGAAACAACAAATGTTTCCGCATATATGGTGCTTGTCCCTGCTCCCAACGTTCCCGCTAGCGCTGTAGCCTGGAAAAGCAGCCGTAATGACGTATTCACTGGACCCCTCCTTGGTATCAAGGCATTATCGTTCAATACCTGAAAAGCGCAAAATCGAATGAATTCGTATCAGCCGATTTTGCTTGCGGGAAATACAAGCGCGCCATTTCCCGATTTCCAGCAGTAGCCGGGGCGCCAGGAACGCAGACGTCCATACGTCGGTGCATTTGATCTTTCGAAATTCTTGCGACGCTCTTCACTTCATATGCATCGTACCGCCAATCATCTTGAATGCGGGGGCGTCACGAATCAGCATCTCTCGCGCGAAGGTCTGGCCGCAGCCTGACACGTGTGAGTTGTACGGTTTCATCGGTGCGTCTGGGCCTGTTGCCAGATGACCCATCACTATCATCTCCTGGTCGAAACGCTTGAACCGACACTCTCGAGAGAAAAGGAAAACGCGAGGCCAACGGCATGTGAACAGCCTGGATGTCCATTATTTCTGATTATTTCTGGTGGAGAATGATCTACAGCCTCCCTGAACGGCGAACATTAATGCATGGGACCACTTCTTCCTGAATTCGATTGTGATCGTGTCTGGGCAGTCCGCCGGCGTCAAGCAGGCGGCCCGTACCCGGGAAATTGCTACCAAGGGAGGCGGAAATCCAGCAGCCACCAGGCATCAAGACTTCAGTCCCCATCAGGGAAGCTCTGGGTCAGGAAATCCCGGCAGTCGCTCTCCGATGATCAAGTGCCTTGACGTCCTTCCTTATCCCGATGTCCTACAGAATCAGCCCGCTGAAGTACGCTGCGGGACACCCTGAGGGGATCGCTGATCAACTAGTCCATCGTGAGCTGTTTTCGTAAGCTTTCCTATCTGAGCGACAGCGATAAGTAGAGACTTCAACATGACCGCGGTTAGTTCGACATTCGATTCGAGACGTCTCCGAGGACAGCGGCTAGAGTTGACTTCTGGGCAGGAACCGAGCGAACCAGGCCAGCGCGCGTTGGCTCCAGGTGGTTCCCGGTTCCCTCGTGTAAATCGTCTCCCGGCCCTGATCGCGTGCTCGCCAGCGCAGCCTGTCGTCGTCGAGAAACAATTCGAAGGTCTGCTCCGGTAGCGCCTCTTCGATCCGGCGGGTCACCTGCAAAGCCAGGTCGGGGCCGCGAATGATGACGCCGATCTCGGTGTTGAGATCCGCCGAACGCGGGTCGAAGTTGAACGACCCGATGAAAAGGTCTCTGGCGTCGACAACGAAAACCTTGGTGTGCAACGTGGCTTTCGCGCTGCTGGCCTCGATAAACTCGGTGCCGGCCACCTCGGCGTCGGGCCGCGCCTCGTGGATGCGCACACCGGCTTCGAGCAACGGCTTACGCGCGGTCGCATAGCCGCCGTGAACCGTGAACTGGTTGTTGGCCGCCAGCGAGTTGGTTATGACCGTTACCTCGACTCCGCGCCGTACGAGCTCGGTGAGGCTGCGGACGCCGGCCCGGGTAGGCACGAAGTACGGGGAAATAACGATCAGCTGGCGTTCGGCGTCGCCTATCGTTTCGGCGATCGGGGCCACGATTGACTCGGCTTCGGACATGCGCCCCTTGATGCCCTTGTCCGGGGAGTCGAAGACCAGCTCGTACGGCGCCCACTCGAACAGATCACCGGTGGGCTTGAGGTAGGCACGGTAGCGGGCTTTGACGGCTTCACCATAGCGCGAGTCGAGCACGTCACCCTGCACCTCGGCCAGTTCGGTGCGCAAGGCCGCGAGTCCAGCGTCGGCGTCGTCCACATTCTTCATGAAGGCGGGCACTGGCAGCGCGGTCTCGTGGTTCCAGTAGTCGTCGAACTGGTCAGATACCTCGTGAACGATCGAGCCTACGGCCAGGATGTCCAGGTCGCCGAACGCAGCGTCCTCCCGTGCACCGAAATACTCATCGGCGATGTTGCGCCCGCCGAGGACCGTGATCCGATCGTCCACCGTGAAAGATTTGTTGTGCATGCGGCGATTGACTCGGGAGAACCCGATGAGGAAGCTAACAGGTCGGCCGACCGCACCGCGATGGAATGGGTTGAAAACGCGGATCTCGAAATTCGGATGCGCGTGGAGCGCAGCAAGCACGTCATCCTTGCCGCCGGTGAACATGTCGTCGATCAGCAGGCGAATGCGAACCCCTCGGTCAGCCGCGCGCAGCAACTCATGAATGAAAGCGCGACCGGTCAGACTATCCTTGATCAGGTAGTACTGGATATCGATACTGCGATCCGCGTTCCGCGCAAGCAGCAGTCGCGCAGTCAGTGCATCGATGCCGTCGCTGAGAGGATAGAACCCGGCCTGATCGTCTGGCCGGTCGGCCACAAGCGGGTCGATGCTGGTGCCGAGCCGCGTGATACCGGCATCGCGAAGGGCGCTGGAAGTCTCCCGTGGATAGTCGAAATCGATCGACGCACAACCGATCAGCGCAAGTACTGTAGCGCCAACCAGGACGCCCCGCGCGAAGGCCCGCAGGCCATTGCCACGTCGACGGCGCTGGTAATGGACATCCGACCGGACGGAGTGATGCGTGCCATCGCGAGCGACCAGGCATGAGGCAGTCTTGATCATCATGGCCGGCATCTTACTTCACCCCGGTAAGGTGTTCCGAGAGGCTATGGCAGAGGTCGGCCAGGAGACGTTTGCAGATAAGAATCGCGATCATTGCAATCCTGGCCGCGACACTTAGGATCAAGCCGTCGCCGCACTTTCTTCAGGTCAAAGCGTATGAGGCGTATAGCAATCATGAGTGTCCTATTTCCAGCTTCTCAGCGGCATCCGTGCCGACGGCTGAGCATTGGAACCGCCGGGGCGCCGGCGACCGCGATACTCCGACCTCCGCACCGTTGCGATATCAGGACTCGAAGCCGTCGGAGAACAGGTTGTCGCCGTCGTTGTCCAGGATGCGCACGGTCAGCGTCGCCGGCGCGCCGAGTGCGGCCTGGCCGGATTCAACGGCCACCTGCAGCGCGAACGTCTCGACGGAATCCTCCTCCAGCCCGTCGTCGAGGATCGAGACGGTGAAGGTGCGCACGCCACTGGCGCCGTCGGCCCAGCTAAGGACCTCGTCGACGGCAACGTAGTCGAGGCCGGCGACGGCTGAGTCGTCGACACTGGTTACGCGGGCATTGACGGCAGTTTCGCTCCCGTCGAGCCGTTCGACCGAAACGGTCAGCGTGCCGGCCGATTCCTGCGCCTCGCGATGTTCGATCAGAAAGCGGAACTCGCCCGCATCGGGCTGCGGGAGGGCGCTGATGAAGAAGAAGCCGAGCTCCGTCGTTTCCGCCGTAACGGTGCCTGTCTCCGGATCCCAATGGCTCGGCAGGGTCGTGTACGGCCCGATCTCGTCCGGCGCCCGCACGATCTCGAGCGGCGCCGCGGGGGAGACGAGGAGCTCATCGGTCAGCACCGTGAAGGTCACCTCCGCACTCGTCCAGCCCTGGCGCGTGGTCGAGAGCACCCAGCGAACGTCGGCCGCCGCATTGGCGAACGGTGCCCCGAAGCGCACCAGGGTCGCTTGTTCCTCCGAGCTGCCCGAGGGGCCGGTGCCGCTGCCGCCAGCGTAGGCGATGCTCACCCGGGACCAGGGAAGGGCGGCGGGATGGGTCGCTCCGACCTCGATCGATGCGTTCCCCGCCGGCGCGCTGTCCACGTAGGTGGCGCTGATCGGTGGACTCGCCGGGCTGAACACGACGTAGGCCTCGCCAGCGCCGGTGCGCAGGTCCGGGTTGGCATCGTAGGCCCCGACGAGCAGGTCAGCGAGCCCATCGCCGTTCAGATCCCCAGCGCCGCTGGCCGCGGCCCCGGCCTTGTCGCCCCCCGCCGCCCCGACGAGGCGCAGGCCGTCGGCGGCGGTGAGGGTCGAGAGGTCGATGGCGCTGGCCCCGGCCCGGCCGTAGACGACATAAGCGATGCCGCTCTCCACCGCACCGCCCGGGAAGGTCGCCTTTCGCGCGCCGATCAGCACGTCCGCGAAGCCATCGCCGTTTACATCGCCGGCTGCGGCCACTGCGGAGCCGAGCTCATCACCCGCGCCCTCGGCCAGCATCAGAAGCCCGTCGTTGCCCAGGTTCGCGGCATCGACCGGCGCGTTGCTGTCCCGGCCAAAGACGACCACACCGCGGCCCCGACCGTCGGTGCCGAAGAGGCGCTCGCCGATGACGACGTCGTCAAGCCCGTCGTTGTCGAAGTCGCCTGCGATCGCCACACTCTCGGCGTTGACGTTCTCGATCGGGAAACCTCGGAGTCCGAGCGCGGCCAGGTCGATCGTTGTGTTGCCCGCCTGGCCGAAGACCACGAAGCTCCGGTCGTCGAGGCCGGTGGTGCCGATCACGATGTCGTCGAGCCCGTCGCCGTCGATGTCACCGCCGCCGCCCACGGAATCGCCCGCGCCCTCGCCGCTCGGTCCCCGAATGAGGAATCCGCGGCTGCCGAGGCTGCTGACGTCCAGGCTGCTGCGCCGGTCCTGACCGAAGATCACGTACACCTCACCGGCGTTGTTGCGGCCGAGCGGATCGGCCAGCGGCGCGCCGATCACGAGATCGTCGAACCCGTCCCCGTTCACGTCTCCGGCGGCGGCGATCGAGAAGCCGAAACGGTTCTGGATGTTGGGCTGGCTGATCTCCAGGCCCCGGTCGCCGATGCTGGTGAGATCCACGGTCTGCGGTTCGGCCTCGCCGAAGATCACGAAGACCCGTCCGGCGTAGTTGTCGTACCCGGGGCCGCTGACGGCGATGTCGTCAAACCCGTCGCCGTCGAAGTCCCCGAGGCCCGTGACGCTGTAGCCGAAGAACTCGCGGTCGGTGGCGCGGATGAATGGAAAGCCTCGATCACCCAGCGTTCTGAGCCACAGCGGGCCTGTACTAGGCGCGCCGAAGACCAGATAGGCCTGGCCGGCCGGACCGAGCGTTTGGATGTCGGCGCCGCTCGCGCCCGTCAGCACGTCGTTGCGCCCGTCGCCGTCGAAGTCGCCGGCTAAGGAGACACTCTGCCCAGCGCGGTCGAAGCGTTCGTCGCCCTGAATGACGTACCCGTCGTTGCCGAGGATGCCCAAATCGATGTTCTGTGCTCCGGCCCCCGCGCCCGCTCCGAGCAGCGCCAGCCCGACCGCTCGGGTCAGAGTTCGTCGTTCGATCGCCATTGTCTCGCTCCGTCGCTCTGCCTCTGCTATGTCAATGCAGCGGGCTTTGGAAAGCGAACGGCGGGGAGTGAGTTGCGATTCGATCGAGCAGGTCAGCCAGCAATTGATCAAACCGATCGCGATGCGCGTCTGAAACCAATACGGCCGGGCGCGGCATTTCACGATCGAGCGAGCCGGAACCCGGCCACCGACCCCATTGGCCACATCCCCGCCTGAATCTATCCTGCACCTTCAAGGCGGGGTCCGTCACCATGCAATTTCGATGGTAGACCCCCTTCCCCGCCGGCCGGATTTCGGCGAGCGGACGCAAAGACGCGGGGTCACCGTTGAGCTCGCAACGCCTCCAGAAGGGAGGCCAGATCACGCGTGCGAACGTGATCCGGTCCGAGCGCCTCGAGCGCCTCGGCGTGGCTCGGCTCGACAAGCGCGATCGCCGGCTCGACCCGGTCGGTACGCTGCCAATGCAGGCCCAGCAGCCCAGCTGCCTTGAGCGTCAGCGGATTCGATTCTCCCAACTGTGCCGACAGCGCCGCGTGCGCAGCGGTCAGGAGCGGCTCGGCAGACTCGAAGCGAGCCAGCGCACTCAGGCTTCCGCCCTCAAGATAGGTAGCGACCCGGACGAACAGATGCGCCTCACCATAGATTTCAGTGAGCTGCCTGCGGTAATCGCGCGCCCTCGCCAGCGACTCGACGGCGCGACCCGAAACGAGCAGCGCATCGACCTGGTTCAAGCCCGTGATCAGCGTGGTCGGATGCCGCGGACCGAAGTGGTCCAGCAATTCGGGCAGCGCGCTCCGGGACAGGCGAAGCGCCTCTTCGTAGCGACCGGTATCCAGCAGAAAGGCGACCTGGTTCGCTTCCAGCTGCAGCCGTAGTTCAGGGTCGGTTTCCGGACTGCCTTCGATTCGTCGCAAGGTGTCGCGATTCAGTTCCAGCGCCTCGGCAGGTCGGCCGCGACGCGACAACAGATTGGCGAGCGTATCGCTGGCCAACAGCGAAAGCCGATCGGTCGGGCCCAGCCACGCATTCGCGACCTCGAGGTTCTCGTGCGCGAGACGGCTTGCTTCATCGAGCCGGCCGAGTCGGTCGAGTGCTTCGACCAGCGCGTTTCGCGCGGAAAAGGCATTGTGATTGCGCGCGCCGTAGCGTTCGAGGAAGAAATCCAGCGAACGCCGCAAAGGCGCCACGGCCGGCTCCGTTCGCCCCCGGCGCAGGGCAAGCTGGCCCGATTCCAGCAGCGCCAGTGCCCACTGCGGGCTCTTTCCAGCCAACCCGGACGCGTCGGCCACGGCCAGCGCCTCGTCAAGCTCTTCGCGCGCCTGGTCGAGAAGCCCCTGCTGGATGCTCGCGAGCGCAAGGCCGATCCGATTGAGCACGCGCACCCGGGCCGGCTCCGCGCCCGTCTCCGGCAGCGCTTCGAGGCTCTGCAGGTTCAGCCTTCTGGCGCGTGCCGGGTCGCCCTGCGCCAGCGCAACCCGGGCCCGCTCGACGCGCGCGGAGGCGGCTTCGACCGGGCGATCGAGCTGCTCGTT
>Ga0207419_1002579_pt1 | contig 11766 bp, 7 predicted proteins | sample ElkSloMetagenome_4_FD_184723 | JGI IMG/M metagenome (GOLD analysis project Ga0207419, IMG submission 184723) | Hot spring microbial communities from Elkhorn Slough, Monterey Bay, USA - MD2A (version 2) | ecosystem: Environmental > Aquatic > Marine > Intertidal zone > Estuary: Microbial mat ... | reverse complement strand
ACCTCTTGTATGCTTTGATTGTTAGTTAAAAACATGATTAATCGGTCCATACCTATACCCATACCAGAGGTTGGTGGCATACCGTATTCCAATGCACGTAAAAAGTCAAAATCTATAAATTCTGTAGCTTCATCATCACCTTTTTGCGCTAGTTTAAGTTGGTGTTCAAAACGTTCGCGCTGATCAATAGGGTCGTTTAATTCAGAATAGGCATTGGCAATTTCTTTACCGCAAACCATAAGTTCGAAACGTTCGGTAAGCTCAGAATTATCACGATGAGCCTTACACAACGGTGACATTTCTTTTGGATAATCTGTAATAAATGTAGGCTGTATGTAATGCGGTTCGCATTTTTCGCCAAAGATCTCATCTATGAGTTTACCTTTTCCCATAGTATCGTCTATTTCAACACCCATGTTTTTAGCGGCTTCTCTAATATCGTCTTCAGAGGAGTTATAAATATCAAAGCCAGTGTGCTCTAAAATGGCGTCACGCATGGTTATCCTTGGATAAGGTGCTTTAAAATCAATGTTGTAATCTCCAAAAGTAGCTTTTGTAGTACCATTAACCGCCATAGCACAATGCTCTAGTAAGTTCTCACAAAAACCCATCATCCAATTGTAGTCTTTGTAAGCTACATAGATTTCCATCGCTGTGAACTCTGGGTTATGCGTGCGGTCCATGCCTTCGTTTCTAAAGTTCTTAGAAAACTCATACACACCGTCAAAACCACCTACAATTAATCGCTTGAGATAAAGTTCATTGGCAATACGCATGTAAAGCGGAATATCGAGGCTGTTGTGGTGCGTAATGAAAGGTCTTGCAGCTGCTCCACCGGGAATAGGCTGAAGAACTGGCGTTTCTACTTCAAAATAACCAGCATCATTAAAAAACTGACGCATGGCATTAAACAGTTGAGTACGCTTCATAAACACCGCTTTAACCTCAGGATTTACAACTAAATCTGCATAACGTTGTCTGTATCGTAATTCTGGATCATCAAATTTATCGTGTACATTACCATCGGCATCCACTTTTGGTAAGGGTAGTGGTTTAAGTGCTTTACTTAACAATGTAAAGTCTTTAACCATAACAGTTTTTTCACCTACTTTGGTGGTAAATAATTCGCCTTCAATACCAATAAAGTCGCCAATATCTAACAGTTTTTTATAAACTGTGTTATATTTAGTTTTATCGTCGGTACTGCAAATTTCATCTCTATTAAAATAAACCTGAATCCGTCCTTCGCTGTCCTGTAATTCAGCAAAACTAGCACTTCCTTGAATTCTTCTCGACATTAATCGGCCAGCAATAACAACTTTAGCGTTAGGTTTAAAATTAGATTTTATTTGTGCAGAAGTATGACTTACCGGATATAAATCTGCCGGATAAGGATCAATCCCTAACTGTCTCAATTTTTCTAATTTTTCTCGTCTAACGATTTCTTGTTCTGAAAGTTGCATTCTTCTCAATTTTTGAAGCGCAAAATTACATTAAATCCTTCAACAATAAAAGGATGGAGGTTGTGTAATTTGTAACTTTTAGAAGAATTTAAGGACTTATGAAGTATTAAATCAATCAAATCTTTTTTTATGGGCTTTTGGCGTGTATTGTTAGCAATAATTTTTCCTCCACTATCTGTTTTAGATAAAGGTTGCGGCTCTGTTCTTATCGTTTTTATTTTATGGATTTGTGGATGGGTGCCAGGTGTTATTGCGGCTTTAGTGATTCTCAATAATCCTGACAGATAATTCTATATCTTTGCCTTATGAATAAATTTGTAAAATTAGAGGACTTAGGACGCAAAGATTTTAAGGATACATGGGATTACCAAGAGCAGTTGTTTAAAGCTATTTTAGATACCAAAATTAAAAATAGGCGACAAAATGCTGGCTTGGAAACTAACAATCATTTTCTTTTTGTAGAACATCCGCATGTTTATACGCTTGGTAAAAGTGGGGATTTATCTAATTTATTGTTATCCGAATCTCAGTTGGCCGAGAAGGGGGCTTCATTTTATAAAATAAATAGGGGAGGAGACATAACCTATCACGGTCCTGGGCAAATTGTGGGATATCCCATTTTAGACTTGGATAATTTTTTTACAGATATTCATAAGTATTTGCGGTTGTTAGAAGAGGTCATAATTTTAACTTTGGCTGAATACGGGTTAAAAACAGAACGCAGTGATGGTGAAACAGGCGTTTGGCTCGATGTAGGCACTCCTTTTGCTCGAAAAATCTGTGCTATGGGTGTTAGAGCTAGCAGGTGGGTAACCATGCATGGCTTTGCCTTAAATGTCAATGCAGATTTGGGTTATTTTGACCATATTATTCCCTGTGGTATCCGCGGAAAAGCGGTTACGTCGCTACATAACGAATTAAAGGTTAATTACGTTGATGAGGCTGAGGTAAAAACAAAGATTTTAAAACATTTTAAAAACTTGTTTGAAGCGCAATTAACAGCGCATTAGCGCCAGACGTCAATAGCTTCGGAAGCACAAATTTGTGTCATGTTGAATTCTTGATATCTGTCGTTTTGATTTGCATTGTAATACATGTCTGAATAGATATAACCAAAACGTTTGGCATCTTCTGCAGAGGCACCAAAATAAATGGCTTTAAAATTAGCCCATTTACAAGCACCGAGACACATCATACACGGTTCGCAGCTGGTATATAAAATGCAATCCGATAGGTCTTTAGATTGTAATGTTTTGCAGGCCTTTTGAATGGCTTTAAGTTCAGCATGCTGGGTACAGTCTGCATCGCCACTTACGGTATTAAAGACTTTACAAACAATAGTGTTATTTTTAGTAATGACCGCACCAAAGGCACCAGCATTTTTTAATGCTTTTCCTTGTTTGGCAAGCTCAATGGCTAAGTGCATATAGTGTGTGTGAATATCCATCTTCTAGACTTTAATTTTCGTCATTAAAAAAGACCTTATAAAAGTGCATTTTTTTAGCGCTATCGTAGCCGCGTTCTAAATACTCAGCCGAGGCATCTGGCGCATCAACATCGAGTTTTATTTGGATATTAGTATCCAATTTTATTTCGGTCTTTATTTTTCGTTTTTGCTTTTTTAAAGCAACTTCTGAGACATCGAACTGATGGCGTATAAGAATATTATTTTCAGACTCATAAGTTTTTTTAAAATCTTCAAATAATTCTATGTGCGAATCATCTTCAAAAACATCCTCTTTGAAGCTCTCTATATTAACAATCTCATTTTCTTTAAAAAAGTCGACAGTTTTAGCTAAAAACTGACTTTGTTCCTGGCCACCATAATCAGGTTGTAACACTTCTTTAGAAAAGTCACGGCAAAGTTCAATATAATTTTTGGTGTGTTGATTGCTATCGTCAGGATATTTCACGTTAAGAAAATGTTTTATCCAGTACTGCGTGTCGTAAGTGTTGTTATCTACACTAAAAACAATGTTTCCTTCGGTATCAGAAGTGTTAAGTATTAAACATCCTTTATCAACTTTTCTAGACTGGATGCCTTTTTGCACTAAGATGTCGTAATTGCCATCCTCTAAATAGGTCTGAAAAAATTCAACTTTATTTTCAATTTTAAAAATGCCAATAGCATCGGTAAAAATATCTTCGTACTGAATGGCTTCAAAATAACAGACTAAAACATCACCTGTTTTAATTTGCGCAGAGTTACTTTGTTCAAATAAGTGGGTAACCATATGTTGGGAAACTTCTACAAAATCTGAACGGTCCTTGAAGAGTTGTTGGCTGTAGGTGTGTATTTCATTGAGACCAATATCGCTATGGTGGTGAAAGCGGTAACTTTCGGCAGCACTTACAAAGGGTTTTAAAAGGTAAGGAAGCATAAGGTGATACGTGGCTTCATCAAAGGTGACGGATGCATCAGAAAATGCATTTTTTGTACCGTTAAATTTATTACCCACTTTGTGAATAATACAGTGTTTTAATATGGCTTTTTGGCGCTTTATCATTAATGTGTTTTAATATATTTTGTAAACTAAAATCGTTTTAGGATCCCCTTGAGTTATTAACTCCAATCCTTTTTCATTGTCTAATCGTTGCATTTCTGCTGCTTCTGTACCGTAAATGGGAAAATTAGGAATCATCTTTGCCTGGCTATCAAACAATAATACCTTGTTAGTCTGTTGGTCTGTTAGTGATATATATATTTTATCATTGAGGTAAAACAATTTGGGTGCGGTATAATTGCCAAAATCTAGGGTTATGGTTTTTTGGCGAATACGCAATTGGTTTTCGGATAATGCAACCAGTGTTTTACTGCTCATTTCTAAATCGTGATCTTTAGCAATGTCAAGAGCGCCAACCTTTACCTTCCCTTTGGTGTTAATTTGAATTAATTGTCCTGTCGCGTTAGTGGTTGTAAAGGTATTCTTGTATAAGAAAATAGGATTATTAGACCATTTAAATGTAGTTGAAACGGGTACTCTAATTTGTCCGCGCCGGTTTAAAATAGATATTTGGTTGGTTGTTTTAAATACAATGTAATCTTTTCTGCCTATCCTGAAATGCTGAGGCTGAGACGTGATGCGGTTTTTGGCAGATTTAAAATTAAATCCTTTTACCTTTTTACCTCTGGCATCGTACATGACCAAATCCTTTCCTTGAGTAATAAGTAAACGATAGGTTTTGTTATTGTCGTAATCAAAAACAGACAGAGGTTGCGTAATATTATCTTTAAAAGAAATCGGAAACGGTTTTACCTCGTTGCCGTTCCTGTCTAAAACATACAATTTGTGAGACGTGGCAAAAGCCAGTTGTAATCTACCATTTTGGTACATGTCAATCTGCTCAACACGACCCAAAATTGGCTCAGGGAGTTGTTTTTTCCATAGAATACGTCCTGAAGCAGAAATAAGATACAGTTGATTCTTTATGTCCTGAACCACAATATCGTGGGTGTTGTTGGTATGATTTTTAGCAGTTTGAATTGGACTTAAGATAACATTATCTAAAGTAACAGAAAAGGCTTCATTAACCGACTTAGAGGCCGGTGGTTTTTTATAGGTATTTAGAATCCCAGTAATAAGGGCGTAATCGTCTTCTACCCGATATTGAACCATATGTGCATTAAATGGGGCCTTTGTATTAAATTTTTCGGTAATGACTTCTTCATTACAATAAATAAAAATAGAAGAGCCACGTGCCAATTGTTCTTCAGCTTGCTTAAATGCGCCAAGCGTATCTAAAGTAGCGTTATTTAAAACTGATTTAATAATGGCTTTTAAGGTTTTTAATTCTTTAGTAACCACCATAAAATTTTTAATAATTGCGGCGTAACGCGCATTGGACAGAGAGGGAAGCGGCGAAAGCGACTTAAAAATAGCGCTGTTGTCTATTTTGAAAATATCAGTTGCTCGAAATCTTTCTTCAATAGCAGTTAAATTGAAGTTGGATGCTAAAAGATCAATGTCTAAGGCCCCGATAAAAAGTGCGCGTCCATTTTTAAATTCGGCAAGCGCTATTTCAGACGAAAAATATAATGGATTCCCAGTAAGCTCAGTGAGACTGTCCTTTGGCCTAGAATTAATACTATCATCCATATTCTTATCAATAGTACTAAAGTCATTGTAGGTGACGCTAAAAAGTTTTTTGGTGTAATTTGGCGCTACTTGCGCAGCCCGTACTTGCTGAGGTGCGTTACCTTTTAAAAGAGAATATAGGTTTTGTACAGAATCTTTGAAAGTAACCACCCCATTGTATGATAAGGTCGAAGGGTTTAAACTGAGATCTAAAATTACTTTTGAAGCGGTGCCTAAAGAATCATCAATCATCAAGTTTTGAAGACCAGACGACGGCAACGTGGAAACCATAGAAAAAGAACTTCTTTCGTCCATTAATCTAAACGAGTCATCTCTTAATTCGTTATTTGGAGGTGCCATTAAATTTAAAGCCTCTTTTTGTTTCGATAGGGCAATGAAGGGTCCAAGAGCTCTAAAATAAAAATCTATGTCGTGAGCTTTAATGATGCTTTTTGCATTTGCCTTTTTAATAAAGTTTTTATGGTTAATAGAGTCTATAAAAAAATTAGGATGGTACGTGGTAGTTAAGATAAAGGCTGTGTCGTTTGCACGCATCGCTTGGCCTATGTAAACCGTGCTGTTCGGGTTTATAGATTTAGCGTACGATAAAGCATTACTTATTTTAAGAGGTTTTAATAAATTTAGAACATCGTTTTGAAGAGCATTATTTTTAAAATCATCGAGATGATTAATTTTCAAAATAGTTTTAACCTCCTTAGGGAATAGACCATAAGCCTTATCTGATGAATAATCTCTATTACAATTTATAAGGCAAAGAAAAACTATAATATAAGAGAGAATATTTTTCATAGACTAATAAAACATCAAAAATATAACTTTAGAGTTTTAATTTATATTGATTAGGCAACAATTTAAAAGAAGTTCTGTGGTATTTAGAAATACCGTGTTTTAAAATAGCGGCTCGGTGTTCTTGGGTTGGGTAGCCTTTATTTTGTTTCCAATTATAATGGGGAAACTCATCGTGGATTTTAGCCATATGGTCATCGCGATAAGTTTTAGCTAAAATAGAAGCAGCAGCAATATTTAGAAATTGAGCATCGCCTTTTACAATAGTTTTATGAGGAATATTTTGGTAAGGTTTAAATTTATTTCCATCAACCGCTATAAATTCAGGTTGAGGATCAAGTTGATCAATAGAGTTATGCATGGCTTGTAGAGAGGCTTGCAGAATATTCATCTTGTTGATGTCATCTTCAAAAATATGTGCAACAGCATAGCATAGGGCTTCTTTTTCAATAACAAGTTTTAACGTATTTCTTTGTGTTAAACTGAGTTGTTTAGAGTCGGTTAAGTATTCGTGCTCAAAGTGATTAGGCAAAATCACGGCTGCAGCGGTAACAGGCCCGGCTAAGCAACCTCTTCCGGCTTCGTCGGTACCGCATTCTAATGGATAATTAGAATATTTAACTCTTAAGCTCAAAATTGTTAAAATTTAAACAAATGTAAAAAATAAACGCAACCATTTTAAACTAACTGTATCTATAGTATGACGTTAGTTTTAGGAATTGCCTTCTTATTTCATTCAAAAGTTGACAAAATCGCAGTTTCATTAACATTTTTTTGGCACAAACGTTTGCTTATTTAATATTTAATTAAGATGTTTGCAACAAGACTAACTCAAATAATTGTTTTATGAAATTAAAGTTAACATGGTTATTAACGCTGTTTATGGCGTTCGTGATGCAATTTTCTTTTGCACAAGAAAAAACGGTCACAGGTACGGTTACAACAGCATCCGACGGGTTACCGTTGCCAGGTGCTAGTGTAATTGTAAAGGGTACCACTAGAGGTACTCAAACAGATTTTGATGGAGAGTACTCTATTAAAGTCAATCAAGGAGACATCTTAGTATTTTCTTATGTAGTAATGAAAGATGTTGAAGTGGTTGTAGGTGCAAGTAACACTTACGATGTAGTCCTTGAAGAGGACAACCTTTTAGATGAGGTTGTTGTCGTAGGTTATGGTACTACAACAAAACAAGCGTTTACAGGTTCTGCTTCGGTGGTTAAATCTGAAGACATTGAAGCCAAAAACTTTTCTAACGTTTCTCAACAGTTAGCTGGTGAGGCTTCTGGTGTTCAAGTATTCAATACATCTGGGCAGCCAGGTACGACTTCTACAGTAAGAATTCGTGGTTTTGGTTCTGTTAATGGTAACAGAGCACCACTTTATGTAGTAGATGGTGTGCCTTACTCTGGTAGTTTGAACGCGATTAACCCGAACGATATTAAAAGCACGGTGATCCTTAAAGATGCTACCGCTACTGCTATCTACGGTTCTCGTGGTGCAAATGGTGTTGTTCTTATTACAACTAAAGCAGGTAGTTCAGCAGAATCGTTTATTGAAGTAGACGTAAGAACAGGTGTTAACACGCAAATCATACCAAGATATGATGTGGTAACTTCACCAGAAGAATCTATAGGTTTAGTATGGGAAGCTAACGTTAATAGAGAGCGACTTAATGGAAATCCAGATCCAATAGGAACAGTAAACAATACGTTATTTAACGGTTTAATAGCTCCAGGATATAATATGTGGAATGTGGCTAACGGCGCTGAACTTATCGACCCTACAACAGGTCAGGTGAGAAGCGGTGTTACAAGACGATACACGCCACAGCGTTTTGCTGACGTTTCTTTTAACGAGGCCTACAGATATGAAGCACAAGTAAGAATGGGTGGTGGTAATGATAAGACACGCTACTTTTTCTCTGGTGGTTTCTTAGATGATAATGGTTACGCTATTAATACAGGTTATAGACGTTATAATACAAGATTAAATGTAAATAGCGCGGTGAAAGACTGGATGGATATTAATGTGAACTTGGCATATACATATTCTGAGAGTATACAGAATGGTCAAACCGACGGTGCTGAGAACTTATTCGAGTTTGCCGATAAAATCAATCCATTTTACCCGGTATTTCTTAGAGATGATAATTACGAATTAGTACCAGATCCTATTTTTGGTGGAAACCAACTAGATTACGGTTCTAATTCAGGGTTTAGAGATAGAGCAGCTTCTAACAACTTAAATCCAGTAGGTTCGGCCTTGTTTGATTTTAATGGTTCAGATAGACACGAACTTATTGGTAGCTTTAACGCTAATATTAAATTAACTCAAAATTTAACGTTCGAGACAACCTTTGGTATGCAGTATTCGAACAACGTATTTAAGTCTATGAGTAATCAGTTTTATGGTGTGGGGGTAGCTAATGCCGGTGATTTATTCCAAAGTACAACTGAAACATTAACCATGAACTTTTTGCAGTTATTACGTTACAGAAATGCTTTTGGAAAGCATAGTTTAGAGGTATTAGCGGCACATGAGAGTAATGAATTTGATCAAGCCAATGCTACAGCTTTCAAAGCTAAGGCTATTATTCCAGGTGGTTTAGAGTTAAATAATTATATAATTAATCTACAGCAACCAACAGGTGTAACTAATAGAAGAACTTTGGAGTCTTATTTCGGACAGGTAAATTATGATTTTGACAAAAAATACTATTTATCGGCTTCTATAAGACGAGATGGATCTTCGAGGTTTGCTAATAATAAATGGGATACCTTTGGTTCTATTGGTGCGTCATGGGTAATGTCTAACGAAAGTTTCCTAGAGAACAGTGATGTCGTAGACTTTTTAAAACTAAAAGCATCTTATGGTGTTGTAGGTGACGAAAATGGTGTTGGTTTCTTTACAGGAATTAATACTTTTTCTGTAGGTAACGTAAATAATGGTTTTTCTATCGCACCATCATTATTTGCTAATCCAGAATTAACTTGGGAAACCTCTGTGTTATACCAAGCTGGTGTTGAAGCTAGATTGTGGAATTTTTTAGATGTTAACGTAGATTACTTTATTAAGGATACCGAAAACTTGATTTTTGACAGAAGGAACGCACCTTCAACTGGGGTAGCTATTCTTCAGGTGAATGATGGTGTTCTTCGTAACAGTGGTTTAGAATTCGATTTAAATGCACAAGTAGTTAATAAAGAGAATTTCGGTTTAAGTGTCTCAGCAAACGGTGCTATCTACAATAATGAATTAACAACTATGCCGCTTGATCCAGAAACTGGTGAGCCTGCGGTATTTAATAATGTAGGTGCTTACGGTTACTCTCAGGGTAGTTCTATTTTTGATTTCTACATGAGAGAATACGCTGGTGTGGATCCTGCTGATGGTAGACCAATGTGGTACGAGTATTACGATGATTTTAATGATAACGGTGTTTTAGATGCTGGTGAAGAGCTTCGTGATAATGCAGGTTTACCTGATGGGTCATTATTCCCATATACAGAGGCTAACCCTGATGCTAATATTAGAAAAACGGTAACTAAAACTTATGCTAATTCTACTGAAAAGTACATAGGTAAGTCAGGTATTCCTGATTTAGCAGGAGCCTTTAGAATTAATGCAAGATTGCATAACTTTACCTTATCTACTCAGTTTACTTATTCTATTGGTGGTTATGGTTACGATAGTCAATATGCAGAGTTAATGCACGATAATAATAGTGGTATAGCAGGTACCAACAGACACAAAGATGTAAGAAGACGTTGGAGACAGCCTGGTGATATTACCGATGTGCCAATTATTGCAGACCGTGTTGTACCAAACGTAAATTCTCAATCTTCTCGTTTTATTACTAAGACAGATTTCTTAGCTTTAAACAACGTAAGATTAGGATATAATGTGCCACAGAAATTCTTAGATAATACTGGAATAAGCGCCTTAGACCTTTATGTAAGTGGTGATAACTTATTTATCAATACTGTACGAGAAGGGTTTAATCCAACAACAAGTGAATCTGGTAATTCAGGTCGTGGCTTATATGCACCTTTATCAACATTCACTTTGGGTGTAAAAGTTAAATTTTAATAAAAAAAGCAATGAAAACTATGAAAAAAACAATTATTAATTTTATGAAAATTACCTTCATAGCCGTCTTATTTTTCGGCTGTGAAGAAGATTTCTTAGTGGAAGAACCCACTGGAAATGTTGTTAATTTAAGACAAATTACGGAAGCGGGTGAAGTTAATCCTGAGATTCCGGGTGGTGGTGTCACAGGTATCTATGGAACGATGTTCACTACAGGAACAGGTGGAACAGGTTCTCAGCAGGATATGGGTCAGAAGGGCTATGATATCTATGGCGATATGGTTTGCGGTGATATGGCTTTGTCAACCAGTACTTATGGTTGGTACCGTGCACGTATCCATGAGCTTCAAGCGATGACTGATTTTACCCAACAAGAAAATTATCAGGTTTGGCGTTATTACTTCAGAGTAATTAATAGATCAAATTTGGTTATTGAAAGTATCTTACAGCAGCCACAGCCAGAAACAGAGGAGGCATTAATGGCTGCAATAGATGATTTGGACCAGGAAAATAAGTATAATATTGCTCAGGCATTTGCGATGCGAGCGCACTCTTATTTTAACTTAACGCAATACATGATAAATGATGTTACGGCTTCATGGACGTCTCCGACATTGCCTATCTATACAGAATTTGATTTTCCGGGAAAACCGAAGTCTACTACCGAGGAGATATATCAGTTGATGGAAGATGACATGACTAGAGCCATTGATTTGCTACAAGGTTATAATAGACCTTCAAAAGTTCAAATCAATCGTCCTGTTGCTCAAACGATTTATGCCTACATATTAGCGTCTAGGAAGGATCGTTGGGATGACGTTGTAACTCTTACTAATAATGCTTTGGCAGAAACTGAAGCGTCGTTAATGTTGCCTGACGATACTGTCGATGGTATTCTTGGTGGATTTAATAACGTAGAATCCAATGGATGGATGTGGGGTATTGACATCAATGAGGACATAGGTTTAGGCTTAGTGTCCTGGTGGGGTCAGATCGATTTGTTCTCATATAGTTACGCCGCTGTTGGTGATAATAAAGCGATGGATATTGATTTATATAACAGCATGAGAGTAGATGACATAAGACGTGTTCAGTTCTTAGACAATCCTGCGAGCGCGCGTCATTTACAGCCTTGGCGAAAGTTTTTTGATAGTGATCGTGTTGTATTCGGTACTTCCCAGATTGTTAAGGCAGATTACATTTATATGCGTTATGCAGAGCCTTTACTATTAAATATCGAGGCAAGAGCAAAATCTGGCGATGAAGGTGGTGCTAGAACAGCCTTATTAGATTTCGCTGCTCAGCGTATATCTGATCCGTCATATATC
>Ga0207419_1002577_pt1 | contig 11774 bp, 12 predicted proteins | sample ElkSloMetagenome_4_FD_184723 | JGI IMG/M metagenome (GOLD analysis project Ga0207419, IMG submission 184723) | Hot spring microbial communities from Elkhorn Slough, Monterey Bay, USA - MD2A (version 2) | ecosystem: Environmental > Aquatic > Marine > Intertidal zone > Estuary: Microbial mat ... | reverse complement strand
CTGCATGGCCAGAAATAGCTGAGGAAGGAAACGTTATGGTAGGCGGTTTAAGCTTAAAAAGTTCTGTTTATGCCAATCCCAGAGGAAAGAGCAGTATTTGATACTGAATAATCTCAAACATTGCAGCAACCACAGATGTCGAACACGAATTCTGATCAAAGAGTCAACCGACATAAAAAAATCGGGATGACTGGATTCGAACCAGCGGCCCCTTCGTCCCGAACGAAGTGCGCTACCAAGCTGCGCCACATCCCGTTAAACCTTTGTCATTATATCACGGCACTGCGCGATCGCGCTACAAGCAGCAAACTTGTTACCATAAAAAACCAGTTATTTGCGTAGGAACGAACCCACCGTGACAGTAAAACCCGAATGGTTGCGCGTAAAAGCACCGCAATGGCAGCGAGTTGGTAGCGTCAAAGAGATTTTGCGCGATTTAGGCTTAAATACCGTTTGCGAAGAAGCATCTTGCCCGAATATTGGCGAATGTTTCAATGCAGGGACAGCGACATTTTTGATTATGGGGCCGGCTTGTACGCGGGCTTGTCCCTATTGCGATATTGATTTTGAGAAGAAGCCCCAAGCCCTCGACCCCCTCGAACCCTTGAATCTAGCCGAAGCGGTACGACGGTTAAAACTGAATCATGTGGTGGTGACTGCGGTGAATCGGGATGATTTACCGGATGGGGGTGCGACTCAGTTTAAGCGTTGTATCGAGGAAATCCGCAAGGCTTCGCCTCAAACGACGATTGAGGTCTTAATTCCCGATTTATGTGGTAATTGGGATGCTTTACGGATTATTTTGGCCGCCAAGCCCGAAGTTTTGAATCACAACACGGAGACGGTTCCCCGGTTATATCGTCGCACTCGACCTCAAGGGGATTATACGCGATCGCTCTCTTTATTGCGTCAAACTCGCGAAATTGCGCCTTGGGTGTACACCAAGTCAGGGATTATGGTGGGCTTGGGGGAAACGGACGAGGAAGTGCGTCAGGTGATGCGAGATTTACGCGGGGTTGATTGTGATATTCTCACGATTGGCCAGTACCTCCAACCGTCCCAAAAACACCTGGGAGTGCAGGAATTTGTCACTCCAGACCAATTCACTGCTTGGAAAGAATATGGGGAGTCTCTGGGCTATTTACAGGTGGTTTCCTCTCCCTTAACTCGCAGTTCCTATCACGCCGAACAAGTGCGAGAATTAATGCAGCGTTATCCTCGTTCGGCAGATGCGATCGCGTCGGTTTAAAATCGGGGTAGCAAAGGTAAGGTTACTGTAACTGTAGTACCTTTTAGCTCTTGAGAGCAAAGCGCGATCGCCCCCCCGTGTTTTTTCACCACTTGATAACACATCGATAACCCTAAACCCGTCCCTTGTCCGACGGGTTTTGTGGTGAAAAAGGGGTCAAAGATTTTCGCTTGGATACTTTCAGAAATCCCTTTTCCATTATCTGCAATGGTAATTCGTACCCAATCCTCATCGATGCTTTCTGTCGTAATCTTAAGCTGCGGTAAAAACGGTGACGGCCACAAATCAGGATTCTCTTGATACGCTTTCGTCGATTCATCCAACGCATCTACCGCATTTTCAATTAAATTTAGCCACACCTGATTCAGTTGGGACGGATAACATTCAACATCAGGAAGATTACCATAATTTTTAATGGCAGAAATCCCTTTATTAAAACGATAATTCAGAATCATCAAGGTACTATCAATGCCATCATGTAAATTGACTTGTTTTAACTCTGCTTCATCCAGTCGTGCAAAATTGCGTAAAGATAAAACAATCGAACGAATGCGGTCAGCCCCCGTTTTCATCGAAGTCAGCATTTTGGGCAAATCGTCTTTAATAAAATCTAAATCTACCGCTTCAATTTCTGATTCAATCGTTTCAGAAGGATAGGGATATTCTATTTGATAAAGCTGAATCAAAGAAAGGAGGTCATGGGTATAATTTTCTGCGTGCATCAAGTTCCCATAAATAAAGTTTACGGGATTGTTGATTTCGTGAGCAACGCCGCCGACTAAATCCCCCAAACTGGACATCTTTTCAGTATGAATTAACTGGCTTTGCGTTCGTTTTAACTCTTGCAATGTTTCGCCTAATTCTTGGTTTTTTTCAGTTAACAACGCTTCGGAATGGCGCAAAGCCGCTTCGGTTTGAACTTGGGCATTAATCGTATGATTCAAGTGATGATTCGCTGCTTGCATTTTTCGATGGGTGTAAGCGTAATCAAAAATCAAACCTGCCAACGGTACTAAATAAGCAACAATTTTAAGAAAATGAGCAATATTGAAATGATTATCAAACAACTGGGCTGACCCAAACGCCATGTGAAGTTGGGTAATACCATTAGGAATCGTGCTGATAATCAACGCATAAGAAAATAAGCTTGGATATTTTAAATAAAAACTTGGAAAAATAAAAAGTCCTGCCAAAATATAAATAATCAGCGGCCCCACATCCCAAGGTCGCGTAATTAAAGCATTAGGAAACATGGTTTCCGGTAATGTATCGCTGACCGCACAAATCCGAATAACGCTATAAGCTAAAATGCCAAAAAGAATGCTAACGGTTGTGACGAAAGCACTACTTTTGTACCATTTTTGGGGTTGAATTACTAAAAATATACTAACCCCGATTACCGTTAATAAAGCATTAGCTAAACGGCACAGCGCCCAAGTAAAAGGAATCAAATTATGATTATCAGCAACAGCTTCAATTAAGCGGTCTGCGGCTAAAGTGTGAAACGCATCCATAATCCCCGCACAAAGCAATGCTACGCCAATCACCGGGGTTGTTATATCTCGTTCTATGCGGAAATAAGCAAAAGCTAAAATCGCCGTAAAAATGGCAGAACAAAAAGCACTCCATTCTAAAATAGTATGGGTAAAACTCCCCCTCAAAAAGAAGTGAACTGTATCGCTAATTTGAGTATGGGGGAGTTGCGAAAACTCCGACCAATTGACCTCAATGGCATAAGTCCCAAAATCAAAACCAATTTGATTGAGACCAAAGGGAGTAATACAAATGAGCGTTACTGCCCACACAAAAACAGCAGGAAGCCGAGTTTCTACTGTATAAGTTTGCCAGGATTTTTGAATATGAGAAACCAGTCCGGGTAGAGAAGTAAATTGGGGCTTTGTGTTAAACAAAACACAGTCTCCTTTGCGATTAATTACACTATCGATTTACCCCATTGGTGGGGAAGGGAATTTTAGCCAATGTATAGAGCGCCCTGAACTGATACAATTTTGATAAATCCAAGAATTAATTGAACTGTTTTCAAACTACGAAAAAATAAGCAAATTGCTTACAAAGATAGGAGTATAGCTTATTTGTGTGATTTGTAGGGTTCATCTCTAACATTCTTTCTTAAATTTGTAAAAATACGGATAAAAGACTGCCATCAACGATCAATCATTCCGTATTTATGGGGTTGCTATAATGGCAAACTACACCGCAATTTCTTTTTATCCCTAGAAATACGGTTTTTTTAAAGTACAAACATTCAAATTATTGTCGATCAACGCCTGTGTTTTCTCTGCTTTTAACTGCCCTTCTTGCTCAAACCCCCACTCCCACCCCAGAGGTATTCACGCAACCGGGGGAAGTTCGTCCCTTATCGGGTCAACTCGACTCTATTCCCGTATTTAACAGTAACAGTCCCGAATTAGTCCTAGAACCGGGAATTTTACTCTCGACCTTTCCCCCAGAAAACAAAAGCAATCCGGATGCTCATTTGAATTTCGGTTTTACGGGTAGATTTGATATATTTGCCCATCATATTGCTAAAGCGACCGATCCTAGCGATCTGAGTACCCTTTACCTGGGTATAATCGTTCATAATCCCAGTAGCAATCCTATAACCCTCGATGTGTTGCAAGGGGTGAGTTATCTCAGCCAACCGGACGCACCTTTTATCGAACTGCCGGCCCAAATCGAAAACCCCGATGGTACAATTTATGCCGGGCCGGGGAGTCGCGTGATGAGTGATATCCTGCGGGGTCGCCATCAAGACCGATTCCCTGAAACGATCGAAATTGCGCCGGGAGAGTCGCGAATTTTACTCAATTTGCCGATTCCTGTGGCTGAACTCGACCCACCGATTAACGGGCGTTCTACCCTAATGAAGCTAGAAAGTAGCGGGGAAGTCTATGTAGCGAGTTTAGCGATGTTTGCCCCAGAGGATGCCCAAGGAAACGAACGCCCTCCCCGGTTGTCAGAATGGGAAGCCCTCTTAAATCAGGGTACATTAGCAGGCCCTCGCGATCGCGCCCCCACGCCCCCCGATTCTACCACCGGATCGTTCCTCTACGGTCGCGTTGCCGGAGTCGCCCAAGGATCGACCTGGCGGGCTGTCTTACAAGATGCAGACTCTAACCGTCATCTCACCCTTCCCGACCCCAGAGAAGCCCTTTCCTATCCCCTCAGCAGCCTCGATCGCGGTACATTGGGTACAGGCCAGATTCAAAGTGCGCCGATGTTGGCGCGTTATCCCGACACCGCCTACAAAGCCCACGGCAACTACGGCATTCGCTACAGCCTGACTTTACCCCTCTACAACCCCAAACCCACTCCCCAAACCGTTACCCTGCGGTTACAAACTCCCATCAAACAAGACGAAATCGAAGGAGGATTAACCTTTTTTGAATCTCTCCCCCCGCAAACCTTCTTCCGGGGAACCGTTCGCTTTGTTTATACCAACGATGAAGGCGACCCCACCGCCGATTATTTTCACCTGGTTCAGCGTCGCGGCCAAGTGGCAGACCCCCTTGTTCAACTGACAATCCAACCCCAAGAAAATCGTCGCGTCCAGTTTGATTTTCTTTATCCTCCCGATGCGAGTCCACCGCAGGTTTTAACGATTACGACGGAGGAATGACCAATGACCATTTTTTACGTCAATCTTTGGTCGATTTTGGGTTGGGTGACGGCATTATCGTCAATTCAATTAAAGCACTGTATACCAGCCGCCCGCAGATTAAAAATCTGGGGCTAACCTTACCAAGTCCGTCTTCGCGGACTCTACAGAGAAGTGTACAGAAGTGAAGGGGAAGGCCTCGTACTTTCCTTCTGATTGAGATTGGGCGAGGAAACCTCGCCCCTACAGGCGTGATTGCGATTGGGCCCCATCTAATCCCCAATCCGATTACCAAACCCCACTTATCAACTTAGTCCTCGAAGCGGACTTTGCCTTCATTAGCCCCGGATTTTAATCCGAGGGCGGGTTAACGGCATAGACGGTTATCTAAACAGAATTTGGTATCGCGTCAACCTCAACCATAAGCGTATAGAGGCGAGGAAACCCCGCCCCTACAAAGATGATTTGGGTTGATAATTGCCGACTCAATGCAAAGATAGAATGGCAGTCAACTGTTTTAGTGGCCTACGCCAATGTAGTGGAAGCCTGCGTTTTCGGCGGCATCCCGGTCGAGGAAGTTGCGACCATCGATGACCACAGGGGAGTTCATCAGTTTAGACAGTTTCGCATAATCTAAGTTGCGGAATTGTTGCCAATCGGTGACTAAGACCAAAGCATCACAACCATCAGCCAAGCGTTCGGGGTCGGTTTCGACGATTACACCCGATAAACCGTGACGCATCCCGGTTTGGGACACAATGGGGTCGTAGGCTTTGACTTTGGCCCCTAGGCGGTTGAGTTGTTCGATAAGGTCTAAAGAGGGGGCATCCCGCATATCGTCGGTGTCGGGCTTGAAGGTTAAGCCCAACAAACCGACAACTTTCCCTTTGAGGATTTTGAGTTCGTGTTGCAGTTTTTCGAGGGTAATCAGGCGTTGGCGTTTGTTGACGTTAACGGCGGATTTGAGTAACTCGGCTTCGTAACCGTAGTCGTCGGCGGTGTGAATTAAGGCCGAAACGTCTTTGGGGAAACAAGACCCCCCCCAACCAATCCCGGCTTGTAAGAATTTTGTACCGATGCGAGAATCGAGGCCAATACCTTTGGCTACTTCTACCACATCGGCCCCGACGCGATCGCAAATATTGGCGACTTCGTTAATAAAACTAATCTTGGTTGCGAGGAAGGAGTTGGCCGCATATTTAATCATCTCTGCCGAGTTGAGGTCAGTAGTGACTACCGGAACATTGGGTAATTCTTGATTGTCACTGACTGTCCGTTTAATCAACGGCTGGTAGAGTTCTACCATCATATCCAGGGCTTTTTGGCTGTTGCTTCCCAAGACAATGCGATCGGGGTTAAAGGTATCGTACACCGCCGAACCTTCCCGGAGAAACTCTGGGTTACTCACCACATCAAATTCCGCCGTAATTTGGGCTAGGGCTTCTTCTCCACTGGGGTTTCCTCCGACTGTGGCTAGGGATTGTTGACGTTCGGCCACGCCGTCGAGGACAATCATACGAACCCAGTCCCCTGAACCAATGGGAACGGTAGATTTGTTGACAATGACTTTATAGCCTTCTTTGAGGTGGGCCCCAATACCACGGGCTACGGCTTCGACGTAACGGGTATCGCTTTCCCCGGTGGGGAGGGGGGGTGTTCCGACAGCGATAAAGAGAACATCGCCATTGTCAACTCCGTATTCTAAATCAGAGGTGAATTCGAGGTTTCCGGCGGTCATCGACCCTTTCATCAATTCCGACAAATCCGGTTCGTAGATGGGGGATTGACCGGATTTCATCAGTTTGACTTTTTCTTCGTTGTTGTCAACACAAATGACATGATGGCCGATGTGGGCTAAACAAACGCCAGTCACAAGACCGACATAGCCAGTACCAATAACACAAACACGCATAGTCGTTAATCCTCAAAGCTGTTGTAATTTAATAAATGCGATGGATTGCTCTACAACCCATTGTCATGGAGAAACGTTGGGAAAAGCCTTTGGGGAGTAGGGCTGGGGTTTCCTTAAGCGATCGCCCTATTTTAGGCTAAAAACTTCCCCATTTCTAGGCGCGATCGCCCCTTTCGGCTTGAACTATCCCTTAAGGAGAGATATTCAGATACTCACGGAAATAATCAATGGTATGCTTTAACCCGTCTTGAAGCGGTACTGTGGGTTCCCAACCCAGGTAAGTTTTCGCTTTGGTAATGTCGGGTTGTCGCTGCTTGGGATCGTCTTGGGGTAAGGGTTTGAAGACAATATCTACATCCGGATTAATTTCATGTTGGATTTTTTGGGCTAATTCAAGAATGGTATATTCTCCCGGATTGCCAATGTTAATCGGCCCGGTTTGGTCGCTGTTCATCAAGCGAATAAAGCCTTCAATCAAATCCGAGACATAGCAAAAACTCCGGGTTTGCGAACCATCGCCGTAAACGGTCAAGGGTTTACCCCGCAAAGCTTGGGCAATAAAATTACTAACCACACGACCGTCGTTTTCCAACATCCGCGGCCCGTAGGTGTTAAAAATGCGAACCACGCGAATATCTACACCATTTTGGCGATAGTAATCAAACGCGAGGGTTTCTGCTACCCGCTTGCCTTCGTCGTAACATGACCGAATCCCAATGGGATTGACATTACCGCGATATTCCTCCGGTTGGGGATGAACGTCGGGGTCGCCATACACTTCTGAAGTCGAGGCTAAGAAAAATCTCGCCTTCACGCGTTTGGCGAGGCCAAGCATGTGCATTGTCCCCAAAACGTTGGTTTTAATCGTCTTGACGGGATTGTATTGATAGTGAATCGGCGAGGCCGGACAAGCGAGATGATAGATTTGATCGACTTCTAGCCGAATCGGTTCGGTGATGTCATGGCGGATGAGTTCAAATTTGGGGTGTCCCATCCAATGCTGGATGTTGTTTTTGCGGCCAGTGAAGAAATTATCTAAACAAATAACTTCGTGATCCGCTTCCATCAAGCGATCGATGAGGTGCGAACCCAAGAAGCCTGCACCACCTGTTACCAGGATTCTCATACAACTTAAATTTGGGGTTGTGAGTTTAGTCAATATTAAACCTAACCTTGGATTTGTGGGTTGTCCAGAGTTTGAAGTTTTTGAAAATATTAGTTCATTGTTAATAAAGATTTCGTAAACATCGATGTGGCAGTACCCGTGTTTTTCTACTGCTTTCGGGGTAGGATATCTCGCTGCACCCTTGCTAGGATAGGCATTAGGGCGAAATGATTGTTAGATTTTAGAAATTACACCATGACTTATACCAGTATTACCCGTGCCATTGAAGATTTAGCTGCCGATATTGGTAAAAATGTTTATTTAGAGATTGCCCGATGGCACCTTTATTTATCCGATGCTCATTTGGCCTTGGTAGTGGCTGAAAGAATGTATCCGATGTTGTCAGAAAATACCCTTGATGAAAGTAAGGTTGTGCAAATTTTAGAGGATATTTTGGTAGAAGTAGGAGAGGGAAAGCGGCAACTTCCTTTAATTGATTTACTGCCGACTCGTTGCCAAGTCAATTTGATGGATTTGCTCGAAGAATATCAAGCTAAAATGTAATTTTTATAAGTTCGTTTTGTTCAGCATTCGCTCCAAAGTTATCAAAACGGATAAAATATGAATAAGAATTTAGGGATTACCGATTTATTTGGTAATCCTTAGATTTCATCTTTGAGTCAATCATTATAAGTAACTGGCAACTGAGCGCAAGACTTCTGGAATCGGGACATCTTCGGAAAACTCTAGCATGGTTTCTGAAGTCCCCAAATAACCTGATGTGGTAAAGGATAGTAACATCCTTGACAAGGCAATCCACACTTCCGGGTCAAATTCCCAATCACTGCCTTTTGGGGCATAACAAGAGATGGATTTCAACGCCCAAAAGAAGTTATTCCGCACGATAGAGCCTTTTTGTTTATAAGATGGGACATCCTCGCGATGTAAATATAAGATGTCATCCTTGAGCCATGCTCGCATAATTCGACAAAATAGTAACAATGCAATACACCCAAAACAAAATGGGAAAAACAAAAATTAGAAAAATCGGTTTTGCTTTGTTGTGGTTGGGCTTTGTGAGTTATGCCTTTCTCTTAGCCCCTCCGGATCGTCCCGATACGGTCGATTTGATTATCCGCTTGTCTACCGGAGAGGTAGAGGGCATCAACTCCGCGATCGTGGCTTTATTTTACCTGATGGGGATTTGGCCCGTCGCCTATGGTTGTGTGTTGTTTGGCGATGGTCGCGGCCAAAAAGTCCCGGCTTATCCGTTTGCGATCGCGTCCTATGCCGTGGGTGCTTTTGCTATTTTACCCTACCTCGCTCTACGCCAACCTAATCCTAGTTTTACACCGCCCAAGGATTGGTTTTTGAAGCTGCAAGACTCGCGCCTCCTCGGAATTGGCTTACTGGTGGGCGCGATCGCGATCGTGTTTTTTGGCATTTCTCAAGGGGATTGGGCTGATTTTAGCCAGCAATGGCAAACCAGTCGCTTTATTCACGTTATGAGCCTAGATTTCTGCTTGTTGTGCTTGCTTTTCCCCGCGTTACTCAAAGATGATATGCAGCGACGGGGCATAACGCAACCGCTCGTTTTCTGGATCGTTGCCCTAATCCCTTTGTTTGGCCCTTTGGCTTACTTGTCTTTGCGTCCCTCTCTCCCGGCAATGGAAACCCAAGTTGCGTAATTTAATGTTAAGTCTTGCAACAAGACCGCCTAAGCGCTCCCCATCCTGATAAAAGATAAAACTTAATGTTTTGAAGCGTTTTTGAAGGAGAACAATCTGTAATGAACTCGATGTTATTCTTTGCGGCGGGCGTAGCTAATACAGTTACTTGGAGTCCGAAAGTTGCCATTGTCATGATTGTGACCAATATTGTTGCGATCGCGATCGGCAAATTCACGATCAAATATCCCAATGTCGGCCCGTCTATGCCCAGTCCCGCTTTATTTGGCGGTTTAAGCTTGCCTGCGGTTATTGCGACTACTAGCTTCGGTCACATCCTCGGTGTGGGTGTAATCCTCGGTTTAGCTTACGCTGGCGCGTTGTAAGCTTTTTTCGGTTAGCAGCTTTTTCAGTCATCAGTTATCAGTTATCAGTTGTTGAGGCAGTGGGTAGTAGGCAGTGGGTAGTAGTAAGTTGGGTAGAACGAAGTAAAACCCAACAACCAACAACAAATGACTAAGGACAAATGACCAAGGACTAAGGACTAAGGACAAATGACCAATAACCAATGACCACCGCCGAAATTATTGAACTTGAAGTTAATAGCGCCGCCAAACGGCTTGATGCTTGGCTTTCGAGGCAATTACCCCACTTGTCGCGATCGCGTTTACAAAAACTGATCGAACAAGGTCAAGTCCAACTCAATCAAAACCCCTGCTTGGCCAAAAAAACTCATCTTCAACCGGGGGATCAAGTCATGGTCACCTTACCGCCGCCGACTCCCCTGGATTTACCAGCCCAAGCCATTCCCCTCGATATCCTCTACGAAGACGAGGATTTGATTATTATTAACAAATCTGCCGGAATGGTGGTACATCCCGCCCCAGGGCATTCGGAGGGGACGCTGGTGAATGCTTTGTTGCATCATTGCGATCGCCTCGCGGGGATTGGTGGCGTGGAGCGTCCGGGAATCGTGCATCGCCTCGATAAAGATACCACGGGCGCGATCGTCGTGGCTAAGACCGATTTTGCCCACCAAGCCCTACAAAAACAAATTCAGAGTAAAACAGCTTATCGGGAGTATTTAGGCGTGGTCTACGGTCGTCCTGGGGCGGCTGAAGGCACAGTAACTCAGCCTGTGGGTCGTCATGGGGGCGATCGCAAGAAAATGGCTGTTGTCCCGGTGGAAAAAGGGGGACGCGAGGCGGTGACGCATTGGCAAATCCTCGAAGCCTTGGGCAACTATACCCTGATGCGCTACCAACTCGAAACGGGACGCACCCACCAAATCCGCGTCCATTCGGCTTTTCTCGGTCATCCTATTGTTGGCGATACGGTGTATGGTTCTCATCGCGGCTTGAAAGTTAATCTCACCGGACAAGCTTTACACGCTCACCAGTTGCGGTTATATCATCCTCGTACTGAGGAATTAATTAACGCGATCGCGCCTCTCCCCCAGGAGTTTAACAAGCTCGTTGAAGTGTTGCGGCGGCGGCTTTAGGTAGTGGGTAGTGGGCAGTGGGCAGTGGGCAGTGGGAATTGGTTTGTAGGAGCGATCTTTTCTCTGTGTAACTCAAGCAAGGGTTAGAAATCGGGGGCGATCGCATCTTCTGTAATACCGTCTAATATTTGCGTAATGCGGTGTAGTTCAGCGTCGCAGAGAGTGAGATTGTAGCGGTCTGCGAGATTTTGCGCTCCATTGTAAGCAATCCAAATTTGGTCATCTCGATCTTGCCAAATTACCACGGCTTGCTCAAAATCGGGAATTGTGGCGATATTGCATTTTGGCGCGATCGCCAGATCGGGGCTAGTCAAGCTAATAGAGCGAGTTGGGAAACCATCCAACGGCACAATCCAATGAGCTAACACCATTAAACCTTGGGCAGCTGAGGCGGCTTCTAAGCGATTGGCAGTTTCTTCTAAGCTATAAGGACTTGCTTTCGGGATAAATCCCCGGCTTTCCCAAGCCGGTTGGGGCCTTTCCAAGATAATCTGGTTTTCTAGGTCAATGATAATCGGGTTTCCTGAACCTGTAATCAGCGCGATCGCCATCCACACTTCTAACACAACTCTCTCCTCCTGCTAACTATCCAAAAACCACTGCCCACTGCCTCAAAAACTGATGACTCTCTTTGAAACTTAATTTCACTTTTTCGGGCTGTAACGCCTATAAGCGTCTAGCTTTTAGCCTTTTTAAAACTAACCCCTAAAAACCAAAGTTT
>Ga0207419_1002572_pt1 | contig 11786 bp, 11 predicted proteins | sample ElkSloMetagenome_4_FD_184723 | JGI IMG/M metagenome (GOLD analysis project Ga0207419, IMG submission 184723) | Hot spring microbial communities from Elkhorn Slough, Monterey Bay, USA - MD2A (version 2) | ecosystem: Environmental > Aquatic > Marine > Intertidal zone > Estuary: Microbial mat ... | reverse complement strand
AGAAACTTTGGCCTACAGGGTAAATTCTAAAAGAGGCTCAAAGCTATGCTGTATAAAGATTACAGCCTCAAAAAATAAATTTAAGTTTCGCGCGAGTGTTATCAGTTTTTTGGGCAATCGGCAATCGGCAATCGGCTTGTAGGGGCGGGGTTTCCCCGCCCAACAACCAACAACCAACAACAAATAACAAATAACCAACAACCAACAACCAACAACAAAAAATGGTACAAGAACTGACAAATCAAGGTAAAACCGCCAAATCCTACGATCGCGAAGCCTGGAAAAAAGGCTATGAATCCCAACGGCAAGAATCGGCGTATTGGCTCGAAGAAAGCGAAATTGAAGGGCAAATTCCCCCAGAGTTAGAGGGGACGCTGTTTCGGAATGGGCCCGGATTGCTCGATATTGGTGGGACTCCGATTCGGCATCCCTTCGACGGGGATGGGATGATCTGTGGGATATCGTTTCAGGAGGGACGGGCGTTTGTGCGAAACCGTTTTGTGCGGACAGAAGCATTTGTAGAAGAACAAGAAGCTGGAAAAATCCTGTATCGCGGCGTGTTTGGGACGCAGAAACCGGGGGGATGGTTGCAAAATATTTTTGATTTTCGGACTAAAAATATTGCTAATACCAATGTGATTTATTGGGGGGGTAAGTTGCTGGCGTTGTGGGAAGCCGCGTCTCCTTATCGCCTCGACCCCAAAACGCTAGAAACTCATGGTTTGGACGACCTCAACGGCATTCTAGAGCCGGGAGAGGCGTTTGCGGCACATCCTTGGGTAGACCCAAATTGCGAGATGGATGGGGGCGAGCCTTGTTTGGTCAATTTTGCGCTGAAGCCGGGGTTATCAACAACGCTGCGGATTTATGAGATTGCGCCGAATGGTGAGTTACGACGTAAGCACGACCATTCTGTGCCGGGATTCGCGTTTATCCACGATTTTGCGATTACGCCAAATTATTGTCTGTTTTTCCAGAATCCGGTGCAGTTTAACCCGATTCCTTTTGCGTTGGGGTTGAAGGGGGCGGCTGAGTGTATTAAGTTTCAACCGGAGCAACCGACGCGAGCAATTATTATTCCGAGAAAGCCGCCGTTTACTGGGGTGAAGACGATTGAAATGCCGTCGGGGTTTGTGTTTCATCACGGTAATGCGTTTGAGATTGAGGACGGCCGCGTTTGTGTTGATTCGATTGCTTATGCGGATTTTCCGGCAGTGGATGATGATATCAGCTACAAGGATGTGGATTTTGATGCCCTTGCACCAGGTCAGTTGTGGCGGTTTACTTTTGACCTTAACCAGAATACGGCGGAGTCGCAGTTGATTGAACCCCGTTGCTGTGAGTTTCCCACGTTGCATCCGGATCGAGTGGGACGGGATTATCGCTATTTGTTTATGGGTGCGGCTCACAATGAGACGGGAAATGCGCCTTTACAAGGGATTCTCAAGTTTGACCACGAAACTCAAGAGCGTCAATTTTGGACTGCTGCACCTGAAGGCTATGTGAGCGAGCCGATTTTTGTGCCAAAATCCCAAGGGGAATCAGAGGATGCGGGCTGGTTGTTGACGCTGGTTTACAATTCTCAACATCATCGCTCCGATTTGGTCATTTTGGATGGGGAGGACTTGAATCGCGGCGCGATCGCCCGGTTGCATTTACGCTATCACATCCCCTACGGTTTACATGGCAGTTGGACGGACAAAGCTTTTGTCTAACAGGAGTGTAGGATAGCGATCGCCTACAATGCTTAAAAAATTGCGAAATTTAACCCTGGTCGTGGCCTAATATTTATAAAGGGGGAAAAATGTACCGGGGTTCATACTTTTAAAATCGTGGTTAAATTTAGCATTGTTATTACAACTTATAATCGTCTGGCGTTGTTGAAACGGGCGATCGCGAGCGCTTTGGCGCAAACTGTACCTTGTGAGGTGGTTATCGTCGATGATGCTTCTACAGACGGCACAAAAGAGTATATCGACACTTTAGAAACCCCCACTAAGGGGTTTTCTTTGTCTTATTATCGCAATGAGAGTAATCAGGGTCACTCCCGAAGTGTGAATCGTGGTGTGGAGGCGGCAACGGGAAGTTGGATTAAACTCCTCGATGATGACGATTATCTCAGCCCCCATTGCCTTGAAGAAATGAGTCGCGCCATTGCGTTGCGTCCCGAAGCGGTGATTTGTTCTTGTCAAGCGATACAAGTTAATGCCGAGGAGGAGGAGTTACGCCACACGCGCCAAGTCGGCCAGGGTAAAGCTTGTTATATTCCTCAAGAGGATATTCACCCAGGAATGCTCCTCGAACAAGTGCCGTTTGGGACTCCGGTACAAGTGGCTTTTGCGCGGGAGGCTTTTTTGAAAACGGGGGGCTGGGATTCGGGACTCGATACGAATTTTGATGATATTGATTCTTGGATTAAACTAGCTTGTCACGGGGATGCGATTTTTATTAATCAATGTCTGGCTTATCGCACGATTTGGCCGGGGGCAATGAATCATCGCTTTTCCTGGCAAGATCGCCTCCAAACTAATATTGTGATGAAGCAGAAAATTCATGCTTGCATTCACGAAAAGCATCGCCCCCAAAGCCCGACGTTAGACACGGTGGAAAAGTATCTGCATTTACACTGGGGATTGGCGGCTTTGAAACAGTTGAAAGTGGTTCCGGCGTTACAAATGATGTTACCTGCTGTGGCTAAAACTGAAGCCTGGCAATTACTGTGGCGATCGCGTCGGGCTACTCCGTCCAATAGTGCGATCGCGCCTTCTCCCACTCGTCAACTGGTGCTAACTGATACACCTTGAGAGACACGAAAGCTCAACTAATCGCTGCCGCGCAACAAGTCTGTAATCATGCTTACGCCCCCTTTTCCGGCTTTGCGGTGGGGGCGGCGGTGTTGTCAGCACAGGGCAACATTTTTGTCGGCTGTAATGTGGAAAATAGTTCTTACGGCTTGACAATGTGCGCCGAACGTGCTGCGATTGCGGCGGCGATCGCCTCTGAAGGGGGTCAACATTTCCGGTTACAGGCGATCGCAGTGGTCAATCGTTCTCGGAGTTTTTGTTCTCCTTGTGGGGCTTGTCGCCAAGTTCTGTATGAATTTGGCCCGGATGCAGTTTTGTGGTTTCCCGGAGAGACAGATATTGAGGAAACCACGGTGGCGGCTTTATTACCGCAGGGCTTTCGTCTCTAGAAAGAGTGGCTTTGGGCAGTCATCACTGCGATCTCAATTAAGCTGATGCCAACGAGAACGGCTGTAATGGAAACGGCCTGACTCAATCGAACCAAGGGCATTGTTTTCATTGCTAAAAGTTAAAAAAAGGTTTTTAAGAAAAGTTGTGTTGAGCAACGTTTTGTAAATATGTCTCTAATATAACAAAATGTTGCGCTTAATTTCGATAAGTTAACCTTTTTCTAAAAAACTTTAAGCAAATTTATCTTTCGTAATACGCCGCCTAACTGGTCAGACCGTGTTCGAGGGCAAAGCGGACTAACTCAGTGCGGCTGTTGGTTCCGGTTTTGCTAAACAAGCGGCTGACATATTTCTCCACATTGCGGACGCTGGTTCCCAACTCGCGGGAAACTTCTTTGTTCATCAAGCCTTGGGCGACTAAATCCAGGACGCTTTGTTCGCGGGGGGTGAGTTCAATTTTAATGGGGGAGGGGGTTTGTTTGAGTCCCGAATCGCGATCGAGTAAGCCGCGAATGGTGGCAATTTCTTTCGCGATCGCCTCTAGTTTCGCATCATCCCCACTGGCTTCGGCTGCCGCTTGTCGTCGCGAGAGTAAGTTTTTGACAATAGCGACTAACTCATCCGGTTCAAAAGGCTTAGGAAGATAAGCATCGCAGCCCGCTTCATAACCCTGGATGCGATCGGTTGTCATGCCCCGCGCCGTCAAAAAGACCACCGGCAACGCCTGAAAACGCTCGTCATCGCGCAAACGCTGTAAAAACTGATAGCCGTCCACTTGGGGCATCATAATATCGGAAATGACCAAATCCGGGGGGTCTTTGGCCAACAACTCCCAAGCCGCATCCGCACTCGCGGCCACATTTACAGCAAAATCTTCCTCTTCGAGATAGGCTTGTACCGCGTCGCGCAAGCCCGGTTCGTCGTCTACCAAAAGAATTTTAGAACTATTTTCCGCCATTATCATTTTATTAACTGTAATTTAAGCATGATCGTTCTTTTAATCTAGCAATTTCGGCGCGATCGCCCTTATACCGAAAGGCCAAATCTCCATCTCTTAAATTTCCCTAAAACCCTAGTCGTATTTGGGTCAACCAACGATAAGCTTTGGATGACCTCAAAGCGTATTACTGCCGAATCTCCCCCAATGATTTGCCTAATAAACGCTTCAAGGGAATTCGGACTTGACAACTCAACCCAAAAGGACTTTTCGTGATATGACAATTAAAATCGGTATTAACGGATTTGGTCGGATCGGTCGCCTGATGTTTCGGGGCGCGATCGCCAACTCAGAAATCGAAGTCGTCGGCATTAATGACCTCGTTCCCCCCAAAAACATCGCCTATCTCCTCAAATACGACTCCACCCACGGGATGTTTGACGGAACCGTAGAAGCCCAAGACGAAGCCATCGTAGTGAATGGTAAAGCCATTCCCTGTACCTCCATCCGCGACCCCGAACAAATACCCTGGAAACAATACGGCGCAGATTATGTGGTCGAATCCACCGGACTATTCACCACCTACGACACCGCCTCCAAACACCTCAAAGCCGGGGCCAAGCGCGTTGTGATCTCCGCCCCCACCAAAGACCCCGAAAAAGTCAAAACCCTTTTAGTCGGTGTAAATCACCACACCTACGACCCCCTCAGCGATACGATCGTCTCTAACGCCAGTTGTACCACCAACTGCCTCGCCCCCATTGCCAAAGTGATTAACGACAACTTTGGTTTATCTGAAGGGTTAATGACCACCATTCACGCCATGACCGCTACCCAACCCACCGTAGACGGGCCGAGTAAGAAAGATTTACGCGCCGGACGCAGCGCCCCTCAGAATATCATTCCGGCTTCCACTGGGGCAGCCAAAGCCGTTACCCTGGTACTGCCCGAACTCAAAGGCCGCCTCACCGGGATGGCGTTTCGCGTCCCGACTCCCGACGTTTCTGTGGTGGATTTGACCTTCCGTACCGAAAAAGCCACCAGTTATGACGAGATTTGCGCCGCCATGAAAAAAGCCTCTGAGGGTGACATGAAAGGCATTCTCGGCTATACCGACGATGCAGTAGTTTCGAGTGACTTTACTTCTGATTCTCACTCCAGCATTTTTGATGCGGGGGCAGGAATGGAGTTAAATTCTAATTTCTTCAAAACCGTGTCTTGGTATGACAACGAGTGGGGCTATTCGATGCGGATGGTAGATTTGATTCTGGCGATGGCTGCGAAAGAATAAGTCAATTGTTTTGATGTTGCTTTAAAATCCCGGTAGTTTGTCGTAAGCAGTTTGTCGTAAGTCCTTTAGGGCTTGGCTGCTTGACTGTACCGGGATTTTTCTCTGGTTTGTAGTAAGCCCTTCAGGGCTGACATTGGTCGTAATTTAACCGCTTATCTCGCTAACCCGCCCACGGATTGGAAATCCGGGGCTAATATGGCAAAGTCTGCCTTCACAGACTGGTGAAAGTCAACAAAAAAGCCCCAAATTTTGAGATTCAGGGCTTTATTCGCATTTAATTGGTTGATTTTGACTGTTCCTTTATTTGACTGCTAAAGCGCGATCGCGAACTTTCCCAGGAATAGCGTAGTGCCGCGACACATCTTAAGCGGTGGGTTACGGCGGAGAGCTAGATTGCAGTCATAGCATGGGTTTTAGCCGCCTAACCCACCCTACGTTAAAGCCTCATTTTAGCTGTGTCACGGCAGTAGGGTGGGCATCGCCAGCCCTTTCAAGGTGTAATTTTCAGCAAGCGAGAATAACCCTCAAAGCCGCATTTTGTCGTCATTGGCGCTCACATCATTACCACTTAATCACCAACTTGAAATTGAGTCTGAAATCGCCAACCAAAGACAAAGGACAAAGAACCAAAGACCAAGGACGAATTTAAGGCCCGGAAAATACCGCCGCTTCGACATCTTGGCGACTGAGGGAATATTTAAACGATCGCGTGATGTCTTTATTCCCTGCGGCTGCGTTGATGTAGCGCACATTAATTTCTTCAACATCAAGACAAAGTTCGGCTTTCCAAGCAGGACGTTCGACATACCAGCAATGAAGATTATCTTCTTTTTGCTGACAGCCTAGTTGGGTTAGCCAGGTTTCGATTTGTGGTAGTGGGTGGTTGTATAAGGGAGTATCGGCGCTCAGAGTAGACATAATGAGTAGAGAAAAGGAAGGTAAAGTTAATAAAGTTAAAAATACGCTGTTAGATGGTGCAGATAAGCCACTAAAACAGAATATGCGGGAATTTGACTGACTTGGGGCAGTTCCCAGGCAGCATCGCCGCGCACCAAACTCAAGCCAATCGCCAACAGTACACAACCGATAAAGGTTAATCCCAAAATAAATAAAGCGAACAGTTCCCCAGAGGATAAAGGACGGTCTGTCGGGTCGAGATACGCCGCCTTTGGAGTGTTGAGGCTGTTTTGGGGGCGATCGAGGTCGGGAGGGGCTTGAATGACGTTGAAGCGAGAATAGCCAATTTGAGTATCGTAGAGTAATCGTCGTTCGGGATTACTCAAGGTTGCATAAGCTTCGTTGAGTTGTTGAAACTTAGCCGTGGCAATTTCGGTGGGTAAATCGGTGGTGTCGGGATGGTAGCGTTTGCTTTTTTCCCGATAAGCCCGGCGAATTTCAATGGGTGAGGCTGATGGGTGTAGCCCTAGCCAACCATAATAAGTGTTGGCAAGTTCAAGTGTTTGGGTTGCTGTGTACAGCCGATCCTGACTCACGGCGAGTTTTTACCTTAAATTTACTTTAAATATTTTAACTTTATTTGTAGTGATGGAAATTCGTCAGCGCGATCGCGTGTTTTCGACCCCTTGGTTTGAGGTTATCGCCAAAACAGTTGAAGACAATCGAGAACCTTTTTACAGTTTACAGTTGCCCGATTATGCTGTGGTTGTAGCGGTAACAACAACTCAGGAAATTTTGTTGGTGCGTCAGTATCGCCCGGCGGTCGAACGTTATACCCTAGAGTTACCCAGTGGCCATGTTGAAGCGGGAGAAGACCCCGAACACACAGCCCGACGGGAATTGTACGAAGAAACGGGCTATGAAGCGCACTCGTTGGATTTTCTCGGCTGTCTTGACCCCGACACAGGACGGTATTCTAATCGCTTGTGGTGCTATTTTGCCCCCGACGTGAAGCTCTCGCCTCGTTCGTATCAGCCCGAACTGGGTATAGAATTAGTACGATACTCTTGTAGCAGTTTACGCGATCGCCTGCTCGACGGCGAGTTTAACCATGCTTTGCACCTTGCTCCTTTGTTTTTAGCCGTTTGCATGGGGAAAATAACGCTATAGGTCTTCATTCTCTCATTGATGACTAACTGAAGCAAAATTAAGCGTATTTTAAATCTTCGGTAAAATTGCGGGGGGTATGTCCCCTAGTGGGTCGCACCTCACTCCCCCAACCGTCAGAAACACTGATAATCTGAACAGAAAGATGAATCAAAAAGAGGAGGTTTAACGCCACTCTTTACATTAGCGCCAATGTGCTAGAATCTCTGGTAGAGTCGGCGGTGCGAGACTCCTACCGCGTTAGGACATTTTCTGGGTAACTTCGGTGATCACCTTAACATTATTGCATCCGCGCCAATCTACACCCGTTCAAAGCTGGACTTTTGAATCTGAATCATCAATTCAGGTTGGACGAGCGAACGACAATGACGTAATTCTCTACAGTGCCGTGGTGTCTCGTCATCACTTAGAAATTCGCTACGCCGATGACTCCTCTTGGGAATTAATCAACTACGGTGCTAACGGAACTTATGTCGATGGTCGGCCTTTGAACAAAGCGGCGGTATTAGATGGCATGATTATTCGCTTGGGAGAATCCGGCCCAAAAATCCGCATTCGACTGGGGGCAGTTGACCCCAAAACCCTCGGTAAAACCTCGACTTATCGTAAATCTACGGCAAGTGCTTCCCCAGATTTAACGAAAAGTAAAAGCACTTTTTTAACTCATCGAAACTCCTCCTACGGGGATGATGACGAATGAGATTGTTAACCTATTTTTGCCCTTACTCCTAACCCCTCTCCCACGGGAGAAGGGTTGATTTTTATAGAGTGTACCGACGCTTGACCTACTAACGTCCGGGTAAGCCCACATAAGCAAAATAAGTCACCATCGGAATGACGGTGGCAGCAAGGAGGAGACCAATCACCCACACCAAGGAAGTTTCTTGATCGCCTTCTCCGGCTTTGACAAAATTACTTTCCACATCGAAGTTATCTTGAACTTGGGGTGCGCCGGGGTCTTCTTGACCGGATAATAAAGCTACCAGGCGATCGCCCACACTGGTTAAGGCTTGGTTATATTTGTTTCCTTTGCGAATCGGAATCCCTAAATTATCCTTGAGGAGACTGTCGGCAATATCATCAGAAACGAAAGTAGCCGCCATTTCACCACGACGCAAAGCACTATTGTTGGTCAAAGTATCTAAAACCAAAAGCGTTTGATTCGCTTTGGCTTCTGGGGTGGGAAACCAGCGATCGAATAATTTATCGGCAAAACTGTCGATAGTATCGTCATAGTTGAGGCGGCGAATCACGGCAACTCGTACTTCTTGGCCTTGGTTTACTGCCAAATTTTGTAATTCAGCACTGAGATTATTTTCACTATCTAAGCTAATGGCCCCGGCTTGGTCAATAACCCAGAGATTCTCTCCAGAATTGACAGAGGGAAGGTCATAAACTCCCGTTGCGAATGCCGGGGTCGCAAAAAGAAAAACCGACGCGATCGCGATTACACTCAAACCTAGAAGGCGAGTCCAAATTTGTTTCAGCATAATGATTTCACCTGAAATAATCGTATTAAAAATATTTTGACCGAAAAAATGGCGTTTCAGCCTGGCTTGAACTGCGGTAACTTTTTCAACTTTTGCTATGGTTCTATAATTCTTGAGAAACCACAACCGTAAATTGTCTGAAAGTGGGCAAACCCTTTCCCTATCTTGCCATTTGTTGAGGCCATTAGAACAGCGTCGTCAGTCCATCCACCCGGCCTTGGTCGCAGACAAACCGCTTCAAGTCAACACCGAACCGCCCAGCATCTTCTCGTAGCGAGCGTTTAATTCCCGTTGTAGAGAGGGAAACTCTTGTAGGCTGCGGTCTGCTAAAATCAGCTTTTCGGCGGCTTCACGGGCTAGATTTAGCACATCCTGGTCTTCTACCAAGCTGGCAAGGGCAAAGTCAGCCAGTCCCGCTTGCCTGCGCCCTAAAACTTCCCCTGGCCCCCGTAAACGCATATCCATTTCTGAGATAAAAAAGCCATCTTGGGATTGTTCGAGGACTTGGAGACGCTGACGCGCATCGGGATTTTTGCTGCTACTCATTAACAAGCAGAAAGATTGATGAGAACCGCGACCGACGCGACCCCGGAGTTGGTGGAGTTGAGACAAGCCAAAGCGTTCGGCGTTTTCGATTAGCATGACGGAGGCGTTGGGAACATCCACCCCCACCTCGATTACGGTAGTAGAAACGATGATTTGGGTTTCGTTGTCGCGAAACTGATTGAGGGCTGCGTCTTTTTCCGGGGAACTCATGCGACCGTGGAGTAAACCTACTTCAAATTCAGGGAAAATTTGCTCTTGTAGGCGTTTATGTTCGGCGACGGCGGCTTTTACGTCGAGTTTCTCTGATTCCTCAATCATAGCGAGGATAATATAGGCTTGGCGACCTTGGACGATTTCGCGGCGAATCATTTCATAAGCTTGACGGCGTTCTTTGCTGCTGAGGACGGTGGTTTGAATCGGCTGTCGTCCGGGGGGGAGTTCGTCGATTTGAGACACATCTAAATCGCCATGCAGAGTTAACGCCAGGGTGCGAGGGATGGGGGTTGCAGTCATGGTGAGGACGTGGGGCGATCGCCCTTTATCTAAAAGTCTAGCCCGTTGTTCGACCCCAAAGCGGTGTTGTTCGTCGATTACCACTAATCCTAATTGACGGAATTTGACTTTATCTTGAATGAGGGCGTGAGTCCCGACCAAAAGGGGCAATTCTCCGGTTTCCAGTTGGGAGTGGATTTCCCGGCGTTTGCGGACTTTGGTTGACCCGGTAAGCAGTTCCACCGGGAGATGTAGCAGATTAAACCAGCCCACAATTTTGCGATAATGTTGCTCGGATAAGACTTCTGTCGGGGCCATAAATGCCGCTTGATAACCCGATTGAATCGCGGCCAAAATCGCGAAAATCGCCACAACCGTTTTCCCTGACCCCACATCCCCCTGGACTAAACGATTCATCGGGGTGTCGGAGTTGAGGTCGGAGAGGATATCACTCACGACTCGTTTTTGGGCGTTGGTGAGGTCAAAGGGGAGGATTTCACCAAAGCGATCGCTCAGTTGTCCTGTGGGGGCTAAAATGGCGCTTTTCTGGACGGCTTTGGTTTGCGATCGCCGTTGTAAAAAGCCTAACTGAAGATAGAAAAACTCATCGAAAATGAGACGACGACGAGCTAAGGCCAAGTTATCCTTATCTTCAGGAAAATGGATTTTCGCGATCGCGTCTTGCAACCCCATCAACCCATAAGTTTCGCGTATAGATGGCGGCAGGGGGTCTTTGATCTGCTTGACTGCGGGTAGCGCCGCTAAAATAGCCCGACGCACCACATCGGCGGAAACCCCCTCCACCAAGGGATAAACCGGCAAAACCCGTCCCACTTTCATCGATTCAATATTTGCCCCCGGACCATCGAGAACTTCGATTTCGGGGCTATCTAAAGTAATGCCATACTTATTCTTCTTCACCAACCCCGAAGCCGCGACTAAAGCCCCTCTCGGATATTGGCTTTCGTGACGTTTTTGCCAACCACGATTCGCAAAATAAGCCCCATTAAAAAAGCGATTGAGCTTTAATGTCCCGGTGCGATCGCGCAATCGTAAATCAAAGATTGTCAGCTTTTTATTCTTCGGGCTAACAAAACAGCGACAACTCTTAATCGTACCAATTACCGTTACCGTTTCCCCTGGGGTCAACTCATTAATGCAGACTTGACGCTCGTAATCGAGATGCTGACGCGGATAATAATATAACGCATCCCGCACCGTATATAAACCCAACCGTTCGAGAGCATTGCTACTGCGACTGCGAGCGATTTCTGGCACTTCTCGCAATCGTTGTCTGAGTTGAGGCGATTTATCGCGGGTTTGAGCTTGTTCGACAACCGGAACCGCCTGAAATTGAGGGTTTTGGGGAGAAGCGATGATTTCGGCTTGTAACTGTTTTAGCATCTGTTGCGCTTGAGTGACCAAACGCTCGCGATCGCGCAGTTCCATTTGTTGATACTTGGCAAATTCTTGGGCCAAATACCGCCAAATACTTCTTTGCTTTAACTCTCCCCCCGGTAAAGGTTGGCCAAAACTCAGGGTCAAAAATTCGCTAAAGCGGTATTGCTTCCCCATCAAGTCGGTAAATCCCCGTTCGGCTTCTACCGCTAACGCTTTTTGTAATCGTTCCCAGTTGGTCATTGGTCATTCGTCATTGGTCATTGGTTGTTGGTTGTTGGTTATTGGTTATTGGTTATTGGTTGTTGGTTGTTGGTTATTGGTTGTTGGTTATTGGTTGTTGGTTGTTGGTTGTTGGTTATTGGTTGTTGGTTG
>Ga0207419_1002571_pt1 | contig 11786 bp, 11 predicted proteins | sample ElkSloMetagenome_4_FD_184723 | JGI IMG/M metagenome (GOLD analysis project Ga0207419, IMG submission 184723) | Hot spring microbial communities from Elkhorn Slough, Monterey Bay, USA - MD2A (version 2) | ecosystem: Environmental > Aquatic > Marine > Intertidal zone > Estuary: Microbial mat ... | reverse complement strand
AAGAGGTTTGGTATACAGTTCTGCACTCACAGGCGTCAATCCCGCAGCGGGCACAGGTGGTGGCAATACGGCACTACATGGTGTTTTTCCGGTATTAAATGGTGTCATTATTACAGGATATCATTTTGCCAGCAATAATGGGCAAGCTATAGGTACGACCATTCCCACAGCCAATATTCCACCTTGGGGCGTGAATCCACCTAGTGGAGAAAGTGCTATTTTGGCTAGGCTTAGCTATTCCAATGTTGAAGCTATTTTTAACATGACACCTCCATTGGGTAACTGCGTTGGGCAAACTACGGTGGTAAGAGACTCCAGTTATACCATTGGCGGAGAAATCAATTCTTGGTTGTGGAATTTTGGTGAGGATGCCAATCCGGCTACGGCTACTACCCAAGGCCCACATGAAGTAGTGTGGAATACCGCTGGAGAAAAAACAGTCAGTTTGATAGTAGGAAATACTTTGGGTGATACCGATACTTCTGAAGTGACTTATCAGGTTTTTCCCGCACCTTCGGCTGAAATTACTTCGAATCCAACCAATGGCAATTTAGACCCGGCACCAATAACGGTATCTTTATCTCCAACTGAAAACGTCAATGTTGATTACCAGTATTTGTGGGAAATTGACGACCCGGTAGAGGGTACGGTCACTTATACTGATGCAGAACCAAACCATGAATTTTTAACCTCAGGCAACTATCAGGTAAGGTTGACCGTGACCAATGGTACATGTACGGTAACTGACTCCGTTTTATTAAATGTAACTGGTGGACCAGGCCCAATAGATCCTGAATTTACCTTAAGTCAAGAAGGGGTTTGCTTGAGCCAACCGGTAACTTTTGAGCAAGTAAGCGATACCAATGTAGTGAGTTGGGATTGGGCATTTGGAGAAGGCGCCTCGCCTGCTACAGCCAATACTGCTGGCCCCCATGAAGTCATTTATTCTACGCCCGGGCTAAAAACTGCAAGACTTACCGTAAGCAACGGTGTAATTGAGCAAACCTATTTATTTGAATTTGAGGTCTCTCTTTCACCAAATCCACAATTTAACGTTAATGGAGATTTGAATAATATCCCTACTCCTATTCAATTCACTCCTGCAGAAGGCCCAGGCAATACCTTCGAGTGGAACTTTGGTAATCCCTTTGATTCAGCGGGCACCGTTTCCACCGAGCGAGCACCCACTTACGTTTATGAAAATGGGGGTAATTATATGGTGTCGCTTACCGTAACAAATCCTGCAGGTTGTTCGGTCAGTGCTTTCGATTCTCTAAGTATTGAAGGTGGTATAGATACGGTTTTTGCAGATTTTACGATTGTTCCTTCCACTCAAACCTGTGTTAACAATACCATTACTTTAACTGACATGTCTCGAGGTTATGAAAGTAACGAAAGGCTTTGGTATTTTGATGATCCTGATGTTGTAATTGAAGGCGATACTGCCCAGTCAGGCTCGCCTTGGTCTAGTCCGGGACCAGTTAATGTATATTGGACTACTCCCGGTACAAAAAGAGTCACTTTGCAAGTCGTGGGCAACAATGGCCCTGATGACACTAAGTATGCATCTCAGGTATTTGAGGTCTTCCCTTACCCCAACGCCAATTTTGATGTTGAAACAGATACTTGCAATTCTTTAGAAGCTCTTTTTACTGCCAATCAAACCAATGGCAATTATTATGAATGGGATTTTGGAGACGGCAGTCCTTCTGTTAATGCCTCGGTCATACAGCATACATACCCCGCTCCCGGGCAATATACCGTTACGTTAACGGTTGTTAATAACGGTTGTAGATCAGTGGCTACCAGAATAGTTAACATTGGTGATTGTGAAGAACCATTATATACAGCCGGCGTTATATCGAGGGCTGCAAGAGCGGATTGTGCTTCTCAACGCTATTATTTTGAAGATGCCTCACAAGGTACCTTCACCAGTTGGGAGTGGGATTTCGGAGCAGGTGCCTTACCGGCAACTGCAAGTGGTCCTGGTCCACATGAGGTACTAATAGACCCAAGTGTGCCAAGACCTGTAACAATCACATTAACTGTTACAGATGAATCGGGTAATACTCAGGTAATAACAACGGAAATTGATCAATAACACTAACTAAACTGAATACAAAATACATGTTTACAGAGCTTTCAACTAGCTTATATTACCAATCAATAAAGTTAATATGCAGAATTACAGCTGTCGTGATTTTGTGTTCAGTTGGTTATTATGCTAAAGCACAAGACCCTCAGTTTACTCAATTCTATGCAGCACCTTTATACCTGAACCCAGCTTTTACTGGTTCAACAGGTGAAGGTAGAATCATAGCCAACTATCGAAACCAATGGCCAGGCATCAATGCCAATTTTGTAACTTATGCGGCCTCATATGACCAATATTTTCCTGCAATAAAAAGTGGTATTGGCGTAATGCTAAAAAGAGATGAACAAGGTGGTGGTGCCAGCTCTCCTTTTGTTTCTAATGACGTAAACCTTTTTTATTCGTATCTCATCCCTATTAACGAATCGTTTTCAATCTCAGCAGGACTCCAAGTGGGTTATGGATTGAGAGATTTAAATTTTGGCAACTTTTTATTTGGAGATCAATTAGATGAAAACGGCCCTTTAGGCACGCCAACCGGCGAAACGTTTGCCAGCGACCAAATTGGCTATTTAGATGTTTCATCAGGCGTTGTACTTTTTTCAAATAACCTTTGGGTTGGTTTTGCAGCGCATCATCTTAATGAACCTAACTTATCCTTCTTAGGAGATGATGACCCTCTGCCCAGAAAATACAATATCCATGCAGGTTATAAAATACCTTTAAGGCAAGTAAGACGCGGAAGAGGAAGAAATCGCAATGTGGTGGAGCAAAGCATTACGCCGGTAATCCATTACAAATCTCAAGGTAGGGCCGATCAATTAAGTATCGGTGCTTATATGAATTATGATCCTTTGGTGGTTGGTTTTTGGTATAGAGGCTTACCTATAAAAGAATTTGAAAACGCAGGTATTAATCAAGATGCCATTGCTGCTTTAATAGGTTTTAATTTAAATAACCTTAGCATAGGTTATAGCTATGACTACACCATTTCGGGACTAAACAATGCCAATACATTTGGCGCACATGAAATCTCCCTCACTTATCATATCAAATACAAAGAAAAAGGACGTAAGAAAGGCTTTGGCTATCCGCAGGTAATCTGCCCTAACCCATGGAAAAAATATCAGAAGTTAAAATACGAACACACCAAGCCTTTCAATAAATAGTAACTGTTGATCAAGCTTGCATTTTTTCTACTTTAATGTATTTGAAAAGAACTTCATCTAAGTTATGTAATGCCTTAGCGTAGCTTTTTTCAAAATGCTCCATCTTCAATTTTATCTGCTCAAATACTTCAACATAATGGTGATGATCTGCAAAGGTATGGTGTTGATGGTAGTCTGCCAGCTTATGTTCTAAAGAATTGATGTGTTCTTTAAGCTGTACCAACTCATCGCGTTTGAGGGCAAGTTGCATCTCTTTGGTAATGAGCAGTCTTACATTTTCCATATCTCTATTATCAACCAGTACCTTGGTTACATGATCGATATAAAGTGTGGCTTCTCTCTTGTAGAATAGGATTCTATTAAGCCACACTCTTGTATAAAAATGGATTTCTTTAACAGTCATATACTGCATAGTTGATAATTTTAAATTCCATTACATCAGTTCTTGGCATCTTCTCACTACCAAAATAGGATTAGTATTATTTAATGATAAGAGCTTTTCGGTTACGCTACCCATTAAGAAAGAATCCCACGCTGAGTGGCCTTTTGCACCGACTACAGCCAAATCCGCTGCTTCTTTCAATAGATAATCGTTGATGTATTTGGCTGTTCTACCAGATGCGTTTTCTAAAAATACAGGATTGATACTCTCTTTATTTAGTCCTTCTTTCTCTAGATACTCATTGAAAGACTTTTCTTTAAATACGAGAACGTTTTTCACCAACTCTCTGTAATTGATATTGATTTCATAGTTATTGAACAATGGCACATCAAATACATGTAGGGCAGTTAAGTTACTATCACTTATTTCTTTTTTCATGCTCAAAGCAGCTTTGAGGGCATAATCTGCATTCCCAGAAAAATCGAAAGGGATTATAATGTTTTTAAGTGGCAAGTTGGCATTTTCTGGTACAAACATTACCGAACAGCCAGCTTCTCTTGCCAGTTTGTTGCCTGTAATTCCGCTGCCGTCAGATATTTTTTTGTTGCCCACTAAAATCAAATCTATTTTTTTGACTCTAGACCAATGCAAAAGCTCATTTAAAGGCCTGCCTTCTGCAATCTCTACTTTCATCACCCTGTCGTTCCAGTTGCCAAAAAACTTTTTCACTTCTTTGGTGATACTTTTTTTCAGTAACTCGTCTTTTGGTGTTGCTACAGTGGTTTGAGTACCAGCATTTTCGAAATTTAAGTAGTCTGGCATTTCCAAGTTCCTGTCGATGTGCACGAAGTACATCATCTGAGGATTGACCAATTTTTTAATGTAATTGGCAAAACGGAGCACTTCTCTGTCAAAATAAGTGTGGTCAAGCGCGACCATGATTCTATTAAAAATTTCCATGGCTATTGTGTTAAGGTGAACAATCGCGGATCAGATGATAGAATAAAGCTATGTTTTATCAAAGCAACATCCTATGAGCAAAGTCATCTCATTCCAATAAAAATCATCAAAATCGAAATTTATTGAGAAAATACGTGTGCGCGCTCTAATTTTTCAGAGCAAGGATTAAAACTTAAGAAGTGCATAGCCCTTCAATTGATATTCGGTTAAAATGGTGAGTGCAGAAACCGAAATGTCAACGTCCGGATGGAGCTCTTTGGAATCGAAACCTCTAACGATAAGCGATTGCCCACAAACATAGATATTTACACCTGCCTTGCTCAAAGCACTGATCAAATCCTTATTGGGGTTCTTAACTTTATTGATGCGTTTATAGGCTTTGTCGTTAAGCATGTTTACCGCGGCCTTAGAATGCACAACGGCGATAATATCCATATTTTCTTTAGGCACACCCGAAGCTACGTGCAGGTTAAACATACGCGCAATGTTGTTCAAAGCAAAATTGACCTCTTTGGGGCTTGCAGAACCAATGGTAACATCAATGACTATTTTATAAGTCAAAGAAGTATCAGGCGACATATCTGGATTTTCAATTTGATAAATTGCACCAAAACCGGGCACAGCAGGAGATATGGCTTCTTGTGCTTTTACAGCCAAAGGCATTATAAAAAAGCAGAAAAAGATCGGTAATAGACTACGTTTCATTTTAAGATTCCTAATTCTTTTGAGATTTTGTTTCTTTCCGCATCAAAGGGTTTTTGCCAATTGGGTTGATCGTTTGCATCCCAACATTTTACAGGTATAAAATCTAGTTTAGATAAACTCTGTAGCAGTCTTTGTTCTTCTGCGGGCTCCCTCAAAAATAAGAAGGGATTTCTAAATTTTTGGCTTTTCTTTAATTGATGATACTTTCTATCATTTTTTAATATCAAATCTCCTAGTTCTTTGCCCCTCTTGTGCATCCTTTTAAGAAAAGACAGACTGAAAGGCCCTACCTGCTCTCTATCTATTTGCTTCTTTTTTACCCACTTAGCCCAATCAAAGCCATAAGTAAAATCGTGTAAGTATCTAAATTTTATTGTAGAATGCTTACCGAATAATTTGAGTAGCCCCATCAAAACATCCATGTATTCTATAAGATACTCACTTGGCTTTACTGCTTGTTCAATTTCAGTGTAGGCGCTAAAAAAAAGATGGTCTGTATCCCAGAAAATATTCTCTGGAAAATGATATAACTTTGCCCTGCTCAACTCAAAAAAGTACTCGCAATAGCTATCCAAAAGCGATGTGTTTTCTGCACGTTCGTATAAAGAGGCACCAAGCATATAGAAGCCAGTTGCCCTATCTTTTGATAAATCAAGGGACTTTCTCTCAATCTGATGCTCTGCGAAGAACGCATCGGTTTCTCTACAAAATTTTGCAGCCTTGGTCTTTTCAAATTTCATAATTGACGCTTTCCCTAATGTTCCCTAGCTCGGTATTATAGTGCAAAGTAAGTATTTCAAGCTAAAACAAAGGCAGTAATTCTTATTATTAGATCATTTATTTTGTCGTTGCTTTTTTATCGATAAATAATACAGCCCATGACTTAAATCATGGGCTAAGGCTAAAATGATCATTAATTTGAAATCAATAAATACTTATAAAAAGCATGCAAGCTGTAATGGTCGCACTCCACCAAATGGCTTGGTGTAGATAAAGCTTGTATACTTTCTGATGTTTAAAGGCATTGCTCACTGCCAGTTTCGAAACTTTACGCATTTTTAGATAAAAATAAATTACCAGCAATTGTACCAGTCCCAAAACACTCGCAGGAAAAGGGGCATAGCCTAACTTAGCCAAGAGCAATGCCAAGAGTACAGAAATGGGCACCAAAGCCTCTATAAATCGCCGAGCTAACTTATTACCAAAGCGAGTTACAAAGGTATTTTTGCCGCCGGCTATATCGCTTTTTTCATCGCTAAGGCCAGATGCAATAGCACTTGACAAGGCTAGTAGCGCAAAGGGAAGCAGAATGGCATAAAGCTTTTCTGTGATCAAAACTCCCGATTGCAATAAAGCCATAAATAAAGGTAAAAATACGCCAACGCCTAGCATTTCAAGTATCTCACCTCCTCCCCTATAATTAAGCTTAATTGGCGGCAGTGTGTAAACGATAAAGGTAAAACAACAAATTGCACCAAAATAAAAAGCTTTCTCTGCATTGGCCACAAAAAAACCGGCCACTACTACACCTACAAAACCCAGTATCCCAGCTGCTATTCCCCCCGCCAACAATTGCTTGGCGGTTAAAATATTGTCGGGTATGGTTTTGGGCGAGCAACCATCGGGGAACATATCTCTTTTTATTTTATCTACCCTTTGATCACCCCAATCATTCATATATACAATAAAAACAACGCCAGCGATCACTGCTAAAAAAGTAAAAAGCAAAACCGCCCAATTGACCGTGCCCGATTGATAGGCGCCCATGGCATGTCCTAAAAAAAATGGCACTAAAATCTTGGGCCAACTAGCAGGTTTAGCCGCATATAGCCATCTTTTAAATGTATGACTGAAAATAATTTTAGATGAAGCGTTTTTACTTTCTAGCATATATTGGTTTTTAAGCTAGATTTAAGGTTTATTGTTTGAAACAAGAATTTAGAATAACGGTTATTAATCAGATAACAAAAAATTAAGCGTATTATGGAATTGAACAATTTTACAGCAAAGGTAAAAGAAATTGTAGATGCAAAAGCAAGCCTAGGACACACTTTAAAATTTGTGTTTGATGAAGGCGTGATTTTTATCGACGGCACCCAAGAACCAGGAGTTGTAAATAACGAAGACAAAGAAGCAGCATGCAGTATTTATGTAAGCATGGAAGATGCCAGAGCTTTTTTAGCTGGTGAGCTCAATCCTTTAGAAGCCATGATGGAAGGCCGATTGAAAATCGAAGGTGACATGAACGTAGCCATGCGCGTAGTAGAGGTAATGGGATAAAAAATACACCTGATTTATTGAACAAGGCCTGCCACAAGCAGGCCTTCTTACTTTAAATTAATAAGTTATTGACCGTAAAAAACAGAAACTGCGCAAGAAAAACATAAGGCGCAAAGCCATTCTCTTTATTAAAAGGCAAATAATTAAAAAGTGCACAAGGAAACAGCGCGATTAAAAACCAAGCTACATAATTTTGAATTGGTACCGATACTGCCTCCCATGACCAAAAATCATAAGCAATGGCTACTGGTTCAATAAAAAAATCTAGCAATACCATTAAAAATGCTCCACCAACTGTAGCAAGCGATCTAGAAGTAAATCTTATCAAAATACTGCAGCATACATAGGCCAATAAAAACCAATTAAGGCCGATAACTAGGGGTACATCCCAAAGTTTCCAACCAAGTGTGGGGCCATAACTGTATTCCCCAAAAATCAATCCTGTAGCCACGCCTGCAACTTCTGCAAAAAAACCAATGAGCATGGCAGCCACCATAAAAAGTAAAAAGCTAGGCGACCAATCTTTATGAAAAAAGAGCAACATTCCACTTGTCAGTAATAAGTTGAGTGGAGTTAGAGAAATAAAGGTATCAAAGGGTGTGAGCGCACTCAGCTGTTCGTTCATCCATGGCCAATGCATCGCTAAAAGGCCAAAAAAATGCAAGGCGAATAAAAAAATAAGCATAGGTGTAAACCAAAAAGTAGGCGCTTTCAACTTATGCTTGTTAAGAATCGGTTTTTCAGCTAATTTTTGTTGGTGCATAAAGAACTAATGCATTTAATTACTTTTGAAAAAGCCCAAATTAACCGCTTTTGTTTTGGATTGGAACTACAAAGTAAGCAAAATGTCGCAAGAACCCTTGGTAAGCATCATTTGTGTATGCTACAACCAAGGAGATTTTATTTTAGAAGCTTTACATTCTGTAATAGCGCAAGACTATCCCAACCTAGAATTGATTATTGTTGATGATGCAAGTACAGATGATAGTACCGATAAGATCAAAGAGTTTTGTAAGCAATTCCCTTCTGTACAAAACATTTTAAACACTAAAAATGTAGGACATTGCGCCACTTTTAACAGTGGTCTTGCACAAGCCAAAGGCGATTTTGTGATAGATTTAGCGGGAGACGATGTTTTACTGCCCAATCGGGTAAGCCTACAAATGACCGCTTTTAAGGTGTTGGATGAAAATTATGCTGTAGTTTTTACAGATACTTATATTATTGATGAAAATGGCAGAAGCTTGGGTACTTTTTACAAAAGAGATGCAGCAGGACAGCTCAAGCAAAAAGTGCCTACAGGTAATATCTACAAAGACTTAATCCGTAAAATGGTTTTGAGCTCCCCTACCATGATGATGCGCAAAAGTGTGTTGGATGCACTTGGTGGCTATGATGCAACATTGAGCTATGAAGATTATGACTTTTGGGTGCGTTCTGGTAAAAATTACAAGTATTTCTTTCTCAATGAGATTACCACAAAAAAACGAAAAGTAAAAAACTCCCAAGGCAGTCAATTTTATAAAAACCGACAAAACAAACACTTAGAAAGCACCTTAAAAGTTTGCCACAAGGCCAAAGTACTCAACCAAAATAAAGAAGAAGATCTTGCACTGGCAGTTTCAGTTTCCTACCATTTACAATTGGCCTATTTAACGGACAACCACCCAATCTGTATTGAGTTTTATAACCTGCTTAAAACACTCAAAAAGCCAAAAATAAAAGATGTTCTCTTTGTAAAACTCGCTAAACAGGGCGTAAAGGTCAATTATTTGTATCGCTGGTTTTTGAGCTGGTTTAGGGGGATAAAATAGAGAATAAAGGATAATTGTTATTTCCTGAAAATACTATTAAATTAGTAGAAACCTGAATTAGGTCTAATGTTTATTTTTTATGTTTAAAAAGCTACATATCCTTTTATTTTAGGTTTTAATTACTAAGCAGAGTGAGTTTTATAAGACGGTAGGTAATGCACAGAATAACATTTTACAACGTACATCTTAATATTTTTTCGATAATAATGATTAAGCTATGGCCAATTCCTTAAATCGTTATCAAACAACACTGCTTATATGCATCATCCTTTTTTTTATCTCTTGTCTCGATGAGTACAACCCACCTCAGATACAAAATAGCGAAAGAATACTAGTTGTAGAAGGGAACATAGGTGATAAGGAAACCAATATTAGATTGAGCAGGACGAACAATCTGAGCAGTAATACTCCTTTCCCAGTTTACTATGCAAGGGTAATCCTTGAAAAAGAATCTGATGGTACCGATAAGGTATTGGAAATGATAGGTGATGGTCTGTACCATGCAAAGGAAGACCTAAATATCGGGGAAAGGTACCGTGTACTCATTCAAGATGGTGATTATGAATATGTTTCGGAGTATCTAGAATTACTGGAGACGCCCCAAATTGACAGCGTAGGTTGGGAGGACAATGTTGGCCTTTTCCAAGTGCATGTCAGCACCCATGATAAAAATAACGATACCCGGTATTATCTGTGGCGGTTCAAAGAAACCTGGGTTTATAATGTTATCTCCAATTCCGATATATATGGAGGAAGTGGAGAGAATCGTGAATATGAGCCTTGTTGGACAACAGAAGCATCTACCTCTGTACAGATAGGTACGACTATCAATCTAACAAAAGATATTATTTTTAAACAACCCATACACGTAATAGAACCTACAACAAATCTAAAATTATCTAAGAGGTACAGCATATTGGTAAAACAATATGCACTTAGCAAAGAAGCTTACGGGTTCTGGCAATTACTCAAGAAAAACACAGAAGGTTTAGGGACGTTCTTTGATCCTCTACCCTCTCAGCTACCTACTAACATTACTTGTATCGAGGATTCTGATAGACCTGTCATAGGCTTTCTTTCAGCCAGCAGTGAACAACAGAAAAGAATGTTCGTGAACAAGAGGGATCTACCATATAGGGGTATCCCTTTTGCAACATCTTTTGGCTGTCGAGGGAGTAGAGAAAAACCGAATTTTTGGAGGAATTAAAAGCGAATATGGTTGGCTTGTTAATACATAATACAAAATCAGTATATTTTGATGTGGTAGGCTATATAAATATTTATTTTTTTCTTGCAAGTAAACTAAATGCCAATCTGTATACTATCTATTTTTTAGTATATTTAGCTGTTAAATTATTATATACCTGCATATTATTAAGTGTTATTTCAACTTTCTATTATCACTATTTTTAGATAAATAAGCCAATTTATGATTCGAATACTTTTTTACTTTTTATTTATAATATTGTCCGTTGGATGTAAGCAATATGTAGACGATATGATAATAGAAAAATTCACAAAAATAGATATTGAAATTCAGCAAAAGATAGAGGAAAAACTTAAAAAAAGAGATTCACTGCTTGTTGCCCACTCAGACTTACCAAAACTAATGGAAGTACACCTTATGACCAAAGCAGCAGAAACAAGTATAAAAAACTATCGAATTGGACTCGAGAAATATTTAAGAAAGAATTCATCTGATAATACGATTGAGAAGTCTAATATCAAAATTCAAATGGAATATTCGCTTGGGCCATCAGGTGCTGCCTATCGCCTAGAAGACGGTCTACGCTCATTTGTAAATAAATTAAATAATCTTGAAAGTGATTTCAATTTCGGTCATGTTGCAAGACATGGAAATGAAATAGAAAAATTTGAGGGAACTGAAGCAGCCAAGAAAGATTTTGCTCATTTATATTTTGAAAATACTAAAAGTATAGCAGCACTGGCTCAATTGAGTGAGCTCCATTCTCAAGTACTCAATCTAGAGCTTGAAGCAATAGAAAAGTTACTTAATAAGTAAAGAGCATGAGACTCATAAATGCCCATGGTTTTAAGAATTTTATTTGGCGTATAATCTTAAAAGCAACGGATTACTTTTCAACCCACTCTTTAAACCAAATCATAAAGCGCAAAAGCTAAAAGGTAAGCGCATAAATTTTATACAAAGCCTTTTCGCTAATCAAAGCGCACTCATCAACACCCTAGCAATAATAAAGTAAACCGCTAGCCCGAGTAAGTCATTGGCGGTGGTGATAAAGGGGCCTGAGGCAAGCGCGGGGTTTATGCCTAATTTATCTAACAAAAGTGGGGTAATGGTACCCATAAAAGAAGCCAATAATACTACACAAAAAAGAGCAATGGAAACCGTAAAGGCCAAACTC
>Ga0207419_1002570_pt1 | contig 11795 bp, 10 predicted proteins | sample ElkSloMetagenome_4_FD_184723 | JGI IMG/M metagenome (GOLD analysis project Ga0207419, IMG submission 184723) | Hot spring microbial communities from Elkhorn Slough, Monterey Bay, USA - MD2A (version 2) | ecosystem: Environmental > Aquatic > Marine > Intertidal zone > Estuary: Microbial mat ... | reverse complement strand
AACTCACTTTTGACACTAAATCAGTAAATTACAAACAATAAAATTGTTATAAGTGCAAACCTTTATTAATTATTCTGTGAATTTTCATGCACCTATTATTTTAATTCAACATTGAAAGTGTTAGCCAGAAAGCTGCAATCTGCCTCCCTGCCTTCAATTCGAAGTATGTCAATACATCTTCGTTTCGTCAGGTTGCATCTCACAGCTTTTTGACCTTTTCAGCAGGCCCTACCTAAATAAGGATGTATTTGAAAATATTTCGAAAAAGGCTAAAAAACTACCGGTAAAAATGAGGGACTATATTGTGTCAATCGAAAAAAGCAACATTTAAACCATATTTCAACCACGTTTACAACTATATTTAAACAGTATTTTAGGTCCTGTAAAAATATTTAGCCACTAAAATAAGCGTACTACCAGGAATCTTAAATTTTCCGGTTAATGTAACTTGTATAGTCTTTTAGCTCAGGAACATAATGTTTGTTAAAAAGCGCGGAAGAAATTAAAAAATCAGCTGTAGAGCGATTGCATGCAGTAGGTAGGTTGTATAGCGCCGTTATTCTAAGCAGGGCTTTTACATCTACATCATGGGGCTGTGGTTGCATAGGATCCCATAGAAAAATAAGAATGTCTATTTCTCCATCTACAATAAGTGAACCCAACTGCTGATCACCGCCAAGAGGACCGGATTTTAATTTCACAAGGTTGATTATACCACTGTTCTCTTTACCCACCCGGTTCAGGAGGGCTTCTTCTACCATTTTTCCGGTGGTGCCGGTACAAATCAATTTATGCTCCACAAGTATTTCCCAGTTAAAATCTACCCATTCTGCCAGGTCTGATTTCCGGTTGTCATGCGCCACAAGTCCAATACGTTTTACTTTTTTCATCTGCTTATAAAATTATTTTTATTGAAATGATGCAAGCTATATCCCTGTCAGGACATAATTATATTTTTCAAAAAACAAATGTAGGTAATACTTACACTTGTTGTGTTTGAAAAAATAAAATTCAAGTTAAATTTATCAGATATTTTTTAGGTGACGGGGACAAATATCTCAACAGCTCCGGGAAGAATATCAATTTTTATTTCATTATATTTTCCAATAGCCTCACCATCAATTTGTAAGTCTTGTTTCTTTGGGGTTTTAATGGTGGCATGTTCGGCAGAAATAATGGTAACATACTTAATTTTATGCAGAAGACCTGTAAAAAATGCAAAAATCAGGGTGAAAATGGCATAGAATGGATAAGGCTTTATTAAGCATAATTCAAATTTTCCGTCATTCAGCTTGCCTAATGGATTTATAATAGCTCCTGTTCCATATTTCTTGGCATTTGCGATTACAAGCATATGAGCTTTTTTTTGAATCCGATTATGCTCGGTTTCAATAGAAAATTTTAGTGGCCTGGAATTAAAAATTTCTTTAAAATACTGCCGTGCATAACCAATAAATCCTCTTTTTTTCTCTTTGGAAAACCGTTTTATTACCCGTGCATTAATTCCAATATCTGAAAGATGAACACATAAATGCTTATTGTTCACTCTAATAAGGTCTATTTTTCGAAGGTTTCCTCTTTTAATGATATCTATTGATTTTTCAAAATCCTGAGGAATATTTAGTTCAACTGACATTCCGTTTGCCGACCCCATTGGAATTATTCCTATTGGTATATGGCGATCAGCAAGCGATTTTATCACCATATTCAGGGTGCCATCACCGCCAGCAATAACAATAAACTCAGGTTTTTTGGTGTTGAAAACAGATAAAATATTTTCGGAATCACCTTCTCCTGTTGTTTTATATATTGTAAGATGGTATTCTTTCTCAGGAAACCTTTCTTTTATCTTTTGAATAATTTTATCTTTATCATAATCTCCAGAAATAGGATTTACAACGAAAAGGCATCTTTGTTTGTTATTCTCCATAGAAGGGTAATTTCTTAAAATATGATCTAATAAAGAAATTGATCATATGCAATTGCAAAGGTAAGCAAATGAATACTGAATCTGAGGAAATTATTCTCATATAATTGTAATTAAAGGTTCTACCACGAATCTAATGGTACCTTGCAATTTGTTTATATATAGTTGAAATATAGTTTAATGTAGTTTATATGTGGTATTCTGGATTTCAGAAGCTGGAAATTTATCAGCAAAAAGAGTTGGTAAAGGATATTTATAAGTTAAGCAGTTCTTTTCCCCCAGATGAAAAGTATGCTCTTGTACAGCAAATAAAAAAAGCAGCAGTTTCAGTTGCCTCTAATATTGCAGAAGGAACAAGCAGAAATGGTTGCCAGGAGAAAATACATTTTATTAATATATCTTATAGTTCTTTAATGGAAATTGTTTGCCAAACAGAGATAGCTTTTGAATTAGGAGACCTAAAGAAGGATGCATTTGACAATATTTCGAAAATGGCAAAAAAACTATCGGTAAAAATGAGCAACTATATTGCGTCAATCAAAAAAAGCAACATTTAAACCATATTTCAACCACATTTACAACAATATTTAAACAGTGTTTTAGGTCCTGTAAAAATATTTAACCACTAAAATAAGGGTAGTACCTAATTAAAAAAGACAGAAAAAATTATGCGAAAACCATTCCGTTTCATTATTAAAAGTGTAAAAAGTCCGGTTAAAAAGTTAAAACTATTAATCAAAGACTGGGCGGGCTGGCTTGGAATACCCAAAATTGTTATTTTCCGGGGATATGCCAATGAAGATAAAGCAGTTGTAATGGGGACGGTTTTGGAAGACAAGGGTCTTACAAAACCAAATCAAAAAGACAGTATTTTCAAAAACATGCTTGGCATGATCAAAAGATATGCTAGCGATGAGTTGCCTTTTGCTGAGGTTGAGGTTACATTTCAAGGGCAAAAAAAGCTCGTCACTGCCGGGGAAAATGGTATCTTCAGAACGGTTTTTGACATAAAGCCCAACCACGAAAGACAAAAATGGGTCACAGTTGAGGCAAAACTCGTAAACGATATGGGCCAGGGAGAGAAAACAATTACCGCAAAGGGTGAAGTGCTTTATGTTGACCAAAAAGCTGAATTTGCCATCATTTCAGATATTGATGATACAGTTTTAGTTTCATATTCCACAAGCTTTATGAAGAAAATGCGACTGATGCTCATGAAAAACGCAGCAACGCGCTCACCCTTTGAAGGAGTTACTGAATTTTACCAGGCGTTGAAAAGCGGTATTACTCCCGGATTAAATCCCCTTTTCTTCATTTCCAGTAGCGAATGGAACTTATACGACCTGCTGGAAGATTTTGCCGATTATAACAATATACCCAAAGCTGTTTTTTTATTGAGAGAACTTGAGGTAAGCATGTTTAAGTTTTGGAAATCCGGAGGGGGTTCACATGATCACAAAATCCGGAAAATTACAAAATTGCTTGAGTTTTATAATAACACAAAATTCATTCTTATTGGTGACAGCGGGCAGCAGGATCCCGAATTATACCTTCAAATTATAAAAAAACATCCGGAAAGAATATTATATGTGTATATTCGTGATTTAAGTGTCCGTAAAAGAAAGCGGCTACAGGAAATAAAAAAGGAATGTGAGGCTTTGGGTGTGCAGATGCTGGCGCTTAAAACCACACATGATGCCTGGTTGCATGCTGTAGATAAAAAGCTGATTACTGCTGAAGAATATAGTGCAGCAAATTAAGGCACAAAAATTATTGAATGCCGGTAAAAAATGATAAGTGTGTGTAATAATTATGCAGAAAAGAAAAAAGGAATTTACCTCCTTTTTATCCGGTTAAAACTATTGCTCCTCTGCATTACCATGACGTTTTTAAATGCACATGCGCAGTTGAATGGCACAAGTGATTTACCTGAGAAAAGTAGAAAAAAGTACCGGCTTATAAAAGCAGACAGTGTTTACCATTTCGAAAATGCTGAACTTGATACCTCAGGATTATCAGGTTACAGGAGTTATCAGAAATCAGCAAATTTTTATGCCAGGCTGGAGGAAATCTCTGAAAAAACGTTTATTACCAGGGAACTCCATAACATAATCATCATTCCTCCCGTCGGGAGTGATGAGAAAGATACATTATCCGCCATACAAAGTGTCTCCCCCTTTATTTACGATGATGGTAAAATAATACGGAACATTTATATAAATCAAATAGATGTTTTTGGTCCTGAAATAAATGATACCTCAGTAAATATTCTTTCATGGTGGCAGGAAGCAGGTAATGAGCTCCATATAAACACTGCTGAAAGAATAATAAAAAAGAACCTTCTGTTTTCCGAAGGCGAGGGTATTGATCCTTATGAAATTTCTGATAACGAACGTCTTTTGCGTGATCTTCCCTTTATCCAGGATGCCCGGATCTTTATTGTAAACACATGCGGTATATGCGATAGCGCAGATATACTGGTGCGTACCAAAGATGTTTGGTCAATTGGTTTGGATGGAATTGTTGAATCAGTAAATGCTGGCCGTATTGATATATTTGACAGGAACATATTTGGAGTTGGTCATGAATTGCAAAACAGTATTTTTTGGGATGGAAAGCAAGAAGAACTGATCGGTTACGAAGGGAAATTTCAAATGCGAAACATTGGCGGGTCTTTCATTAATACACAGGTAAATTATGCCCAGGTTTTTCAAAACAGGTATTACGGGTTTAATATAAACCGCAGGTTTATAACTGATCAGATTAAATATGCAGGTGGCATTTCCGCTCAAAGGCTTGAGGGCCTTCAGGCAGTAAGATACCTGGATACAGTTATTATTGCCAGCCCTGTAGAGCGCACATTTACAGATGCATGGATAGGCAGATCCTTTGACATCAATGGTGGAAATGAATTTTTTACAAGCAGAGCACAGTTAGTGCTGGCGCTTGCTTATCACAACAGAAGATTTGATCTGCGTCCGCGTGTTGATGAAAATCTTAATTACATTTTTCATAATCGGGGAATGGTTTTAGGCAGCATTTCTTTTGTGAAACAAAATTTTTACCGGAGTAACCTTATTTATAGTTTTGGGCGCACCGAAGACATTCCTTACGGAGATAAGTTCACAGTGCTCTTCGGACCTGAGTTTAATGAATTCTACAACCGTTTTTACCTGGGTTTCTCCTATCTAAAAGGAAATTATCTTAATGAAAATGGATATTTGCAATCAGAAATATCACTCGGCGGATTTGTGAATAACGAATCTTTACAACAGGGAGTTTTTAAACTTCGTTTAAATTATTTCTCTAATCTTTATGTTTTACGCGCTTTTAAATTCAGGCAATTTGTCAGGTTTAACTATGTTGAGGGAATTAACAGGTTCGAGAATGAGTTCATTGGTGTTAATTCCCCCTCCGATGTTACAGGACTTACCAGCCCTGTTTTCTTTGGGAACAGAAAAGTTGTAAGCAATCTTGAAACGGTTGTGTTTTCACCTTATCAATATCTTGGATTTCGTTTTGCATTTTTTATAGGCGCTGACTTTGGATTTTTGGGAAAGCGAAATGTCCCAATTTTTGATTCAGAACCCTTTACGGCCCTAAATATAGGCGTTAGGATCAGGAATGAGCGACTTGTATTTAAAACTTTTCAACTTCGCTTCTCTTTTTACCCTGTGGCCCCGGAAAACTCCACTGGCAGGTATGTAGATATTTCAGGAGAGGAAAGATTGAACCCAATCGATTTTTTTGTTAAAGAACCAGATCAAATACAGTTCAGATAATATTGAGCATATTTTAAAATTTAATTCTTCCCTCACTCTCCAAGGGCATCTGTATCACATTCTAGTGATGTTCTGTTTCGGTTTTAATCTGCAGGACTTCAGGATATGACAAGTTTTTATTGCTTTATGGCAGAAGAAATTGCTTATAATTCAGGTCGTTTAGGTAAATAAAAAGTATTTTTTGGTAGGGGCTAAACATAATATATTTCTTGTTGTTATTTAAAAAGTATTAACGAATCATTTATTTATTTTCAAATAACCAAATTAATTATAGAATTATGGCAGTATTAGTAGGAAAAAAGGCACCAAAATTTAACACCAGCGCCGTGGTGAATGGAAACGATATCGTAGAAAGTTTTTCTCTGGATCAGTACCTCGGGAAAAAGTATGTTATATTTTTCTTTTACCCCGCTGATTTTACCTTTGTTTGCCCTACAGAATTAATTGCTTTCCAGGATAAAATTGAAGAGTTTGAGAAAAGGGATGTTGCTCTGGTAGGATGCTCCGTTGATTCTGAATTTTCTCACTGGAAGTGGTTGCAAACCGAGCAGAAAGAAGGAGGAATAAAAGGCGTAACTTATCCACTTGTGGCTGACCAGTCCAAAACTATTTCTGAAAATTTTGATGTGCTGGCTGGAAATTATGAGTACGACGAAGAGGGGGAAGTAAGTTTCAGTGGCATTCCACAATCATACAGAGGTCTGTTCCTTATTGATAAGGAAGGATTAGTGCGCCACCAGGTGGTAAATGATATGCCCCTTGGCAGAAGCGTGAATGAAACCCTACGCATGGTTGATGCATTGCAGTTTTTCGAGCAAAATGGTGAAGTATGCCCCGCTGATTGGCATGCAGGGGAAAAAGGCCTTCAGGCAACGCAGGAAGGAATTTCTTCTTTTCTTGGCAGCAGGTCATAAGCCAGTAAATAAAAATAAAAAACAAAAGGCATTCCTCTCACGGAATGCCTTTTTGTTTTTACTTTTGTACCATGGAATTAGGAAATAATCATCATCGGATTCACCATTCTTGTAAATACAGCGTAGGTGATAATTTATTCCTTAAAACCCTGGCATGGGTTTCAGAAAATTTCACCACTTATACCGCATTAAATAGCAATGATTCAGTATTTTCCGGGACAACCAGGATGCCTCTAAATTATATTAATTACAATGGTATTATCGCTTGTGGTGAAGTTTCGCGTTTTGTTTGGCAAAAGAATGGATTTGATGGCCTTGATGCTTATATCAGCAATAAACAAGACTGGATCTTTGGCGCAGTATCTTACGATATTAAAAATGAAATTGAACAGCTTACTTCTTCAGGGTTTGATAATTTAAATTTTCCAATCCTTTATTTCTATCAACCAGAGCTTGTGTTTATATTTAAAAATGGGAGGTTAGATATCCATTGCCACAAAACTGTTAATCTCAATATTAAAAATTTATGCGTTGAAATTTTTAACTATGCTTTGGATGGAGTAAAACTGGCTTCAGTAGCCACAAAAAAAAGGATCTCATCCTCGGCATATTTTTCTGCAGTAAAGAAACTCCAACATCGTATAAAAATAGGAGACATCTACGAAGCTAATTTTTGCCAGGAATTTTATTCTGAAGAATACAATGCCAATCCTTTTATGCTCTACAGGCGGTTAAATCAAATCAACCCATCACCATTCTCATGCTTTAGCCGCATGGGTGAAAAATTTATAATCTCTGCAAGTCCTGAGCGGTTTATAAAAAAAACCGGAGATGTTTTGCTTTCTCAGCCCATGAAAGGGACCATGGCAAAACATACTGATCCTGTTATGAATACAAATCAAATTCATAAACTGCAAACAAATGAAAAAGAACGGGCGGAAAATATAATGATCACTGATCTTGTCCGTAACGACCTCTCAAAGTTAGGCAGAAGGGGAACAGTAAAAGTCACTGAGTTATGCGGTGTTTATTCTTTTCCAAGGGTTTTGCAAATGATTACCACAATACAGGCAAGGGCAAAGCCCGGAATTTTCTTTGGTGATGTATTGAAAAGCACTTTCCCTATGGGTTCTATGACAGGTGCCCCCAAAATACGAGCCATGCAATTAATTGATGAAGCAGAGGTTTTTAAGAGAGGTATGTTTTCGGGCAGTGTTGGATATATTACGCCTTCAATGGATTTTGATTTTAATGTGCTGATCAGGACTATTTTATTAAACCAAAATAACAATTACCTTAACTTTATCACTGGCAGTGCCATTACCGCTTCTTCTGACCCGGAGCAGGAATACCAGGAAAGTTTGTTGAAAGCAGCGGCCATGTTTGAGGTAATATCCGGTAAAGTCCCCGTATAATTTTACTCTCTATTCCCACTCAATGGTAGAAGGTGGTTTGGAGCTTATATCATAGACCACCCGATTAATCCCACGCACTTTATTGATGATTTTATTTGAAACTGAGGCAAGAAATTCATAGGGCAGATGCACCCAGTCAGCCGTCATGCCGTCGGTTGAAGTCACTGCGCGGAGTGCAACCACATTTTCATATGTCCTTTCATCACCCATTACACCCACTGATTGCACTGGCAATAAAATAGCCCCGGCCTGCCATACCTGGTCGTATAAACCTTCCTTTTTCAGTCCTTCAATAAATAAATCATCTACCTCCTGTAGCAGTGTGGTTTTTTCTTTTGTGATATCACCCAGAATCCTTATGGCCAGACCCGGACCAGGAAACGGATGCCGCTGTAAAATATTTACAGGCAGGCCAAGTGTTTTGCCCACACGTCTTACTTCATCTTTAAAAAGCAATTTCAGGGGCTCAACTATTTTAAGATCCATTTTTTCAGGCAATCCTCCTACATTATGATGTGATTTTATTGTGGCGGAAGGTCCGTTGACTGATATAGATTCGATAACATCAGGATAAATGGTACCCTGTGCCAGCCATTTCACCTCCTTCACTTTATGAGCCTCTTTGTCAAAAATGTCGATAAAAACTTTGCCAATGGTCTTTCTCTTTTGCTCCGGGTCGGTAATGTTTCTGAGTGCTTCCAGAAAGTTATCTTCAGCATCTACACCTATCACATTTAGTCCCATGTCTTTATAGGAATGCATTACCTTTTCATATTCATTTTTACGGAGCAATCCGTTATCTACAAATATGCAGGTAAGATTTTTTCCAATTGCTTTGTGAAGCAATAGTGCCGCAACGGACGAATCAACACCTCCTGAGAGACCAAGCAGTACCTTGTCATTGCCAAGTTTTGTGCGTAGTTCTTCTATAGTGGTTTCAGCGAAAGAGCTGGCTGTCCATGATTGTGAGCAACCGCAAATCTTTACCAGAAAGTTTTCTAAAAGCTGTTTTCCCTGCGTGGTATGGTATACTTCCGGGTGAAACTGAATGCCCCAGGTATTTTCATCTTCTATATGGTATGCACCTACTTTTACATCTTCCGTGCTGCCTATGATTTTAAAACTATCCGGTAGTTTCATAATGGTATCCCCATGCGACATCCACACCTGTGTATTTACGCTTAACTGGTGCAAAAGCGGATCATCTGCAAGTATAAAATTTAGATTGGCACGCCCATATTCGCGGGAATCAGAAGGTTGCACTTCGCCACCATGGCTTTGGGCCATAAGTTGTGCACCATAGCAAATACCCAACAATGGTAGTTTACCTTTCATCATACTAATGTCAGGTTTTGGAGCACCTGCATCCCTTACGGAAAAAGGACTGCCAGAAAGAATAACACCTTTTACATCTTTTAAGTCTACGGGTATTTTATTGAATGGATGAATTTCGCAATATACATTTAATTCCCGCACTCTTCTGGCGATTAATTGGGTATATTGTGAACCAAAATCTAAAATAAGGATTTTTTCTGGAGACATGAGTTCTTGTTTTTTTGCAAAGATACATTTTATCTTCACCTGCCCGGCGAAAAGTATTCAACAGATGGTTGTTAATTAACAGTTTTTTTTAAAAAAAAACAGGCCATTCAGAAGATAATCCGTATGGCCTGTAATATTTTTGACAAAGGTGTAAAACAATATCACTTTAGTTTTTCAGCTGCTCCTTTAAAGGCTTTAAGAGCTGCCTCCAGTTTTTCATCACTGGTTGCGAATGAAATTCGTATGCATTTTGGCTCCCCGAATGCCTCGCCGGGTACTGTAGCAATATGCGCATTTTCAAGTAAATAGATACAGAAATCAGTGGAATTATTTATGGTTGTTCTTCCGTCGCTTTTTCCATAGTAAGCGCTTACGTCCGGGAAAATATAAAAAGCACCCGCAGGCGTGTTGAATTTTACGCCCGGAATTTCACCCAAAAGCTTCATGATTAAATCGCGTCTACGCTGAAAAACCACGCGCATTTTTTCTGTAGTTTCTGGTGGTGAATTAAGCGCAGCAATTGAAGCTTGCTGTGCAATGGACGAGGGGCCGGTGGTAACCTGTCCCTGTAACTTGGTGCATGCTTTTGCCAGCCATGCAGGTGCTCCCATGTAGCCAATTCTATAACCTGTCATGGCATATCCTTTTGAAACCCCATTAATGGTTACTACCCTGTCTTTTATAAAATCAAATTGCGCAAATGATTCATGTTTGCCAACAAAGTTGATATGTTCATAAATTTCATCGGTAATGATAAATATCCTCTCGTGTGGCGCTACAACTTTGGCAAGTGCTTCGAGTTCATCTTTTGTATATATGCTTCCGGTTGGATTTGAGGGTGAACAGATTAATATCGCTTTGGTATTGGGTGTAATTGCATTTTTTAACTGATCAGGAGTGATTTTAAAATCATTTTCGAGGCTGGTTTCTAAAATAATATTTTTGCCTTCTGATAATTTCACCAGCTCTGCATAGCTCACCCAGTAAGGGGCAGGTACAATGACCTCATCACCAGCATCAACCAGCGCCAATAGCGCATTGGCAAGGGAATGCTTGGCTCCGTTCGAAACAACAATTTGTTCAGGCGCATAGTCGAGGTTGTTTTCGCGTTTGAATTTTTCCGATATTGCTTTACGGAGCTCAGGATATCCCGGAACAGGAGAATAAAAGGAAAAGTTATCGTCAACTGCTTTTTTGGCTGCCTCTTTAATATGATCAGGAGTGAAAAAGTCAGGCTCTCCTACACTTAAGTTGATAACATCAATGCCCTGAGCCTGCATATCTTTGCTCTTCTGATTCATCGCAATAGTCTGGGATTCACTCAGGTTTTTAATCCTTTTTGATAAATGTTCCATGGTTTATTTTTAATTTTTGGTAAATAAAGTTTAAAAATACATTATTAATTTCAAATTGCTTATTATTGTATTTAAAATTAACAACTTCATATGGAAATTTTCCTGGAAATACTGAAATACGTTATTCCTTCAATTGTGCTGTACCTTATGGTTATGGGACTTACAAAGCAATTTTTTAAACGGGAAGAAAACCGCCTGAAATTTGAGCTTCGTTCAAAAACCGATGATACTATTTTACCTCTGCGATTGCAAGCATACGAAAGGATATTGCTTCTACTTGAGCGCATATCTCCCGATTCATTGATCATGCGGCTGAACAGGCAGAACATGTCGGCACGGCAATTACAGCAGGAATTACTTTCAGCCATTCGTTCTGAATTTGAACATAATCTCTCTCAGCAATTGTACATTTCCAGGGAATCCTGGGAGATACTTCGATCGGCCAGGTCTAATCTGATCCAATTAATCAACACCACAGCCGATAGAATTGAACCCAGTGCATCTTCATTTGAACTTAGTAAAGCCCTTTTAGAAGCCGTAATGGATGCTGAAGCTTCCCCCATCACAAATGCCGTTGGTTACATTAAGAAAGAGGTAGAGGAGTTGTTTTTTTAATGCCTTTCTATCTATATTCGAGATGCTTGAAATCTTTGTTTTAGGTTCTACCACGAATTTAATGGTAACTTGCAATTTGTTTATATATGGTTGAAATATAGTTTAATGGGCTTGCTGAAAAACTCACTTTTGACACTAAATCAGCAAATTACAAACAATAAAATTGTTATCAGTGCAACCCTTTATTAATTATTCTGTGAATTTTCATGCACCTGTTATTTTAATTCAACATTGAAAGTGTTAGC
>Ga0207419_1002569_pt1 | contig 11800 bp, 8 predicted proteins | sample ElkSloMetagenome_4_FD_184723 | JGI IMG/M metagenome (GOLD analysis project Ga0207419, IMG submission 184723) | Hot spring microbial communities from Elkhorn Slough, Monterey Bay, USA - MD2A (version 2) | ecosystem: Environmental > Aquatic > Marine > Intertidal zone > Estuary: Microbial mat ... | reverse complement strand
CCCGCCGATCCAGATCGATCACCAGCCGCCCGCCTGTGAGCGAACTGGTGCCTTGTTGCAGGCGTACATTGCCTGCCAGCGTGATGATCCGGCGACCGAAATCATATATTGCGCTTTCCCCTGTTGCGCGGTCTTGGCCGCGGGTGACAACAACTCCGCCGCTTGCCGTGATCCGCTGCAATTCAAGGCTCTGCGTGTTGGTGTAATTGAGCTGCATGCGTGCAGCGCGAACGCTAAGGCCTGCCTGCTGCACCACCACATCGCCCGAGAACAACACCCGGTCTTCCCGCTCCTGTGCCACGATGCGGCCTGCATCGACATTTACCGGAGCTCTGGAATTGTGCCCGTAAAACCCGCCATTTTGCGGTGCCTGCGCATTGAGGTGCATCCCTCCCGCAGCCACAAGCGTCAGCGCAAAGCCGCCGGCTGCATAAAGGCAGGCCAGCGACCAGAGCGATTGTTTGCGGGTTTTTGTCATGCCATCTGCTTCCATGGGTTTGCGCTTACTCGGGCGCCTGTATCTTGCCGGGCACCATGCTGAAGCGGGCATTGCCTTCCAGCGTCAAAGTGCGGGAGGCAAGATCGGCGCGCATTGTGTCGGCGGAAAAAGTGCCGGCCGGGATTTCTCCCGAAACGCCATCCTCGCCGATCATTACGCGCTGCGATAGCGAAACCGAAACGCCATCGGCGCGCATCCGGTAACCATCTGCTGCGGTGAGCAGAATGGGCCCGTTCACCTCGACGAGTTCGCGCTCCAGATCGTATGTACCGCCATCAGCGGAAAGCCGTGCGGGGCCTTCGGGCAGCAGCAACTGGGCAATCATGTCATCGATCCGCACCAGGCCTTCCGCGCTTGAGCGTTGCACCGCTTCGCCTGCGACCAACGAAAACGGACGCCCGCGATCATCGCGCCCGCGATACATTGCGTTATCCACGCGCAGCCTTTCATCCACCACCGCCACTTTGTTGCGATCAAGCAGGAAGCTCACTTCGCCGCGCGGAGAAAGAGGTGTGATCACCATCAGCGCAGCCATAATGCCAACACCCACGGGCAGCGCGCGCGCCAGAAAGCCCACCAGCGCATCATGGCTGCCATCGGGCGCAGCGAAGTGCTGGCGCCGGCTGCGCAGCGCTTTTGCTTCGCTGGTTTCTATGCGCCGTTTGATCACCATGCTGTGTGTTGCCTTTGGCGTCCTTACTCGTGGCTGAAGATATCGCGTTCGGCCCAGCCCGCGATATCGAGCAGCGCGCGCGTGGGAAGGAAATCATAGCACGCCTGCGCCAGTTCCATGCGCCCTTCACGCTCCAGCCGCACGATCAGCTCTTCGCGCAAAGCGTGCAGGTAGCGCACATCGCTTGCCGCATATTCGCGCTGATCCACGCTCAGGTCAGGCCCGCCCCAGTCCGAGGATTGCTGCTGCTTGGAAATATCAACTTCGAGCAATTCCTTGACGAGGTTTTTCAGCCCGTGCCTATCGGTGTAGGTGCGCACCAGCTTGCTCGCGATCTTGGTGCAGAACACAGGCGCGGCCATTACGCCCAGATAATACTGGATTGCGGCGAGATCGAAGCGGGCAAAGTGATACAGCTTCACCCGGCTTTGATCCGCCAGAATACGCGTGAGGTTGGGCGCTTCATAATCGCTGCCAACGCCGAAGCGCACCAGGTGTTCATCGCCCGAACCATCGCTGATCTGGACAAGGCACAGCCTGTCTCGCGGAGTGATAAGCCCCATCGTCTCGGTATCGACGGCCAGCGGGCCGGTTCCTTCGAGCACGCCTTCGGGCAGGTCTTCTTCGTGGAAATGCACTGTCATGATGCTGGGCGCCTTACGCGCATTGGGGATAGGTGAAAAGGGCCGTGTGGTGTAGCGGGGCTGCTTGGCGGTAAGAATGTGCGCTATGGCGGACGATCCGATCCCTGAAAGCTGGCGCCCTGCGCTCGAACCGGTGCTGGCAACGCCCGAAGCGCGGCGGCTTGGCGGGTGGTTGAGAGCGCAAGAATCGGCCGGGCGCACGATCTATCCGCCTCGTGGTCAGCGATTGACTGCGCTCGCGCTGACCCCGCTCGATGCTGTGCGCGTGGTGATTCTGGGGCAGGATCCCTATCACGGCGCCGGTCAGGCGCACGGCCTTGCCTTTTCGGTGAAAGAGGGCGTGAAGCCGCCGCCATCGCTGATGAATATTTTCAAGGAACTGCAAAGCGATCTTGGTCTTGCGCCGCCTGACCACGGCAATCTGGAAAGCTGGGCAAGACAGGGCGTGCTGCTGCTCAACAACACGCTCAGCGTGGAAGAAGGCAAAGCTGGCAGCCATGCAGGCCGCGGCTGGGATGCGATTACGGATGCCTGTGTCGCCGCCGTGGCGCAGCGCGATGTCCCATGCGTTTTCATCCTGTGGGGCAGCCATGCGCAGAAGAAAGCGGGTCGGGTGCCAGCGCTGGGCCGGAGGGCCGATCACCTGATCCTTGAAAGCCCGCATCCCAGCCCGCTTTCCGCCCATCGCGGCTTCTTCGGCTCGCGTCCGTTCAGCCGCGCCAACGCCTTTCTCGAAGAGCGCGGACGCGTTCCGATCGACTGGTCGCCGTAGGAAAGGGCAACCTTCACCGCAGGTTAAGGCGCGCCTTGCGAGCCTTCGCGCAGGCCAAGGAGAGGTGACCCATGCGCATTCACGAAACGATCATCCGCCCCGCCGCGATCCTCGCAGCCGGAGCGCTCGCGCTCACCGGCGCGGCTTCCGCTCAGGTCGCGGGCGGTCCGGGCGTGCGGACATCGAGCACGCCGAGTTACCACCTCGTCCAGCTGTCGGTCGCCTACGATGCCGAACGGATCGCCGATTTCGCGGCGCGCACGCAGGAGATCCGCGATTGCGGCGATGCGCGCGAGTTCGCCAGCAGCTATCCCGCCGACTTCGTCGAGAACAAGAACGTCAATGCCGGCGTCCTGCCGGGCGATGTGCGCGACCTGTTGAAAGACCTACCGACCGGGCGCGCGAGCAAGCCGTTCGGCAATGTCGGAGACAAGATGCGGGTGCTCGTGATCTGCGACCGCAACGCCTGATCGGCTAGACGCTCACGCCGAATAGCGATCCGACCAGCGCGGTCAGCGCCATCGCGGCGATGCCCCATCCGGTAACGCGGGCGACCGCTGGCAGGACCGGTGCGCCGCCGGTCCGCGCACCCAGCGCGCCGAGCAGCGCGAGCGCGGCGACCGAGACCACCAGCACCACCTCCAGGATCATCGCCACGGGCGCCAGCACGGCCGCCGCCACCGGCACCGCGGCAGCGAAGGTGAAGGTCACGCCCGAGGCAAGCGCCGCCTGAAGCGGGCGCGCAGACTGCGTTTCGCTCAGCCCCAGCTCATCGCGCAAATGCGCCTCCAGAGGATCAATCGCGGTCAGCTCGCTTGCCACCGCGCAGGCTGTCTCATGGCTTAGGCCGCGCGATTTGTAGATCTCGATCAGCTCTTCAAATTCGGCGTGCGGGGTTTCCTTCAGCGCGCGCGCCTCGCGCAGCGCATCGGCCTTTTCGAGATCGGCTTGCGAGGAAACCGAGATATACTCGCCCGCCGCCATCGACATCGCGCCGGCGACAAGGCCTGCAATTCCGGCGATCAGCACCGCTTCGCGCGCGGGGCCCGCCGCTGCGACCCCGGCGATCAGCGAGGCGACCGAGACAATCCCGTCATTCCCGCCCAGCACAGCAGCGCGCAGCCAGCCGGAACGATTGACGAAATGCGGATCATCGGGATGGGCGCTTGCCTCGTCTCTGGCCAAATTTTCGGCGGGATGGGGTTCCATTATCCTGTCTGCTCGCCGCGCACGAATACGCTACTCGGCAGGCTCGGAACTGCCCGTTTTGCGGAAATAGGTGATGGGGAACATGAACTGCTCCCAGATCGAAAGCCGCCGCCTGTCATCCTGCCCCACCACATCCGATTCGCCATCGCGAAACGTGCCAAACAGCCGATCGAACAGGATCACCGAATTGCCGTAATTGCACCGCGTATCCTCATAGCTGAGCGCCGTGTGGTGCAGCGAGTGATGGCGAATGGTGGTGAAGACAAACGCGAACCATTGAGGCGGGTTCGACTTGATATTGGCATGCGCATATTGCGCGATAACGCCCAGCGAAGCGAAGGCGGCAAGCAGCGCGTTGAGATCAAAATCAAGCAGCGCGATGATCGATAGGCCGATCAGAAACAGCTCGATCGGATTGCCGACAAAGCCCTTGAGCGCATTCAACTGCGTGACGTGATGGTGCGGGGCGTGGGTGGACCACAGCAGCGAATTGTTGTGCATCGCAACGTGCATCCAGTATTGGCCGAATTCATAGATCAGCATCACCGCCAGCACCTGAACCACGAAAGGCATCTCCATCAACCAGGGCGTGGCGATACCGAGCTGGTCCTTGAGGCGGGCGATCGATCCATCGACATAGGTTTCGCTCAACGCGCTGATCACGAAAATCACCAGCACCATGTAGAACGCATCGGTCGCCAGTTCCCTGCCATTGATGCGCCAGCCTTCGTGGCGCTCATGCACCAATTCCATCAACTGGATGAATATCATGCCGCCAAACGATACCGCGGCAAACAACCAGCCGGCCTCGACCCATTCAGTCGGCGCAAAGGCGAAGATCGCCCAGATCGCGGCTACGGTAAGAGGCGGGAGGTAGTCGAAAATCGCTTGTCTCATGGATCATCCCACGCTTGGCTATAAACGTATTACGCCAATCTAGCAGATCTGGATGCGCGGGTAAGAACCTTTCCGCTGCTCGAAAGCAGCACCGGGCGATCCATCAACGCGGCAGTTCGCTTGCGCCCATCAGAGCTTCATCCACGCTGCGTGCGCATTGACGCCCTTCGCGGATAGCCCAGACCACGAGGCTCTGCCCGCGTCGCATATCTCCACATGAGAACACGCCTGCTTCGCTGGTGGCATAGGCGTTTGTGTCCGCCTCCACATTGCCGCGCGGATCAAGCGCCACGCCCGCTTGTTCAAGCAGGCCTTTCTTCTTCGGGCCGATAAAGCCCATGGCGAGCAGGATCAGATCGGCTTTCAAGGTGAACTCGCTGCCCACAATCTCGCGCATTTCGCGCTTGCCGTTGTCGCCTTCTATCCATTCGATGCGCGCACATTCCAGACCGGTTACAGTCTCGCCATCGCCGATGACGCGCTTGGTCAACACCGCCCAATCGCGCTCCACGCCTTCCTGATGGCTGGAGGATGTGCGCAGTTTAAGCGGCCAGTCGGGCCAGGTCAGCGCTTTGTCCTCTTTTTCCGGAGGGCGGGGCATGATTTCAAGCTGGGTCACACTGGCCGCGCCCTGACGGTTAGATGTGCCCACGCAGTCAGACCCGGTATCACCCCCGCCGATCACAACAACATGCTTGCCTGTCGCTGTCAGGCTGCCGCGCGGGGCGGCACGCTCTTCGGTGTCGCCGGCATTGCGCTTGTTCTGCTGGGAGAGGAACTCCATCGCCGGCCGCACGCCGGTCATCTCCGCGCCCGGAATGCTGAGCGGGCGCGCATCTTCCGATCCGCCGGACAGGACAACAGCATCGAAGTTTTCGCGCAGCGAGGCAAAGGAGATGTCAACGCCCACCTCCTTGTTGGTTCGAAATTCAACGCCCTCGGCTTCCATCTGCACCGCCCTGCGATTGATGAGGTGCTTTTCCATCTTGAAATCGGGAATGCCATAGCGAAGCAGGCCGCCGATCCGATCGGACTTTTCAAACACCGTCACAGAATGCCCCGCGCGCGCCAATTGCTGGGCGCAAGCAAGACCAGCAGGGCCCGAGCCTACGATCGCGACAAGCTTGCCGGTCTTCTTGTCCGGCACTTGCGGAGTGACCCAGCCCTCTTTCCATCCGCGATCGATGATGGCGCATTCGATGCTTTTGATCGTCACCGGCTGATCGATAATGTTGAGCGTGCACGCCGCCTCGCACGGGGCGGGGCAGATGCGTCCGGTGAATTCGGGGAAATTGTTGGTGGAATGCAACACGTCCAATGCGTTCTTCCAGTCCGCCTCGTAAACGAGGTGGTTCCAGTCCGGGATCATGTTGTTCACCGGACAGCCATTGTGACAATAAGGTATGCCGCAATCCATACAGCGCGAGGCCTGCGAGGCCAGCGTTGCATCATCGGGCTGGATCACGAATTCGCGATAATTGCTCACCCGCTGTGCGGGATCGAGGTAATCGCGATCGCGCCGATCCAGTTCGAGAAATCCGGTATCCTTGCCCATAATCTCCTGATCCTTATTCCGCTGCTACGCTTGCCGCTTCGAGCCGTTCGGCTTCGAGCGCTTCGAGCGCGCGTTTGTAATCGCGTGGCATCACCTTCACGAACCTGCTCAGTTCGGCATCGAAATTCGCGAGGATATCGCGCGCGGCGATGCTGCCGGTGTGCAGGTGATGCCGTTCTATCAAGATACGCAAGCGCTCCGCATCGTGACGCAGCATATCGCCCATTCCGAATTCATTGACACTGCGCGCCTGTTGCTGCGGGCGCCCGGTTCCCTCGTCTGCGTCGGGCAAAGCGCTGATCGCTTCAAGGTCAACCTGCGCATGGTTCACCCGGTCTGCAAAAGTGCCGAGGGGATCGTAGACATAGGCAATACCGCCGCTCATTCCCGCGGCAAAGTTGCGGCCTGTGGCGCCCAGCACCACGACAACCCCGCCGGTCATGTATTCGCAGGTGTGATCGCCTGTGCCTTCAACCACCGCGATGGCGCCCGAATTGCGCACGGCGAACCGTTCACCGCCGACGCCATTGAAGTAGGCCTCACCCGCAATCGCGCCGTAGAGCACGGTGTTGCCGACGATGATGTTCTCGCTCGCCACACGGTCCGCATTGTCTGGCTGGCGCACGATGAGGCGACCGCCCGACAGGCCCTTGCCGACATAATCATTGGCATCGCCTGTCAGATCAAGCGTTACGCCATGAGCGAGCCATGCGCCAAAGCTCTGCCCGGCAATTCCGGTAAGATTGACGCGGATCGTCTCAGGCGGCAGGCCTTCATGGCCATGCGCGCGCGCGACTTCGCCAGAAAGCATGGCACCAACCGTGCGATTGACGTTGCGCACTTCATAGGAAAGCTGGACGGGCTTCTTTGTTGCGATGGCTTCGCGCGCATCGGCGATCAGCTGGTTGTCCATCGCGTTGATAAGGCCGTGGTCCTGTTCGCCCACATTGCGCAACGGTGCGCCGTCCTGAAGCTCCGGCTTATACAGGATGCGTCCCAGATCGATGCCGCGCGATTTCCAGTGGCGATGCACGCGCGTCATATCCAGACGATCCACGCGGCCCACCATCTCATCAAGCGTGCGAAAGCCCATCTGCGCCATGATGCCGCGCAGTTCTTCGGCGACGAAGAAGAAATAGTTGATCACGTGTTCGGGCGTGCCGGTGAAACGCGCGCGCAGTACCGGATCTTGCGTTGCAACGCCGACAGGGCAGGTGTTGAGGTGGCATTTCCTCATCATGATGCAGCCCGCAGCAATCAGTGGAGCGGTGGAGAAGCCGAATTCGTCTGCGCCCAGCAGCGCGCCAATGGCAACATCGCGGCCGGTTCGCAGCCCGCCATCAACCTGCACCGCGATCCGGCTTCTGAGATCATTCAGCAGCAATGTCTGCTGGGTTTCGGCAAGACCGATTTCCCAGGGAGAGCCGGCATGCGTCAGGCTGGTGAGCGGCGATGCGCCTGTGCCTCCGTCATAGCCCGATATGGTCACATGGTCCGCGCGCGCCTTGGAAACGCCGGCGGCCACGGTGCCCACGCCCACTTCAGAGACGAGCTTGACCGAAATGCGCGCCGTGGGCTGCACATTTTTCAGATCATGGATCAGCTGCGCCAGGTCTTCGATCGAGTAAATATCGTGGTGCGGCGGCGGCGATATCAGGCCAACGCCCGGCGTTGAATGGCGCACCGCGCCGATGCGCTTGTCAACCTTGTGGCCCGGCAATTGACCGCCTTCGCCCGGCTTCGCGCCTTGCGCCATCTTGATCTGGATATCGTCCGAGTTGACAAGGTATTCGGTGGTGACACCAAAGCGCCCCGATGCCACCTGCTTGATCCGGCTGCGCATCGAATCGCCATTATCGAGCGGTGTGAAACGAAACGGCTCTTCGCCGCCTTCGCCCGTATTCGAGCGCCCGCCAATCCGGTTCATCGCCAGCGCCATGGTCGAATGCGCTTCGTGGCTGATCGAGCCAAGGCTCATCGCGCCGGTGCTGAAACGTTTGACGATCTCGCTCGCAGGTTCGACCTCTTCGAGGGGGACGGGACCGCCCGCAGGCTTGAATTCCATCAGCCCGCGAATTGTAAGCAGGCGTTCGGACTGTTCGTTGATCGAGGCGGCATATTCCTCATAGGTCGCCGCATTGTTGCCGCGCACTGCGTGCTGGAGCTGGGAGACATTTTCAGGCGTCCACGCATGATCCTCGCCGCGCAGGCGATATTGGTAGATGCCGCCCACATCGAGCATTCCGGCATAAAGCGGATTGTCACCATAGGCCTGCCCGTGGCGGCGCACCGCTTCCTCGCCCACTTCGGCAAGGCCAATGCCTTCGATCGTGGTGGCAGTCCCGGTGAAATAGGCCTCGATAAAACCGGACGAGAGCCCGACCGCATCGAAGATCTGCGCCCCGCAATAGGATTGGTAGGTGGAGATGCCCATCTTGGACATCACTTTGCGGATGCCCTTGCCAAGGCTCTTGATATAATTGCGCTCGGCCTCGCGCGGGTCGATTTCGGGATGCTTGCGCGCACGCACTTCCTCGATGGTTTCGAGCGCGAGATATGGGTTGATCGCTTCCGCGCCATAGCCTGCGAGCACGCAGAAATGGTGGACTTCACGCGGCTCACCGCTTTCGACCACAAGGCCGGTCTGCATCCGCAAACCCTGCCGAACCAGATGATGGTGCACCGCCGCCGTCGCCAGCAGAGCGGGCATGGCAACGCGTTCGGGGCCTTGCGTCCGGTCTGTCAGGACAAGGATGTTGTGATCCTGCAAGACCGCCTCGGTCGCGGCCCAGCACATCTCCTTGATCGCCAGCTCCAACCCTTCAACGCCGGTGGAAGCATCCCAGGTGATGTCGATATTGGCGCAGCGGAAAGCGCCGTCCAAAGTCGATTCGACCGAGCGGATCTTGGCCAGATCCTCGTTTGTCAGGATTGGCTGCTCCACTTCCAGCCGCTTGTGCGTGCCGGCATCATGGCCCAGCAGATTGGGGCGCGGGCCGATCATGCTGGTGAGGCTCATCACCAGTTCTTCGCGGATCGGATCAATCGGCGGATTGGTAACCTGCGCAAAATTCTGCTTGAAATAATCGTAGAGCAGCCGCGCGCGGGCCGAGAGCACGGCGATCGGCGTATCGGTGCCCATCGATCCGATGGGATCATCCGCTTTCAGCGCCATCGGCTCGAGAAAGCGGCTGATATCCTCTTGCGTGTAGCCAAACGCCTGCTGCGCTTCGAGCAGAGTGGGCGTATCCTGATTTTCGTCCTGCGGCAGTTCGGCAAATTCGGGATCGATCGTCGCCAGATCTTCGAGCTTGTACTGCGCCTGTTCGAGCCATTCTGCATAAGGCTCTTCATCGGCGAGGCTGGCTTTCAATTCGCTGTCTTCGATGATCCGGCCTTGTTCCAGATCGATCAACAGCATCTTGCCGGGTTGCAAGCGCCACTTGCGCATGATGTCTTCCTCGGCAAACGGCAGCACGCCGCTTTCCGAGGCGAGGCACACGATATCATCCTTGGTCACGCAATAGCGCGCCGGGCGAAGGCCGTTGCGATCCAGCGTCGCGCCGATCTGGCGGCCATCGGTAAAGCACACAGCGGCAGGACCATCCCACGGCTCCATCAGCGCGGCGTGATATTCGTAGAAAGCCCGCCGGCCTTCATCCATCAGCGTGTTGCCACCCCATGCTTCCGGCATCAGGATCATCATCGCATGGGGGAGCGAATATCCACCCGCCAGTAGCAATTCGAGCGCGTTATCAAGACACGCCGTGTCCGATTGGCCGTGCGGGATGATCGGCCACATCTTGTCAAGATCAGGGCCAAGCAGCTCGCTTTCCATCGTGCGCCTGCGCGCATTCATCCAGTTCACATTGCCGCGCACCGTGTTGATCTCTCCGTTGTGAGCGATCAGACGATAGGGGTGGGCGAGCTTCCAGCTGGGGAAGGTGTTGGTGGAAAAGCGCTGGTGGACAAGGCCAAGCGCGGACACGCAATCGGGATCGCGCAGGTCATCGTAGAAACTCTTGACCTGATTGCACAAAAGCAGCCCCTTGTAGACAAGCGTGCGGCTGGAGAAGCTGGGCATGTAAAGATCGGTAAGGCCGGGCAGATCGTGCTTCACCGCCAGCTTGGCAAGCGGGTTTTGCACCTGCTTGCGGATCACCAGGCATTTGCGCTCGAACGCGGCCTGATCAGGCGTATTTGCGCCGCGCGCAATGATCGCCTGCTGGATCACGGGCATGGACGCGATCACTGCATCGCCAAGGCCATCAAGACTGGTGGGCACATCGCGCCAGCCGACAAGGCGCTGGCCCTCCTTGGCGATGAACTTTTCAAACTGTTCGGTGATAAAGGCGCGCGCCGCTTCGTCTTGCGGCATGAAGCACATCGCCACGGCATAATCGCCCGGCTGCGGCAGATCGCAATCGTGCGCATCGGCCCATTTGCGCAAAAGTGGATCGGGAATTTGCAGCAGGATGCCTGCCCCGTCGCCCAGCAGTGGATCAGCGCCCACTGCGCCGCGGTGATCGATCGCTTCCAGAATATCGAGCGCGCGGGCGACGATATCGTGGCTTTTTTCGCCTTTGATATGAGCGATCATGCCAACGCCGCAGGCGTCGTGTTCGTGTGAAGGGTCATAGAGACCCTGGGAAACGGGGTATCCCATTTGGCGTATCCTACCTGTTAGATGCCGGATCTGGCCCGATGCAAGCGGCGGCGCGGTGGGCGCCGGTGCCAGCAGATCGGCAGCCAGAAGGCTTTGCATATTGCACTCTTATACGTGTCACCGGAATAACGGTGCAGCGCGCAGAGAGTTTCACAGACGCTCTTGCCAAGCGAATCTAGATTTTGCAACCGCACAATGCGTAATTTTATTACCCATACGCGATTGCAGGCTTTTGCGCTATTGCGTGCCGCGCAAACAAAGCCGGTGCTAACTTGCAGGTTTTGCGTCGATATGCGGTGTGACGGCGGGCTTGGCCCTTCAGCGTCAGGCGGCGCCGCGAAGCCCTTGAAGCCGAGCCAGAGCCTCGCGCAGATCACGCTCTGTCATGTTCAGCGCGGAAACATCATCCCCCGCCGCGACATCCACGCCGGCACCCCGGTTTTCGCCCGCAAAGCCGTTTTGCGAAAACATGGAAAGCGCCTTCAATGCATTTGCCAGCGCCTGTTCGCTCTGCGCGCCGAGCTCATCGCCTGTCGCCGTTCGGGGTTGGGCCGCTTCGCGTCCCTCGCCCGACTGAGCATTGTGCAAGGCAGCGGCGAAACGCTCCACCAATTGCACAAGGCTAAGCTCATGCGTCGGTGTTGCGCGCAGTTTTTCGATACCGGTCAGCGCCGGTGCAGTCTCGGGCTGGATTGAAGTTTCGGTTTCGGTCGCCTGATTGTCATCCGACGCTGAGTCAGATTCGGGCTGGGCGGCGTCCTCCTCGCTCAGCCTGTCCTCATTATCGCGGGCATACTCATCCGCATCGTCATCAGTCACAGTTTCATCGAAACCGCTAAGATCGAAGACAAACGCGTCTTCGTCCTGATGGGCGAGAAGCAGGCC
>Ga0207419_1002568_pt1 | contig 11805 bp, 4 predicted proteins | sample ElkSloMetagenome_4_FD_184723 | JGI IMG/M metagenome (GOLD analysis project Ga0207419, IMG submission 184723) | Hot spring microbial communities from Elkhorn Slough, Monterey Bay, USA - MD2A (version 2) | ecosystem: Environmental > Aquatic > Marine > Intertidal zone > Estuary: Microbial mat ... | reverse complement strand
CCCCCTCCTCCCACTCCCCCCCGATTGCCGACTGCCGACTGCCCAAAAAAACTACTGCCGCAAATTTAAGCCAAGTTCCGGTTGGCCATATCCGTAGCGTGTAAAGGGAAGTAGGTAACTCTTTATACAACAAAGGGGGGACAAACAACCCATGAATCCGATAGAATCCACCAGTGTATTACCGGACTCTGGCGAAGCGGCAGTTTTTGGCGATTTGCTCGGAGAATCTCAGGATTTGCCGTTTCATCGTCATTCTGGGGCGCAAAGTGTGTATCTCCCCGAAGTTGTCGCGACGGAAATGGTGAACGCTAATTTTGATTATAGCTCTAGCGATCCGTTTGGGATTACTGCGTCGCAGCACAGTTGGGGCGGTGCGGTGTCTCCTGAAACGATTGTGTTTATTGATGGCGGTTTGGCGGATGTGGAGACGTTGGTCGCGGGGGTGACTCCTGGGGTTGAAGCGGTGATTCTCGATCCGAATCAGGACGCGATCGCGCAGATAACTGAGACTTTGGCGGGACGCTCGAATATTAGCAGTTTACAGATTATTTCCCACGGCAATGCGGGAGAGTTACAAATGGGCGAAACTCGTTTAAATGCTGAGACTCTTTCTCAGTATCAATCTCATTTAAAAGCATGGAAGGACGCGATCGCACCCGGCGGTGATATCTTATTGTATGGATGCAATCTCGCCGCCGATGAGTCGGGATTTGCCTTCATGCAGGCTTTGGGTCAACTTACGGGGGCAGATATCGCCGCGTCTAGCGATTTGACCGGAAGCAGCGTCTTGGGAGGGGATTGGGATTTAGAGGTTGTCACGGGGAGTATCGAGTCGAATTTAAGCTTATATCTCTGGGCGCAGTCGGCTTATGACGCAATTTTAGCCACAGTCACCGACTTGCAAGTTAATTCCGCCAGTTATCTCGGCGGGACGGGAGATGATGCCGCCGCAGCCGTGGAGATTGCCCCCAACAATACCGTATTAATGGCCGGGACAATTAATAATCAAGGTCAGATTACCCGTTTAGATGCGTCGGGTCAAAATGTCCTCGCGACTTATACGGTGGGGTCGAATATTGCAGACATGGATGTGAATCGCGTCAACGGTAATATTACCGCGATTGGCGATCATGCCGTGACGACTCTCAAAAGCGACGGGACGGTATTATGGTCAGCGAGTCTCACGGGGGCTAATACCCAACGGGTTGCGGTTGCCCAAGATGGGACAGTGGCGGTATTAGAATCAAATAATAGTTATAACAATAATGTTACTGTTTTTAGCGCTACAGGGACACAATTAGGCAGTTTTAACTTAAATTCGGCTAAAAGCGTCGATGACATTGCCATCGATAGTCAAAATAAATCAGTGTTTGTGGCCGGTTTCCGTCAAGTTGCGTCGGATTTACAACTGCCTTTATTCAATAGCTACAGCTATGACGGGACAGAGAAGTGGAGTAATTACGACTTCTCGGCCACAGAAGCCAAAAATAAAGGCGATACGGCAGATACGCGGGGTTTACGAGTGGCGATGGGTCGCGATGGGATGTTATATTATGCCGGGAGTTTGGACGGAGGGACAACGGTATATCGTCGCAATCCCCAGGATATTAGCCAAAATGCGACGCATAATGTCAATATCGACAATTACACCAATACTTCTAACTCTGGGGTGGGGAAATACGGCTATTTTGCCCGCGTGAATCCTACAACTGGGGAAACTTTGAAGGGACAATATGTGGTGAATCGCCTTTCGAGTGGGAAGGGTAATTCCTTTGGGATTAAAGCCATTACCGCTTCTGAGACTGGGGAAGTGTTTATCGGGGGAAGTTCTGCGGCTACGGTGAAACACCGGGATTCCCTCCAGATTAATGGGACGGCTGTGGGTAATTATACCATGGGCGAGGGGGCGGTTATTGCTGTTAGTTCCGATTTTACCAGTCGCGAGTTAGTCGCGGTGTGGGCTGGAAATGGGACGGTGGCTGCGTCGGGGATTAACGGGGTGGCTGCGGCTAATGGGTTACGGGCGATCGCGTCTACGGTCTCTGGTAGCATGATAACGGTAAATGCGACCCAAGGCGCGATCGCGGGGGGCGATGATGCTTATTTCTCTGTGTGGGGGAATACCACAACGCCGAGTCTCTCAATTAACGATATTTCGGTCACAGAAGGGGATAGTGGCACGTTAAACGCTGTTTTTACGGTCAGTCTCTCCCATGCGCCCCAAGGCAACGTCACAGTCAATTATGCGACCGCAGACAACACCGCAACTGCGGGAAGTGACTACACGACTCAAAACGGGACTTTAACTTTTACTCCCACCGGAAACCTAACGCAAAACATTACAATTCCCCTAATAGGAGATACAACTCGCGAGAGTTTAGAAAGCTTTTATCTTAATCTCAGTAATGCCAATAACGCCATTATTGCGGATAATCAAGGGGTTGCTTCGGTGATTGATAATGATAGCAATGCCCCCACGGATATTAGTTTAAGTAAACTATACATTCCTGAAAATAGTGCGGGTGAAACGGTAATTGGGACGCTCAGTAGTACCGATACTGATGCTGGCGATACCCATACTTATACCTTAGTTGATGATGCGGGGGGACGCTTTAAAATTGTTGGTGATGAAGTACGAGTCGATAATGGTACTCTGCTTGACTTTGAAAGTCAAAGCAATCATACCCTTAAAATTCGGACAACCGATGCTGCCGGGTTGACTTTTGATAAAAATCTCACGATTAATCTTACGAATGTCAATGAAAACCCTGTGGCGACAACACCGAGTAATATTGTTATTGATGATGTCGCGAATACTCCGACAACAACGGTTAACTTAGCCACCAATATTACCGATCCAGATGCGGGAGATACCCTAACTTACAGTATTGTAGGCAACAGCAATAGTAGTTTATTTAGCAGTAGCCCAACTCTCGATCCGAATACAGGTCAATTAGTCCTCAACTACGCCCCTAATGCTACAGGCGCAAGCGAAATTAAGGTACGAGCAACCGATAAAAATGGGCTGTCTGTAGAGACAATTCTGAAAGTTGAAGTAAAGCCAACTTCGACCCCAAACTCCCCTGCAACTTCTTCTGAAACCGAAATTAATTCACAAACAGAAACCACAACAGCTACAGCCAATGTTCCTGAAACGAGTTCTAATAATTCAGTAAATGCCGCGCCAAATAGCGCAAATACCCCTAGTATTGAGCCTTTTATTAATGCTACGGTTAATTTACCTAACAACAATTTTGACCTAATCCTACCCGAATTTCCATTACCTGTATCAGAACCTCCTCAAAGCTTCTTTCAACCCACAACTACACCATCTTACCAACTGAAATTAGAGACTCAAGCTGACAATAATCTTGCGAGTAATCGTGAAACAGTTGTCCCCTTAGTTTCCTCCCCTTTACCCATAACCAATTCAGTGGATTTACCGAACCTCTCAAGTTTTGATTCACAAAATACCGATCCAACTCTTCCAAGTCAAGCCCCATCGGGGTTACTTTACAAAAACTTTAAAAAAGACCGGACATTTCCTTTAACAACTGCTAAGGTAGAAACAGGTTCATCAGATAACTTGTTGAGTCAACTTTTCAATAACTTCCGCATCAGTAACCTTGATGGCTTCAATGGAGTTGCTTTAGCCACTGCCGCCTTTCTGTTAACCGGAACTTTAGGAAATTATAATGCGACATTATTACCAAAGATGAACGTTAAACAGAAAAAGCCGCCCAAGAAAAATGATGACGATCGCGACGATTCTTCCGATCGTAATCAAGAGTTTGCAGGCTGGGAAGTCAACGAACAAGCGGAAGATGAACTCCCGTTATTTCTTGACTCTCCCGAACAGCAAATATTTAAGCCGTAACGAATAGCAATCCGGCGGCATAGGATATTTTTTCAACTGCTGAATCAACCTTTTTTCTATGCCATGTTCATCTGAAGCCGCCGAATTCAGTCTGACAATTAGGGAGCTAATCAAAAGGACATTAATGCCATGACAACTACATTACAAATTGGCGATCGCACACTGAATGCTAAAGCAATTGTGGAATTGGCGCATAAATACCAACTGATGCCACAATTAATTCGAGAAGTGATTATCGACGACGCGATCGCGAATATCAAAATTGAACCCGCAGCGATTGAAACTGCTTGTCAAAACTTCTTTATACAGCGTCAACTACTGCAATCCGAAGCTCAAGAACTTTGGTTACAGCAACAAGGAACATCTCGCGAACAACTCCAAGAAAAAATAGCCCGCGATCTTAAAATTCGGGCATTCAAAAGACAAACTTGGGGAAGACAATTACAAAGCTATTTCTTGAAACGCAAAAGCCAACTCGATCGCGTTGTTTATTCCCTCATTCGCATTCAAGATGTAGGTATCGCTCAAGAGCTATATTTTCGTATTCAAGCCGGAGAAGCCACCTTCGCTGAAGTTGCTCGCGAATATTCCCAAGGCCCCGAAGCCCAGACAGGAGGGCTAGTTGGCCCGGTTGAGTTAGTCAACTTAGCCCCTGATATTGCCGAACTTTTAGATAAGAGTCAAATCCAGCAACTTTGGCCGCCTTTTCAGTTAGGAAACTGGCTGATTATTCTGCGTCTCGAACAAAAACTACCCGCTCAACTCAACGACATAACGCAGCAACGCTTATTAGACGAACTCTTTAACCATTGGTTGCAGCAAGAAATCGCCAAAGCCAACCAACCCCGCAGCCCCAAAGCCCCCCTTTCTGTTGTTAGTCAACCCGCTTTTATGGCGAGTTAAATATCTTCTCTCTCGCAAGAGATGAATTAATCTTAAATCCCTTGCTTTTTTAGCCATCGCTACTGCCAAAAACCATGACTGACAACATCGAAACCATCCAACAATTTCTGGCACAAACGCCCCCTTTTGATATCCTAGACGCAGACGCGATCGCGACCTTAGCCTCTCAAGTGCAAGTGCGATCCTACAGCGTGGGTCAAGAATTGATCGTCCCCCAAGGCTTACCCCCTCACATCACCATTGCGTATCAAGGCAAAATCCGCTTGCTAGGGTACGATCCCAACACCAAAATGCCCATTCCCCTAAAATTACTCGAACCAGGGGCGATTTTGGGCTGGATTAGCATATTACGGGGAAAAGCCTGCGAAACCGCGATCGCGTCTACCGAAGTCACAGCCCTCACCTTACCCGCCCCAGACTTCCAAGCCCTCCTGCGCGAAAACGCCACCATCGCCCAGTATTTTCAGCAGCAAGCCGCCTTCAGCGAAGTTTTTGAGTTTGTTGCCCAATTTACCGAGAAACAGCCCCAGGACGTACCCAACCTGCCAGAAATCGCTCGTCACGCTCACCAAAACGCGATCGCCCACACCTTTCCCCTCGGCAAAATTCCGCGCAGTCCACTCGATCCCGCTTACTTTTGGTTTGTCAGTCGCGGGGAAGTCAAAGCGATCGCGCCCCACAAGCTCGGAGACTACCTTTATTTGCCCGTCAGCACCGTCGAACTCAAAGCCGTGGGGCGCACCTCATTACGGCTGATTGGCTTGCCCCAGGCGATTTTAAGTGGCGCTGTGCCAACCTCTGCCACCCCCCAACCTAACCTGCAAGTTCTCGAACCAGAAGTCCTCGTCGAAACTCCCCCAACCCCTGCGACTCCCCCGACTAAAACCCCCGAACCTTCAAGCCGCTATCCCTTCGTGCGGGGGCGTAGGGGACAGCTAGACGGCGCAATGGCTTGCTTTTCCATGCTAGGGCAGTATTTTAACATCCCTTTGCGGCGAGATGTCATTCGTCGCGTATTAGCCGAGCAAATTCAGCGACGAGGTAGCCTCTCTCTCCCGGTGTGTGCGTCAGTCGCAGAATTAATCGGACTGAACATCCAAATTTTAACCGTTCCTGCCTCGGCTGTGGCGCGTTTACAGACTCCCGCCATTATTCGTTGGGAAGACGGTATTGCCATCTTATATGAAGCCAGCGAAAAAGGCATGATTATTGGCAATCCCAAAGAAGGAATCGAGCGTTATACCCCCACAGAATTTACGGAATATTGGGATAAAACCGGACAAGTTTTACTGCTACAACCGGGAAAAAATACCCCCAAACAACGCTTTGGCTGGCAGTGGTTTCTCCCTGCTTTGTTCAAACATCGCAAAGTCTTATTTCAAGTTCTCGTCGCTTCTTTCTTCGTGCAACTTTTCGGATTAGCCAATCCCCTTATTATTCAACTGATTATTGATAAAGTCATTGTCCAGGGTAGCTTTGACACCTTAGACATTCTCGGCATATTCTTACTCGTCGTTGCCGTCTTTGAAGCCCTACTCAGTAGCCTGCGAACTTACCTTTTTGTAGACACCACCAACCGCATCGACTTAACCCTCGGTTCCCAAATTATCGACCACCTATTCCGCTTACCTTTACGGTACTTTGAACGGCGACCTGTTGGCGAACTTGCCAGCCGTGTCAACGAACTGGAAAATATACGTTCCTTCCTGACGGGAACCGCCTTAACCGCCGTTCTCGACTCCATATTTTCTCTAATTTATATTATTGTCATGCTAATTTATAGCTGGCAATTAACCTTAGTGGCTTTAATCGCCATTCCCGTTTTTATTATCCTGACCTTATTCTTTTCTCCCCTGATTCGCCAACAACTGCGAACCAAAGCCGAACGTAACGCCCAAGCCCAATCTTACTTAGTCGAAGTCCTCTCCGGTATTCAAACCGTCAAAGCCCAAAATATCGAATCGCGATCGCGCTCATCTTGGCAAGAACGTTACGCTCGTTATGTTAGTTCTGGTTTCAAAACTGTAGTTACTTCGACTACTGCCACATCTGCCAGTGGCTTCCTTAATAAACTCTCTGCTCTCCTCGTTCTTTGGTTTGGGGCAGGAATGGTACTCAATGGCGACTTAACCCTCGGACAACTGATCGCCTTTCGGATTATCTCAAGTTACGTCACCGGGCCCATGTTGCGCCTCGCACAATTATGGCAAAACTTCCAAGAAACATCCCTATCTTTAGAACGGATTGCTGACATTATCGATACCCCCCAAGAAGACGAAAAAGACCGCCGTAACATCCCCATGCCAGCAATTGTAGGGCAAGTGCGCTATGAAAATGTCTCCTTCCGCTTCCAAAGTAGCGGCCCCTTGCAACTGGATAACCTCAACCTCGAAATTAGCCCCGGTCAATTTGTCGGTGTTGTGGGGGAAAGTGGCGCAGGAAAAAGTACATTAACCAAACTTCTAGTACGGCTTTACGAAGTCAACGGTGGACGCATCTTTGTAGACAACTACGACATCGAAAAAGTCGAATTATACTCCCTGCGGCAGCAAATTGGCGTAGTCCCCCAAGACACCTTACTATTCGATGGCACCATCGAAGAAAACATCACCTTAACCAACCCCGACGCTACCACCGAAGAAATCATAGAAGCCGCCAAAGTCGCCGCCGCCCACGACTTTATTATGAACCTTTCTAGCGGTTACAATACGCGAGTGGGGGAACGAGGTTCAGCCCTTTCCGGTGGACAAAGACAACGAATCGCGATCGCGCGAGCCATCCTCCAACGCCCCCGCATGATCGTTTTTGATGAAGCCACCAGCGCCCTTGATTATCAAACCGAACGGCAAGTTTGTCAAAACCTCGCCCAAGCCTATCAAGACACCACCGTATTTTTTATTACCCACCGTTTAGGAACCGTAAAACACGCCGATTTAATCGTCGTCATGGACAAGGGGCGCATCGCAGAAAAAGGCAACCACGACGAACTCATGAGCCAGCGCGGTCGCTATTACTGTTTATACCAACAACAGGAGTTAGCAATGGTTTAGTTGTTTGTTGTTTGTTGTTTGTTGTTTGTTGTTTGTTGTTTGTTGTTTGTTGTTTGTTGTTTGTTATTGGTTATTGGTTATTGGTTATTGGTTATTGGTCATTTCTTCCCACTCCTCCCACTCCTCCCACTCCTCCCTCTCTTCCCCCTCTTCCCCCTCTTCCCTACTGCCCACTGCCTACTGCCTACTGCCTAAAAACTGATAACTGATTACTGATTACTGATAACTGAAAAACCCATGTCTGACCCACTCAGCTTATTACTCTCAACCTGCACCCATTGTTTAGACACAAAGCCCGAAAATGTCGAAACAAAAACCCAACTCATCGCGGTGCAATCCCAACGTGAAACCGAAACTATTGCCAACGCACCCCAAAACACCGTCACCCCTCCCGAAGTGATGACGGAGTTGGCTGAATCCGAAAAACATAACAACCGTTATGTCCAACATAACAACCGTTATGAAAAGCTAAACCTCAGTAGCCGTGGGGAATCCGTGCGCCAACTGCAACTGCTGCTGCAAGAATTGGGGCATTATTCTGGAGTGGTTGACGGCATTTATGGCAACCTGACCCAAACCGCCGTTAAAGCATTTCAAACCCGCCATAACTTAACCCCAGACGGCATTACCGGGAAACAAACCTGGCAGAAACTCCAACAAATCACCACCCCGCAACCAGAAACCCAAGTTACTTCCCCAAAAACCACTCAACAACCCGAATCTGCCACCCCTTCCCCAGAAACCCAACAGCAACCCGAATCTGCCGCCACCCCTTCCCCAGAAGTAGCGACTTCAGCCCCCGAATTTAGCGCCCCTGACCCCGAAATTCAAAACGCCTCGATGATTGGTTTAATCGTCGTCCTGGCTGGCGGTGCGACGGCTATTGTCCTGTTGCAACGGCAGGGTAAACTGGCGCAATGGCAACTGCAACTACAAACCGGAGTCGCAGCCCTCGAAAATGCGGCCTCAGGAATGCCCGAAAGCGGCAACTTTGACCGTCCGGTGATGCTGCAACAGTCGTCTACCCTCCCGAAAGCGATCGCGTGGACGATTGTAGGGATTGCCGTTTTTGCGGTAGTCTGGGCGAGTGTGGCCAAAATCGAGCAAGTCGTCCCCGCTACCGGACAACTACAACCCCAAGGCACAGTTAAAGAAATTCAAGCCCCCGTGAGTGGCGTTGTGGCGCAAGTCCACGTTGTAGACGGCGAAAAAGTCGAAGCGGGAGACTTACTAATCAGCTTTGACCCTACCACCGCCGAAGCTGAATTACAATCTCTGCAAACCGTCCGTAATGCCCTCATCGCGGAAACCAACTTTTATCGAGCCTTAATGACGGCTTCTGCCCCCGCAGGAGTTGAGCGACAAATCCCCCAACTCGACCTTTCCCCCGAAGCCCTGCTACTGGCAAAAAGTCGCATTTCCCTCAGCAACCAAAACCGCCTCTATCGTACTTTACTCGCAGGCGGAGAAGCCACAAACCTCGACCCGGATGAGCGAGCGTGGTTAGCCACAGCCCGTCAAGAATTTAGCTCGCGGGCTGCGGGTGCAGGGTTATCTATCGCGCAACTCGAACAACAACTGCGGCAAAATCAAGCCCAAATTGCCGACGCACAAGCCCGTCTCCAGACTGACCAAAATATCTTACAACGGCTGCGCGATCGCAACAATAAAGCCCTACAAAATGCCTCAACAAGTCTCAACATCGAAGAACAAATCCTATCCAGAATTGCCCCTTTAGTCGAAGAAGGAGCCGTCGCGAGAGTGCAATACGACCGCCAACGTCAAGAAGTAACTCAACGCTCTGGAGATTTACTCGAAGAAAGTACCCAAGGGCAAATTCAACTCCGCCGTCAAATCCAAGAAGTCAACAGTCGTCAAGCCGAAATCGCACAACTTTCCGCCGAACAAAGACGCTTACAATTCGACATTGCCCAAGCCAGAGCCGAACTCAATAATACAACTTCTCTGGCTCAAAAAGATGTCTTGGATCGAATTGCCGCCAACAAAAATCAAATTGCTGAAATTGACAGCCAACTCAGCAAAATTGTGGTCGAAAATCAAAAACGTATTGCCGAAATCAACAGCCAAGTTAGCCAAGCCGAACAAACTTTAAATTACCAAGAACTCCGCGCCCCGGTTGCGGGAACTGTCTTCGACCTCCAAGCTACTAATCCCGGCTTTGTTGCCCAACCAAGCGAACCTTTAGTTACCATTGTTCCCGATGATAATCTCATTGCAGAAGTTCATATCGCCAACAAAGATATTGGTTTCGTCCGCGAAGATATGGAAGCCGATATTCGCATTGAATCCTTCCCGTTTAGCGAATTTGGCGAAATCGATGGCGAAGTTATCTCGGTGGGGTCTGATTCTCTGCCCCCCAATGACGAGCATCCTTATCGCCGTTTCCCGGCTAAAGTGAAACTTGATGCTCAAACTTTAACCGTAGATGGTCGCGAAATTAGTTTGCAATCAGGGATGTCAGTTGATGTCAATATCAAAGTCCGCGAAGACCGCCGCGTGATTAATTTGCTCACGGAATTGTTTACCAAAAAAGTCGAAAGTCTCGAAGAAGTACGCTGATTTCAGTTATCAGTTATCAGCCTCTAAGGGGCAATCGGCAATCTTTTCAGTCATAAGTAATCAGTCTTTTGGGCAATCGGCAGTAGATGTGTAGGGGCGGGGTTTCCCCGTCCAATCCAAGAGTCGGAGAAGGGCGAAGAAATTACCTGTTGCCCAATGAGGAAATAAGAGCGCTAAATCACAACCCTATCTATTATTTCCCATTAACCAATTCAAAAAAAATAAAACTTGTCTCCGGTGGTAAAACTTCCACATCAAATATTTCTAACCTCTGTATCGGGGAGGGGTAAGACCCACCAATCTCAAGAGAAAAAGCTCGAATAAGATAGAGTTTAAAGGCAAAATTTCTTGCTGTCCATCCCCTCGTTAATCTTCCCATCAGAAGAAAATCGCAAAAATGAACTTCCTCAAAAATTCAGAAATATCAACTCGTGGCGATCCAAATTCTTTTTAAAACGTAAAAACAAAGACTGGAAAAACTGCGAAAAATAGAGTTGAGCTTCCTATAAATAATAGGGAATATTTTATAACTCAACTATTAACAACCTAGCCCGAAACTTACCCCTTAATTCAATATTCAATCATGGCAAATACAATACAAGTTACCAACATTAACGATAGCGGCGCAGGTTCTTTACGCAACGCGATCGCGTCCGCCCAAAGCGGCGATACCATTCAATTTACTGCCGCCCTCAGCAACCAGAAAATAACCCTGACAGGCGGTTCGCTTAACATCAACGGCAAAAACCTCACCATTGACGGTTCTGCCGCCTCTGGACTCACCGTAAGCGGCAACAACACCACCCGCGTTTTTGATGTCCAGGGAACTAACCCCAACGTCACCCTCAAAAACTTTACCATCGCTGACGGACGCGCCACCCCCATCGATACCAGCGATTACGGACACGGGGGCGGCATTCGTACCGGAATGAATGCAACCCTCACCCTCGATGGCATGACCTTCAACAACAACTACGCCGCCGGGACAGGGGGCGGTGCGGTGTACGCGGGTTACAAAAGCACCAACACCGTCATTAACAGTACCTTCGAGGGGAACAGTACCGCCGGGAAAGGACTCAACGGCACAGTTGGAGAACGTGGGGGCGGCGCGATCGCGGTTCACAGCGAAAGTAGCCTCACCGTCGATGGTAGTACATTTAACAACAACATCGGCACCAACGGCGGCGCAATCAACAGCCTCCTGAGTACCCTCACCGTCACCAACTCCACCTTTACCAACAACGACTCCTCCGCAGGCGGTCAATTCGGCCCCGATACTCGCGGTTATGGCGGCGCAATCTACACCGATGGCGCACATCCGGGGATTGCCGACAGCATCAGCATTAGCAACAGTCGCTTTGACGGCAACAAAGGGGCAGGAGAAGGGGGGGCATT
>Ga0207419_1002567_pt1 | contig 11807 bp, 6 predicted proteins | sample ElkSloMetagenome_4_FD_184723 | JGI IMG/M metagenome (GOLD analysis project Ga0207419, IMG submission 184723) | Hot spring microbial communities from Elkhorn Slough, Monterey Bay, USA - MD2A (version 2) | ecosystem: Environmental > Aquatic > Marine > Intertidal zone > Estuary: Microbial mat ... | reverse complement strand
GTTCCCTGTTCCCTAAGATTGCAAACTAAGTCTCGCCGGAAACCGCCGGGCCGCAAGGCAAGCGCTGTTCCCTGTTCCCGATTCAAGTAGCGCTATACTACAAACTGTCAATAGCGTAATACAACCCGAGTCTTATTCGCGCAGAACAAAAATGACACTTTTGTGAAAGAATGAATATTTTGAATCCAACTTCCAAAGAGTAATGAGCGTGCATCTAGGTCTCGAAGAGCGTGAGAGTCTGAAGTTGACCGTCCCCGTTCCTCTAACTCAGTTATTCATCCCCGGTGACAACTGCGAAGTATGATAGACGGGGAGAGGAAACCAAGCGGAAAGCGGTTCAGAAGTTGGGGTTTTAGAGTTGATTATCCGAACCCGACCAACCCAATATTCTTTCATAGAGAGTTTCATAAACCAAACTAACCGAACTTCCGCTCCTACTTTGAGGCGAACGATAAACGGTAACGGGATAACTCATATCCTCCTGAATCTCGGACTTTAGATCTACCAACAAAATCCCCGCATCGGTTGTGGTTTCAATCGCTTCTTTTAATTCCTCATCAGATTTAGGAATGGCAAAACAGAAGTAATGACAGAAGTTGAGATAATTTTCCCATTTGGTATCGGCTTCAAAGTCGGACAAACAGCTTTTAATCTCAACCCCGAAAACATCTTTAGGACGTTTATAACTCCAACGAACAACGGCTAAAAAGTCCAGTCTTAATCTCTTTCTTTCAAAACTAACCCGAACCTCTGTGTGTTCCTGATGATGATTTGCTTGGGTATTTCATCCCCGAGCATTGCATAGTCCAGTCAACTAGACTATTTGTTAGCGATCGCGCAATGGTCACGGCTACCTGATTTCGAGGCAACTGTTCAATATCAATAACCGGGGTGGTGGTTGTCAAAGATGAAGCAACACCCAAACCCAGATGTTGATAACTTCCCTCCTGTCCTTTGGGTGGCCGTCCGCGTCTCAACTGTTCTCCTTCGGGCCGATATTCTTGCTCAATTTTTCGACATTCCTTAACCGTTGCCTTTCCAGCCAACACTTTCTCTCGCAGCTTCTCAAATACGGGTTGGGGTGCGTTCCGTTCAACTTTCTCCAATTTTTCTAGCGCCTCCGGTGGTGCCTTGGCTTCATCAACCTGTTCGATGTCGTCGGAGTTAACACTTTTCAGATAGTATTTTGCGGCTTTGATATAACGCCAGATGAGAGAGGGTTGGCGATCACACTTTTTAGCTACAGTATTGACCCAAGCGGTGAATGAGTTGAGTTCGGCTTGTTTGAATAATTCCCTCTGCTGAACCACTTCGGGCAATCTTGGCAATAGCTTTCCAGTTGGATTCGTTCTGAGTCAGGAGGGACTCAATTTGCTGTTCAGCCTGGTTGAGTTGTTCTATGGAAATCATAGATCCAATGGTTAAAAATAATCTAGTTGACTAGACTATAACCAACATTGTAGACGGGGTGAGGGGAGGGGGCGAGGGGTCGTTCAGAAGTTGGGATTGTGAGGGGGTTATCTGCGTCTGTTATTATCGCTTTTTCTATTTTCAACTCTAAAGAATGAAATAAGCCCTAGCGTTACTACACCGAAATATTGCTGAACTTTCCTTTCGACTATTTCTGAAGCAAAATAATAAATGAATTTTGCACCCAGAAATTGCTACTAAATTGAATCTAACTTAGGTGATTTCTGTCGAAGAAAATAAAATTTACCCGTAAAAAAACCTATGGGTATCGGGAAAGAGATGAAGAAAAAAGAAAAGAATTCTTAAAGCACTTGAGTCAATATCGAGAAGAAGACCTAGTTTATTTAGATGAATCAGGAATGGATAATCGAGAAGATTATGGTTATGAATGGAATGAAAAAGGTCAACGGTTCTATAGCCTCAAGTCGGGAAAAAGAAGTATAAGGGCAAGTATAATGAGTGGTCTGTGGCAAGGAAAATTGATAGCTCCATTAACCTTTGAGGGAAGTTGTAATAGAAAGGGATTTGAGAAATAGCTAGAAGAAAAACTCTTACCTCAAATCCCAACTGGAAAATCCTGATTTTAGACAATGCCAGCTTTCATAAAGGAGAAAATATTAGGAAGATAGTCGAAAAGGCTGGATGTGAGTTGCAATATTTACCTCCTTATTCTCCAGATTTAAACAAAATAGAGCATTATTGGTTTCCGATTAAAAACCAAGTCAGAAAATCAAAAGGAAGTGTAGAAGATTTCCGAGAGAGGGTAGATAATGCTGTTAAATTAGCGTCCTAAGCTATACTTCGATTGCTATAATTTTCTTGTTTTTTGATGAGACTAATCATCACTTTGCTTTCCTCTTTTCATTAATTGATCATCATTTCTATCTCTTTTTTTTCAGATTTTCCTACTATTTTCAATAAAATTAGGTAATTTTACTATTGATTCATAGACTCTTTTTATAGGTGTAAAAATCTTTAATATTCTCCTCTATATCTTCGTCCATATCCCTCGGTTAGATTAGCTGGAATTGAGGTGGAACTTCTTCTAGTTACTTGAACTAAGACCTATCGCTCATCTTTGCTGATTGCGCCTTAAACGATTCCCTGTTTACAACTAATAGTTAAGCAGATTAACTCCTGAAGCACCGGAATAACTCAACCCCAATCTTTATCCAACTTGTTTATAAAAATAATTAGGACGCATGACGATAACAATTCCAGCAATACTAAGAGTCATTATGATTATTCCTAGAGATAATTGCAGTCCGTTTAAAATAAGAGAGGGAATTGCTGCGACTATCAGACTCAAAATAGCGAGTACAATTAAGTTTTTCCCAATTTTGGGGTATCCCATACGAATCATTAAGCTTAAACCAACCATTGCGAGAACGACTTCACTGATTAATGTCGCAATCGCAGCTCCTACTGCGCCTAAATAAGGAATAAGAATGGCATTTGAGATGATGTTAATAATTACAGTACTCAAGAGCAAAGGAGTGAGAATCTTTTCTTTTCCGGTAGATTTAAAAAAATTTTCGACTAAAGTACCAAAAATTTTCATCCCAAGACTAGGAATTAGAATGAGAAGAGAGTTAATAGAAGCTAGAAAAGCTTTGCCATAAACGATTTCAACTAGAAAAGTTTGACCAAATCCAGTCACAATAAGGACAGGGAGAACAAAGACCACAAGAAGACAAGTTGATTTATAGATTTCCTTGGGTAATCGATCTGGTTCTTGAGCATAGCATCGGGCAAATTTAGTAAAACTAACGAGAAAAATGACCCTGGGTAAAGCAAATAAAATTTCTATTGTCCTCACAGCAACACTATAATATCCGGTTTCTTCTAATGGTGCTAGTCCTTTCAGCATGACTAGATCAATTTGATAGTAGAGAATTAAAAGAACTCCAGCTAAAGCAAATGGCGCAGCCATCTTTAAAGATTCCCAGAGACTTTTTAAGTTAATCGAAGACCAAATAGAAGTTTGTTTACTTAAATAATAGATTAAGCTTAAAATATCTAATATTCTGACTAGAACAAGGGTAGCAACAACTAAGATAATATTTTTCGTTAGAACTAAAACTAAACCTGCCAATATGACAACCATAGTTCTTTCTATAGAGACAGAAATTGTTTCCGTTTTGAATCTTCCTAAACCTCGAAATACTCCTCTAATGGTGAGTTTAGCACTACGGCAAATCTCAGCTAAGATTACTAAATAACAAACAATTAGTCCTGTTCCTTTAAAATCTAGAGCATTAGCTAGAGGAAAAAGTAACAAAAGAATCGGTACAGAATTTAAAATTTCAAGGACAAGAAACTTGAGGGTTGATTTTGGCCCTTCTTGGGGATTAGCAGCAACCTCTCTGGTAATTAAATTAGATAATCCAAACCGAATAAATAAAGAAAGGATTCCACCTAAAGCAGTAGCCGCTGCAAAAATTCCATAGTCTTCTGGCCCAAGAATACGAGCTAGGATAAGATAAAAAAGGAAAGTAAAACCTAAAGTGAATTCACTCAGAAAGGCATAAATATAGGAAAAATCTAGCCTATTAAAAATCGATTTGAGAGAAGGGATCATAGATGAAGTGATTTTGAAATAAAATAATCGTCATTGAAGCCCAAGAAGATTGTGCTATCTTGTCTTTTCAGTTTGCAGCATCAGTGACGATTTTAGGCAACTAAATTTTAGTATTTTTAACTCCCTTTACGCTGCCTGATCTAAAAGACGACTATAAATTTTATGATAACGCTTAAAAAAGACTTCAGGTGAAAATTGTTCGTTAACTAACTTTTGACAGTTAGGTTGGTATTGATCGTAGTTGGTTTGTAGTTTTTTGATCGCTTCAGACAAGGCATTCGTGATGGGTTCAAAAACAAGACCTGCGCGATAATCTTTAATTAAAGGGGCTAAGGAGCATGGCGTACTCACCAAAAGCGGTTTTCCCTGGGCTAATCCTTCTATGCCACTGTGAGGACAAGGTTTGAGGCTAGCATACTCCATAGCGGGCAAGATAACAGCATCACAACTTTTATAATAAGAGGTCATATCTTTGATCACGCCACTGTGAACATTAATATTCGTGATCTTATTATCGGCAAGGATACTGTTGAGTTGTTCTAAATTTTTTTTACGCCAAACCAAAGTAAATTGTATATTCGGCAAATTTTTAGCAGCAGCAATCATCATATAAACACCGCGATTAATCAAATCTCTTTTGCCTAGTGGAGCAGTCGCAAATAAGATTTCAAACGGTTTTTCCTTGTTGGAAGGGGTATTTTCGTCAAATTGGATGCCGGGGTGAATTAGGCTCACTTTTTCTTGAGGAAGACCAATTTGTAATAACAGTTCTTGATGGCGAAAAGATTCAACGACGATATGGGAAGCGCCTTGCAAAAATTGGATATTTTTTTCAATGGAACCCAAATTTGGTGAGTCCTTTGCAATCGTCAAGACCCAAGGCTTTGTAGAATGAGCCAGCATCGGCATAAAAAATGGGTCTGAAAAAGAGGCAAAAAGGTGGTTTAGGTTCATGGATTTCATTGTGTGCTTAAAGTAAGGACGACACCCAAGACCTAATAACAACGGCATTTTTTTGAAATATTTTTGCCACACAAATGACTTGTCTCTATTCCCAAGGCTAATGAGCGATGTTTCATTCTGTATCCCAAATAATTCCGTGAGTCTCTTCACTTCTTTAGAAGCAGCCTCCCAATAAGGCATGTAGTTATAAATCCAATAATTAATTTTTGCCATAGCTAATAGAATTGTCCGAAAGATAAACTCAAGTCGAAAAATGACAGGATGAAGACACCTAATCTTTTAACCTAAGTTTAACCTAAGTTTAATCTTAACATAACTAACGAGGAGTGTCTATTTAACAAAATCAGGTCCCCAGAGACTGAAAACCTTGTTTTTCCGTTAGGTGGGGCAAAGTTTACAATACAGTGAGGGGAACAGGTAAGTTGTCCTAAGCTTTTATTCGATTGCTATATCAGACCCAATCCGGTTGTTACAACCTACATTTAATCCCGTAAATCTCTCAACAAAACCTCGAAAAAAAACAACTTCTAATACCGACAAACACTAGAAATTAAACTCCCTCTCATGAGTTGACTTCTGCTTGATAAGTTCGGGTGGTATATGAACCGGATTTGGCATGAAGCTTTAACTATTTCTTAACTCTCCAATCACCATTGAATCTCAACTTCAATCATTTACTACGTCGATAATCCCAGGGCTTAACCGCATTTCTATCGCCCCACACACCCAACGAATTAGCGATCGCATATTCTCCGGCTCGTTCAACCGCATCCCACGATGGACAGTCACTCTTATATCGTTCGTAGGGGTAAGCAAGTCCCACAGTCCACAAGTAAAGACTCAGGCAATTAGCCAACAATGATTTCGGGTTGAAGCGTTTTTTGAGTTGCTGAAAAAGTCTAAGTTTTTAACTAGGGTTTGAGGGGATAATAAAGTTCGCCCCGTTTTTCCCAGGAGACTCGCCCAATATCTTTACTTTTACTCCAAACAATGAAGTGTTCGTTTCCCAGGTGGGCTTCTTTCTCCACAGTCTCGGGAGTTACCCCCAGTCTATTGGCTAAATCTCCGGCTTTCAACGGTTGCAGTTTGGGTTTATTGAAAGAAGGGGTCGAACGAGTTTTTCGAGCGGTTGTTTTTCCCGACATCATCCCCCCCAGAAGTTGTTGCATTTGTTCCATTTGAGCTTTGAGAGCTACAATTTCCGCTTCCGTTCCGGCTAGTTTTTCTTTGACTATTTTTTCAATGATTGCTTTGTCGGAAAAGTCGGGTTGGGAATCTCCGTCAAAGAATTGTTTGATAATTTGAATTAATGCAGCACTCTCAGTTAAGTTCTGTTGTTTGGCAAAGTTCTTGATTTTTTGATAGTATTTCGGGGGGAGATAGGTAACGGCTCTAATGTTTTTCGTGACTACAGCAGCGTTAATTCATTGAGTGTGCTTTGAGTATACTACCATTAATGAGGTAAATTTGAGACAGCCTAGTTAATCAATATTTATTTATATAACTAATGTTGGACTAATATAAAAACCGAAGAATAGTTTTTCTTGCGTTCAACTCATTAATTTACTCATTCACAAATTTAGTTTCACTAAAAATCCGGCTAAACTCAGTAAATTTACTGAGAGTTAAAGTGCCTTAAAAATCCATAAATTTACGGTACTTTTTTTCTGGTGAATATGCTTAAATAAAGTTAATCAAGTTTGAAAAACTTAAGAATTCCCAACAGATATTGTATTTGAGTATCTAATTCTAACTTCTGGGTCTTCTAACAAAGGGGTAATACAGCAACAGGGTACTACTACTACTCACCTATAGGGTGTGCTAATTTTTTATGGGTTTATTCAAAAAAGGATTCGGTTTTTCTTCCAGTAAACGTCAATCCACATTAGGTTTTCAGTCTCAATCTAAAAAACCTCCCTCCCAAGAAACGTTTATACTAGAACCAATATTGACTCCAAGTGGTTTGGTCGATGGAGGAGATGACAGTCCTGACCCGATTATTATTGAAAGTGAATTACTAGATGAAATCGAAAGCGAATTAAACTCGGAGGTTGAAACCCAATCGGAAGAAGATTTAACCCCCGTCGAAGTTTCTAACCTTGATGAAGTTGATGAAGTTGAAATTTCTTTCATTACCGAACTCGAAGAATTAGACATTGAAGATAATTCTGAGACTTCCGAAGATAACTTAGCAGAATCTAATCAAGAAATTACATCCGACGACACTGAATCTTCATTAGAAAAACCTGCAAATTCTGAAACTGAAATAACAGAATCAAGTTCCGACAATGATTCCGAAATTAATCAAGATTTAGAAGCAGACTTAGAATCTTCATCAGAAGTTGAGGAAGGTTCAACTCAAAATATTACTGAAACCGAATCTGAGTTAGAAAAGACTTCCGAAGATTTAACGTTAGCAGAAACAGAAGTAGAATCAGAAGCAACCGCATCCTCATCTGAAGAAACTTCTGAAGATTCAACTTTAGAAGAATCTCAAACAGAAGAAACTGCATCCAAACTTGAAGAAATTTTCGATGAGTCAACTTTAGAAGAATCTTCAACAGAAGACGCAGAAATAACTACAGAATCAGAAGTAGATGAATCAATAGAAGAAACTGAATTATCAACTCATTCTGAAACTGAACACTCTAACGACACCGATACAGTAAACGAAAGCGAAAACGACACTGATAGCAACGCCGAAATTATCGAAGAAATCGTCAGTTCTCCCGTTGACTTTAACTTTGATTCTGGTATCTTTACCGTTGGAGAAAATGGAGAAATCGGAATTGATTATTTGTTTGACGGTGGAGGATTTGGTTGGGGTGAAGTCGCCATCTTCAGCTTAGAAGGAATGGAGGAGTTAGACCTAACTTTAGAAGAATTTATCGAAGAAGCGGCTAATCGAGCGTTGAGTGATTCGGAACTCGGTCATGTGGTGATTTCCGATGGACACGAAGGTGCAAAATTTAGTGGAGGAATGGGTGGAGAAGCAGATGTTAACCGGGGAGAATATTTAGGTGTAAAAACCTTTAATATGCGTCCGGGGGATAAATTTGCAATGATGTTGATTCCGAATGGAAAAGTTCAGCAAGTATTCGATAATCCCAGTGTAGAAGGAACCATTCGACCTTTATTTTCATTGTCAACCGCCAATCCCGAAGATGGTTTTCAACTCGGACAAATTGCGGATGTTACCGGAGATGGGAATACCTTTGTATTTGAAGATTTGCGAGTAGATAATACAAGCGATCACGATTACAATGATATCATCTTTCAAGTGCGGGGAGCAAGCGGAGAAGCCGTTAATTTAGATGAAGTTATCAATCCGAATAAAGATTGGCGTTCTTCCGATATGGGTCAAGCATTGATTGAATACGCTCAACCTTATATTACCCCGGATGAACCGATTGTTGAAATTGAAAATAATCTATCAAATCTCCTGACTGATTTGGAAGGTTTACTGGATGAGGGAGAATCTGAAACCGAAATAGAAATTGATGAGGAAGTATCTAATTCGGAAGTTGTAGAAACTGAAGTTCTCGATGAAATTGTTGAAGTTTCAGAGGAGGAAAAATCTCAAGACGAATCTACTGGATTGGTAGAATCTACTGAATTGAAAACTGAAGAATCCGAATTTGTTGAAATCGAAGACAGTTTAGAAAATCCCGTTGTTGAGGAATCAGAAGTTAGTGAAAACAAAGAGAACTTAGAAAATCCCGTTATTAAGGAATCTGTTGTTGTTGAAATTGCAGATAATTTGGATTATTCTGTCGGAGAATCAACCGCAACGGAGTCAGAACAAATTGAGGTTGAGGAGAGTTTAGCGTCTTCCATTGTTGAGGAAACTGAAGAATCTGTTGTTACTGAAAGCAAACAGAACTTAGAAACTTACGTTGTTGAGGAATCCGAAATTGTTGAAATTGCAGATAATTTAGAAACTCTCGATGTAGAAAAATCTGTTGATACTGAAATCGAAGATAATTTAGAGACTTCTATCGGAGAATCAACCGAACCGGAGTTAGAAGAAACCGAAGTTGAGGAGAACTTATCTACTGCTGTTGTAGAGGAAACTGAAGAATTATCAGTTGTTGAAATCGAAGATAGTGGAGATACTTCTATCGTTCAACAAACTAAAGAATCCGTTGTTATTGAAATAGAAGACAATTTAGAGACTTCTATTGTAGAGGAAACTGAACAATCTGAAGCTGTTGAACTTGTAGACAATTTTGAAACTTCTGTTGTAGAGGAAAACTTATCTACTCCTACTGTGGAGGAAGCTGAAGAAACGGGAGTTATCGAATCTGAGGAAAATTATGAAAGTGATACCTCCCCAACCGAACAAACAGTTATTGAAGATAATTCAGAAAATTCAACTGGTGAGGAAACTAAAGAATTAGAAGTTATTGAAATTGCGGACAATTCTGAAACTCCCGTTGTTGAGGAAGCTGAAAACAGTTTAGAAACTATCCCCGCCGAAGAATCCTCACAGGAATTAGAAGAAACCGAACTTCAGGAAACTTCGGAAGCTTCCTTGATTGAAGAAGTTGAACAGTCCGAAATTGTTGCAGTTGAGAATAATTTAGATAATCCTGGCGTTGAAGAATCCGAAGAAACGGAATTTATTGATATCGATAATAGTTCCGAAACTTCAATTTTACCCGTTTATACAACGGAATTTGAAGACGTTGAAAATAGTTTCTCGGAAACTTCGCCAACATCAACTTCTGAATCCCCAACGGTTACTCTGGTTAATCGCTTAGAAAACCTGACCTACAATTTACAAAATCAAACCCTTTCAGAAACCCCGGTCAACAGCAATTTAATTCAACAATTGGAACGGTTGACTGACCGTTTGAAAACTCAAGCTGAATTCAATCCAAATCCTCCGGTGAGTTCGACAACTTTGCAGTTAATCGAACGCCTGGAAACTCAATTAATTACCCAACCCGTTCTTCCCACATTTGTTGAACCGTCCGTTGACTTTGAATTCCCTGCGGAAAATCAACCGTTAATTGGGATAATTGACACGGGTTTTAGCGGGGATAATCCTGATATTGACTACTCCCGAATTACCTGGGGAAGCGATAAAGTAGACGGGGATTTAGACCCCTCTTTAACACCCGGAGAAGGCAACGAACACGGCACCCATATTTTGGGATTAATTGCGGCTAAACAAAATAACGGAATTGGCATCGATGGGATTAATAATCAAGCTCCAATTTGGGCGGGACGGGCGATAGGTTCGGGACGATGGGCGGAATCTTTGGTTGAGTTTGTCGATGCTGCTATCGAGTCTGGACAACCCAATGCGGTGGTTAATTTGAGTTTGGATTTAACCCAAATTGATGCGGAAGGAAATGTCACCACCCGCTACGAGTTTACACCCCTAGAAATGGCGGCGTTAGAGTACGCCCGTCAAAACAATATTTTGGTTGCGGTTGCAGCCGGAAATGAGGGCGGTGTGATGTCGGCTTTGGGTCAGGCTTCCCAACAGTTTGATAATATTATTACCGTTGGTTCGGCTCAACAAATTGATGGTGAAACTTCTGCTTGGCAAGGCTTTGACCGTGCGGAATATTCTAACTATGGCAGCGGTTTGGATATTGTTGCCGATAGCGGAACGTTAGAAAATCCGGTGATTTCTACCGTTGGCGATGGTATTGGGGCAATGGATGGAACTTCTGTCGCCACGGCTAAAGTTACGGGCGCTATTTCTCAAGTTTGGGCGGCTAATCCCGAGTTAAGTTATCGCCAAGTTATTGATATTATCAAAGCAACGGCGACGGATCTTCAAGATGCCAACCCGGATGTTGAAACGGGGGCGGGTTTACTCAATATTGCTGCTGCAATTCATTTGGCTAAGGTAACAACACCTGAAGAATATAACCCCGATTTACAAGTTGTTCCGACCACTTGGAGTGGCGAAGGAAAAGTTACCCCAACCGAACGTGCGGTTCGTTATCGTTACGAAATGAAAGTAGGGGATACACTGTGGGGAATTGCACAGCGGGAGTTAGGCAATGGATCTCGTTGGACAGAAATCACTAAAGATCCGGCAGGAAAAACACCATTTACCAGTACAGAGGCGTCACAATTATCTATAGGTCAAGCCATTTATTTACCCGGAAATGACCCCAATCCACAACCGCAACCTCAGCCAACTCCGCAACCGCAACCTCAGCCAACTCCGCAACCGCAACCTCAACCCAGTTCCGATACTGTTAAACAAGCAGCCCTGAATAATTTCTTGAAACCTTTTGGGAATTTACAGAGTTCTTCGTGGTCAAACTTCCTCAAAGAGATGTTTGAGAAGTTCTACAACAATGCTGATAAAACTCTCAATTCAAAAGCACCACAACAAGGAACCGGAACTTCTGTTAATACTACGCCCCAAAGAACACCTACTGTTTTCAATACTTTAAACTCCGGCGGTTCATCAAAGCAAAACGCTAAGTTTATTTTTTATGATCGTGAAACAGGTTCCAATGAAATATATGCAATTTCAAATAATAGCTCAATGCGTTTGCTCGCGAGTGGTACCGGATGGCGAAAAACTTGGGATATGATTATTCCCGGTGAGTTTACCGGAAAGGATAAAAACAATCTACTCTTCTATGACCGTGAGACAGGGGAGTTCAATTTTTATGAAGTTCGTGACGATGGTTCAATGCGTCTCATCAAACAAGGCAAAGGATGGCGAAAAACTTGGGATATGATTATTCCCGGTGACTTTAACGGAAATGGAAAAACTGATTTACTTTTCTACGACAAAGATAAAGGTGAGTACGAG
>Ga0207419_1002566_pt1 | contig 11807 bp, 7 predicted proteins | sample ElkSloMetagenome_4_FD_184723 | JGI IMG/M metagenome (GOLD analysis project Ga0207419, IMG submission 184723) | Hot spring microbial communities from Elkhorn Slough, Monterey Bay, USA - MD2A (version 2) | ecosystem: Environmental > Aquatic > Marine > Intertidal zone > Estuary: Microbial mat ... | reverse complement strand
ATTCCCCGACAAGATCCGGGGGCGAGAAATCTCCAACCAAAAGCACGGTAGCAAAAACTAATACTAAACGTAATCCGTCTGAGTCGGACACGTAAGCTGGGTTCATAAGTGCCTACGGTACTTTCGTACTATGCTGAACCGCGTAAGGTGAAAACCCCAATGCCATAAGGGACGATTTTACGCCTGATTTCATATTGAGGCTTCGTGCGTCAGCTTTAGTTGACGGAGTTAAAAAAACTAGCAAACGCGATTTTAAATAACAACTGCATTATATAGTTAGCAGCCTATATCCACGTAGTGTCACACGGCGTGTGACGCTAATAAACAACCCATTGCACCACAGAAAAAAAATGCATGTCCGTTATCGGCAGTGTAATCTGGATCATGAAAGTCAAGTGTTCTAAATACGATAAGACCAGTAATAAATTAGACATTTTCATAACAGATAATTGCTAATGGATCCCATGCATCCATTTTCTCAATAAAGGCACGAGAAATAATAGCAGAAGGGCTGCGCCTAATACGACAATAACTCCCCATTGTAGATAAATATTAAAATAAGTATCTAAGCCTATCGCCTGCGAATTTCCTGACTCCACAGCTGTAAGCTTACCTATTTCACCGGCAATTTTATTGGCCAGGGATATTGATAAAAACCAGGCCCCCATTACAAATCCTACAATCTTATCGGGAGAAAGCTTAGTAATCATTGATAGTCCCACAGGAGAAAGACTTAATTCTCCGGTGGTATGCAGTAAGTACATTATAAAAAGAAAAATGACTGGTACCAGACCATCATCCGTTTGGAAAAACTGAATAGCTAAAACAATGGCCGCAAATCCAAGGCCGAGTTGAGTTAACCCCAGTACAAACTTCATGGGAGTGGATGGTTCTGCATTTCGTTTTCTCAGGGTTATCCAAATCCATGAAAATACTGGTGCAAGTAGCATTATATACAAGGGATTGAGGCTTTGAAAAATAGAAGCCGGAATTTCAGTATCATAAACATTACGGTTTACAAATCGGTCTGTAAAAAGAGTAAGTGACCCTCCTGCCTGTTCAAAAAGTGCCCAGAAAATAGCATGGAAGAAAAATAAAACCACAACAACCAATAACCTTTGTCCAGCTTTTTTATCGGGGTTGCTCACTCCCTGGTAAACCAGGTATCCAATGATAATTATGGAAATAATCAGCAGAACCGTAGACATCACTTGATCAAAATTTAATAAACTTGCTGTAATTGGGATAAAAAGCAAGGTTAATATAAATACCAGGTTAGTTTGGTTGATGGGTCCGATGATTGGCTTTTTAATAGCAGGAGTTTCCGGTACGCCTCCTTTTCCTTTGAAAAAACGCGGCCCAATCAACCAGAATACAAGCAAACCAAGCCCCATGCCTATACCTGCCAAACCAAAACCATAATGCCAACTAATATTTTCACCAACATAGCCGCAGGTGAGGGTTGCCAGAAAGGCACCAATATTTACACCCATGTAGAAAATAGTGAAAGCTCCGTCCTTTCGCGAATCATCTTTATCGTAAAATTTACCAAGAAAGCTGGAAATATTAGGTTTGAAGTATGCATTACCAATAATAATCAGGGCCAGCGAAACATAAAATACCGTTAGGCTACCCGGAAAAAGGCTTCCCTCCAGCGCCAGGGTAAAATGGCCAACCATCATTAAAATTCCTCCAAATAAAATAGATTTTTTAAAGCCAAATATCCTGTCGGCAATTAAACCTCCCAATACCGGAAAAAGATATACCATTGATGTATAGGATCCGTATATTCCCAGTGCTTTTGCATCTGCCTCTGCACCCATTCCTGCAAATAGAACCTTCACCATGTAGAGAGTGAGAAGTGCCCGCATTCCATAATATGAAAATCGTTCCCACATTTCTGCCCCAAATAAAATAAAAAGTGCTCCGGGGTGGGTTTTCCTGTTGGTGAGAATTACTATAGGAATCCAGATGACAACAAATATCCAACCAATTAGTAAAATGTACTGGGTTATGCTCATATGATTAACAGATTCTGTTTTCACTAAAGTTTTTCCAAAATAATTAATTAGATGAAATAGTTTAAAGAAACTGAAATTAAAATGAATTCTTCATTCGTTTTTAATTTATTCTGCCAACACAATGAATGAAATGGAAAAAAGCTATTTTTTTTACTATTTATTTAGCAAGTAGAGTTACTAAATTTGGCAAACAAAATAGCTAAATTTACATGTGGATTACCCAATATTACCAGCAACTAATTGATACTATGGTCAAGCGGGGAAAATGCTTATTAATTAAGTGTATATCTAAACTTTTTATAGGTCCCAAAAAGAAATAGACATAGTGGAGGAAAGAGAACGATGCCCAGGTAGGCAAATTGATTAAGGGGTTAAAAGCCAATATCTTATAAATATTTGATTAATGCCTTATCATCCAAAAAATTAGCACATTTTAGGTAAAACTTAAATCTTCATAAATCCAAATTTTACGTGTGCGGAATTTAGGAATTTAGTCAATAGGCCAAAATATCAGGAAGTTTTGACTGAGATGAAAAATAAATTAAATCAACATTATCAACCCGAAATTTTATACAAGAGATGAAAAAGAGTTTTCTGAAAATTATTATATCATTGCTGCACCTTAACTCTTATGCTCAGGAAACAATCAATAAAGTTGATCAAAAGGATTACATGGCCCAACAAGACATGGTTTATGAAACATTGAATGCTAACTGGCATGAAGGTGCCTTTACCGGTAATGGCCTATTGGGCAACATGGTGTACCTGACGGAAGATAGTGCAGCAATACGCATTGAAATTGGCCGTACGGATGTGGTAGATCATCGTCCGGAGTATGGGCTGCAGTATGGTGAATTTCGCCTACCAATTGGTCATTTTCGAATAGAGCCAAAGGAAAGCATGAAAGTAACCAGTGGCCGTCTTGATTTATACAATGCTACATTTCAAGGTCAGATTAATCAAATACTAACATTCAAAACTTTTACTCATGCATTATTTGATATTATCGTGTTGGAAATTGAGAATGGTTTGGATTATGAGTTGAGTTGGCAACCTGAATTATCCGTCAGTCCACGCTACCACCGGCAGAACAAATGGGTTGGCTTCGCCCCCAAAAATTACCAACCCAATCCGGAGCCTAAATTATTTAAAGAAAATGATGTTACTTATTGCTATCAGCCACTATTGGCCGGCGGTGGTTATTGTACTGCCTGGAAAAAGGTGGAAAAACCCGAAAAGGACATCTATTTCATTACGGTGGGCAATTCCTGGCCGCAGGATATCTCCGTACGTCAAGCTCGACAAAATCTTGAATTGGTTTCGGCCATGGATTATCAGAATTTATATAAGCAGCATGTAGATTGGTGGCATAATTTTTACCAGGCGAGTTTCGTAAGCCTACCTGATAAACAATTCGAAAATTTTTGGTGGATACAGCAATATAAGCTGGGGTCTGCTACTCGAAAGGATGCCCCCGCGATCGACCTTATGGGTCCGTGGTTTCGTCACACGCCCTGGGCAGCTTATTGGTTTAACCTGAATGTGCAACTGACCTATTCGCCGGTTTACAGCAGCAATCGTCTTGATTTAGGTCAATCCCTGACCAGCTTTATTAATAACAACAGAAACCAGTTGATTAAAAATGTACCAGAAATATATCAGCATAATGCCATGGCCCTTGGTAGGTTTTCCTCTTTTAATATGAACGCCCCCATCGATTTGGAAAACCCAAGATATCCTGATACTGAAGAGAATAAACATTTGCCGGGTGCCATGACCAGAGGTGAAACCAAATCGGAATTAGGCAACCTGACCTGGCTCTTGCACAATTATTGGTATCAATACCGCTACTCGATGGATACAACAGTACTGCATGATTTGTACCCTTTGCTGAAGCGTAGTATCAATTATTATATCAACATCATGGAGAAGTGGGATGACGAAAAGCTGCATTTACCGGTGACATTTTCTCCGGAATATCCGGGCGGATTAACCCGGGATTGTAATTACGACCTGGCCCTGTTTCGCTGGGGATGTGAAACGTTGCTACAAATTGATCAGCAATTGAATGCGGAGGATAGCCTGTCAAGTACCTGGAATTATGTTCTGCAAAATCTTACTGATTATCCCACCGATGAAAATGGCCTGAGGATTGGTCTGGATGTTCCTTTCAATAAATCACACCGGCATTATTCACATTTGCTAATGTGGTATCCATTGCATATTATGGCTCCCTCTGAAGAAAACATTAATTTAATGGAAAAATCAATTGCTCATTGGCATAGTTTTGATAAAGCGCTGCAGGGATATTCTTTTACTGGGGGAGCTTCTATGAAAGCCAAAATGGGCGATGGCGACCAGGCTTACAACTACCTAAAAACTTTCATGACAGATTTTTTGCGGGCCAATACCATGTATCTGGAAGCTGGCCCGGTGATTGAAACCCCACTTTCGGCAGTGACCAGCATCAATGAAATGCTGCTGCAAAGCTGGGGAGATACCATTCGTGTTTTCCCGGCCATGCCGAAGCATTGGCAAAATGCTGCATTTGAAAACCTGAGGGCCGAAGGTGCTTTCCTGGTATCTGCAAAGATGAAAGATGGAGAAGTACAATTTGTAAAAATAGTAAGTGAAAAAGGAGGGAAGCTGCAATTGAAAATGCCGGAATGCAAAGAAGACTTTCTACACGATGATGAGAAAATAAAAAATAATTTTCTATCGATTGAAATGAATTCCGGGCAAGAAATTTCCATCTATCAAAAGGGTATTAATGAATTTGTATTTGAGACAATACCAACGCAGCAGGGAAATTATAATACATTTGGAGCCAAAAAAGACAATGATTAAGGTATTAGGAATTAGGATAATGGGTAACGGAGAATTGTAATAAAGTGAGCGCTCAATAATCTTTCAATGTTTTTATTTGAGATTAATGGTGCTAAAATATATAACCTATGTTAATGCCTAAGCGCAACGGAATCAATAAGTGTTTTTTATCTAAAGCTCGAAACAAAGAGGCATCATCAGTGCTGTAATTAGGTTTGTATTCCCGATAACCTAAACCTGCTCCCGCGAAAATATCAATCGTTATTCCAGTTTTTTCCGCGTTATTCATCCATTTGTCACCAAAAAACTTGATCCATCTATTACCGATCAGTAAGCTGTATTCAAATCTGTTTTGGTCAGCATCTACAGTGTAGGCCGCAGAATTACCATTATCCTGCTTATTTACTGCATGGTTTAGCATGGTATAGCGAATTTCATGACCAAAATACAAGGATCCAATATCAGTGGTAGGATGATAAAACTTTTGGCGCAATGCTAAGGCAAAGCCTCGCTCATATAAATTGTTGAGCGCTATATTTTTATTAGCCATAAAGAAAGGATCTCTAATGAAAAGATATTGGAACTCATAACCAAGCCTCTCTTGTATGTGGTATTCTATTGAAATCGGCAAGTTGCCAAAGCTCATGGCTATGGGATTACTAGCGATTATAAGCCCTGAATATTCATTGATTTTAGGAGAAAAATAACGCAATTTTCGATTTCGATACCTGTATTCTGGTTTTACCACATCTGATTGTTCACTTACTTCAATTTCCTGTTGTTCTATAATTTTAAATATAGGCTTTTTATCTTCATAGTATGGGCGATAAAAACCTGCTAAATCTCCACTTTTTTCATATAGTTTCCATACCCCAACATTTTCACCATCTTCTATTTTGCCTTGCATACGTTTTCCACCATCCCGATAGTAGCCTGTGTATTCTCCGGAGCCATTATCAAAATCTGCTTCACCTTCCAGAATACCATCTTCACTGTAATAAAACCACTTGCCCTGATTTTTACCATTTTTTAAATGACCCTTGATTTTCAGTTTACCACTATGATAATATTCAGTGTATTCTCCATCACCATCCTGTAGTACACTTTCACCTTTAAATTCTCCATTTTCATAAAACAGTTTCCAATATCCATCTTTTTTGCCATTGGCAATTGCTCCCTCTGAGCTAATTTCTCCATTTTTGTGGTAATAAATCCATTTGCCTGATTTTTGTCCATTTTCAAAGTTTCCTTGGGCGGATTTGTTTCCGTTGGCATAATAATATTTCCAGATACCTACTTTTATACCATTGGTATAATTTCCTATAGCTTTCTCTTTACCATTTTCGTAATAATAGGTCCATAGGCTATCCGATTGACCATTAAGATTATAACCAGATGCATAAATTTTTCCCGAAGGGTAAAACTCTCTATAAGGTCCGGAATTATTCTCAAAAAATGCTTGTGCTTTTAATGTACCGTCTTCAAAATAATAATTCCAGGTGCCTTCTTTTTTATCATCTATAAACTTTCCACTACTTTTTACAGTACCGTTTTCAAAATAAAATTTCCAATCTCCTTGCCTATCACCTTCAATTATCCGACCCTCCATACTTTTGTTGCCATTTTCATAAAAGTAGATCCAATTTCCATGGTATTGATTACCTTTGAGTTCACCTTTCATTTTAAGGTTACCATTTTCATAATAGTATTCCCATATTCCTTCGGCTTTATTATTTACAAATTGGCCTTTTGATTTTACCTGTTTATTTACATAATAAGAAGTATAGCTTCCGACTAAATTATTACTAAAAGTATCTGTTACCGTGTATTCTTCTTTAAGTTGGGTATTGTCCTGATTAAAATAGGTTTTTACTTTTACCTGTGCAAAGGAAAACTGGCAGAGAAAAAGAAATGATATGCATAATAAATTTTTCAAGTCGCACCTGTAGATAATCAAATTGTATAACGATAAAATTACAGCAAATTATAAATTTAACTGCATGAAAATTAATAATTTCATTGCATATCATTAAATGTTTATATCATTTGTTTAAATTAATAAGAAACCATCATATGTCAATCTAAAATTGTAACTTTAAATATATAAAGATAGAGATACTAAATACACCCATTTATTATGAAAAATTATATTGAGAGACGCGAATTTTTAAGATATTTAGGCGGCATTACTGCTGGAGTATTTGCTTCCCATCCACTTGCTTATGGCAAAAAAGATAGGTTAGGTAAAATGTTGCCAACCAGGCAATTAGGTAGTACTGGCATGCAAGTTACCATGCTTGGGCTGGGTGGGTACCATATTGGCTGGACTACTGAAAAAGACGCTGCTGAAACAATTGATGTTGCAATTAACGGTGGCATTAGATTTTTTGACACTGCTGAATCTTATGGACCCCACACGAGCGAAGTTCGCTACGGCAAATACCTGGTACCGAAATACCGGGATGACGTTTTTATCATGACCAAATCGCAAGCAAAAGATGCCAAAACTGCTCAGGAGCACCTCGAAGGCTCTTTGAGAAGGATGGATTGTGACTACCTGGATCTCTGGCAGATTCATTCTATTAGTAGCCCTCAAGATGTAGAAGAACGATTGAACAACGGTGTACTTGAAGTATTTATGAAAGCAAAAGCAGATGGTAAAGTAAAACACATTGGGTTTACTGGTCATGCTGATCCGGCTGCTCATGCTCATATGCTTACAATGACAGCCGGGGAAAAACCATTTGCCACCTGTCAGATGCCAATAAATATTGTAGACGCGGCCTATGAAAAAAGTTTTATTGAAACAGTAATGCCCTCGCTAATTGAAAACAATATAGGTGCTTTGGCCATGAAAACGCTGGCAGATGGTCGGTTTTTTCCTAAAAAAGTAATGAATGGTAAAACCCGATGGCAAACAAAAGACCCAGTGATACCAAAAAGAGTAAGTGTGGCGGAGGCATTAAATTTTGCCTGGTCGCTACCGGTTAGCGTATTGATAACCGGTGCGGAGAAAGCAGATATGCTGAAAGAAAAAATTAAACTAGCCAAAAAATTTGTGGAAATGGATGAGGAACAAAGGCAAGCTTTAATTACCAAAGTAGGTGATTTGGCTGCTGGACAAGAGGTTGAGTATTACAAGAAAGTATGATGAGAGTGAAGAAAGGTGATTATGAAGTTATATAAAACCTGCGGTAGAGTAAAATTTGGATCTATATGAAATATTGTGTATTATAAATTTATGCTTTAAAGTTAGTAAGAAAGATAAACCTCTTGTGATTGCACTATTTAATAAATGTGTTTAGGCGGACTATAGTTAATAAAATTGTTGATTCGGAATTTCTGATTTCTCACCCCCCTTATATCTCCCTCCTTCATCACTTATCCGCATGTCCGATATTTGCGGAAGGAGGCTTTTTAAGTCCGGTTTATGGTCTTCCACACGTAATCATATAGAGCCTAAAATTTTATTACCCTAGTGTGGTAATTATTGTATTCTATTAATTGGCTAACTAAATTTTTGCTCATATTTTTCTTTGGACAGGGCAAAATTTGAAAGTATAGCAGCGCCACGGTCGAAAAATTTTAACCAATTTAATTAGATAAGAGGGGTGAAAAGAGTGTTTGAAATTTATTAAAAACACCCAAAAAGGTTATTAAAGTTAAATTGAATCGCATTTTTAAAAGCTAGTAAACGAGCAAAAAGGTTATCTTTAAAAAACCACCAGAGCAAGAATAAGTCTTTTTCATTTTATTGGTTTTAAACCTTATTTGTAGTTATCGATTATATGATAGTACGAGGTTAGCAAATAAGTTAATCGGTACCATACCATAAGCATTATTTTTTAAGCTATACCAATAAGAAATGCCACAAGTAAAAGAGCGAACATCTAAAAAAAAGTCAAGCCTGGATAAACTTCCTGGCGGACTTCAATCTTTTTTAACACAAGTAGCCGGTATAGGAGTATTTACGGGTAAGTTTTTCAAGCAAGTATGGGTGCCACCGTATGAAATCAATGAAACAATGCGGCAAGCCTATCGCACAGGTTACCGGTCGCTTTTACTGGTAAGCATAAGTGGATTTATCATTGGACTGGTAATGACTTTACAAACAAAGCCTACCATGCAAGAATTTGGTGCTGAGGCCTGGATACCATCAATGATATCTATTTCAATTATTAGGGAAATTGGCCCGGTACTCACCGCACTTATTTGCGCAGGAAAAGTTGGTTCGGGGTTTGGTGCTGAATTGGGAAGTATGAAAGTAACGGAGCAAATTGATGCTATGACCGTAAGTGGCACCAATCCATTTAAATATATAGTAGTAACCAGGGTATTAGCCACCAGTATAATGGTGCCTTTGTTGGTTTTTTATGCTGATGGTATCGGTTTGGTTGGGTCTTTCGTGGGTATGAATTTAGGTGGTGACGTAAGTCCAACGCTTTTCATTTCGCAAGCCATGGCACCTGTTTCATTTACTGATATTATTCCTGCAACCGTAAAATCTATCTTTTTTGGTTTTGCAATTGGGATTGTAGGTTGCTATAAAGGATACAATAGCCAGGGAGGAACTGTTGGCGTAGGGAATGCGGCTAATTCGGCCGTAGTAGTAGCCTCACTGCTAATATTTGTAATTGACCTGATGGCGGTACAAGTAAAACAGCTGTTTTTATAAATAATATTTATGCAAACACTCGAACAAAAAGAATCTAAAGGAAAAGAAAAAGATAAAGAAGTAGTAGTGCAGGTAAAAAACCTATACAAAAGCTTTGGTGAGCATACCGTGATCAATGGTGTAAGCTTCGATCTTCACCTTAAAGAGAATATTACCATCCTCGGCAAATCGGGTACTGGAAAATCTGTATTAATCAAATCTATTGTGGGATTACATGAGCCTGATGATGGAGAATTAATCGTATTGGGGAAAAACTTTAATCAACTGGAGGATAAAGAATTGAATCAAATGCGAAGAAAAATAGGTTATCTTTTTCAAGGTGGAGCTTTGTATGATTCTATGACGGTAAAACAAAATTTGCTTTTCCCAATAAAAAGGCAAGGACACAAAATGTCGGAAGGTGAAATGAATGATGCAGTTGAAAATTCATTGAATGAAGTAGGATTGATTGAAGCAATTAATAAAACGCCGGCAGAGCTTTCAGGAGGTATGAAAAAACGCATTGCCTTGGCACGAACGTTAATATTACGGCCCGAAATAGTATTGTATGACGAACCTACCACTGGTCTTGATCCCGTAACATCGAAAGAAATAAGTGATTTAATTTTAAAAATGCAGGATAAGTTTGATATTTCCTCTGTTACTATCACACATGACATATCTTGCGTAAAGATTACTGCCGATCGCATTTTTATCATAAGAGATGGTAAATGGGGGGCTGAAGGAACTTTTGATGAACTTAAAGGTTCTGATGATGAGTGGGTACGTTCATTTTTTCACTAATAATTTATTTTTTGATATGAATAGTAATTTAAAACGAAACATAAAGCTAGGTTCTTTCATAATAGTTGGCCTGCTATTGTTTATTGCTGTGGTTTATTATCTCGGTTCTAAACAAAATTTATTTGGATCTTCCTTTAAAGTTACAGCCGTATTTGGCAATGTAAGTGGCCTGCAAAAGGGCAATAATGTACGATACGCCGGGATCAATGTAGGCACTATAGAAGATATTGAAATAGTGAGTGACTCTTCAGTACAAGTTACTATGCTGATAGAAGAAAAAGCTGGTAAATATATAAAAAGTGATGCTACGGTGACCATTGAGTCTGCCGGATTGATGGGGAATAAGATTGTAACGATATCCTCCGGTTCTCCCGGTGCTAAATTTATACAAGATAATGATCAGCTTACCTCGGAAGAACCCATAAATATAGATGAAGTACTGAAAACCGTGCAAACTACCGGTCAATATGCCAGGCAATTTACCAATAATTTGGTAGAAATAAGTAAGCTAATTAAAGAAGGAGAAGGGCTTGCAGGTACTCTCATTGCCGACTCTTCGATGGGAGAACGAGTAGAACAAATTGTGGCCAGATTTGAAAGCACAAGTAAACAAACTATGGATATTTCACGCGAAATAAATCAGGTAACCACTCAATTAGCGCAAGGTAAAGGAACTTTAGGTAGTTTAATACAAGATGATAGTATGATTACTTATATGCGTCATACATTGGATTCTTTAGCTATGGCCAGCTCCAATGCGGTTGCCATTACCCGGGAGCTAAATAAATTTACTATTAAACTGAATAATGAAGAAGGGGCGGTAGGAAGAATATTGACCGATACGGCCATGGCGAGAAACCTCGAAACAACAATTACCAACGTGAACCAGGCAGCAGAGGAAATTGACGTTACTGCAGAAAAAGTAAATAGAAGTTGGTTACTAAACGGGCTGTTTGGCGGCGGAAGTAAAAAAGATGATGATAACCTGAATTAAAAATATAAAACCAAAAAAAGAAAAAAGGCTACAATGAGCCTTTTTTCTTTTAAATTAGTAGCCATTATCCAGCTATTGTTTCTTCTTCACCCTTATACCAATTTACTTTTCTCGATAACCACATTACTACTGCCAGAATGATAAATAAACCAATGCTACCGAATAGCAAGGCCAAATCCTGCTGTTGGATAGTTATAAATATAAACCCATACATAGCTACCAGACTTAAACCGGTGTACACGGCCAGTTTCGTATTTTGATAAACAGTGCGGGTATAAAGAATTACCATTACCAAAACCAGCAAACCGGATAAGCCGAAAGCAATATTGAAATTGGTATGCTCTGCAATAGAGAGCAACAATACATAAAACAAAGCCAGTGCCAGCCCGACCAGGATGTACTGGAAAGGGTGGATACGCTTCCAGTTAAGCACTTCCACAAAAAAGAAAATAGTGAAGGTGAGCACGATTATCATCAAGCCATACTTAGCCGAGCGCATGGTTTTCTG
>Ga0207419_1002564_pt1 | contig 11810 bp, 10 predicted proteins | sample ElkSloMetagenome_4_FD_184723 | JGI IMG/M metagenome (GOLD analysis project Ga0207419, IMG submission 184723) | Hot spring microbial communities from Elkhorn Slough, Monterey Bay, USA - MD2A (version 2) | ecosystem: Environmental > Aquatic > Marine > Intertidal zone > Estuary: Microbial mat ... | reverse complement strand
CAAAAAAAGGCACTGTAACTTATTACAGTGCCTCTTCCGACCTATTATTTTGAGGAGTTTATATCAACTAAAATCAAATTTTCTTTCCGTGCTTCAACAAATAGGCTTCTGCTTCCACTGACCACAAACCATTATTTTTAGTCACGAGCGCATCGAGCTCCTTGAACATGGCATCCTGTTCGCCTTTTTTGGCAAATTCTGAAATAGCAGTTAATTCCATATCAAGATGGGTATACATCAACTTTTTAGCTCCAGGCACATCTGGTAAATTCTTGGTAGTCTCAGCAACTGCATTCAATCCACCGATGTGGGTTACCAGTATTTCCGGTTTCAGCAGTCCTTTTTCCATCATTTGCAGCGACTCAATCATATCGTCAGTATTGCCGCCACTGGTTGCCGTAATGTGGGTAAAGGCATAATGGGCATTGTAAAAGTTAAATTCCGCTTTAAAGTTTTGGTCAGAGGGACCGGCGAAAAAGTTGAGACAACCGTCAAAGCCCAGCAGAGCATCGCCCTGCTCTACTACCGGCTTTACCGGGGCAAAAACCAGCACGTCATCATAACCTTTATCATCTGTAAGACCACGTAGGTATTTTACCGGATCGTCCAGTTCTTTTGTATTGTAGTATTGTAATTCAATGCCATTTTTAGCCGCTTCTTCTACCGGCAGCACTTTTTTCACCCAATCCAAACGGGCCTGGTCGATGTCAGTCACTACCAGGAAGGACGGCTTGCGGTCGCAATGTAAGATGTAGTCGATGGCAGCCATACCCATAGGCCCTGCACCGGCCAGAATGGCCATTTTACCACCTTCTTTAATGCCCATAAAATGCTGATAAGTTCCATATTTAGTATGATAGTGAGCATGGAACGTACCGGCCACACAGGAGTAAGGCTCTGCCAGTGAAGCTGGAAAAAACCCGGGTCCGTCATAAGCCAATAGGCAATTCATTTCCATCACTTCCTGGGGTATGACCACGTAAGTAGAATCACCGCCGATGTACTGGTAAGAATATCCGGGAGCATCAAGGCTGCCTTTGTAGTTAAGCGCCGGCTGTATGGCAAATTTACTGCCTTCCTTGAATTTGTTTTTCCACTTTTTGCCTACCTCTACAATGGTACCGGCAAATTCATGTCCGATTAAAACCGGTGCTTCATGTACGTTGTTCGGAATTCGTTTGTGTTTAGGCCCCTGTTTTGTGGCTTTGTAAGAAGACATGCAAAGACTATCGCTAGTCACTTCGGCCAGGATTTCATCATCCTTCAGCGCCGGTAAGTCAAATTCTTCCAGCCTTAAGTCGTCTTGTCCGTATAATCTTATTCCTTTTGTTTTCATATTCTCTTTATTTTATTTTTAGCTAATATCGCTTCTCAATCCTGGGTTTATTTGTTGATTTGTTTATTTGTTTATTCTTTATTCATTCTCACTCCTAATTCAGCATCACCTGTCAATGTGAATTCCGGCCCTCGACTGTCGGCAACCGGCCGTCGTTAATTCAGCATCACCTGACCACCCGTTACCGGTACCGCCTGACCGGTTTCATATTTTTGTTCTATTATGTAAAAAATGGCCTTCATCACATCTTCCGGGTAACAACCTCTCTTCATTGGTACTTTACTTTCGTAAAATTTCTTTACATCGGCAATGTCTTTGGCCCCGGGTACTTTGCCGGCGGCCAGGTATTGGGCAAATAAACCTTTATCAGGGTCTGACCAAAGTGGGCCCTCGAAATAATTTCCCGGACAAACCGCGTTTACCTTGATGTTATGTTCTACCAGCTCCAGGGCGAATGATTGGGTAAGGCCAATGCCGCCAAATTTACCACCTGCATAAGCGAAGTTTTTATTGCTGCCTTGCAGGCCGGATTTGCTATTGATTTGAATGATGTCCATGAACCGGTTGGCATCATGCTTTTGCTGTACTTTCATCACCTGCGAAATGTATTTGGTACAAATAAAGTAGCCTTTGTAATTCACATCGGTCACAAAGCCAAAAGACTTTTCATCCATTTCATCCAGCCCACCGGCACGCAATACACCGGCATTGCTGATGAGCACTTCAATACTGCCAAAATTTCGTACCGTTTCCGCCGCCAGTTGCTCTACCGAAACAGCATCGGCCACATTCGTTTCCACGAACAGCAATTGATTGCCATTTTCAGGCTTTTCCAGTTCAGCAATTGTCTTTTCACCTACGGTGGCATTGATATCGGCGATGATTACGTTAGCTCCTTCCCGGTAAAATTCCTCAACGATCCCTTTGCCAAAACCCTGGGCCCCTCCGGTCACGATTACATTTAAAGTACTGGCTTTGCCTGTAGGTGTTTGGGTTCCCTGGATTTCAGCCGACAATTTTTCTGCATAATTTGAAAGTTGTTGCTGATTGAAATCAGCGCTTCGTGCCTCTGAAATCATACGTTCATAAAAGGCCAGCGTAATATCATTTTCTTTAGCTGAATTGCTGACTGCCAATAAACCAGCTCCAGGCAAGAATATTATCTTGGGCTGAGAATTAAATTTTTCCTGATATTCATTCAACTTTTGCTGAAAGCTTTCCACGAATACCGCCTCTGTTACTGAATGTGAAACCACTAAAGGTGCTAAAGGCTGATTAGCTACTTTTACTAGAGATTCCAGTAAAGTAGATAAACCGGGGAATTTTTCCGGAGCCGAAAAATAATCATCTACAATGGAAAGTGGTTTCACCCTCCCGGTTTTTCTTCCTGAACGACCCAGAATGGTATTTACTGCGGTAATATTTTCAATTACAATTTCCATAGATTTACCGGGTCATTTCCGCGATTACTTTTTTGCCCAGGGCAATAAATTCATCCTTTTTATCCTTGGCCGGCTTACCATGTGCATCCACATAACCGGCTTCTCCTTTGGCATGCAAATATTCATGGGCAGCCACCACGCAAGCCCCTTCATAACCAACTTTTAGCAGGTAGTCATCCAGTGGCTGGTCGGAGCACCTTACAGTAAGTGGCTCCATAGCCGGAGTATTGTGCTCAGTGCCGAAAGTGACCACGATGTCCCGCGCTACAAAAAACTGCACGAAATCTTTCATGATGGCAAATTTGTTACGGGTGGGTATCAGTTCGATGCAATGCACATTCAATTCCTGCAGTCGCTGATAAAGCTTTTCGTAATTTTCTTCAAATTCAGTAAACTCTCCTTTGGCATTATCAAGCAAGGTAGGGTAGCAGGGGATGCCGCCTGCATTGATAATAATTTCAATTACCTCCGGTATTTCCAGGAAAGCTTTGGGGTCTTCAGGCACAAAAGCCACTCCGCCACTTTTCAGTAAATTACCTCTGGCTTCATTATCCACAGCTGCCACATCTTCAAGTTCAGCTTTCATCGGTTTGCCGTAAATTTTCTCCAGGGCAGCTTTTCTCTCCTCGTTGCTGCTGTATTTTTCAAACACTGCCGTGCGCACCGCCTTTGCAATGTGACGCTCACGCACCAGTTCCTTGGCATAGCGGTTCTTAATTTCCTCGAAAGGGATTTGCAAATCTTCCATGCCAATGGCGGCCAGGTGCTGATTCAATTGTTCTACCATACTCCGGGTTTGCTTCATGCTTTCCGCGAATACGCTGTCCAGTTTTTGCTGAAAAGGCGGGTCGAGATGTACCGGGAAACGCAAGCCCTTGCCGCTGAAATAGGTCCTGCCGGGATTGTTGGGGTCGTTTACTTTAATACCCTTTTTTTGCTCTTGCAGTAAAAGCCCCATGAATTCAATATTGAAAAGTGGAAATTTCTTATGCTTCACCGATAAGTCATGAAAAGCCGGATAACCATCCATGGTGATGAAGTCATTAATTCCCAGCACTTTAATATCTTCCTTGTCTGCCATTTCAAATACTTGTTCGATATTTTCAAAGGCACTAAAAGAAAATGGCGTATGAAAATGACCATTAACTTTCAGTATTTCGCCATTACTTTTCAATTCTTCTTTGGCAGGCATTTTTTCTAAAACATTCATATTTTCTTAGATTTATGTTGATGCAAATCTTTTTCTAATTCTTTTTTTATTTGTTTTGCTTGCGCAAATACTTCGGCATCCTTTGCCGGATCCAGTTTGCAAATTTCAATTAATATTTTTATTAAACTATCCTGATGTATCCGCCTGAAGGTTGCATCGGCCGGAAATAATTTCCCTGCTTCATCGGTAGCCTGAAAATAGGTGCCGGCTACTGCTGCTTTCAAAATATTATCGTAGGGCTTATTCAATGCACGGGCTAATGTGATGGCTCCGAACAGCCGGTCTTCAGGGCCAAGTTTTCGGGGTAAATCCAGGCCAACCCGATAAACCGTATCGCCCAGGTAACGATTGGCAAATCGTAGTAGTAAATCGTCTATATGCTCATCAATGGCTTGTTGATTGAATTCTTCAGGGTAATTTGCTTGTAGAATTTCCCCGGCTTGCTGCATGGTAGCTTTTATTTTCTGCCTAAGCCAGGGCTCATCCAGCACTTCATAGATGTATTTTTTTTCAGGAAAGTAGAAGTTTCCCAGGTAGGCTGTAGCCGCGTGACCAAGGTTATGAACGAAAGATTTGCGGTCTACCCAGGCTTTCATATTTTCCTTGGGTGACATACCTGGAATATCCGGTACCGAGTTAATGAACCCTTTTTTATCAACAATCAAGGTGTTGTAAGGCTCAGCGAATACCTGGAGCGGGTCAGCTTCTTCGTCTTTTTTGCTCATGATCGGCACCATCTTGCCGATGCTGGTCTCCACCAGGCCTATTCTTTGTTCCTGATGAAACCCTTCCGGTAAATGTCCGGCCAATTCCTCGCGCATAAATTCAGCGGCATCACGCATATTCTCTGCAATGATGATGTCCAGTGCACGACCGGGAGATATTTTCTCCCTTAGCAAGACCCCTTCGGCAATCCGGGGTATGACTTTTTTTAATCCGTTTTTGCCCACACTTACAGCCAGCAGGTCGGCCTCAGCCACAGCATTTTGTACCGCCTCGGCATCGGTAGCCAGGATGCCATTCACATTTTCAATCAGAAGCTGCTCTTCCTTTTCAGCTTTAATGACTACCTTATAACTATTTCGCTGATTCAATAAGTCAATGATGGATTGGGCAATATCGATAAAAGTCACCTGGTAGCCAGCCCTGCTAAAGAGCTGGCCGATGAATGACCTGCCGATTTTGCCGGCACCAAATATGACCAACTTCTTTCTCACACGCCTTTTTTACTTCTGTCTAAAAGTTCCAATTCATTAAAGTTGTTATTTACCTGATGGCCATCGAGTGGCAATATTTTTTCATGGATGGCATCCAGAATCCAATCGGCCTGCGGAAAGAAAAATTGCTCCTGTTCGAAAGATGGCGTAATCCAGTTACGTGAGCCAACTACTACTGGCGGCGCATCCAGGTAATCAAAAGCGAAATTGGTAATATTGGAAGCCATGTCATTGAGATAAGAACCCCGAGCCACTGCATCACTTGCCAAAACAATTTTACCGGTTTTCTTCACTGATTCTATCACCAGTTCGTAATTAAACGGTACCAAACTACGGGCATCTATTATTTCCGCTTCCAGGTTGTATTTTTCTTTTAAAATATCGGCTGCTTCCAAAGCTCTATATAAGGTAGCCCCTATGGTCAAGATGGTAATGTCTTTGCCTTCGCGCTTGATGTCCGGTTCTCCTATTTCTATTTCGTAATATCCTTCCGGCACTCCCTCTTCATGGAACATTTCGCCCACATCATAAATTCGCTGGCTTTCGAAGAACAGTACCGGATCCGTACCCTGGAGGGCAGCATTCATCAAACCTTTGGCATCGTAGGGTGTGGCCGGGAAGCATACTTTCAACCCGGGAATGTGTGCCACTAAAGAGGTGAAATCCTGCGAGTGCTGAGCACCATATTTTGAACCTACAGATAAGCGAATCACTGCAGGCATACTTATTAAACCGCCACTCATCCCTTGCCACTTCGAAAGCTGATTGAAAACCTCATCACCGGCACGGCCCAGGAAGTCGCAGTACATAATTTCTGCAATTACGCGACCACCGCACATGGCGTAACCCACGGCCGTTCCTACAATAGCTCCCTCAGAAATAGAAGAATTGAAAAGACGATGGTACGGTAATGCTTCGGTCAATCCACGATACACGGCGAAAGCACCTCCCCAATCCCGGTTTTCTTCTCCGTAAGCTACAGTGGTTGGGTCTTTATAAAACCGATCGACAATGGCTTCAAATAAGCCATCCCGCAGCTGGTACATACGATTTTTGGAAACGGGCTTTCCGTCTTTGAAGGCGAATCTTTCTTTCTTTTGTATTTGCTGTACCCGAGGATTTTCTTCCATGCCGTGATTAACTTCAGGTTTACGCCCCTCTTCCATGGAATCCTTCGATTGGTTGGAAAACATGTACTGGCCAATTTCATTCGGATTTTTTGTCAAATCCATGCGGGGTGAAATATCATCGTTACCTGCCAGTTTCAACACTTTAGTTACTTCATCTACCGCTTTCTGGTTGATCTGGTCAATATCTTCCCGGCTGCAAATATTAGCATTTACCAGGTCCTGGGCATAAGTAATGATGGAATCTACGCTTTGCCAGGCTTCAATTTCCTCTTTTGTGCGGTAGGCAGAAGCATCGGATGGGCTGTGACCGCTGAATCGATAAGTCAGTGTATCCAGCATTACCGGTCCTTTTTTGTCTTCAATAATTTGTTTTTTACGACGGTACGCATCTATAACCGCCAGCGGGTTGTATCCGTCTATCCTTTCAGCATGCATATTTTCAGGGTTGATGCCGGCTCCCATCCTGGCCAGGATATCAAAACCCATGGTTTCACCTCGGGTTTGCCCACCCATGCCGTATTGATTATTCATGAAGTTGAAGATGATGGGCAATCCTCCCTGCATATCACCTTCCCATAGGCGGCGGAACTGGTCCATGGTAGAAAATACTAAACCTTCCCAAACAGGTCCGCAACCGGCGGAAGCATCACCAATATTGGCAATGACTAAACCAGGTTTGCGATTTACTTTTTTATACAAAGCAGCCCCTACCGCAATATCACCTGAACCACCCACGATGGCATTGTTGGGGTACACCCCGAATGGCGTAAAAAACGCGTGCATAGAACCACCTAAGCCACGGTTGAAACCATAAGCTTTCCCAAATATTTCTGCCAGTGTACCATACAGCAGGAAGTCAATGGCCAGATCTTTAATGTTATCCGGGCGCTCTTTTTCCACCACCCGTAGTGCTTCGCCGTCAAAGTAGTTGCTCATTATTTTCATCAGCTGGTCCTCATCCAGTTTGTGAATGGCAGAGAGTCCTTTGGCCAGGATTTCACCATGGCTACGGTGCGAGCCTAAAATGTAGTCTTTCTCATCAAGTAAATAGGCCATCCCCACCGCAGAAGCTTCCTGCCCGATAGATAAATGGGCCGGACCGGCATGGTTGTAAGAAACGCCATTGTATTCATTCGATATTTTGATGGAGTTGAGCATGGTCTCAAACTCCCTGATAATTACCATGTCATGGTAAATGCGGATTAAATCTTCGCGGGAAAAATTAGTTTTTTCCTCTTCGATATTTTTATCATAGCTACAAACCGGAATCGGCTCGATGAAAATGCTGTCTTTTTTTCTACTTTCTACAGGATCGATGAACAGTGACTTGGTCATAGTATTTATATTTTAGTCTTTAAATGCGAATATTGTTTCTTTAATTACTTCCGATACGGTGGGGTGCGGGAAAATTACCTCCTCAGCATCTTGCAGGCGGAATTCAGATTCTATCATCTGGGCTGCTCCGTAAATCATTTCAGAGCAGACGCCTCCAATCATATGTATGCCCACAATTTGATTGTACTTTTTATTAACGATGATTTTGCAGTGGCCCTGTTTGCCTTCATTCTCGGCAATGAACCGGCCGCTGTAAGCCATGGGCAGTTTTTTAACTTCGTAATCCATACCACTTTTTTGTGCCTGCACTTCCGTAATGCCCACCGAAGCCACTTCCGGGTTGGTGTATATTACGCCAGGAATGGCATGGTAACGCATCCGGTCCTGGCAACCTGCCAATTGGTTCACAACCACTTCACCTTCGCGATAAGCAGTGTGCGCCAATAATGACTTGCCATTCACATCTCCGGCGGCAAATACATTGGGGATGTTGGTTTGCAGCTTATCATTGGTTTTTATAGCGCCATTTTCTACCAGAACGCCAAGGTTTTCCAGGCCGAAGCCTTCCACATTCGGTCGACGGCCTACGCTGACCAGCACTTCACTGGCTTCAATTTCCAGTCGCTCACCATTTTTTTCGGCTATAACTTTTTTGCCTTGCATTTCCACCACTTTGGTTTGCAAATGAATGGTGATGCCGCGCTTGATCAAGTCCTTGCGCAAATGAGCGGCAATTTCCTTGTCCATACCGGGGGTTATTTCGTCCAGCGTTTCAATAACCGTAACCTCAGTGCCCAGGCTGCGGTAGAAGCTGCCAAATTCAAGCCCGATGTAGCCGCCGCCAATCACCACCAGACTTTCCGGTGCCTCTTGCAGGTCCAGTATTTCTTTGCTGGTGAGAATATTTTTGCGCTGCAAGCCGGGGATGGGAGGAATGAATGGCGCGGCGCCGGTAGCAATCATCAGGTTTCGTGCCTGGTAATTTTTACCGCCAGCCTCTACGTTAATATTTCCATTTGATTTACCCGTGATGTTTGCTTTTTGATTGACTACGGTGACCTGGTGTTTTTTCAGGCGCATGGTAACACCATTCACCAGGGTATCGATTACTTTATTTTTTCGATTGTAAATGGCGGGATAATCAAAACTTGCTTCCGGAATAATCAGGCCATATTTGTTAGCATCGCGGGCATTATCAAGCAACTTGGCCGTGTGCAGCATGGTCTTAGTGGGAATGCAACCTTCGTTGAGGCATACGCCGCCCAGTCGATTGGTCTCAAAAACCACAGCCTTCAAGCCATTTTGGGCTGCCCTTTCTGCCGAATTGTAACCGGCTGGTCCGCCACCGATGATTGCCAGGTCAAAAATATCTTCCATAATTATAAACTGTGTTCAAAGTTTTCAATTTCTTGCTTTATGGCCTGCAAAAACCGTGATGCTGGTGCGCCATCCAGGCTGCGATGGTCGTAGGTGAGCGAAAGACCTAAATGAGGTACAAACCCTATCGTGCCATCACCTAAATCGGCAGGGCGATGGGTGATGGTATTTACGCCCAAAATACCGCTTTGGGGCAGGTTGATTACCGGGGTAAATATTTCGATGCCAAAGGCCCCGAGGTTGGAAACGGTAAATGAAGCCGCGGTACTGGCTAGCAATTCCGGGTCAATTTTTCCGGTTTTGCAGTCATTGGCAATTTTCTTCAATTGATTGCTGAGGCCTTCCAGGTTGAAGTCATCCGCATTTTGCAAGGCCGGCACCATCAGGCCACGCTCAGTATCCACTGCCAGCCCCAGGTGTACTTTATTAAAGATCTTGATTTTATCACCCAGAAAATGGCTGTTGGCCTCCGGATGTTTTTTCAAGGCCTTGATAACGGCAAAGCAAATCATATCGTTAAGGGTGATGTTGCTTTGCAATGTACCTTCAGCCTGGGCTGCTTTTACCTGCTTACGCAAATTGAGCAGCTTGCGTGCATCGGCCCCCAGGTGGTGAGTCAACTGAGCCGAATTCTGCAACGATTTGTGCATATTTTCGGCGATAATCTTGCGGATGTTGGGTAGCTTTTTCACTGTAAAGTCTGCGCCCTCTTCCAATACCTGTGCCGGAGTAGTGCTGGCTGCCGGTGCCGCAGTTTTGCCCAAATCTTCCCGGCGAATTTGTCCACCTAAGCCGGTGCCTTCGGCTGGCATGCCTGATTTTTCTTCCCGGGCCGCCTGTGCTGCAGTGGGTGTAGGTTTGCCGTGCTGCTCGATGTGATTAATGACGTCCTGCTCCAGTATTCTGCCCTGAGGCCCGGAGCCGCTTATTTTTATATCGTTTTGGGAGAGGCCAATTTTTTGCAGATAGGACTTTGCCCGGGGCGAAATGCGGGTAAATTCGTCAGTATCAGATTCCTGCGAAACGGCGGGTTCCGGTTGTTCTTTTTGGGGTTGTTCTGTGGCTGCAGAAGTATCTTCGTATTTTTCTTCAGCCGGTTGTGCCGGTTGCTCTGGCTCTTCGGTGGCATTGGCATTTTCCGGGAGAAATTCGTCAATGGCTTCCCCTTCCTCTCCGATTACTGCAATATTGGTCAGAACCGGCACATCATCGTCGGCAGTAAAAAATGTTTCCAGCAAAGTTCCGCTTGCCGGAGATTCCAGTTCGAAGGATGCTTTATCAGTTTCATATACACATAAAACATCACCTTCTTCTACCTTATCACCTTTTTGTTTGCTCCATTCGGAGATGATGCAACTTTCCACCGATTGCCCTTGCCGGGGCATGATAACTGGCACTGCCATAATACTTTGATTTATGTTGACAAATAATATAACTTGTTAACACAGGTTTAATTTATGAGTAACAAAAAATTAACCTGGTAGCTTTAGAGCACAAATATAATAAAAATTTTTTCTATATTTGTATAACTTGTAAAGACAAGTTTTTTGGGGTGGTCTTATTTTTGGCGGATACATAAACAATATGGCGGATAATTGGCGGATATGTTGCATATTACAACGATGAATTATGGATTTGGTGTTAAGTTGAAATTTATTTTGATAGGAGCCAAGGACACCCACCTTTCCCCCCTCGAGGGGGAGTCTGTAGTAGCTAATTTTCTGCATCAAATAAATAATTTCTTGCTTTCTGAAAGAATCATAAATGAAAATATTCGATGGTGCGAGATTCATAAATTGAGGTTAAATACTTAAATCTAAAGTAAGCTAAGAAAAATGTTCAAAGGTAGAATGTATGAAGCTACGGATTCCCCCCGCCAGCTGGCGGGGGAGTCTGTAGTGCAGGCCATCTTTCATGAAATTATCAGCCTACTACCTTTTGAAAATTGTAATTTTATTCAAAATGAGAATTATTAATTTATTAAACACATTTATTCAAGTAGGGAGTCCCCCCTTGAGGAGGGGCAGGGGGGTGTAATATGGAAAACCTACCCCAATATAAAAAGCTCTACGAACTTTTGCGCAAGCAAATACGCGAAGGTATGTTTAAAGAAGGTGACCTGTTGCCTTCTGAAAATGAGCTATGCAGCCTTCATGAAGTAACACGTCCCACTGTACGTCAGGCACTCGACCGGCTGGTACTGGAAGGCTTTATACAAAAGCATAAGGGCAAGGGAAGTATTGTCAATTCCCTCCCCAAGGGCATTGGTATTCTTTCCCTGGAAGGTACCAGCAAAAGCATGGGCAAGGATCTGGTGACACATATCGTGGAAAAACCTGCGATGAAAGCCTGGCCGGAACCTTTCATGTTTGAGCTATCAGAAGAGGAGCAGGAGAATGGGTGCATCATTCTACAACGCCAGCGCATCATTGATGATGTGGTAGTGTTATTTGAAGTTACCTACCTACCGGCATTGCATTTTCCACGCTTTACCAATCGCTCTTTTGAAAACAAATCTCTTTTCGATATCCTGCGCCAGAATTATGCAACAGAAATTACCGGCGGCGAACAAAAGCTTTGGGCCATTACAGCCAATCAGTCCATCAGTGAAAACCTGCATATAAAAAAGGGAAAGCCGGTGCTACACCTGCAAAGAAAAATGCACACCAATAAAACCGGTGTCAATATTTACTCCTCAATTTTTTGCAATACCGAGCATTTTTATTTGCAGGGGTTGTTTTGAAGGGGGGTAATTTGTCAAAT
>Ga0207419_1002563_pt1 | contig 11811 bp, 11 predicted proteins | sample ElkSloMetagenome_4_FD_184723 | JGI IMG/M metagenome (GOLD analysis project Ga0207419, IMG submission 184723) | Hot spring microbial communities from Elkhorn Slough, Monterey Bay, USA - MD2A (version 2) | ecosystem: Environmental > Aquatic > Marine > Intertidal zone > Estuary: Microbial mat ... | reverse complement strand
GTTGGTTATACTAATGTTGGTAAATCTACGCTGTTAAACACCATAAGTAAAAGCGAGGTTTTTGCAGAAAATAAATTATTTGCCACTTTAGATACTACAGTACGGAAAGTAGTTATAGGTAACCTTCCTTTTTTGGTAAGTGATACGGTTGGTTTTATTAGAAAGCTGCCTACACAATTGGTAGAGTCTTTTAAAAGTACATTAGATGAAGTAAGAGAAGCCGATCTTTTGCTCCATGTGGTCGATATTTCTCATTCTAATTTTGAAGAGCATATTGAGTCTGTAAATCAAATTTTAGACGAAATTGATAGCAAAGACAAGCCAACGCTTATGGTCTTTAACAAAATAGATGCTTATAAAGACCAAATGGTTAAGGAAGCGGAAAATTTAGAGCAAGAAGAACTTAGCATGTCTTTAGAAGACTGGCAGAACACCTATTTTGCCAAAATTGGGGAAAATGCAATGTTTATATCGGCTTTAAGTAAAGAAAACCTAACAGAATTTAGAAAACGGGTATATAAAGCCGTAAGAGAAATTCACGTCACGCGTTTTCCTTATAATAATTTTCTATATCCTGACGTTGAAGACCCAAACCTTTCTATTTAGATGACAGGAAGAAAGATTCTCGACTACGCTCGATATGACAGAATTTGTGTTTTAAATAATTTCAAATGTCATATCGAGCGTTGTTGAGACACAAAGATTATTAAATGAATTCCAATCTCAACAACCTAAAATCTTGGGCCACCAAAAAATGGCAAAACAAATGGATAAAAGCAGTTGTCATTTCTATTTGTGCCGTGTTTGTTTTTATCATTGGTTTGTACATTAGTATCTATTTTGGTGCATTCGGAAAAATTCCAACTGAAAAAGAACTAAGTTCCATTAACCAAGAAGAGGCAACGGAACTTTTGGACAGAAATGGAAAACTCATTGGTAAATATTACATTTACGACAGGCAACCTGTGGAATTTAACACGTTTCCTAAACATCTTATCTATGCTCTAGTTGCTACGGAAGATGTGCGATTTTACGAGCACGATGGAATTGACAACGTAAGCTTGATGCGGGTTTTTATTAAAAATTTAATTCTTAGGGATAAATCTGCTGGCGGCGGTAGTACAATAACGCTTCAATTGGCAAAGAATCTTTATGGTCGAAAAGATTACGCCATATTTAGTATGCTTATCAATAAATTTAAGGAATCCATCATTGCCAAACGTCTAGAGAGTGTCTATTCCAAAAATGAAATACTGACGTTGTATCTTAATACGGTTACATTTTCAGATAATACGTATGGCATAGAAAGTGCGTCACAAAAATTTTTTAATAAGTCCGTTAGTGAGTTATCCCAACTGGAATCTGCTACACTAGTGGGAACACTTAAAGCCAACAGTTACTTTAACCCGAGATTGCATTTAGAACGAAGTAAATCTCGTCGTAATGTGGTATTAAATCAAATGACTAAGTACGGTTATTTGAGCAAGGATTCTATTAGAGTTTTGAAAGACAAAGACTTGGATTTGGAGTACCGTTCTTTTAATCACGATGTGGGATTGGCACCTTACTTTAGGGAAACCGTAAAACAGCAGCTAAATAAAATTTTAGATACTATAAAAAAACCAGATGGTTCAGAATATAACCTTTATAAAGATGGTTTGCGAGTGTCAACAACTTTAGATTATGCCATGCAAAATTATGCTGAATCTGCTATGAGAGAGCATCTTGCGCAACTGCAAAATGCTTTTGAAAAATCTTATGGTGAAAACGCTCCATGGGAAATCAACAAACAGCTCATTAAATCGGCTTTACAACGAACAGCAGTTTACAAAAGCTTAGAGTCAAAAGGATTGACTAAAAAGCAAATCGAGGATTCGCTCAACGTCACAAAAAATATTGAATTATTTAGTTGGGAAGGTGATACCATCCAGAATATTTCGACAATCGACAGTTTAAAACATTTTTTAAAGTTTTTGAATACGGGACTACTTTCCATCGATCCAAATACAGGTGCGGTAAGGGCCTATATTGGCGGTATTAATTATAAGTATTTTAAATACGATCATGTATCGCAGAGCAAGCGACAGGTAGGTTCTACCTTTAAACCTTTTGTTTACACTGCAGCCATAGAAGATGGCATGAATCCTTGCGAATATTTTTCATTATCTAAAGTTACCTACACCAATTATGATGATTGGACTCCTAGCAACGCGGGTGGTGAAAAAAAAGATCCGTATCTCAACTACAATTTAGAATATGCCCTAAGTAATTCTATTAATACCATCGCCGTTAAGATTTTTGATAAGGTCGGAATCCCAAAAGTCATCAATCAGGTTAAGAAACTTGGCATTACAGAAGAATTGCCAAGAGCACCTTCCCTCGCGTTGGGAGTGGCAGAAATCAACTTAATGAGTCTCACTGGTGCATATGCCAGTTATGTGAATAACAGCAAACCTGTTGAGCCTTTCTTCATTACAACGATTGAGGATAAATCGGGCAAAATAATTTATGAGTTTCAACCTGAAAATAGCTCAGAAGAAGCGTTTAGTGTAAATACCCGTCAAATCATGCTTCAAATGATGAAAGCAACAGTAAATAGTGGAACGGCATCTCGAATACGTGACACCTATAAATTAGATAATGCTATTGCTGGAAAAACAGGGACCACACAGAATAACAAAGATGGGTGGTTTGTGGGGATCACACCAAAATTGGTTACTGTAATATGGGTTGGAAACGATAATTACAGTATTGGCTTTAACTCTACTGCTCTAGGACAGGGTGCAAATTCGGCAATTCCAATTTTTGCAAAATATTATAAAAGGTTAAGTGCTGATAAAGAGTTTTATACTTTGACAAACGCGCCATTTGAAACGCCGTCAAAAGAGGTTCTTGAGGCCTTAGATTGTGAACCTGAAAAAAGAGATGGATTTTTTAGACGCTTGTTTAAGCGTAAGAAAAAAAAGAAAAAGTTCAATTAAAAAAGCCCATCTTACTCGGATAGGCTTTTTAAAACGTTTTTAAAATTTATAGCTTAGACCAAAGGTCCAGAATGTTTGTAACTTGTTATCTGCATCTTCTAGACTGACGCCTTGAAAATTTGCAGCTTCCTGTCGGTTATCTCTTAAGGCAAAATCAAATCCTAAACCAATATTTTTCCAAACGGTGTAGCCCAAAGAATTGGTCCATGTCCAGTTAGAGAGGTCTGCATCTTCATAACTTTGAAAAAGAGATAAGTTAGATTTAATATTTAATTTTCCAATGGCTTTGGTGTAATCTGCTACTACTTTAGCACCTAAAGACGACTCAAATACAGTATCGCCGCTAGAAAACACAAAGTTGTAGTTAAGAGGGTGAAGCACTACAGTAAGATCTGAGTTGGGCGTCCATGTAGCACCAACACCAAGGTCTAGATATCCAGGATCGTTAAAATTATCTATTATCGTTGTTCTGTATTCTCCAAAAGCAGAGACCGCCCATGATTCACTTAATCGGTAACCGTATAACGACGACAAATTAAATACATCTGTTGTTGCTTTAAAACTGTCGTCATCTGTAGGGTCGTCGGTATCATCAAACTTTACCCAGTTAAGATTTAAAGTAAGTGCATTTTTCCAAAAATAGCTATCTTCTATTTTATTAGCATAAGAGTTTACGGTAAAACCAATATTACCAGCCTCATTGTTGGGCGAACCTTGTGCATACCAGTTATTAAATTGAGACAAACTACCACCAATAGTTCCAAAGGCACCAAATCGCCAGCCAGGTAAAGCATCAATCTGGGCTTCAATAGCATCTACTTCAGCTTGGTATTCTTCAACCTTTGCTTGTTTTTCTGCGAGTTGTGTTTCTAACTCTTCTTTGGTTTGTGAAAAGCCCATACTTAGCACAAAAGCCATAAGTAACGAAAGACTAATTTTACGTTTCATAGTACTTTTTAAAAAATTTTGGTAAATATAGAATTTATTTTCTTTTGTAGAGAGGTACAGCAGAACAAGCTTCCCCAAACATAATAGACTTTGCTACTGGTTGTAATTTTTGAGTCAATAGAATCAATGCATTCACAGGTACAGGTTTTTTAGAGCATCCCTTAATAATCAAGGGAAGATTCTCATAAGGGGTAGGATCTAAATTAGAAATAATTTTAGTGTATATTACTGTTTCTAGAACCTCTAAAGATCCTACAACAGCTAATTGCGCTATATTTCTAAGCTTGGTGGTTACAAGCATAAAGGCCCATTCTGGAATAATAGCGTCTGTAGAACAAGTCATCGCTACGAAGCAGTTGCGGTATTGTTCCCAATTATGTGATGAAATATGTGCTCTAAATTCTTTCTCTCTTAAAACTAAGCCTTCGTAAAGCCATTCGCTTACATCAATTATTTTACGTTCACCCTTAGGGTAGAAGTCTTCAAGGTCAATGACCTTAAGTTTACTTTTTGCTACTCTATTTACAATTTCTTCTGCCATAATTAAGATTTTGATTGATACTTTCTGAGCCCATAATTTGCAGCTCCGGTTTCCATATGACTCAAGAAATAGTTAGGTTGTTTTACCGAATCTGTTCGCTGTAGCTTATGAAGATCTTCATAAACTTCAACACTAATAGGCGTTCTTTCCTTTAATTTTTTAAAAAGTCCAATACCGGCTATTTTTTCATGCCAAAAAGGTTGTACAATGCCGCTAAAAACTTTAGATTTTGAGCCACTGCCATAGGCAATAAAACCGATTTGAGATCCACTTAAATCTTTTTCCTTATCCAGTGAAAACGAAAGTAGACTGAGTAGAGCCATAAAAATAGAGGCCGTGTACATGTTACCAATTTCTGATGAAGCTATTTCTCCAGCGGCCACCTTATGTTTTATAAAGGAGGAAAACAAATGAGACTTATAAGCACTTTTAGTATAGTTTACGGTATCTTCAAACCTTCCAATTTCATTTTCTAGGGCCTGTAAATTATGTGCTTTTGTCCATTTCAGCCAATTGTTGAAAATAATGCGTCTTCCGTGGAAGGCATAAGGTAAATGAAATATTAAATGGTCCCAGTCCTTTAAAAAGTTGATGGATGATTTTGCTTTAAATTGCTCTAGTGCTTCTGTAATTCTGTCGTTATAACAATTATTAGAAAATTGGCCGTCAAACACCGGTTCTTCTTTGTATACTGAAACCACTTGGCTTTGGTCGTTCCAAAATGAAGATTTGGTTTGCTCTAAGAACTCTTTTAATTGCTTTTGAGAGGGTTTAATATCGAAGGCCTCTAAAACTGTTTTTAAAAGTTCGTTTTTGTCATAGATACGGCGCGGTTTAAAAAAGTCACCTTCACTTTTATTAGCTACTCCCCAAGTATCATTTATTATAAGGATATCAGGATCTGTTTTAATGAGTACTGCGACAGCGCCCGCGCCTTGAGTATATTCTCCTGTAGAGTTTAAATCGTACTTAGAGACATCTGAAGCGATAACAATAGCTTGTTCGTTTGGGTTTTGCCTTACCCAGTCTAAGCAGTTGTGAAGCGCATCAACAGCGCCAACGCAAGCGAAGGTCATATCTAGAACGTCGCAGTTTTTGAAAGCACGGGTTCCAAAATCGGCTTCCAAATGGTCTTCTGCCATTTCTACCGCATAAGTTGCTGTAGGTTTAGAACCGTCAACAGCACTTTCGGTACCTAAATATATACGACCTATATCCTTAGGGTTAACTTGATTTTTTCTAATAAGCTCAATTAAAGCTTGCGCAGCAAAGGTGGCTGCATCTTCACCCACATCTGGAATAGCCATTTTTTGAAGCCCTAAACCTTTTTGTAGTTTTTCTGGTGCTATAGATCTAGCTAAGGCCAAATCTTTAATATCTACGTAAAGTTCTGGTACGTAAAATGCAATAGCGTCTATTCCTGCTTTAATCATGTAAGTTGGTGTAAGGTTATAACATGCCTAGCTCTAGCTTGGCTTCTTCACTCATGAGGTCTTTAGACCAAGGAGGATCAAAAGTGATTTCAACCTCTGCATCCTTAATTTCATTGATAGACTTCACTTTTTCCTCGACTTCTAAAGGCAATGTTTCCGCCACTGGACAATTGGGTGAGGTTAAAGTCATTAGAATTTTAACGTCCGCATCTTCGTTGACGAAAACATCGTATATGAGGCCTAATTCGTAAATATCCACAGGTATTTCAGGATCGTAAATTGTTTTTAAAACCCTTACAATCTTTTCACCTAAAACGTTAGTATCTATAGTGCTGCTCATATTAATTTAATTGTGTTTGGTATGCGATGGCATACATTTTTAATTGCTTAATCATACTCACTAAGCCATTGGCTCGGGTTGGTGATAAATGGTCTTTTAATCCTATTTTATCTAAAAAAGATGTATCGGCATCTATGATGTCTTTAGGATGTTGATTAGAAAATACACGTAGTAATAATGCAATAATACCTTTTGTAATAATGGCATCACTATCTGCCGTAAACGCTACCTTATCATCTTTTAAATCGGCATGTACCCAGACTTTACTCTGACAACCTTTAATGATATGGTCATCGGTTTTATATTGGTCATCTATGAGAGGTAAGGTCTTACCCAAATCTATCATGTATTGATAACGATCTTCCCAATTATCAAACATGGCAAATTCTTCAATAATATCATTTTGCACCGCTGTTATAGTCATTTCTTTAGCTTTTTTTACAAAGTTACAAAATAGAGCGGTCTTTAAAATACAATAAGCTTATAATGTATCGCAACCCGCTTTAGTTTTAGAGGATTAGTAAATATAAGCATCAAAAAGACAACGATAATACTAAACGAAAGCTGTGAGGTGATTTTTTTTGCGAAATCATTACTCTTGACGCTTGGCTACGATGAGTAAATGATCCTGATCGAAAAGTTTTAAAGTATCATCCTCAATTTTGTAGTTAGTGACTTGCTGTAATGCCTTAAATAGGTTTGACTCTGTGCGATTGAGGTCATCATCTATGCACATTTTTTTTGAAGCGGCTATTGCCTTCATGTATATGTTACTATCTTTTATAGTAAAGTCGCTAAAATATTGATTGCATCCAGAAAAGCCATAGACTCGATTATCTTCAAAATTAATAGTGAGGTCAGTCGAAAGCGCATCCGTATTTACAAGAGAGGTAATACTATAATTTCCTGTGAGTTCTGAAGGGTTCGATGGTCCAGACATAGAAAGGTTTTCTTCATTAGCCGAGCCGCAAGCAAGGCATGTAAGATTTAAAAATAATAAGATATAAGCTCTCATAATGAACAATGTTTTTTATGATTTGTAACTAATATCATACCAAAAATCTTCAGCTTCATTAAGTCATTAGGATCTTTAAACACTGAGAATCATCCCTTAGCTCAACATCATTACCGCTTTTTTTAGGGCTTTGATAAACAGATCTATTTCTGCTTTGGTATTGTAAAACATAAATGATGCCCTTACGGTTCCAGGAATTTGATAATAATCCATTATGGGTTGAGCACAATGATGGCCCGTTCTAACCGCAATGCCCATTTGATCTAGCAGTGTTCCTAAATCGTAAGGATGAATATTGGCTACATTAAAAGAAATAACTGAAGTCTTCTCTTTCGCGGTGCCGTAAATTTTTAATCCATCTATCTCAAGCATCTGTGCTGTGGCATAATCAAGAAGTTCGTGCTCGTAAGAGGCTATGGTATCGAAGCCAATGCTATTCATATAATCTATGGCAGTACCAAAAGCAATACCTCCGCAAATATGTGGTGTACCAGCTTCAAACTTATGAGGTAGATTGGCATAGGTTGTTTTCTCGAAAGTAACTTCGGCAATCATTTCACCACCACCTTGGTAGGGAGGCATTTGCTTCAGCCATTTTTCTTTTCCGTATAATATACCTACACCAGTGGGCCCACAAATTTTATGGGCAGAAACCACATAGAAATCCACATCTAATTCTTGAACATCTGCTTTAATATGTGGTGCCGCTTGAGCACCATCTATTAAAACTACAGCGTTGACATCATGAGCTTTATCGATGATGGTCTTAATAGGATTTATCGTTCCTAAGGCGTTGGACACATGATTAACAAAAACTAGCTTTGTTTTCGAAGTAATAAAATCATCAATCTCCGACATGTTCAGTTCGCCATTGGTATTCATTGGAATCACTTTAAGTTGTGCTCCAGTGCGCTCGCATAGCATTTGCCAAGGCACAATATTACTGTGATGTTCCATCGCAGAGATGACGACCTCATCATCCCGGTCTAAGAAGGTAGTAAACCCATGAGCTACTAAATTGATACCATCGGTTGTGCCGGAGGTAAAAATAATTTCATGAGCATGCTCAGCATTAAAATGCTTCTGAATCGTTCTCCTAGCCTTCTCATAAGCCTCGGTGGCTTCTTGGCTTAAACTATGAACGCCTCTATGTATATTTGCATTGTAAGTACTGTAATAGTCTACAATGACATCAATAACCTGTTGTGGTGTTTGGGATGTAGCAGCGTTATCAAAATAAACCAAAGGTTTTCCATTAATTTCTCGTTTAAGAATCGGGAAATCTTTTCTAATCAGTTCTACATCAAAACGCGTATGTGTGTTATTCACCTTCACCTATAATTCAAATCCTAAATTGACACCTAATTTATTAGCAATGATTTTCGTAATTCTATTCTTCATTTCAGGGATTTTCACAGAATCTAAGACATTACTTGTAAAAGCAAACATGAGCAGTGCTCTGGCTTCTTTTTCTGGTATACCTCTAGAACGTAAATAAAACATGGCGCTTTCATCTAATTGACCAATGGTACAACCATGTGAGCATTTAACATCATCTGCAAAAATTTCTAGTTGAGGCTTGGTATTTATACTGGCTTTATCACTTAATAGAATGTTATTGTTAGCCTGAAAAGCATTTGTTTTTTGCGCTTCTTTTTCAACTAAAACTTTTCCATTAAATACGCCGGTAGCTTTATCTCCAAAGATGCCCTTATAATCTTGATGACTTTCACAGTTAGGTTCCACATGATGCACTAAAGTGTTGTGATCTACATGCTGCTTATCACCAATAATAGTGACGCCTTTTAAAGTAGAATCTATACGCTCACCATTCTGATAAAAGTTGAGATTATTACGGGTAAGTTTACCACCAAAAGAAAAGGTGTGTACCTTAGCAATACTCTCTTGTTTTTGACTAATAAACGTGTTGTCTATAAGCGATGCATTCTGCGTGTCGTTCTGTATTTTATAATAGTCAACAATTGCCCTTTTATTGGTAAATATTTCTGTTACAGAATTGGTTAAAATAGGATGACTTGTTAAACTGTGATGACGCTCTATAATTTGCACATGAGAATTTTCATCAACAATAATTAAGTTACGAGGCTGTAACATTAATGCCGACTCATTTCCGGTAGAAAAATGTAATATTTGTATGGGTTTATCTACAAGTTTATTTTTAGGAATATGAATGTAAGCTCCTTCTGCAGAGAACGCCGTATTTAAAGATGCAATACCATCTTTAGTAGCGATTTTATTAAAGTAATTTTCAATAATAACTCTATATTTTGGCTTGTTTAAAGCCGCAGACATAAGGCAAACATCTAATCCTTCGTGTGTAGTTTGCGATAGGTTAGAGGAGTATTTTCCATCGACAAAAACCAATCTGTAAGCGTCAATTTCATGAATAAAATACGGCTTTACATCTTTAAATTCTAGACTGTTGTCTTCTTTTGGAAATACGCTGTAGTCGTGTTTTAAAACACTGTTTAGAGAAGTGTATTTCCAAGCTTCTTGCTTTTTTGTAGGAAAGCCTTCTTTTTCAAATGTACGTATCGCTTCTGTTCTTATGTCGTGTATGCTGTCGTTAACGTCTACATAATCTTCAAACGCCATGAACGATGATACTAATTTCTCTTTGAGTTCCATAGGTATTAATCATTGTTCTGTCACATCAACGTGATCAGATGGTTTTAGGCATTCACCTCTTCTTTAATCCAATCGTAGCCTTTAGCTTCCAATTCTTGCGCTAATTCTTTTGGACCAGATTTTACAATACGTCCTTCGTACAAAACATGGACATAATCGGGAACCACATAATCTAATAATCTTTGATAATGGGTTATAAGAATAACAGAATTATCTTTTGATTTGAGTTTGTTCACACCATTAGCTACAATACGAAGTGCATCGATATCTAATCCAGAATCGGTTTCATCTAGAATGGCCAATTTAGGCTCTAACATGGCCATTTGAAAAATTTCGTTTCGCTTTTTTTCCCCACCAGAAAACCCTTCGTTTAACGAGCGTGATAAAAACTTTCTGTTGATATCTAGAAGCTCAGATTTTTCTCTTATTAGCTTAAGCATTTCATTAGCAGGCATGTCATCCATACCTTTTGCCTTTCGGGTTTCATTGATAGCCGTTTTAATGAAATTCGTAACACTCACGCCAGGAATTTCTACAGGGTATTGAAACGATAAAAATAAACCTTTGTGGGCGCGCTCATCGGGGCTAAGCTCATTAATGTTTTCGTTTTCAAATACAATGTCTCCTTCGTCTAATTCAAACTCTTCTTTACCTGCTATGACAGAGGCTAAAGTACTTTTCCCGGATCCATTGGGTCCCATAATGGCATGTACTTCGCCAGGCTTTACATCTAAATTGATTCCTCGAAGTATAGTTTTATCTTCAACACTTGCGTGTAAATTATTTATCTTCAGCATGATTTATTGTGTTAATTTTATAACGTTATTATTTATTTCTTGCGGTTCTTCAACTTTCAGTATTTCTTTAATTTCTACTCTAAAATCCCAACCGACTTCATTTTCTGGTTTTTTAAATCGTTTAACGCGCACCGTTACAGGTACCATATCTGTAGGCTCTTTTTTAAAAGGCGCTACTTGCTCTTCTAAGATCTTTTGGTCGGCATTGATTACAACACCATAAATGGTATTTGGAGTTTCTAAAACAGCCGCACCATTGTGGTAGACATAATTCCCTCTCATCGTAATAAGACCGTCATTCTGATCATAAGATATAGAGGTGTTTTCTTCTAACTGAACAGAAGATTGTTCCTTGTTCTTGCAGGATACCCCTATGAACACTACTAGCAATATGAAAGCAATCTGTGTCTTCATAATTAAAATTATCCCACCGAGCCTTCAAGGCTTATTTCTAATAATTTTTGGGCCTCTACAGCAAACTCCATTGGTAGCTTGTTAAGTACTTCTTTACTAAAGCCATTTACAATTAACGCTATGGCTTTTTCTGTATCTATACCGCGTTGATTACAGTAGAAAATTTGATCTTCACCAATTTTACTAGTAGTGGCTTCGTGCTCTATTTGCGCAGTTTTGTTTTTGGCTTCAATATATGGAAAGGTGTGCGCTCCGCATCGATTTCCCATTAACAAACTATCGCACTGCGAAAAATTTCTGGCATTGGCGGCTCTGGGGCTAATTTGTACTAATCCACGATACGAATTTTGAGATTCACCGGCCGAAATTCCTTTCGAAATTATCGTAGATTTAGTATTGTTACCCAGATGTACCATTTTGGTGCCTGTATCTGCCTGTTGAAAATTATTGGTTACCGCAATAGAATAGAATTCACCAACGGCATTATCTCCTTTTAATATACAGCTTGGGTACTTCCACGTAATAGCGCTACCGGTCTCTACCTGGGTCCAAGATATCTTGGCATTCTTTTCGCAAAGTCCACGCTTGGTTACGAAATTGTAAACACCTCCCTGACCTTCAGCATTACCAGGATACCAGTTTTGTACGGTAGAATATTTAATTTCTGCGCCGTCTAATGCAATTAATTCCACA
>Ga0207419_1002560_pt1 | contig 11816 bp, 8 predicted proteins | sample ElkSloMetagenome_4_FD_184723 | JGI IMG/M metagenome (GOLD analysis project Ga0207419, IMG submission 184723) | Hot spring microbial communities from Elkhorn Slough, Monterey Bay, USA - MD2A (version 2) | ecosystem: Environmental > Aquatic > Marine > Intertidal zone > Estuary: Microbial mat ... | reverse complement strand
GCTACCCGGCAGGCTGAGTTCCGCACGCTCGCTACCTCCTTGGCGAGACTTGCGATCGGCCTGCGTCAGGTGTCGATCGAAAGGAGGGTGTGGCACCCGAAGGCGTTCGATCGCCGGGCGCTGAATTAAGCGCGCCGATGATGCACCGAGGCCTTGTCGTGTTCACGTGCGGCGGCTGACAATGCGCATTCTTTCCCTTTGGCCCGTAGAACACCCATGTCGCCATCGCAAGACAAGTCGGGTGTCCGCCACGATGTGATCCGTACCCTGGTGCTGGCCGGCCCCCTGGTGATCGGTCAGCTGACGAGCTTCGGCATGAACTTCGTCGACACGGTCATGGCCGGGCGAATCGGCACCATCGATCTGGGCGCGATCGCCATCGGTTCTTCGGTCTGGTCGGCGGGCTTTCTTTTCGTGCTCGGGGTTCTGATGGCGGTCTCCGCCACCGTGTCGCAGCTCGACGGCGCAGGCCGTGATCGCCAGGTCGGGGAGTTCGTCCGCCAGGCCCTGTGGCTATCGGTCGGCCTGGGCGCGCTGCTTTTTTTCGCCATGCGCTCTACCGGCGGCCTGATGCGATGGATCGACGTCGATGCGGCCGTTGCGGCGGTAGCGCTGGATTACCTCGACGCCCTGAGCTGGGGCGCTCCCGCCTTGTCTTTGATGATGGCGCTGCGGTTTTTCTGCGAGGGCACCGGCTACACCCGACCGACGATGTACATCGGCGTCCTCGGCATCGTCTGCAATATCCCCCTGAACTACGTGCTGATGTTCGGTAACTTCGGCTTTCCAGCGCTCGGCGCGGTCGGTGCCGGTTGGGCGACGGCGCTCGTCTTCTGGCTGCAGCTGATCGCTCTGGCGCTGTGGATCGCCTGGCGGCCGCGTTTCGACAGCTACGCCCTGTTTGCTCGGTTCAGCCGTCCCAGCTGGCTGGAAATCGGCGCCCTGCTGAAGCTGGGGCTGCCGATCGGCATCATGGTTTTTCTCGAAGGCGGAATGTTTGTCGGTTCGGCCCTTTTGATCGGCTCCCTCGGCGCACTGGAGGTGGCCGCCCATCAGGTCGCGATGAACTATGCGGGGCTGATGTTCATGGTGCCCGTCGGCCTGGCCGGCGCGATCACGGTGAGAGTCGGCAATGCCAAGGGCCGCAATGATCCCGAGGGCGCGCGGCGGGCCGGTCTGGTCGGCATTGGAATCGCGGCGACCTTTGCCCTGGCCTCGGCGGCCTTCATGCTGGCCGTGCCCGAGTGGATCGTGGCCCTTTACACCAGCGAGCCTGACGTGGCCGGTCTGGCCGTAAGCCTGCTGCTTTTTGCCGCCATCTTCCAGTTCGCCGATGGCGTGCAGGCCGCTGCCGCCGGTGCCCTCCGAGGGCTGAAGGACACCCGCATGCCGATGATCTACTCGATCATCGCCTACTGGCTTGTCGGAATCAGTCTGGGCTATCTGCTGACCTTCCGGCTCGGCTACGGCATCAACGGCATGTGGATCGGCATCATTACCGGCCTGTGCGTGGCCGCTGTGCTGCTCGGCTCACGATTTCTCAGAATCACGCGCAGGCAGTCTAAACAGCCTGTCTCGGTCTGAGTCTTGGGGCCGGGAGAGGCCGCGCTTCGTGACCAGTGGCCCATTGCCGCCTTCACCGGTCCTGCCTACAATCGCGGATCGCTCGCAAACAAGGCTCTGACTGATGTCGACTGATCGCCGCCCGAATCTTCTCGTGCGACTGTGGCTGGGTTTTTGGCGTGGTCTGACCGCGCTGCGGATGGCCGTGTTCAACATCCTGTTTCTGGTCGTGCTGGCGCTGGTCATCCGAATGATCTTCAGCGGCGGTGACGGGCTGGTGCTCGACGACAACACGACCCTCGTGATCGCGCCGAACGGAGTGATCGTCGAGGAGTTTGTCGGCACGCCGCTTGAGCGGTCGGTCAACGAGGCACTGGGCCAGGAGGTGCCGCAGACGCGCCTGCGGGATATCCTCGATGCTCTTGCGCTGGCCGCCGACGACGATCAGATCACTCAGGTGCTGATCCAGACCAACGGTCTGCTCGGGATCAGCCCGGGCACCATGAGCGAACTGGACACGGCCTTTGCACGCTTCCGTGACTCGGGCAAGCGCGTCATCGCTCACGGCGGTCTGATGGGCCAGAGTCAGTACTTCATGGCCTCCCTGGCCGACGAAATCTGGCTGGCAAATGATGGTGCCGTAATCGTCGAGGGCTATGGCATGTACCGCCAGTACTACGCCGAGGCCCTGGACACGCTCGACGTCCAGATCAATCTGTTTCGTGTCGGCACCTACAAGTCGGCCATGGAACCCTATATCCGCAACGATATGTCCGAGGCTGATCGGGATGCGAGAAGCTTCGTCCTGACCGATCTCTGGCAGCGCTACCTCGACCAGGTCGCTACCCATCGCGGCCTGCCGCCGGAGGTCCTCGAAGACCTCATCATCAACTTCACGGACTATCTCGTGCAGGCCGACGGTGACCTGGCGCAGCTGGCGCTGGATCGGGGCCTGGTCGATCGCCTCGTGAGCCGACCGGAAATGCGTTCGGAGCTGGCCTTGAGCGGCGCATCCGACGGGGAGACGGGATTTCGCCGCATCGCCATGATGGACTACGTCAGCGGACGGGTCCTGCCGGCGCTCGCCGTAAGAGATCAGGTCGGCGTCATCGTGGCCCAGGGTACGATCATCGACGGCTCGCAGCCGCCCGGCACCGTTGGCGGGGACTCCACCGCCCAGCTGATTCGGCAGGCGGCGCGCGACGACAGCATCAAGGTCGTGGTGTTTCGCATCGACTCCGGAGGCGGCAGTGCCTTTGCCTCGGAGGTGATCCGGACTGAATTGATGAACCTGCGCGAAGCCGGCAAGCCGGTGGTCGTCAGCATGGGGGATGTCGCTGCCTCCGGGGGCTACTGGATCGCGATGGGCGCCGACGAGATCTGGGCCTATCCTTCGACGATCACGGGCTCGATCGGCATCTTCGGCTTCTTTCCAGGCTTCGAGGACACGCTCGCCAAGATCGGCGTCTACACCGATGGCGTGGGCACCACGCCGCTGGCTAGCGCGCTCAATCCCGGTTCGAACCTGAACGACGAAGTTCAGCGCCTGATTCAGAGTTTTATCGAGGACGGCTATCAGGATTTCATCGGCCTCGTGGCCGAGCACCGCAACATGAGTCTTGAAGCGGTCGATGCGGTCGCCCAGGGCCGTATCTGGACCGGCGCGCAGGCCCAGGAACGCGGCCTCATCGACCAGCTCGGCACGCTTGAGGAGGCCATCGATTCGGCCGCGCGTCTGGCCGGTTTGAGTGACGACTTCGGAGTGACCTACGTCGAGCGGGCGATGGAACCCTGGCAGGCCTTTCTCACAGGAATGAGCGCTCAGGCCCTGACCTGGGCTGGCGCTGATTTGATGCCGGCGCAGGCCCGCATGCTTCCGCCGGAGCTCAGAGCCAGCCTGGTCGAGGATCTGGCGCTGCTTTATCAATTCAGCGGCGAGGGACCTCTGGCGGTCATGGCACACTGCCTCTGCGATGCACCGCATTGATCAAGCGTGGCCTGTGTCCGATAACAACTCAGTCCGGCGGCATGGGCACCGGGCCGTCGGCCAGCCAGCCTTCGAGGCGGGCCAGGGTTTCGAGCTCCGGGATTTCTCGCTGAAGGACTCGAAGCCGCTGACGCTGAGCCGCATCGGGCGCATCGAGCGTCTGCAGAGCGCGAAATTCTGCTTCCAGCGTACCCAGGGTCTCGCCAAGGCGCCAGGCCTGACCATACGCGTCGCCGCTGCAGGCCGAGGGTCGGCCGTCGCCGCCGCGCCCGAGCTCGAAGGCGCTGATCGGGCGGCAATCGGGCGGCGTTGCGCAGGCGACCAGCAGGCAGGCGAAAGCCACGCAGGCGATCGGTTGTCGTGGCATCGGGGTGCTCCGGACTGATGGCATGAATTCCGCTCCAGAATATCCCAATCGGGGCGCGTCATGGATCCGGTGACCCAGGGTGTCGTCGGCAGCCTCTGGGCGCTGCCGGCCGCGCGTCGTGAGCAGGTCCGCCAGGCGGCCGTGGTCGGCTGGATCGGTGGTATGGCGCCGGACCTGGATGTGCTGATTCGATCGTCAAGCGACACGCTCCTGGCGATCGAATACCACCGCCACTTCACCCATTCGCTGCTTTTTATCCCCTTCGGCGGGCTCGCGGTGGCAATGGTCCTGTGGATCGCGGTCAGAAAGCGCATGTCCTTTGCCGTGCTCTACCTCTTTGCCACCCTCGGCTACGCCTCGCATGCTCTCCTCGACGCGTGCACGTCCTACGGCACCTACCTGTTCTGGCCGCTTAGCGAAACGCGCTTTGCCTGGAATTTCGTCAGCGTGATCGACCCGCTGTTCTCGCTCCCCCTGCTGCTGCTTCTTGCCGTTCACCTCTGGCGGCGGCGACCGTGGGCGCTGGCGACCGCCTGGGCCTGGGGCGTGATCTATCTCGGCCTCGCAGCCGCGCAAAATGCCCGCGCTGAGGGTGCCCTTTTGGCCTGGGCGAGGGACAAGGACATCACGATCGAGCGTTTGGTAGCGAAACCGGCGTTTGCCAACATCATCCTCTGGCGAGGGCTTGTCGATGACGGTGAGCGCTTTCATCTCGTTGCCATCCGCACCCTGCCCGGCTCGGCGCCGAGCTATTGGCGCGGCGGCTCCGTCGAGCGCTTCGACCGCCCCGAGCTGGCCGATGACGCCAGGCTGTCGACGGATCTTGACCGATTCCAGCATTTCTCCTCGGACTGGCTCTTTCGCTATCGGCCCTACGACGAGGGCGACCTCTGGTTCGTTGGGGATTTTCGCTACGCGATCGATCCGGCCAGCCAGCGCCCGCTCTGGGGCGTGACCCTCGACCCACGTCGACCGCAACAGCCGGCGCGGTACACTACGCCGCGCACCGTCACGGATACGAACCGCTCGGCCTTCTTCGATCGCTTGCTCGGGCGTAATCCTGACGGAGAACAACAACAACAGGAATCGAACTGATCATGCTTGCTACCGCCACTGATTTTCTCTGGACCTACGTGCTGGTCACCGTCCTGGTGGTGATCGGTCTGATCTTCACCATCGGATCAAGATTCGTCCAGTTTCGCTACTTCATCGAAATGTTTCGCGTGCTGGGTGATGCCTTCAAGCACCATCCGGGCCAGGTCTCGTCCTTCCAGGCTCTGACGCTGAGCGTGGCGGGCCGGGTCGGCGCCGGCAATATCGCCGGTGTGGCGGTAGCCCTGACCCTCGGCGGCCCGGGCGCGATATTCTGGATGTGGATGGTCGGGTTGATGGGCATGGCGACCAGCTTCTTCGAATGTTCCCTGGCCCAGGCCTACAAGACTCGCGATACGCGAACCGCAACCTTCCGCGGTGGGCCGATGTACTACATCGAGCGTGGCCTCGGTAGCCGTGGTCTGGCAATGGTGTTCACCCTGCTTCTGCTCACCACCTTTGGACTGGCCTTCGTCGCGCTCCAGTCTTTTACCGCCTCCTCCTCCCTGGAGGCCGCTTTCGGCGTGCCCCCTCTGACAACCGGAATCGCGCTGACGGTCATCGTGGCTCTGACCATCTTCGGTGGCGTGCAGCGTATCTCGCGAGTCACAGAGATCATCGTTCCGATCATGGCCGTGCTCTATCTGCTCATTGCCCTGTACGTCATCGCGACCAATATCACTGAGGTCCCCGAGGCGCTGATGTTGATCGTCCGCGGCGCCTTCGGCCTCGAGCAGGCCGTGGGCGGTGGCATCGGGGCGGCGATCATGATGGGCGTGCGTCGCGGGTTGTTCTCCAACGAGGCCGGGCTCGGCAGTGCGCCCAACGTGGCCGCCGTGGCCACCGTGCCGCATCCCGTGCATCAGGGCATTGTCCAGTCCTTCAGCGTGTTTATCGACACGGCGCTGATCTGCACGGCCACGGCGCTGATCATCATGCTCTCGGGCGTGTTCGAGGTCGGTAACGTCGACGATGGCGTGGTGCTGACCCAGCTGGCCCTGGCCGACCACGTCGGCCCCTGGGGTGAGAACTTCGTCAGCTCGATCCTGCTGCTGTTCGTCTTCAGCTCGATCCTGTACAACTTCTACCTGGGCGAGAACGCCACCCACTGGATGAATCCGGATAATCCCTGGCTGTTCATCACCTTCCGAGTGCTGATGCTGATCCTTATTCTCTGGGGCTCGGTGCAGGATCTGAGCACCATTTTCAGCTTCGCCGATCTGACGATGGCGCTGCTGGCGATGGTCAACCTGATCGCCCTGGCTTTGATGGTCAAGGTCTGCTTCCGCCTGATGGATGATTATGACCGCCAGTCCAAGGGCGGCGCTGTACCGGTGTTCGAACCGGACGATTTCCCCGACCTGGTCATCGACAAGGATGCCTGGCGGGAAAACCGAAAGACCGTCGAGGGGTGACCCTTTTCCACAGCAGACGCACCAGACAGAGCTGAAGAAGCGGTTTGCACGCCTCTCCTCCCGAGAGCACACTATCGATACTCCGAGCCGCCGGCCGGAGCCTTATTTTTCAAAGGGGACGACTATGCGGTTGATTGTTGTACTTCAGTTCTTCGTCTGCGGCGCCCTTCTGGGTCTAATGGCTGCGAGCCACGCCCAGACTTCTCCGGTTCATTCAATGGGGAGTGAGCGTCGCATTCCCGATCTGGTCGAAAAAGAGCCGGCTCCGGGCCTCCTGCGGGGGCGCCTTTCTATGCCGATGGCGCGCTTGCCCATCGTTAAGGATGACTCCATCCTGGCGATGCTTGAGCGCAACCGGGAGGATCCCTGGCCGGTCCAGAACGGGTTCACCCGCGAACTCGACCAATCGATTCAGGTCGATCTGAGTCTGGACCGGGTGGCGAGTGATGAGCCACTAGCGACCGGGCAGATTGTGCGGGTTGACGATGACTCAATCCGCTTCGCCGGTGTGGTTCGTGTCGATGATAGCTATGCATTCCGCATCCGTCTCGATAATGTGCGCCTTCCCGAGGGGAGCAAGATCTGGCTGTATTCGCCCAGCGAGCCTGGCCTTGAACTTGGCCCCTTCGGCTTGGACCTCCTGCATGAAGGCGGCATCTGGCTGCCTGCGCTCGATGGGCCGGAGATCGCCATCGAGGTCGCTGTGCCGAGGTCCGGCGAGCCGACGGACGAGGGTATCGGCTTCGAGATTGGCCGGATCGTCGAGGTTTTCGATCTTGAGGCTCTGCGCGAATCGGAGCGATTTGGAGGAAATACGACCTGGACGGCCTGCGCGCTAGATGCCCTGTGCCTATCGACGGATGTGACCGTCGACGCGCGAGAGGCAACCGCCCGATTGACCTACGTCGAGAACGGTAGCTCCTGGCTCTGCACCGGGAGCATCATCAACGACACGGTCGGCGGCAGCACGATTCCTTACCTGCTGACGGCGAATCACTGCTTCGATACGCAGGCCTCGGCGACCAGCTTGACCGCATTTTTTGACTACTATCGGGCAGGCTGTGTGGTTGGGCCTATTCCATCCCTGGGCAGCGTCCCTCAGGTGAGCGGCTCACAGCTGCTGACAACTGCCGTCAACGGCGACGTCACCCTTGTTCGCCTTAACGCTGAACCACCAACGGCCTATCGGCTCCTCGGCTGGACCACGGCAGACCCGGCGAATGGCGACTCCCTCTTCCGCACGTCTCATCCGGCCGGGAGCCACATGCGCGTGGCCGCTTATCTGCTTGATCGCCCTCCCGCGTACCAGTGCAGTGGAAACTACGACTCTGCCTACGCTCACTACAGCACAAATAATCTCGGTTCGACGGCGGGTGGCTCGTCCGGTTCTGCCGTTCTCAATGAAAACGGGCAGATCGTTGGTCAGCTCCAGGGGAGCTGCGGCAACGTCGATGATCGCTGCGATTTCGAGTCGTTCTATACCGTTGACGGCAAGTTTTCAGTGAATTATCCAAGGCTTGTCCAGTGGATCAATCCGAGCAGTTATTTCAGCGACTTCGTGATCGATTCGGTCAATCTCAGCACGACCTCGATCCCCTGGGGTGGCACGTTGACGGCATCGACCATCCTCCGCAACCAGGGCTATGAGCCATCAGGATTCACCGTGCGCTTCCTGCGCTCGACCAATAGCATCATCAGCCAGGCGGACTCGACCCTGGGTGGTAATGTGATTTCTTCGCCCCTTGGATGGCAAGACACGTTTCAGTACTCGGGTGGCCCGTTCACGTTCACCGAGTCCGGCACCTTCTGGATCGGCGCTTGCGTTGATCCGGGAGCGTCTGAAGGGCCGACCGACAACAACTGCTCTTCCGGCATCCAGATCACCGTCGCCGAGCGGTCACCGTTGATCTTCGATGATCGCTTCGAGCCCTGATCTCAGTACAGGCCAGACCGCCGTCGCTCAGGCGGCCGATCGGTGTCGCTTGAGGTAGACCAGTAGCTGAGAGATCGCGGCCGGCGTCATGCCCGGAATTCGCTGCGCCTGGTCGATGGTGGCCGGGCGGATGCGTTCGAGCTTTTCGGTCAGCTCCGCCGACAGGCCGTGTACGCGAGCGTAGTCGAATTCGGCGGGGATGGCGTCGGCTGACGCGCGCTTCTGGCGATCGATTTCGGCCTGCTGACGATCCAGATAGCCCGCATAGCGAATGCGGATTGCCACCTGCTCGGCAACGTCTTCGGCACTGGCTCCAGGCCCGATGCCTTCGATTTGCATCAGCGCCTCGTAGGTCACTTCCGGCCGCCGAAGCAGCTCTTCGGCGGTCGTATCCTTGGTCAGCGGGATGCGCAGGGAATCAGCAACGCGCCGGCCGAGGGCGGCCTGGCAGCCGATGCGAAGGCTCGCCAAACGCTGGGCTTCTCCCTCGATGGCCTCGCGGCGCGCTTCGAAGCTCCTCCACCGCCCCTCGTCGACCAGGCCAAGGTCGTGGCCGATCTCGGTCAGGCGGAGATCGGCGTTGTCTTCGCGCAGGTGCAGCCGAAACTCGGCGCGACTGGTGAACATCCGATAGGGCTCCGGCGCGCCCTGCGTCACCAGATCGTCGACCATGACGCCGATGTAGGCCTGGTCTCGTCGCGGCACCCAGGGGTCGAGATTCTGAACCCGGCGCGCCGCGTTCAGTCCGGCGATCAGGCCCTGGGCTGCGGCCTCCTCATAGCCGGTCGTGCCGTTGATCTGGCCGGCCAGGTAAAGGCCTGGCAGATGGCGCGATTCCAGGGTCGGGTGAAGGTCCCGAGGGTCAAAGAAGTCGTACTCGATCGCATAGCCGGGCCGGGTGATGTGAGCCGATTCCAGGCCGGGGATCGAATGCACGAACTCCAGCTGGTGTTCGAAGGGCAGGCTGGTGGAGATGCCGTTGGGATACCACTCGGTGCTGTCGAGTCCCTCGGGCTCGAGGAAAATCTGGTGGGATGATTTGTCGGCGAAGCGAACGACCTTGTCCTCGATGGATGGGCAGTAGCGCGGCCCGGCGCCCTCGATGGCACCGCTGTACATGGGCGACTCGTCAAGTCCTGATCGAATGATCTCGTGCGTCGCCTCGCAGGTGCGGGTGATGTAGCAGGGCACCTGAGTGGGGTGGTCCGTACGCTGGCTCATTCGCGAGAACACGGGTCGTGGTTCGTCGCCGGGCTGGGCTTCGAGGCGGTCGAAATTCAGGCGGCGACCGTCCAGGCGAGGCGGCGTGCCCGTTTTCAGGCGACCCACGCTGAGCGGCAGCTCGCGCAGGCGCTCGGCCAGGGCGTTGGCCGGGGCATCGCCGGCTCGTCCGCCGGCCTGATTGCGCTGGCCGATATGAATACGTCCGCCGAGAAAAGTGCCGGTCGTAAGAATCACCCGGGGCGCGCGAAAATCCAGGCCCATCGCTGTTCGGATGCCGCAGACGCGACCTCCTTCGACGATCAGATCGTCGACGGACTGCTGGAAGAGCGTCAGGTCGGGCTGATGCTCGACGGCGCGTCGAATGGCCTGGCGATAGAGCGAGCGGTCGCACTGGGCGCGGGTGGCGCGAACGGCTGGCCCCTTGCGCGCATTCAGCGTGCGCCACTGGATGCCGGCCGCGTCCGCAGCTCGCGCCATGACGCCCCCGAGTGCATCGATCTCGCGCACCAGGTGCCCTTTACCAATGCCGCCGATGGCGGGGTTGCAGCTCATTTGGCCGATCGTTTCGATAGCGTGGGTCACGAGCAGGGTGCGAACGCCCGTTCGCGCCGAAGCCAGAGCGGCCTCGGTGCCCGCATGGCCACCGCCAATGACGATGACATCGAAGGAATTGAAGTCAGACATCTCGTTCACCCACCGCTGAAAATCGCGCCTGTCGTCAGGCAGCCCCATAGTTTATCGAAACGGACTGGCCCGTCCAACAGGCGCGCCCAGTGATCAGCACGGGCGCTTGTCCTCAGTGCCGTCGCTCAGCTCGCCGCCGCGCTGAGCTGAGCGCAGCGCGATCTACTTGGGTGGTCGCTGCCGTGGATGCGCTCGGCTCCGGCTCGGCCGAGAGATCGTGCGCGACACCGGCGCGGCGGCGCGGCGATTGACCCGTGGTCGGGAAGACGTCGAAGACGCGCGCCGGCTGACGGCGCTCGAACTGCTGCGAATGCTGCGCTGCCGGTTGAGACTTTCGAGCCGATAGTCCCGGTGCGCGTTGACGGAGGGAAGGCGCCCCGCTCCGCCGATCATTCGTCGGCCCCGGTAGTTGGTCAGGGTTGAATCAGGGCGATGATCATAAGGATGGTGCCCATAGGGCGAGTGGTAGCGCCACGACCGATATCCGTAGTGCGACCAGGGGGCCCGATAAAACCAAGGGCCGCCGGCAAGGAAAAGTCCATGGCTGTAGGGGTAGCCCCAGTGCCATGCGGAATAGGGAAACAGCCAGGGATCCCATGGATGGAGGACGACCGAGAAGGGCGAGTAGAACTGGCTGAAATAGAAATGATCCAGAGACCAGAACGGGTAGTGGGCCGAGTAGGCACGGGTGATCGGTGCCACTTGCGCTCGTGGGTAGCTATTGCCGTAGACCCCGTCATCGCCATAGCGTGGCGACGAGTAGCTGGCGCAGCCGCCCAGCAGAATGCCGAAAAGAATTGGAAAGAGCACGTGCCTGGCTCGCTTCATGCGACACCTCGTTAAAAACCGATTTTGACATCTGATCATACCTGCGATTGCCTGAAGCGAAGCTGAACGGACTTGCGCTGTCGGAGCCCTTGGTTGATGATGAAGTACGTCTGCAAGCATTGAGGAAGACTTATGAAAGATGGGACTCGAGCGGCGTTGAGCGACCAGACAACCTGGCTGCGTCTGCCGGTGATGCTGCTTTTTTTTCTGCTGCTGCAGGTTGCCACCCCGCTGTTGATCGTTGTCAGCGTAGTCGGCTGGCTTATTCGTTTGTTTACCGGTCAGCAGCCCGAGGGCGTCGTGGACCTCGGCCGAACCCTCGGCCAATGGTTCGATCGCTGTGCCGATTATCTCTGCGGTGGGGCGCAGCGCCGCCCCTTCCCCTTCGAGGATCATGACTGCCCCAGCGATCGTCCGCCGGAGACGGCGCCAAGGCAGTCGGGCGCGAAGGACCGGGCGCCGGTCGCCTCGGATGTAAAAACCAAGGCATCCGAAGCGTCAGTGACATCGACAGCAGCGGCGAAAGCGAGCGCAGGCCAGACGAGCGAAAGCGGGTCGGCGCAAGCGGCCGCCGGAGGGAACGCCCGGTCAAAGGGATCCTCGGAGGACTCCGATGCCCCGAAGGCCGAGGTCGGCGACGAAGTCGGAAAGAAAAAAACCGGAAAGAAAAAGGCCAGCAAGAAGAAGGCTGGCCAGAAAAAGACCGGCCAGAAAAAGACCGGC
>Ga0207419_1002559_pt1 | contig 11816 bp, 8 predicted proteins | sample ElkSloMetagenome_4_FD_184723 | JGI IMG/M metagenome (GOLD analysis project Ga0207419, IMG submission 184723) | Hot spring microbial communities from Elkhorn Slough, Monterey Bay, USA - MD2A (version 2) | ecosystem: Environmental > Aquatic > Marine > Intertidal zone > Estuary: Microbial mat ... | reverse complement strand
CCGTCTTCACCGGTACCTGGCCGAGGCGGTGATCGCCGAGCTTGCCGCGGCCTTGAGTTTTGCCGACGTACACCCAGTTCGCCGCCTGGTAGCAGGTGGCGCGGAAACGCGCTGCCGGCAGCCCATGATCTTCAAGCTGCCGTCGGGCTTGCGCCAGTCGAGCGCCTCGCACCCCCCCGGTAGCTCAATTGCTGGCGGCTGGCCCCGGCATGCGCCCGCAGGATGCCGCGTACCAGTTCGAGCGCCGCGGCGTCGAACACCCGCCCGCTGTAGCTTTTGTTGATTGATGTCGCTTCCATGCGCGACCTTGTACCCAATCCGTTCCGGCGTGTGCCGCAGAAATCAGTTGTGGGGTCATCAATCTGCCTTATCGGCCGATGGCTCCCCTGTCGTTGATCTTCGTAGATGACAGGTCGAGTACCACGCACGCTTGCCGGAACTACACCAAATGATTAGGAGCTGAGAAGACTTGTCGCCGAGCTAAGGAAACAGCGGCATGAAAGCCGGTCGGGCGCTTGAGGGCCGACCGACCAAGGCTAAGCAAGGCGTATCAAGAACGGCGCCCATCTCACTTCAGCGAACCAAGCGCGTCTTGGTGCCCGCAACGACATGAACCGCGGGACGCGACAACACCAACCTATCGCCGAACACGGATAGACCTGGGTCTGGCGGTGCAACACGCACCGGCTTCCGGTGTCGATTCGACGAGCACCGGACATGCACTCCAAGATACGATGGCCGCCAAGAGAACAGACGACCCGCGGTTCGACAACAACACTGCTGAAGTAGCAGAACAGAGTCGGCGCTGTCTCGCGACCTTGGTCTAAGGATCGGCGCGAACAAATGCGGGTTGGCGAGCTGGCGAGCGGAGCCGAAATAGACCTTCGTAGAGGAATCTGAGCGCCAGGTTACAGGAGGTACCCGATCACCGACTAACTTCGTCAAACGCGCGCAGAATCTTACCCCCAGCGTTACCCCGAACACTGAAATCACCATCCAAAAGAGCTTTGAAAATCGGCAAGTTGCTGTTTAATATGGAGCTGGCGGACGGATTCGAACCGACGACCTGCTGATTACAAATCAGCTGCTCTGCCAACTGAGCTACGCCAGCGCTTGAGAGGCGAACGATAGGCACATGGTGCCGACCGCAGACCCGATATTCTATGCCAGAGAAGACCTGGGCTCAATGGACTTCAGCGGAATGACGCGATTATCGGATTTTCTTTGGGCTCTGGTGTGTTGGGGTGTTTGCGGTGTTCCAATAACAGTCGTCGCCATCGGTGGCGCGGCGGTCGCGGCGGGGCGCCGCTCCTACGGTTGGGAGTAATGGGTTAGGCCGAGAAGCACTAGGTCTGGGTGGTGGAGGGCGGGGGGGGCGATGGCGGCTAGCAGGCGCTCGGCGTCGCCGCCGGTGATGATGACTTTGGGTGGTTGGCCGGCATGATTGGATAGGCGCTGGTAGAGCCGCTCGGCGAGCGCGGCTGGGGCTTGAATGGAGGCGGCGGCGACGGCCTCGGCGGTGTCGGCGGCCCAGGATTGGTCTGCCTCCGCGGGCTCGTAACGCGGGATCTGAGTGCCGGCTAGAACACTGTCGCGCATCAGTGCGATGCCGGGCAGGATGAGGCCGCCCAGATGATGGCCATCGGCGAGCAGCAGGTCGTAGGTAACGGCGGTGCCGGCGTCGACGATGAGCTTGGGTCCGCAATGCAGCGCATGGGCGCCGATCAGGGCCAAGAAACGGTCGACGCCGAGGCGGGCGGGGTCGGCGTAGGCAATGCGCACGCCATGGGCCTCGGCGCTGGTGGCGATGTCGGTCGGCTTGCATTGCCAGCGGGCGCTGGCGATCTTGGCCAGGGCGTCACGCACCGATTGCGGGCCGACGCGAGCGACCATGATACCGCTGATGCCATTGAGCAGGTCCCAGGCGGCGAGCAGGTCGATGGGCAGTGCGCCGAAGTGCTTGGCACTGCCTGGATTGGCGAGGTACTGGCCGTCCCAGGTGGCCCATTTGATGCTGGTATTGCCGATGTCGACGAGGAGTTGCATGGGTGTCTGCTGTTTGGGTCTGATGTCGATTTACCCGCTCTGGGTGATCACGCTCGCTTGAACCTGCCGCCCTTGACTACGCGTTCGGCGTACTCGGCCGATTGCTGTTCACAAATGGAGCTGGCCCAAGGGCAGAAAGACGCGGTGGAGGACGACGGTTGCGGCAAACCAAGAAAAAAGGCGCCGAAGCGCCTTTATTGTCACATCAGCGAGCTGCGATCAGATGACCTTCGGGTCGAGTTCACCCTTGGCATAGCGGTCGGTCATGGCCTCCAGGGACAAGGCATCCAGCTTGCTTGCGTTACCGGCGGTACCGAAGGCCTCGTAGCGATCTTTACAGATCTGCTTCATCGCCTTGGTAGCAACGGCGAGGTACTTGCGCGGATCGAACTCTTTCGGGTTCTCCGCCAAGAACTTGCGAATGGCGCCAGTGGAAGACATACGCAGGTCCGTGTCGATGTTGACCTTGCGCACGCCGTTCTTGATGCCCTCCGCGATCTCTTCGACCGGTACACCGTAGGTCTCGCCCATGGCGCCGCCGTATTGATTGATGATGGCGAGCCACTCCTGCGGCACCGACGAGGAGCCGTGCATAACCAGATGGGTATTGGGGATACGCTTGTGGATTTCCCTGATACGCTCAATGGCCAGGATGTCGCCGGTCGGCGGACGCGTGAACTTGTAGGCGCCATGGGAAGTACCGATGGCGATGGCAAGGGCATCGACCTTGGTCTTGGCGACAAAGTCCGCGGCCTCTTCCGGATCGGTCAGCAATTGATCATGCGTGAGGGTGCCTTCGGCGCCAATGCCATCCTCTTCGCCGGCCTCGCCGGTTTCCAGCGAACCCAGGCAACCCAACTCGCCCTCGACGGAGACGCCGCAGGCATGCGCCATGGTGACGACGGTTTTGGTGACGTCGACGTTGTAGTCGTAGCTGGTCGGGGTCTTGCCGTCCTCGCCAAGGGAACCGTCCATCATGACCGAGCTGAAGCCGAGCTGGATGGAGCGCTGGCAGACCGCGGCGGAGGTGCCGTGATCCTGGTGCATGCAGACCGGGATGTGCGGCCACTCTTCGATGGCGGACAGGATCAGGTGCCGCAGGAAGGGCGCACCGGCGTATTTCCGGGCACCAGCGGACGCCTGCACAATGACCGGGGAGTCGGTCTCGTCGGCGGCCTCCATGATGGCGCGCATCTGCTCTAGGTTGTTGACGTTGAAGGCAGGTACGCCGTACTCGTACTCAGCGGCGTGGTCCAGCATCTGACGGAGTGAAATCAGGGCCATAGTAATGTGCTCCTCTATCGGGTTTGCGGGTTAATCGTAGTCGGTTTGCGGCTGTATGGGTTTGCGGGTTTATCGGTTCAGGCCTGTATTGGTTGACGGAAATCGGTTGTCTCCGCTTAGTCTCCAACCAAGAGCCTATGCTCACCGACACGCATGATCTTCAGGATGTTGGTTTGCCCTTCGACGCCGGAGCGGTCACCCTTGGTGATGATGACCAGGTCGCCGTCCTTCACTGTTCCGCGGCGCAAGAGTTCTTCGATGACATCCCGATTAACTTCGTGGATATTGGTGGTGCCGACATCGAAGCTCACCGGGTAAACGCCACGGAAAAGCGTGACCTTACGTCGGGTTTCGACCTTCCGGGTCATGGCGTAGATCGGGATGCCGGAGCTGATGCGAGACATCCACTTGACCGCCGAACCGGTCTCGGTGAGCGCCGCAATGGCCTTCACGCCGAGATGGTTGGCGGTATACATCGCGGCCATGGCGATGCCCTCGTCGACGCGGCCGAATACCGAGTCGATCCGATGCGCGGAACGACGGGTGTTTTTCTCTGCCTCCGTGCAGATGCGGTCGAGCGCCGCGACCACCTTTGCAGGGTTATTGCCGATGGATGACTCCGCGGAGAGCATCACCGCATCGGTGCCATCAAGCACCGCATTGGCAACGTCAAAGACCTCGGCCCGCGTCGGAATGGGGTTTTCGATCATCGACTGCATCATCTGCGTGGCGGTGATGACCACGCTGTTGCGATCGCGCGCCAGGCTGATCAGGTGCTTCTGCACCGCCGGCAGTTCCGCGTCACCAATCTCGACGCCGAGATCGCCTCGCGCCACCATCACCACGTCGGACGCATCAATGATATCTTCGAGCCCGCGCAGCGCCTCGGCACGCTCGATCTTGGCAACGACCCCGCCCTTACCCCCGGCCTCAACGAAGAGTTCGCGCGCCAGGCGCACGTCGTCACCGTTGCTGACGAAAGACACCGCCAGGTAGTCGGCCTCCATCTCAGCGGCAAAGACGATGTCGGCCTTGTCCTTGTCGGTGAGCGCCGGTGCCGACAAGCCGCCGCCTTTCTTGTTGATGCCTTTGTTGTTGGACAGCGGCCCACCCAAGACCACGCGGCATTCAATGCGCTTGCCATTGATCTCCTCGACCAACAGCTCAACGGCGCCGTCATCGAGTAGCAGCGTGTCGCCGGGAATGACGTCCTCGACCAGGCTCTGCAAGGTCGTGCCGACGCGAGATTGATCGCCAGCGTCCAGCGGACAATCGGCATCAATCGCGAATGCCTCTCCGCGGAACAACTCGATCGGCCCGTGGGCGAACTTGCCGATTCGGATCTTCGGCCCTTGCAGGTCGATCAGCACCGCGGTGGGATGGAGCTTGGCCTTGGCCGTGGTGCGCACAGCTCGCACCCGCTCGCGCTGGCTCTCGTGCGTGTCGTGCGACATATTGAGCCGAACGACGTTGAGCCCGGCATCCATCATGGCCTCCAGCACACCCGGGGCGTCGGTGGCCGGGCCCAGGGTCGCGACGATCTTTGTTCTGCGGGGCATTCGGGCGGTTCCCAGTAGCGTGCAATTAACGACTCAGGAACTAGTCTTTCGCTCGCGCTTCAAGCATCGCCACCGCTGGCAGGGTCTTGCCTTCAAGGAACTCAAGGAAGGCACCGCCCGCGGTGGAGATGTACGAGACCTTGTCGTAGATGTCGTACTTCTGGATGGCGGCGATCGTATCGCCGCCACCGGCAAGCGTGAAGGCGTCGGTGTCTGCGATCGCCATGGCAACGGTCTTGGTGCCGTCACCAAACTGGTCGAACTCGAACACGCCGACCGGACCGTTCCAGACCACGGTGCCGGCCTTAGCGATGATGTCGGACAGCTCCTTGGCGCTATCCGGGCCGATGTCGAAGATCATGTCATCGTCGTCGACCCCACCAGCCGGCTTCAGCGCCGCGGGCTCATTCTCGTCGAACTGCTTGCCGCAGACCACGTCAGTAGCGATCGGGATGGTGGCACCGCGGGCGGTCATCTTCTCCATCAATGCCTTGGCGGTATCGACCAGGTCGTCTTCGCACAGGGATTTGCCGACATTGTTGCCGGCCGCCTTCAGGAAGGTATTGGCGATGCCACCGCCGACCACGAGCTGGTCGACCTTCTCGGACAGGGCCTCCAGCACGGTCAATTTGGTGGAGACCTTGGAGCCGCCGACGATGGCGACCATCGGGCGCTTGGGGTCGGCCAGCGCCTTGTTCAGCGCGTCCAGCTCCTCGGCGAGCAACAGACCGGCACAGGCGGCAGGCGCAAACTTGCCGGCACCATGGGTGGATGCCTGGGCGCGATGAGAGGTGCCGAAGGCATCCATCACATAGACGTCGCAAAGCGCGGCGTACTGCTTAGAGAGGGCCTCGTCGTCCTTTTTCTCGCCCTTATTGAAGCGCACATTCTCCAGCAGCACTAGTTCGCCGTCTGCCACCTCAGGCGCCGCCTCCAAATAGTCTTTAACCACCCGGACCTCGCGACCGAGCTTGGAACCGAGGTCCACGGCGACCGGCGCCAGCGAGTTCTCCTCGGAATAGACGCCCTCCTCCGGGCGACCCAGATGCGACATGACCATAACCTTGGCGCCAGCATCCAGACAGTGCTTGAAGGTCGGCATGGAGGCGCTGATACGAGCATCAGAAGTGACCTTGCCGTTCTTGACCGGGACGTTCAGATCGGAGCGGATCAGCACGCGCTTGCCGGCAAGATCGAGATCCGCGAGTTTTATAAAGGACATAAGGAAGACCTCGCACAGTCATTGATTAGGTTGATAAGCGATCTGGAAAGCCACCCCTAAGAACCGGGTTCGGCTTTCCGGATAGCTTGGACAGGAAAGCCAAGCGCCGAGGGCCGGGGGCCGAGCGCCGGGAAGTACCGGCGGCTCCGCGGCGCCAGAACCCGGACGCTTGGCCCTCGCCGTTGGGCGTCAGCCAGCTACATGCTCGACCAGACGCAACATGTTGCAGGTGTAGCCATACTCGTTGTCGTACCAGGCCACGACCTTGACGAAGGTCGGGTCTAGTGCGATGCCGGCCTCGGCATCGAAGATCGACGGCGTATTGCGACCGCGGAAGTCAGTGGCGACGACTTTCTCATCGGTGTAGGCCAGCACCCCGGCCATATCACCGGACTCGGACGCGGCCTTCATGGCGGCGCAGATCTCGGCGTAGCTGGCGCCCTTCTCCAGCTCAACGGTGAGGTCAACCACGGAGACATCCGAGGTCGGCACCCGGAAGGCCATGCCAGTCAGCTTGCCGTTGAGTTCCGGCAACACCTTGCCGACGGCCTTGGCGGCACCGGTGGAGGACGGGATGATGTTCTCCAGAATGCCACGTCCACCACGCCAGTCCTTCATGGACGGGCCATCGACGGTCTTCTGCGTAGCGGTGGCCGCATGCACCGTGGTCATCAGACCGCGCTTAATGCCCCAGTTATCGTGCAGCACCTTGGAGACGGGTGCCAAACAATTCGTGGTACAGGAAGCAGAGGAGACGATGGCCTGACCGGCATAGGTCTTGTGGTTAACACCAAAGACGAACATCGGCGTAGCATCTTTGGATGGTGCGGACTGCACCACTTTCTTGGCCCCGGCGTCAATGTGCTTCTGGCAGGTTTCTTCGGTCAGGAAGAAGCCGGTGCACTCAATCACCAGATCGGCGCCGACGGCGTCCCACTTCAGGTCGGCCGGATCACGCTCGGCGGTGAGGCGGATGGACTTACCGTCGACGATCATGGTGTTGCCATCGACCGAGATGTCGCCCTGGAAGTTGCCGTGCACCGAGTCATACTTAAGCATGTAGGCCAAGTAGTCTGGTTCCAGCAGGTCGTTGATGCCGACCACTTCGATGCTGGGGAAATCCTTCGAGATCGCACGAAACACCATACGGCCGATGCGGCCGAAGCCGTTAATACCAACTTTCAAGGACATGGATAAACTCCTAAGGTGGGAAATGAACGCAGAGCGTAACAAGTCGCGAGCGACGATGGGTAAGGAAAATGCGAACTATCCGCATCTTCCCCGAAACTTGCCCTTATTACCAGATGAATGATGATAAATACACCGTTTCATCCTGCATGGCCGAACTGTGCCATGAACCTTATAGCAAGCTGTTGACGGCCTCGGCAACGGCCTCGGCGGTAATGCCCAGTGCCTTATAAACGGCTGGCGCCGGGGCCGACTCGCCAAAGGTGTCGATACCGACGATCTTGCCGTGCATGCCGACGTACTTTGGCCAGAGGCTGGTGACGCCGGCCTCCACCGAGACCCGGGCCTTTACCGCGTCCGGCAGTACAGACTCTTTATACGCCGCATCCTGTGCGTCAAATGTATCCATCGACGGCATCGACACCACGCGCACTTTACGGCCAGCGGCGGTTAGCTGCTCATAAGCGGTCACCGCCAGTTCGACCTCGGTACCGGTGCCGATGATGATGGCGTCCGGCGTGCCGTCGCAGTCGCGCAACACATAGGCACCCTTTTCGATGGAACGGAGCTGTTCATCGGTGCGGCTCATATGCGGCGCGTTTTGACGCGAGAAGATCAGCGCCGTCGGGCCACCGCTGCGCTGGATCGCGAGCTTCCAGGCCACCGCGCTCTCAACCGCATCGCAAGGGCGCCAAGTGGACATGCGCGGGGTGAGGCGCAGGATCGACACCTGTTCCACCGGCTGGTGGGTTGGGCCGTCCTCACCGAGCCCGATGGAATCATGAGTGTAGACGAAGATCGGATTGATCTTCATCAGCGCCGCCATGCGCACCGCATTGCGGGCGTACTCCATGAACATCAGGAAGGTAGCGCCATAGGGCTTAAAGCCACCATGTAGCGTAATGCCGTTCATCATCGCAGACATGCCGAACTCGCGCACGCCGTAGTATAGATAGTTGCCCGACGCATCCTTCGGGCCAATGCCCTTGCAACCCTTCCAAAGGGTCAGGTTGGAGCCTGCCAGATCGGCAGAACCACCGAGGAACTCGGGCAACATCGGACCGAAGCCGTTCAGCGCGCTCTGCGAGGCCTTACGGGTGGCCATGGTCTCGCCCTTAGCGTCGAGCGCCTTGATAAACTCCCAGGCCTTGGTGTCGAAGTCTTCCGGCAGTTCTCCGTTCATGCGACGCTCGAACTCGGCGGCCTCGGCTGGGAATTCGGCCTTGTAGGCAGCAAATTTGTCGTTCCAGGCCTTCTCGGCCGCGGCGCCGCGCTCGTTGGCATCCCAACCCTGGCGCACATCGTCCGGGATCTCGAACGGGGCGTGGGGCCACCCCAACGCCTCTCGGGTCAGCGCGATTTCGTCGTCGCCGAGCGGCGCACCATGACACTCTTCTTTCCCCTGCTTGTTCGGCGAGCCGAAACCGATGATGGTCTGGCAGCAGATCAGGGTCGGCTTGTCGCTGACGGCCCGGGCCTCTTCGATGGCGGCCTTGATAGCCTCGGGATCGTGACCGTCGACCTTTGGGATCACATGCCATTTGTAGGCATCGAAGCGCTTCGGCGTGTCATCCAGGAACCAGGCCGGCGTGTCGCCGTGGCCGCGCACCTCGCCGTCGATGGAGATGTTGTTGTCGTCATAGAAGGCGATCAACTTGCCCAGGCCCAGCGCACCGGCCAGCGAGCAGGCCTCGTGCGAGATGCCTTCCATCAGGCAGCCGTCACCTAAGAACACATAGGTGTTGTGATCAACGATCTCATGGCCGGGTTTATTGAACTGCGCGGCCAGCACCTTCTCGGCCAGGGCCATGCCGACGCCGTTGGTGATGCCCTGCCCCAGCGGACCGGTGGTGGTCTCAATGCCGGGCGCGTAGCCGTATTCAGGATGGCCTGGTGTCTTGGAATGCAGTTGCCGGAATTGCTTCAGGTCGTCGATGGTCAGCGCGTAGCCCGTCAGATGTAACAGCGAATAAATCAGCATCGAGCCGTGGCCGTTGGACAACACGAAGCGGTCGCGGTTGGCCCAGGCGGGATTGCGCGGATTGTGCTGCATAAAGTCGTTCCACAGCACCTCGGCGATGTCCGCCATGCCCATCGGGGCCCCTGGATGCCCGGACTTGGCCTTCTGCACCGCATCCATGCTGAGCGCGCGGATGGCGTTGGCGAGTTCTTTGCGTGAGGACATATGTCGCTCCTCTGTTTTGGTTATCGAAGTGATTCGTGATTTCAAGGCTAGGTGATGTTAGGACTAGCGCCGGTCGCGTCCGCGACCGGTGTCGAGACAAGGGACACAGTGGCTAAAGTGACGCGAGCCCAGAGCAGCCAAGCAAATGACTGCTGATGCCGCGCCGCGTGTCAGTATTGCCATGAATGTTACCGGTACGACTTCTGTCTGGCGATCGATAGCAGGCGCATGCGAGCAAAGATCGCCTATTCTGACGTAATCCAAGCGCTTACGCCATAAGGCTGCGCTTATCGCAGCGGTCAAAAAGATTTATAAGTTCCTAATATAACGGATTACTGGCACCCGTGGGCCAGCGCCGATCGCGCGAACGGTCTCAAGTACGGATTCCTCAAAGGCACAGCGCGGCGGCGTTGGGCTTGGGCCAGCTCGCTGCTGAACAGCGCAGCAAGAAAAAAATTGGCGGAGCCAGGGCTTGAGCAGCCACCTCGATCGATTCACCGAACCATCGCCAAACTCAGACCGCTCGAAATTGGAATTGTCGACGCATCCAACAGACTGATATTTATGATAACTCGTCGATAGTCGGACACTTGCGTTCGCCAGTGTCGACGGATTTCAAGATCCTCGTCGTTGTCGCAATCGAGTTACCGCAAGATTGAAGCTAGTAACAGCGACAACGATAAGACTGTCCAAGAATTGAGGCGATTGTCCAGCCTTTTCGGGAAGTCTGAGATTACTGCCTAAGACGCTAGGTCTCGCGCCACTTGATCGAACAGCCGACGCTTGGGATCTGCTTCTCCGGACCACGACCCGTCTCGGCAACCTGCTTCATGGCCTCGAACAGGTCGCGACGCACCCCCGCGGGGGCGGTCTCCTTGCGACTCTCGTCCAGGCGGCCTCGATACTGCAAGCCCAGTTCGGCGTTGTAGCCGAAGAAATCCGGTGTACAGACCGCGCCAAAGGTCTTGGCGACGGCTTGAGTTTCGTCAATGAGATACGGGAACGGAAATGCGAACTCTTCGGCCACACGCTGCATGTTCTCGAATCCGTCCTCGGGATAGTCCGCAGGGTCGTTTGACATGATGGCGACACAACCGATGCCAGATTCCGCAAGCTCCCGCGCATCGCGGACTAGACGCTCTCGAACCGCCTTGACGTACGGGCAGTGATTGCAGATGAACATGACCAATAGACCGTTTGGGCCCTTGCACTGGTCGCGGGTCCAACTCTTGCCATCGACGCCTGGGAGCGAAAAGTCCGGCGCAGGCAGGTCGAAGTCACAAACTGGGGTCTCCAGCGAAACCATGAGGCATTCCTCCAGAAAGACGTCAAGAATCTCGTTTGAACGACTATCTTAACCGAACCGAAGCCGAGGCCGACACTTGTACCTTGTTCAGCGGGAGCCACCTTCGATAAACTATCGATCTTGCCTCCTTATAGGTTTGTGTCGTAACCGAATGACCGCAAGACTACGACAATGACAATACTGCCTAGAAACCGAGGCGGTCTTTTAGCCTAAACGGGAGGCCTGTAGCTATGCCGAATGAATACCTGTTTACATCGGAATCCGTGTCTGAGGGGCACCCCGACAAGGTCGCCGACCAGATCTCCGACGCTGTCTTGGACGACATACTTGCCAACGATCCCGACCCAGCACACGCCCGCGTCGCCTGCGAGACCTTGATCAAGACCGGCGCGGCGATCGTAGCAGGCGAGATTACCACGTCCCATTGGGTCGATCTCGACAGCTTGGTTCGCCAAGTGGTCAAAGAGATCGGCTACACCAGTTCAAACGTTGGCTTCGACGGCGCCACCTGCGCGGTCATGTCGCTGATCGGCAAGCAATCGACGGATATCGCTCAAGGCGTCGACCGGACGAACCCGGAGGAACAGGGCGCAGGCGATCAAGGATTGATGTTTGGCTACGCCAGCAGCGAGACAGACGTACTGATGCCAGCGCCGATCACCTACGCCCATCGCTTAGTCGAGCGCCAGTCGGAGATGCGCAAAGGTCAGGTGTTGCCCTGGTTGCGTCCAGACGCCAAAAGCCAGGTGACCTTACGCTATCGTGATGATAAGATTGTTGCGGTGGATGCGCTGGTGCTGTCCACTCAGCACGACCCCGACATTGACTACAAGCACCTGCACGAGGCGGTGATGGAAAACATCATCAAGCCCGTCATTCCGACGCAGTGGATGCACAAAGACACCAAGATTCACATCAACCCAACCGGCAGCTTCGTCATCGGCGGCCCGCTTGGCGACTGTGGTCTGACCGGTCGCAAGATCATCGTCGACACCTACGGTGGCATGGCCCGCCACGGCGGCGGGG
>Ga0207419_1002558_pt1 | contig 11818 bp, 8 predicted proteins | sample ElkSloMetagenome_4_FD_184723 | JGI IMG/M metagenome (GOLD analysis project Ga0207419, IMG submission 184723) | Hot spring microbial communities from Elkhorn Slough, Monterey Bay, USA - MD2A (version 2) | ecosystem: Environmental > Aquatic > Marine > Intertidal zone > Estuary: Microbial mat ... | reverse complement strand
TGCAAATTAGCTGTTCCGCTGAAGGGATCGCCAGCTTGCTGCAGGCGGCCATGATAAGTAATGCCGCTGGACTGGGCCCAGAGCGCAGGCGCCAGGGTCAGGGTGACGAGCAGTGCCATGATTTTCTGACATGGACTCATTAGGTTTCTCCAAGAAGGAATTGGAAGGCAGAACGAACAGGACTGAAAGAGGGATATCACTGCCAAGCGCCCGCGCCCTGGCCCATCAAGCGTCGATGGAACCCGCTGGCTCCGATCATGATCAGGGCTAGTCCGAGTCCGACATCGCCGATCTGAGCGCGCGACAGGCCGGGCCAGACCATGGAAAATTGCGGGGCGTCGGGATCAACATAGACCGTCAGCGTGCTGCCCCTCTGATGCGACCGGATAGCCTCGTCCAGGTGCCCGCCCGGGCGGTAGGCCGAGGACCGAAAGAGTTGGCCCTGGTAGATGTAGCGATAGACAAAAGCCTGTCGGTTGCGAGCTAAAGGCAGCCCGCGCCCAGGCTCCAGGTGAGATTCCACGACCTGTGCCCGGACCGGCACGGAGTAGTCATGCAGTAGATGGGGCAGATGTGAAACGATGGGCGTGGCGACCAACCAGGTCCCGACCATCAGGGGCAGCAGGGTGACGGCCAGCAACATCGAGAATTCCGGCAGACCACGATCGAGCGTGATGAGTCGCTGACTCTGATCCAGAAACCCCGAAGGCATGACATTCCTCTCGATTGGTGGCAAGCTAGACGCTCCAGTTCACGGGCGCTTTCCGACTGAACTGAATCCAGCGGTGACGATGGGGCATGTGGACCGCTGGAACTTGAAATCAAGTTGAAATTATTTTGAAAATTCGCTTTTTCGACCTTTTCACCATGAGTGAGCCGTTGTGGGTCAGATCATCGGTTTTGACGGCTTCGAGCTGAATCTCGAAAAGAAGGCATTGATCGGTCCCGAGGGCCCAATCAACCTGCGGCCACAGACCTTCGCGGTGTTGTGTCACCTGATCGAAAAATCCCCTGGAGTGGTGAGTCAGGACGACCTGCTGGATGCAGTCTGGGGCCACCAGGCCACCTCGGTCAGTTCAGTAGCCCAGACGATCAGGGAACTGCGCAACGCACTGGGCGATTCGAGCACCAAACCGCAATACATCGCGACGCGGCGACGGCTGGGGTACCAGTTCATCGCAGAAATTGAACGGTCCGACCTCGATCCATCCAGCCACGATCTGCCGCCAGCAGCGGCGCCAGCAACACGCGTCAATGACCCGACTGAAGAGAGTTGGTTCAGCCACCCCTGGGCCCTGGTTGCCGTGGTCGCTCTTTTCGTGTTGCTTGCTGTCGCCTGGCGACTGCAGCCCATCGCTCCGACGCCAGCCGAGAGACTGCCGACGCTGGCGATCGGGGATATGGTCAATTCCAGCCAGGATCCTGAGCTGAACTGGCTGGCGCCGGCGCTTGAAACCTATCTCGGGCATGCGCTGGTCGAGCTGGGTGGTTTCCGGGTTCTCGCCATCGACAATGATGATGAGGGTAACGAGCTTTCTAATGTCGACTATGTGATTGAGGGCCAGTATCTCAGCGCGGGCGTTGACGGTTCGCGTCTTCTGGCTCGGCTACGACGCCCCAATTCCAGTGAAGTGATCGGCAGCCTGGAATCAGAGGCCGCAGGCTGGGACGTGAGCCGAATGACCATCGACATGGCCGGCGCGATTCGCGACCGGCTGGGGTTTCAGGCACCGGCCCAGTCGGATGCATCGGCGCTGACTGCGCGCCTTCCGCGTCAACCCGAAAGTCAGCGCGCCTATTTCAAGGCGCGTCAGGCCCTGAACCAGCTGAGCGTATCCGAAGCGATCGAGGAGCTCGACCAGGCGCTCATCGAACAACCTGATAGCCCGCAGCTTCAGATGCTCAAAGCCCAGGCCCTGTCATCGCTGGGCGATGTCGAGTCCGCGCGCGAACTCAGCGAGCAGGCGCTCGCCTCGACCGGCCTGTGGCCGCGTCGAGACCGGCTGGATCTGGAAGCCACGGCGGCCATGCTGAGCTTTGATTTCGATCGCGCCGCCGATCGGCTGCAAGCGCTGAATCAGTTCTTCCCGGAAGCGGCGAGCAGCCGGCGGCTGGTCTTCGCGCTGATGCAATCTGGCCGTTTGAACGCCGGCCGCGAAGCGTTGGACTCTCTGCGATCGAACCAACCGGATGATCCGCACCTGGCTCTGCTGGGTGCTGAACTAGCCCGCCTCGAACGCAATGACGATCAACGCCTGACTCAAGCTCAGCAGGCAAGCGAATTTGCGCAACTTGCCGATTCACCCGGCCTGCTTGTGGAAGCGCACCTTGTCAAAGCGGACGCCTTAATCCGCACCGGGCAGCTTGATCAAGCCAGGACGATATATCAGCAGCTGTTAGACGGCGAACTGCTTCTATCTACTGGGGGGACTGCCAGGATCAGGTTGGGTCTGGCCAAGGTCGAGTTTCAGCAGGGCCGCTTCGACAGCGCATTGGCACTGACAGACCAGGCCGAAGCTCTGTTCGCCGTTATTCCTCATCCTGAAGGCCTGGCCGATACCTACAGCCTTCGAGCCTCTGTCCATGACCGTGCCGGCCGACTCGAGCAGGCCGTTGCAGCCTTGGATCAGGCGATGGAATATCTCGATACTCTGGGCGACCCGCGCCGACTAGCCCAGGTTGGGGTGCTGTATGGCATCACCTTGATGCGAGCCGGGCAGTTCGATGCGGCCGAGTCGCGTCTGGATCAATCCGCCAGCTACTTTCGAGCCGTTCGCGACCGCCAGGGTGAAGGTGCGGCACTGATCAATCTGGGCAACGTCACCGCCAATTCAGGGCGGTTGACGGATGCCGAGCCGGTCTTCCAGCGCGCCCTGGAAGCCTTTGAGGATGCCGGCGACCTGCGCGGCCAGGCCATTGTGCTGAGCAATCTGGCGGCAATCGCGGGACAACGCAGGGACGTCAGCCGCTCGGTGGACTTGGCCGAACAGGCACTGGGCATGTTCGAACTGATCGGCGCCCAGACGGATATCGCAAGGGTCTCCTACAACCTCGCCCTGACTCACCAGCGCCAGGGCCAACTGCTTCAGGCCGAGGCCCGAATTCGTCAGGCCTCGGAGGCTTTTGCTGAACAGGGTGCCGTGATGATGCAGGCGCGCAGCCTGACCGCTCTGGCCAACCTGCTCGTCGATATGGGACGAGACCAGGGCCTGATCGAAACTCTGAAGTCCATCGATGCGCTGGCCCTTGATGAGGCCAGCGAATTGGCCATCGCTGAGCTGGCCCGGGGCCGTCACGCGCTCGTAAATAGCAAGATTCCTGAAGCCAGGGCATTTTTTGAAACAGCCATGACTATGGCCGAGTCGGCCAACAGTTCGCCCGCACAGCAGCGAGCGCGCCTGAATCTGGCCCGAACCGATCTGGCGGACGGAAAGTCGGTCAGCGCAGAGCAGGCGGCGATACAGCTGCGAAGTGAATTTACCGGGACACGCGATCAAAGCAAAGAGGTCGAGGCCCTGCTGGTCTTGGCCGAAGCGCGGATTCTGCAAAATCGACCCGACGACGCCGCGAGCGATTTGGGCAGCGTCGAGTCCATCCTGGCCGACGCGCCGGACGCTCGTCAGGCCCTCGAACTGGCCATTCTCAGAAGCCGGATCAGCCCGCCTGATCTGGCCCTTCAGCGCCTGAACTGGGCGATCGAAACCGCAGGGAGTCAGGGTTTTGAGCCGCTGATGAAAAAAGCACGGTTGTTGCGCGATCAAGGCGTTCAGTAGGGGCTTCCAGCGCCGTGAACGGCCGGATGAGGGCAATTTTCAAGCAAATTTCAAGTTAATTTCAACTTACAGTCAACGATTCAGGCAACCATTTGATCATCATCTCGATCAATTGGAGGAAGCTTGAGTTATGACACAATCACCATCCCGCAACCCATTTCTTTCAGGCCTGCTCATGGGTTCTGCCTTGCTGTTTCTTGCACCTATTCAGGCTGGCGACGTTGATATTGACTGGCTGATCACCAGTCATCCCTGCTCAAGCACCAACGGCACGGATGCGCTGCATAGAGATAGCGACGGCACGCTCTGGGTGGGCTGCGGTGACAGCGCCGAAGGAATTGGTTTGTTTACCAGTGCAGACGGCGGCGACACCTGGACAGAAGTGACCACCACCCCGTTCGGTTGGGCTGAAGATTTTCGTTTTTTGACCATAAGCCGAGGCCATGACGGCGCACTGTATGGCAGCGGCAATGACACGCTTTCGGGTGGCCGACGATCGTTGCGATTCGATACCTCTGGAAGCATGCCCTATCCAACCACGGCCAACCTGATCGCTGGTGAGACTATAGAAACTTCGTTCCGCGTCGGCGGCTACGCTGAACTTTCAGACGGGCGAGCTCTGGCGAGTTCATTCAGCAGCGGTACTCGACTTTTCCGGCCCGATAGCACAACCGACCCATCGGCAGGTTTTTGGACGCAGTTACCCGTCACTGGGACCTATCTTGACTTGATTGTCTTTGACAATGCTTTCTACGCCTCGGGAAGCAATATCGCCGCGCCCCCACGCGTCTACCTCCCGCCTCAGGACCCAACAGCAGAGCCCTGGGAACTGGTCGAAGTGATTCTTGATTCAAATATTGATGGCGAACTCTACGGGATTGCCGCCAACGAAAGGCGAGTTGTTGGCGTCGGTGTCGATCAAGACAGAGACGTGGGTAAGATTTTCGTGAGTGGTGAGGACATCTATGACCCAAGCGACTACACCGTCTTTGATATGCCAAACATTGTGGGCCCTGGCGGCGTCGGCACCTGGGCGCGCGGCGTATGTATGCTCGATGACACCATCGTTGTTGTGGGCGAACGTCAGCCGCTGAGCACGAATACTGGACGCGTCATGCTATCAACCGACGGCGGCATCAGTTTCAGCAACATAACGCCCAGTCAATCGGGTCGAAGCATCAGTCGCTGCGTAATTGCTGACGGGGTCGTCACGGTCGTGGGCACTTCAGGCTATGTCGGCCGCTATACACTTCCCGAACCAGCAGATGAAATCTTTATGGACGACTTTGAAGTCAACAGTTACATTCCGTTGAGATAAGACTGACAGACCAACAAGTATCGAGAATCTCGCCGGGTCGATCGCGATTCGCACGGCCCGGCTTTCGATTCAAAAATCAAGATCAATGTTGCCTGACGAGTTCGCTTCCAGGGATCCTCTGAATAACGCAGAGGTTCCCTAGCCACCGGCCGCTTGTCCGATCACCCGTATTTTCCTGCCCAGACGGACGTGATCTTCACCGACCGATTCGAATAAAAAGGCAGGCCGACGGTCAATGCCGCCGGCCCGGTTCCAACATCGATCCGGATTCAGCGTTTGCCGAGTTCCGAGACTGATGCTTTTAGCCTTCAATATTGACTACCTCTTCGTCGAAGCCGCGATTACGCAGGAGCGCATCGACTTCAGGCTCGCGACCGCGGAAGCCGACGTAGGCATCCATGGCGTCTTGCGTGTCGCCAGCGGAGAAAACGTTCTCGTAGAGTTTTCGGGATAGGGCCGGGTCGAAGATATCGCCCGCCTCCTCGAAGGCTGCAAAGCCGTCGTTGTCCAGAACGCCGGCCCAGAGGTAGCTGTAGTAGCCCGCCGAGTAGCCTTCCCCGGCAAAGGTATGCAGGAAATGCGTTGAGCGATGGCGCATGGGAATCTCTTCCAGGTTCTGTCGGCCCGTCAGCACGTCGTTTTCAAAGTCGTCGATCTCCAGGGAGGCCGGATCCGTGTTCAGATGATAGGCCAGATCGACGAAGCCTGAATTGAGGAACTCGACGGTGGCAAAGCCCTGATTGAACTGCGTTGCATCGAGTACGCGCTCAAGCAGCTCCGGCGGCATCGGCTCACCCGTTTCATGATGCAGGGCAAAGCGCTCGAGCACCTCGGGCTGGGACAGCCAGTGCTCGAGGATCTGGGCTGGAAACTCGACGAAGTCGCGATCCACGGAGGTGCCCGCCAGTGACGGATAACGAGTGTCGGACAAGAGCCCGTGCAGGCCGTGGCCGAACTCGTGGAACAGGGTCACCGCATCGGTGAAGGACAGGAGCGCGGCTTCACCCGCGGTCGGCTTGTTGTAGTTGCAGTTGTTGACGATCAGCGGAATGGCGCCGGTCAGACCATTCTGGGGCCGGAAGCTCGACATCCAGGCGCCGCCACGCTTGCCGGGGCGAGCGAAGAAGTCGCCGTAGAAAATGCCGGCGACTGCGCCTTCCGAGTCCTCCATCTCCCACACCCGTACGTCAGGGTGGTAGGTCGGAATGTCATCACGCTCGACAAAGCGGACATCGAACAAGCGTTGAGCCACGAAGAACATGGCGTCGATCATTTTATCGAGCTGCAGGTAGGCCTTGACTTCGCTTTCGTCCAGGTCGTAGCGCTCGGCGCGAACTTGCTGAGTGTAATAGCGCCAGTCCCAGGGCTCGAGCTCGAAACCGCCGCCCTCATTGGCGATGCGGGTCTGGATATCGGCCGCTTCCTCCAGCGCTCGCTGACGCGCTGGCCACCAGACCTGTTCCATCAGCGACATGGCCGCTTCCGGCGTGCCCGCCATGGTGCCGGCGGTTCGATAGTGGGCAAAAGTTTCAAAACCGAGGAGGTTTGCCATCTCCAGGCGCAGGGCCAGGATGTCCCGAATCGTGTCCTTGTTGTCGTTCTCGTTATCGTTATCGCCGCGCTGCGTCCAGGCCCGCCAGGCCGTTTCGCGCTGCTCGCGATTGGGAGAGGACTGCAGGAAGGGCTCGACGCTGGAACGCGCCAGGGTGACGACGTGGCCGCCCAACTCCCGATCTGCGGCGGCGCCAGCCGCGGCCGATACAATGAAATCCGGTAGCTCGGCAATGTCCTCTGCATCCAGCGCCAAGGTCCAGGCCTCGCGATCGGCCTGCTCGTTTTGAGCAAAGCGGGTGTACAGGCTGGCCAGCTCGGATCGAATCTCGGCGAACCGTTCGCGGTCATCGCCCTCGAGCTGGGCCCCGGCGCGGATGAAGTCCTCGTGCGTGGTTTCGAGCAGGCGCCGCTGCTGCGGGGACAGATCGAGGGCGTCGCGATTCTGATAGAGCGAATCGACGCGCGCGAACAGTTCGGGATTCAGCGTGATCGATGCGCTGTGCGCCGCCAGCCTGGGGCTCATCTCACGCTGGATCGCCCGGATCTCGTCGTTGGAGGCGGAGCTCGTAAGATTGAAAAAGACCCGCGCGACGCGGCCGAGGTCAGCGCCCGATTGCTCCATCGCAAGGAGGGTGTTTTCGAAGCTCGGCGGCTCGGGGCTCGATGCAATGACGTCGATCTCGGCGCGGTGCCGATCCAGCGCTACCTCGAAGGCCGGGAGGAAATGGGCCTCTTCGATGCGATCAAGCGGCGGCGTGGCGAAAGGCGTTTCCCACTCGGCGAGCAACGGGTTATCGACCGCGGCCTCGCGATCGTCGGCCGGCGCTGTGTCAGTGACCTCGGCGCTGGCGGGTGCGGAATCGGTCGCGGGAGCAGGCTCCGGCGCGTCACCGGACGAACAGGCCGCCAGGAGCAGCGCAGAGGCGGAAAAAATGAGTGAGTAACGTGTTTTCATTGGGCGAATTCAAATGTTGAGGGACTGAAGAGATTGAAATAATATAACGACTTCCCTGGGCCGCACTGACGGTTTCTAGACGCACCCGCCAACCGCCCGGGTCAGGTTCAGTCGGGCTCGCGAAAGTCCAGATCAGTGTCGGCAAGCAGCCAGGTAAACATCGCCCAGGCGGCCACATTTTGCGCCATCTCTTCCGGGACGATCTTGTCGAAGGTGTCGTTGGGCGTGTGATGGAATTCGAACATGTCCTCGCCGTTCTGGTTCAGGCGGGCGACCGGCATACCCAGACGCTGCAGCGGGATCATGTCGGGCCCGCCACTCCCAGCGTTGGGTCCACGCAGAATACCCAAGTGCTGCATTTCGGTTTGCATCGCGTCAAAAAAAGGATAGGCGTGTGCGGCCACGTTCGAACTCAGGCGCCAGACCCGTCGAGCGCCCAGGTCGCTCTCCGACCCGATCACGTGGTCGTCCAGCGTACCGTCCTCGGCGCGAGCCTCGGCATAGGCCCGAGCCCCCAGCAGTCCCACTTCCTCGGCTCCGAACAGGACCACCCGAATCGTTCGGCGCGGCCGCTCACCGTGGTCGATAATGAGCTTGGCGGCGGCGGTCACGATGCCCACCCCTGCCCCGTCGTCGAGCGCGCCCGGGCTGTTGTCCCAGCTGTCCAGATGCGCGCCAATGATTACGATTTCTTCGGGCTCCTCGGCCCCGACGATCTCGGCGATGACGTTGCCGCTGGTGGCCTGGCCGCGCCAGCCGGCCTGGGTGCGCATACGAATCGTCAGCGTGTTGCCGCGGGCATGAATACGTTCGATTTGATCCGCATCGGGTGCCGACAGTGCCATGGCAGGAATCGTCGCCGTTCGTCCGTCGGGTCGGCTCATCATGCCCGTATGCGGGAAGCGATTCGAGCTGGTGCCGACTGAACGGATGAGAACGCCGACGGCGCCTCGATCTTCGGCCTGGATCCACGCCCGGGTGCGCTTGCGATTGGCCGGGCCATAGCCCTCAGCCGTGCGCGAGGCGACCATGCGATCGTTGACATAAACGATCTTCCCTTCCAGTGCATCGGCGGACGAATCGTAAGCCACCAGATCGTCAAAGCTCGGGAAGAACACGACCTCGGCTTCCAAGCCACCTTCCGGCGTCGATGCCGAGCCCCCAAGCGCGGTCGCGACAAGCGTCTGCGGAAAGGGCAAGATGATGTCGACGGCTTCGAAGGCCGTGTCGCCCCGCGTCCAAAAGTCCATCTCGAATTCTTCGACGCGGACGTTTTCGAAACCCAGGTCGCTCAGCTTCTCCGCCGCCCAGGCCCGCGCCCGATCGTCTTGTGCAGTGCCGGCAAAGCGCGGCCCGATCTCGGTGGTCAGTGATTCGGTCAGTTCATAGGCAAGTCGAGATTCGAAGGCCTGCTCCGCGAGCGCATGCGCAGTGGCGACGCTTGCCGAGTCCAACTCGGATCTAGTCTGGGCCAGCGCCAAGTTACTGACAGTAAGAAGAGCAATCGCAGCTAGGTATCTTGTGGGCATCGCAGGTTGTCTCGATTCAATCCTCATGCAAGTTTACCCGCGTGTCCCACGGTCGGTTCGTGAACGTTGATCGCCGTCGACGGCTGCTCAGCTGCAGACCTGAATTTTTGACTCTACGGCCTCGCGGAAAACCGTCTTCGAGAAATTCAAACTATCGTCTGATCGGATGACGCCTTGCTACGCGCGAGCCATGCACCCTTGGGGAAGCTCTGAATACCTCTGCGTCAAGGGAAGACCAAGACGACACTGCCGAATCACCGTCGCAATAGATTCAAGCGACCAAATTTTGCCAATACCCTTCCCTGCCGAACACAGCGGCAGCAAGCAAGCTTCATAAAGCGGTTCATCAACATGTGGCCTGACCCGACGCAAGCTGTTGATTTTCCAATTATGTTACATAGTAACGATTTGACACGACCGCCACATTAAGTCTCTAATATGCGCGGACTCAATTCCGAGTCATGGTCCATTTAAGTGAGGCTTTAAACAAAAATGAAGAACTTTGCAGTTTCTGTCACCGTTGCAGCGTTGATCGCAGCTTCTCCCACGCTTTTTGCTGACGATCATTACGAGACTTTCGACCAGGAAGCCCAGCAAGCATTGACGCCTGACGGCGCGCTGGAAATCCTTAAGGAAGGTAACGCACGCTTCGTCGCTGGGGAATCCTACGATCGCGACCTGATCGATCAGCAGATCGACACGGCAGGCGGTCAGTTTCCCTTCGCTGTCGTGCTCTCCTGCCTCGATTCTCGTTCTGCTCCGGAAGTCGTTTTCGATCAGGGCGTGGGCGATATCTTCGTTGGGCGCGTGGCCGGTAACGTTGTCGATACCAACCTGCTGGGTAGCTTCGAATTCGCTACGGCTGCAGCCGGGTCGAAGCTGATTGTCGTCATGGGCCATACCGCCTGCGGCGCCGTCAAGGGCGCGTGCGATGGCGTTGAGGTTGGCAATCTGACGGCTCTCCTCGACGAGATCGAGCCGGCCATTGACGCGGTCAGCACACCCGCCGGCACTGATCGCAGCTCAGCCAATAACGAGTTCGTGAATCGAGTCGTAGAGACCAACGTAAGAATGCAGGTCAACGAGCTGCTTCGTCGCAGTGACGTGGTGCGTGGCCTGGTTGACGAAGGACAAGTCAAGGTCGTCGGCGCCGTCCACGATCTGGCAACGGGCGAAGTTCGCTTCCTCTGATGGCGTAAAGTTCTAATCGCGTCCGTGAGGCACCGTGAGACACACGGAGCAAAAGCCGGCTGCCCACGCAGCCGGCTTTTTTCATGCTGGCCGTCCAGAAGCGTTCGTTTCGACGCATGGGTTAACGTCTCGACATGTCATCAGGGCTGACACATCGAAGTAGCGCGGCCAGCGACTGGGTCTTCGGCTACGGCTCGCTGATCTACAAGGTCGATTTTCCCGTTCTCGAACGCGCCGTTGCGACGGTCGATGGATGGACACGCCGTTTCTGGCAGGGCTCGCATGACCATCGGGGTACGCCCGACTCACCGGGTCGAGTTGTAACCCTCATACCCTCCCCGGGCGAGCGCTGCCGAGGCGTTGCCTGGCGCGTCGAGCATTCGGTCTTCGAGCATCTCGACCATCGCGAAAAGAACGGTTACGAAAGACACCGCGTCATCCTGCGCCTGGAGGGTCGAGATCATCCCGTCGAGGGTATGCTCTACGTTGCTCCCGAGAACAACCCGGCCTTCCTCGGCCCGGAGCCACCTGAAGCGATGGCTCGCCACATCGCCATGGCCCGAGGACCCAGTGGGGACAATGAGGAGTATCTCCTGAGGCTGGCCGAAGCCTTACGCGAAATCGGCGCCGAGGATGAGCATGTTTTCGATCTGGAGCGACGGGTCAAAAGCTTCCAGCCTCGGAGGTGCTGAATCGGCCCGCAGCTTGGCGTGCCGGCATGGTTGCTAAAAACTCGATACGCTTCTCAAAGGCCTCGTCAAATCGCTCCCATTTTTTTAGCACTCCAACCCGCCCGGTCGGGAACATAAGACCGCTCAGCGAGAGGCGAGACTCCGAGCAGGCTGTATATCGGAATCCCCGCTCGAGAAATCGGCGCTCGTTGCAGGCAGACCAATCGGACTGCAATACGATCATTTTCTCCGTCGATGAAAACATCGAGCAGACCGCAGCAAGGGCGTCGCAGCCGGCACGTCTGCAGTCGGCGCGGGAGCCGGCAAGCATCGCCGATCGTTCACAAGCTGAATCGCTTCATTTTTGGCTCCAACTCTAACCATCATCGGATCAGACCGAACTACTTCGGCTCGACGATCAGAAAGACGCCGGTCGTATCGCCGACGTTGATCACTTCATGCCATTCGATGCCGTCGCTGGTGAAACTGCTGTCGGCAGGAACGTCGACTTCCCGGGTGCCTTCAGCGTCGGTGATGCGCATGCGGGCACCTGCAATCGTATAACCAAAATGCGGGTCGTGATAATGACGTTCGTGGCCTACGCCAGGTGGAAAGGTGCATCGGAGCACCCGATGCTCGGCATCATCATGAAGCGCTTCGCACACCGCCTCACCCTTCCAGCCGGCTTCCAGCGGATCAGGTAGCGAAGCGCTATCGGCCTGCAGGGTCCCCGAGGCCAGGACCAGGAGAGATGCACAGAGAACAAGCGTTACGGGCGAGATCGGCGCGCCGCGCCTGCTGCGATGGCTGATCATGATGCGTCTCCC